>Ga0031656_10000667_pt1 | contig 12243 bp, 14 predicted proteins | sample FrelakmetDIP11DI_FD_55080 | JGI IMG/M metagenome (GOLD analysis project Ga0031656, IMG submission 55080) | Freshwater lake sediment microbial communities from the University of Notre Dame, USA, for methane emissions studies - DIP11 DI | ecosystem: Environmental > Aquatic > Freshwater > Lake >... | reverse complement strand
GCTCAGGAAAGAAGCATTAGGCGAAAGAAAAGACAGTGAAGCTGACTAATGTTACCAATGATCAGTATATTCACTCCAATGCTTCAAAAGCCAGCCAAGTCATTTACAAGGCGGTGGTTGGAGCCTTTGTAGAAAAAGCGTTTGAAGGGTCTGCTCTCTCCCTGCTCACTGTCCTTCTCTAAACATCTTTCCCTTCTTATCCTGCATAACCATCGATTATTATAATTCATTACAATAGTTATGCTGCACTCGTTTCAGCTTCTCTTATAGGGCGGTGAGGATAGCTGAATGGGCAGCGGGATATTTCACCTGGAAACAGAAGCAGCTGTCAGAAATAGAAAGATACAATATATAATAAATTTACTTTACAAATTATACATAGTTATTTAAACTATTTTAGTTATGTTCGTAAATCACTGTTTTGAACCCATTGATGCTTTTGAGCTCGTGCAAGAATATTCAGCAATCAAGGCATGAAGCCTGGTTACTCCTACGAAAGGAGGTGTTTGTATGAAAATCAGAAAGATCTCAAAGAGAGCATCACTGACGTGCAAATGTAAGAGTTCCTGTTAGTATGGGAAGGTACCAAAAAATGTCATTCCGGCTTGGCCGGAATCTTTCTTTGCAACACTGTATTCTTTTATAAAGAGCATTATTCAGAAGGATTCCCGACAAGCGGGAATGACAGAATAGCGGAAATATTAACCCCGATGCGGAGCATTGAGGAATTCTTTGATTTAAGGAGGCCTATAAGATGAAAAAATATGTCTGCACAGCATGTGGTTATGTTTATGATCCTGCTCTGGGAGACCCCGATTCCGGTATCAAACCAGGTACACCTTTTGAGCAATTGCCGGATGACTGGGTTTGCCCTGCATGTGGTGCTCCGAAATCGATGTTCGTGGAGGAAGGTGCAGGATACAAAGAACAAGGTGTTAAGAAATAAAAAAAACATATAGAATCCATAGCTCAGAAAAAAATATATCAATCGTCGCGATGGAAAATTTATTTGTCGAATACCGAAATTTTCTCAAAGATACTATTCGTCAGCGTATCGATTTCCGACAGACTGATCAAAGTAAGGGGATAGCTCCACCACCTGTTGAAAAGCCTTACGCTGCAGATAGCTATCGCATCGATCTTGTAACAAAAGAGAACTGGCGTCACGTTGCCAGCCGGGATCTCGTTTCCGTCATACAAAACAGGAGAAGCCACAGGAATTTCAAGGCTGACCCGCTCACCCTGGAAGACCTGTCCTTCCTCCTGTGGGCTACCCAGGGCATAACAAAAATAAGAAATGAAACTGCTGCTTTCCGGACAGTACCTTCTGCCGGCTGCCGCCATGCCCTTGAGACGTACCTCTGCATCTTGAACGTTGCAGGATTGGAGACGGGTATATACCGTTATCTGCCGATCGAACATCAGCTGCTTTTGGTATCAAAAAATAAACGCCTGTCAGATGACATCGTAACCGCAACATTTTACCAGTCGTTCATCGGCAAAGCCCCGGTGACCTTTATATGGACCGCCATCCCGTATCGCATGGAATGGCGGTACCATCTCGCGGCACATAAGGTTATAGCAATCGATGCCGGGCATGTCTGCCAGAACCTCTATTTAGCCAGTGCAGCAATCGGAGGAGGCACATGTGCGGTTGCTGCCTATCACCAGGAGATTATGGATCAGCTCCTGGGAGTTGATGGCAATGATGAGTTTGCGATTTACCTGGCTGCGGTAGGAAAGATATGATTCGGCTGCACTAATTCTGTGTTCGGCTGCATGACAAATAATTACGTTGTCTCATCCGCTGATTACTTCCTCTTAAACCGCTGAAACTTGATATAATTCTGTTTAACTAAAAAAGGCATTTTCACTATGAGCACGCCGATATCAAACAGTTCAATGCATAAGCACTCTGCCATATGGTGGATAGTACCGATTACCGGGTTATTGCTTTTTTGGATACTGAATCTTGTCATGCCACTCAACGCGGACGATTTTAGTNACAGGGTTTTCCTTGAATTTGGGACACCTAAGATTATTACATCCTTTTNTCAGTTGATTCAGAGNGTACTGGGGGATTTTTTCTCATATAATGCGCGATTAGGGAATATATATTATTGGATNTCTGTTAATGTNCTGCCTTATTGGCTCAATGATTTGATTATCACACTTTGGGTAGGCGGCTTAATTTTCCTGCTCTTGCGCGTGGCTTTGCGGCGAAAGGTTCAACCTTCCGGGTTCGATATGACACTCTGGCTGGGCATCCTCTCTGTCATTTTTTTGCCATTACAGAGNGTGGAGAATTTTATTTCCTATACTGCCGGGCTCTACAATTATATGCCGGGAGGTGTTGGAACGCTGCTCGTTCTCGATAAGATCAGCCACTGGTTCATCGAAGGGGAGGACAAAGCTCCTGAATGGTGGATCTATGGTATAGCTTTTTTCTCCGGATGGTCGCATGAAGTTTATGGATTCTTTATGCTTCCCTTATTCGCCCTCCTTATTTTGTGGCGTGTTGTTCTGGAAAAAGAACGTTTTACTACTATTCCGTCCTGGGTGCTGTATCTGATGTCCGGTTTCATAATAGGGTTTACCTTTTTAATCTTTGCCCCGGGCACTTATGCCCGATCTTCAATCCAGCATGAATACAGTTATTTTGCGTCGCTGATCAAATCAACGGTTCTGTACACAAATTTTGCATTATTAACCACTCCATTTTTCATGGGGGTTGTGTTCATGCTTATACTATTTATGCGCGAAAAGGATCTGCTTCCGAAGAGAGAAAAAGTTTTTTTTGCTCTGCTCCTTATCTCAACAACGGGGATCATCCCTGCTGCAGTATTGGCAGGATTTATTCCCTATGGACGAGCGCTATGGGGCGTCCATCTTGTTCTGGGTATCATTCTGGTCTGGGCAGTTTCCAAGTTTATCGGCCAGAAGACATGGCTTTTAACAATTCCAGTCGTACTGGGATCTCTCGCTTTTTTCGGTGCTCTTATATGGAATACTTATATTGTTCGCATAGAATTCGAACGGATAGAGCAGGCTTTTGTCAACGCAGGAAAGAAAGGCGAGAAAGTTTTACGTGTGGATTTCCCGGAGTTACGAAAGGGACCTCACTCTTTGATAATGCGCTCTATCAACCGTGTTGTACTCGTGCAGCGCGATCCAAAACATTGGTTTAATAAGGGTGTTGTGCAATATTACAACGCTCTGTATTCGGACAGAGAAGGTTTCCAGGGCCCTTCATATATTATTCTGGATAACCTTGTCCCTCCGCACCTGAACGGATATGCATTTGACACCAGGAATGACCCGCTTAACCAGTATCCTGAGATTCAATCCTTAATGAATCAATAGGAGACAAGAAACGAGAGTTTCATTCCCTGCAGTGGTGTTGCACACTTCATTTCTTCCCATTTGACAACGACATTTTTTTGAAATAGTATATATTTATACATTCGTATAAGGTGTGAGGGAAAAAACATGAGATCGTTAAAGTCTATAATGATTGTATTTGCACTATCGCTATCTCTGATGGCAGGCGGCGTGGCATCCGCCGCTGACCGTTCCTCAGGGGGCGGAAGCTCTAAGGGTGGCTATTATCGGGGTGGAGGTTATAAAGGTGGCGACCACTATCGGGGTGGAGGTTATAAAGGTGGCGGCTACTATCGGGGCGGAGGTCATAGAGACGGATATTACCGTGGCGGAGGGTATAGAGGCCACTACTACCATAGTGGTGTAGATGTAATAATCGGAGGACCATTTTGGGGTTCACCGTGGTATTATCCGTACTCTTATTATCCCTATTATCCATATTATTATCCATATTACTACCCTAACTATGCTCCTGTGGTCGAGGTACCAACTGAGCCGCCGGTTTACATTGAACGTGACCAGTCCGGTTCTTCTTCTACCCCGTCCGGCGTCTGGTACTATTGTCCGGATTCGAATACTTATTACCCATATGTTAAAGAATGCCCGGGCGGCTGGCAGACAGTACCTGCGGAACCACCGTCTGAGCAAGCGCGGTAATACTATGCGTCGATTATTGATGTTCCTGCTTCTTATCATGGTCTCATTGTTTGCAGCGTGTGCGACAATGCCGACCGGGCCCAGTGTCATGTCCCTTCCGGGTACAGGCAAGAGTTTTGATCAGTTCCGCATTGAAGACGCCATATGTCGCCAGTTCGCCTATGAGCAGGTGGGCGGACTAACCGGTCAACAGGCTGCACAGGATTCGGCAGTGAAGAGTGCAGTCATTGGCACGGTCATAGGTGCTGCGGCAGGTGCCGCTATCGGAAGTGCGTCTGGTGATATGGGCGCCGGTGCGGCAATTGGCGCCGGCAGCGGACTGCTTTTTGGGAGCGCAGCAGGAACCGGTTATGCTTCAGGATCTTACTACGAAAATCAGCGTCGTTACGACCATGCTTACCTGCAGTGCATGTACGCAAAGGGGAACCGGATTCCCGCATACGGGCGTTTCACATCCCCGTCATCAACCGGTTGGGAGTCCCAGCCTCCAGCGAACTATCCGCCACCTCCAGCACCGCCCCGGAATTGACTGAAGACCGACAGGTTCTGACAATCCAGGTGTGTACCATGGAAGAGCCAGGTCGCACAGCTGGAGCATACTCTCCCCAATTGGGCAATCTCTTACTCTTAATGGTGACGGAATCAACATGGTTTAATCCCGGTTGTCAAATAGGAGGATTTTTATGAAGGCAAGATTTGTTGGGTTTTTTAGCTTGATGATCATGAATGCCATCATTTCTGTTTGCTACGCATCAGATTTGTGTTACGAATATATCAAGATAAAAAAATATGATGAAGCTATCAGAGAGTGTACAAGACAAATAAATAGGCAGACAGAAGTGGACGACGTGGGCATAGCTTATGCAAACCGAGGGATTGCCTACGCAGGAAAAGGACAATATGACCAGGCGATTGCTGATTACGACACTGCGATTAAGGCAAAACCAGGATATGAGAAGGCTTACTTCAANCGNGGGAATGCCTATTATGCAAAAGGACAATATGACGATGCTATTGATGACTACACGAAAACCATTGAACTGAATCCAAAAAATCCCTACCCCTATTACAACACGGCGTGTATATACTCTGTTAGAGCCTGTGAACAGTTAAGNAAAAGCGTGGAAAATGGGTTTAAAGACTGGAACATTATGGAGAAAGATAAAGACCTTGATAATATCCGAAATTCTTCTTGTTACAAGGAGATAAAGAGGGGTAAATAATTTGGCAGGAACTGACCTATTTCGAGGCAAGTCCTGTGAATCTCGCTATTCCGGGAGGATCTTCGTACTTGAGTCTTGCCTTCACCTGAGATTTATCCGTCCTGCCAAATCATCTGGCACCATATGTCAGGCCGAGCCCCTCCGTTTTTTCTGAATCATGTCCCGTAATTCCCTGGCCAGGGGATGGTCAGAGAATACGAACTGAANCCGNACTGGTGCAATGAAGACAATCTCGTTACCCCATCGTCCCGGNCGGACAAGCCGGAGCNTGATCAGTTGGGGATTCCAGAGCCGCGTTTCCTTCACCTCCTCAATCTGCAGGAGAGGGATCGGTTCTTCTGAGCGGTAGTCTGATACAACGAGATGGTCTTCTTTAAGCGTTACGGTCTTCAGTCTCGCGGAGAACCAGCGGAGGAAGATTGTGCCTCCGATCAGGGAGCTGAGGGCAAACCATTTCAGCGGTACCGTACCCTCACAATCGCCAGTCCAGAGAAACAGCGTAACGACGCCAAAGGCAATGATCCAGGCCGAAGGGAAAATCCTCTTGTAAAAGAAAGTAAGCCTTGATGAAAGCAGTCTCTCCATTGGAATAATACGTTACCACAAATTTGAGAGGTGCTGGATGTCCTGAGTAAAAACCCATATTGGGAGATATATCAAATGCCGGTTGATCGTATCTACAGAGGACCTTGAAAGGGCACAGGAACGCGTTGCGGAATACTACATGGAAATCCATCCGGAGCTCCGGGCTTCCAACGAACTTGTCAGCCAGGGTAAGTGCCCGGCCTGTGGTTCACCCGTGGGCGCTGATGACAATGAGTGCTCCGATTGCGGCCTGACGCTCGTGATTATTGAGGAAGAGAACCAGGAAGAAGAAGGCGGCGGGGGCAGACTTGATTAGTGTATCATTCCCCGTATTTTCTTTGCTATTATGGGGATTACGATGGATTTCCTCGTATCCAGGACAGCAGAAATACTGGAAACTGGCCTTTTATCATTAGGGCTGACCCCTTCTGATGAACGGATGAAATTTTTTTCAGTTTATCTTTCAGAACTCAAGAAATGGAATAAGGCATGTAACCTGACCGGCATACGCAACGATGAAGATATTGTTATCAAACATTTCCTCGATTCCCTCCTTTATCTTGGACCAATACCGCAGGGCATTGTCCGGGTTGCCGATATAGGGAGCGGCGCCGGGTTTCCCGGGATACCGGTTAAAATTCTCCGCCCTGAGTTAGAAATGTANCTGATAGAACCATCAGGGAAAAAAGCCGCTTTTCTCAGACATATAGCACGTCAACTGAAAATCAAAGGAATCGAGATAATCGAAAAACGAATAGAAGAGATAACAGTAAACGGAGAATTAGTAACCCCGGTAGATGTTGTGCTGACAAGGGCATTGTTTGATATAACAAAATTCATACAAAAAACAGCTCATATTGTTAAACGAGGAGGCATTTTTATTCTCAATAAAGGGCCAAAAGTAAAGGAAGAGCTTAAAAAAATGGGAGATCTTGAATATGAGCTGCTGACGGTTCCACTGCCCCAGACTGATATCAATCGGTACGTAATTGTTGTTAAAGCAATAAGTGCGGATTCTGCTTAATCTGAAGAAACATTCAAAAAGTGCAGATGTCGTGAGAAAAATTATTTTTCGATACCACAGTGTACCTATATCTGATAATTTCGAGGATTTTTTTATTCAGAGAGCAATGATCGATATTTGAATTAAATCATCGAGTTAAATAATTTTTTGAACGATGTCTNCACTTTTGGGGTTAATCNTGCCGCAGNAGTTTGGCAGNCCCCTCAGCTATCACTGTTTCATCTGTTTTTTTAATCGTTGCTGTTGCCTCAATAATCTTCCGGTTTGTTTTCAGCATGGTTGCTTCGATAATTGCCTTCTCTCCGGCCAGCAGTGGATTCCTGAANCTGACCGTCATTTCTGCCGTAACCGCTTGTATCCCCTGCATCAGAGCAGCCTTTACCATCGCTTCATCGAGGATTGTCGAGATCAAACCCCCATGGATTATATCCTTGTAGCCCTGATGGATTTTCCGTGGTATGAATTCAGTGAATACCTTACCTTCCTGAATAAAAAATTTGAGATGCAGACCGGCGGGATTTTTTTCCCCGCATACAAAACAATAATGATCGTCTTCTAAGGTATGCTTCAAATGCTTATTTGTTCATCATTTCGAGAAAGTCTTTATTGGCTTTTGTACCCATGAGTTTACCAAGGAGAAATTCCATACTTTCAACCGTGCTGAGAGGAGTGAGAACTTTTCGCAGGACCCACATTTTATTGAGCACATCTTTCTCGACAAGAAGCTCTTCCTTCCTCGTGCCGGAGCCATTAATATCGATGCTGGGGAATATTCTCTTGTCAACAAGTTTTCTGTCAAGATGGAGCTCCATGTTACCGGTTCCCTTGAATTCTTCGAATATGACGTCATCCATTCTGCTGCCGGTATCTACAAGGGCGGTTGCCAGGATGGTGAGACTGCCGCCCTCTTCGATGTTCCTTGCCGTGCCAAAAAATCTTTTCGGTTTCTGCAGGGCATTTGAATCAAGACCGCCTGAGAGCACTTTTCCGCTTGCAGGGATTATAGAATTATATGCCCGTGCAAGTCTTGTAATACTGTCAAGGAGGATGACAACATTGCGTTTGGATTCAACCAGGCGCTTTGCCCGTTCAATGACCATTTCTGAAACCTGGCAATGTCTCTGTGGAGGCTCATCAAATGTAGAACTGATAATTTCTGCTGCCGGGACCTGCCTTTTCCAATCCGTCACTTCTTCCGGTCTTTCATCAATCAGCAGGATGATGAGATGAATATCGCGATGATTTTTCTTGCAAGCCTTGGCTATGGACTGAAGGAGCATGGTCTTGCCAGTTCTGGGAGCAGCGACAATCATTCCGCGCTGTCCCATGCCGATCGGTGTTATGAGGTCTATGACTCTTGTTGAATAGTCATTGTTGTCGTATTCAAGCTTTATCTTTTCGGTTGGGTAATAGGGTATCAGATTGTCAAATAACGGCCTGTTGATGTTGTCTTCCGGAGATTCATGGTTGATTGCTTCCACCTTAAGGAGTGCAAAATACCGCTCACTCTCTTTTGGAGGCCTTATCTGTCCGGATACAAGGTCGCCGGTCCTCAGATTAAATCTCCGTATCTGTGATGGTGAAACATAAATATCATCGGGTCCGGGCAGATAACTGTAATCAGGTGATCTCAGAAAGCCAAAACCATCGGGAAGGATTTCAAGAACTCCTGCTGAAAAGACATATCCCGTCTTTTCAGTTTGTGCCTGGAGGATTGCGAATATAAGATCCTGTTTCCTCAGGCTGCTGGCACCTTCGACCTGCAACTCCCGTGCNACTTCCGTCAATTCATCGATGGTCTTTTCTTTAAGTTCAGAAATAGGAAGATTATCAGACACGAAATTCTTCTTTGGATTTTCCATTGTTAAACTCCTATTGGACTTACGTATTATGGTGGTTTTTATACCCGGAAGGTCTTTGCCTATCCAGGGAGGTTCGTACGATTCATAACGAAGAAAATATCTGCTCATACCATACAGGATGACAAATTCATTTGTCAATACCCTGCAGAGGCCTGAAAAAATAAAGAAAGAAATTTGTTTTCCCGTTCTATTATTATAAAAGACGAGCAAAGAGTTACCGATGAAAGGGGGGATGAGGTGTGCAGGAAATGTTGAAGATTCACGACCTCTGGGTCTCTATTGATGGCCGGCAGATTTTAAAAGGGGTTAATTTTTCGATGGATTACGGCGAAATCAATGTGTTGTTCGGTCCTAATGGCGCCGGTAAAACAACCTTTATGATGACCCTGATGGGGTTCCCGAGGTACAAGATAGAACAGGGAAAGATTTATTTTAAAGGCATGGATATAACAAATCAGGATCTGTATGAGAGGGCGCGGCTTGGACTCGGCATATCCTTTCAGCGGCCGCCCACGGTCAGGGGGGTGACCCTGAAAAAAATTATCGATATCATCGCGAATAATGGAGCAGATGATGCGGGCATCAAAGAAAAAATTGAACAGCTTAACCTTGCGGGGCACCTGCAGAGAGGATTGAATGACGGCTTTTCCGGTGGGGAGATGAAACGTTCAGAACTTCTCCAGCTCATGGTACAAAGGCCTGAACTCGTCCTCATTGATGAACCGGAATCGGGCGTTGATATAGAAAATATTTCCCTGGTCGGTGAGGCCATAAATTCCCTCCTGGGCAAAGATAAGGTGAAGGATCCGAAACGGGGGGCACTCATCATCACCCACACGGGATATATCCTTGATTTTGTGAATGCTGACAAGGGATACATCGTATTCGATGGCGTCTTCGTCTGCAGGGGTAATCCGAGGGATATTCTCTCCGAGATCAAAAGACATGGGTACAGGAGGTGCGCTGAATGCCGGTAAGGAAATCATATTTTTCGGAAATACAGGCCCGGGCAGAGGGGGCCAGAGAAAAGAAAGCAGCGTTTGGTCCTGATATCGATCTTTCGCGTTATACCCAGCATATTGAGAGAGGAAAAATCGAAAGCCTCGAAAGCATGGCAACACATGCAAAAGAAGCAGCGATCATGACCGGGATGAGCTTGGCGGAAGAAGAGAGAGCGGGGTCCTACATGCAGGTTGATCAGTCTGTTGTTTATGAGCACCTGAATAAGTCATATGAAGGGCAGCTCGAGATTATGAGCACGACCGATGCGTTAGAGAGGTACGACTGGCTTGAGGACTATTTCTGGAAGTCGGTTCCGGTCGATCAGGATAAGTTTACAGCCCAGGCAGCTATTCATATGACACACGGATACTTTATCAGGGTATTTGCGCATCAAAAACCGCAATACCCTGTGCAGTCATGCCTGCTGGTTGCAGAGAATAACATCAGCCAGAATGTCCACAATATTATTATTGTTGAGGAAGGTGCTGAGTTGCAGGTGATAACCGGATGCACCTTATCGAACAATGAGGCTGAGGGGATTCATTTGGGGATTTCCGAGTTCTACGTCAAAAAGGGAGGAAAACTTTTTTTCACGATGATCCATAACTGGGCTGAAAACTTTCATGTGCGGCCAAGGACATGGGCTGTTGTCGAAGAAGACGGGGCTTTTGTCAGTAATTATGTTCTTTTGAAGCCGGTTAAGTCTATACAGGCGTTCCCTGTTGCGTATCTGAAAGGTGACCGGGCTTCTGCCAAGTTCAATACGGTTGTCTACGGCCTGAAAGATTCTTATATCGATCTCGGTTCCAGAATTATCCTCGAAGGGAAGGATACACGGGGGGAGTCTGTCGCCCGCACAATTGCTGCTGACGAGAGTGTCATCTATTCGCGCGGGGATTTGATTGCCAAAACAAAGGACTATTGTCTTGCCCACCTTGACTGCCGCGGGATTGTTTTTTCGCCCAGGGCTGATATCTATGCCATTCCACAACTTATATCCGATGGTGCTATGAAAGCTGAACTGTCGCACGAAGCGTCTATCGGGCCGATAGCCGAGGAACAGGTTGAGTATTTGATGTCCAGGGGCATTTCGAGAGAAGATGCAATTTCTGTCATAACCTCCGGCTTTCTGAATCTCGACATTCCCTATATCCCTGAATTTCTCGACAAAAATATCAAAGAGGTCATTCAGGCAACGTCCAAAGAGGCCTTATAGTACAGGGCGGGAAAATTGAATTTCGTATTCCGGCCATGCTAAGATACGTGAGCTTTCCTTAGGCTCTGCGGAGACATGTAAAATGGCTGAGATAATCCCTTTCAACGGCATATTGTATGACACAGCAAAAGTGCGGATAGAGGATGTGCTGGCTCCTCCCTATGACATTATTACGCCTGAGTACCGGGAAGCATTATATATGCAGAGCCCGTATAACATTGTCAGAATAGACTTCGGCAAGGAAGACCCCGGTGATGATGAAGTGAAAAATAAATACACCAGGGCCAGGACGTATCTTGATTCCTGGATGAAGGAAGGAATATTTCACCGGAGCGGCAAACCTTCTTTCTATGTTTACGAAATCAGCTATAGGATAGACGGTATCGTAAAGCGACTGCGTGGATTCCTCGGCCTTGTGAAACTCGAGGAACTGGGGAAGGGGAGTGTTTATCCCCATGAATGCACGCATTCCAAGCCGAAGCAGGACAGGCTGAACCTCATGAGGGCATGCGAAGCCAACACGAGCCCGATCTTTGCCCTCTTCAAGAGTTCCAATGACCGGATTACCCGCATTCTTTCAGATACCTTCACCGCAAAACCATATATTGAAGCGGTGGATATCTCCGGAGATACCCACCGGCTCTGGCAGATTGATCATGACGAGGACATTCAGTCCATGAGACATGAACTGCTCGATAAGTCGATATTCATTGCTGATGGGCATCACCGGTATGAAACTGCCTATGAATTTTGCCGGGAAGTATCCGCTCGGGAGACCCCTTCAAGTGATCGCCCCTTTGATCATGTCCTCATGTTTTTCTCTGAGATGCTCGATGAAGGGCTGACAATACTCCCTACACACAGGCTTTTAAAGATGATACCCAGGGACATAGAAAGCATCTTTTCACAATACTTTACGACGGAGACCGTTACCCAAGACTTCGATATCCGGAAAATATTGTCCGGGAAAAGACGTGCCTTCGGCTTTTTCCGGAAAGGAAGTCCCGGCTGGCAGATTCTTACCTACAGAGACACCGCTGTGTGCGAAATCTGTGATGACCTGAGACAGACTGATGTGATCATTCTCCACGAACTGGTCCTGAAGAAGATAGCTGATACAACCGAAATCGGTTATGAAATGGATGTAAAAAGAGCTCTTGATAAAGTCAGAAATGGAGACTATAGTGCGGCGTTTTTCCTCAATCCGACGAGGGTTGAGGATGTTGAGAAGGCAGCGCTGTCTTTCGTAAGAATGCCGCCTAAATCGACGTATTTCTACCCGAAACTGTTAAC
>Ga0031656_10000666_pt1 | contig 12246 bp, 11 predicted proteins | sample FrelakmetDIP11DI_FD_55080 | JGI IMG/M metagenome (GOLD analysis project Ga0031656, IMG submission 55080) | Freshwater lake sediment microbial communities from the University of Notre Dame, USA, for methane emissions studies - DIP11 DI | ecosystem: Environmental > Aquatic > Freshwater > Lake >... | reverse complement strand
CGCCCTTGCAGGCGATGAAGTCGTCGAAGGCGATGGTCTGGGCGCGGATGAAGCCGCGCTCGAAGTCGGTGTGGATGACGCCGGCGGCTTGCGGTGCGGTGTCGCCGCGGTGGATGGTCCACGCGCGCACTTCCTTGACCCCGGCGGTAAAGTAGGTCTGCAGGCCGAGCAGGTGGTAGCCGGCGTGGATCAGCCGATCCAGGCCGGGTTCGTGCAGACCCATGGATTCGAGGAACTCGGCCTTGTCGGCATCCTCGAGGTCGGCAATCTCGGCCTCGATCGCCGCGCACAGGGCGACCACCTCGGCCCCTTCGCCCGCGGCGTGGGCGCGCACGACATCGAGGTGCGGGTTGTTTTCGAAGCCGTCCTCGGCGACGTTGGCGGCGTAGAGCACCGGCTTGGCGGTGATCAGGCAGAAGGGCTTGAGGCTGGCCCATTCCTCCTTGGCCAGGTCGAGGGCGCGTACCGGCTTGCCCTGGTCGAGCTGGGCGAAGCACTTGTCGAGCACGGCGACGAGGATCTTGGCTTCCTTGTCGCCGGAACTTGCCGGACGCCGGTAGCGATTGAGGGCCTTTTCCACGGTCGCCATGTCGGCCAGCGCCAGCTCGGTGTCGATGATCTCGATGTCGCGCAGCGGATCGACGCTGCCCGAGACGTGCACGACGTTGTCGTCGGCGAAGCAGCGCACGACGTGTACTACGGCATCGGTCTCGCGGATGTTGGCGAGGAACTGGTTGCCGAGGCCTTCGCCCTTCGAGGCGCCGGCGACCAGGCCGGCGATGTCGACGAATTCGACGATGGCCGGCTGGACCTTCTGCGGCTTGACGATGTCCGACAGCGCCTTGAGGCGCGGGTCCGGGACCTCGACGATGCCGACGTTGGGCTCGATGGTGCAGAACGGATAGTTGGCCGCGTCGATGCCGGCCTTGGTCAGGGCGTTGAAGAGGGTGGATTTGCCGACGTTGGGCAGGCCGACGATGCCGCATTTCAAAGACATGGGTTTTTCCTAAGGTTTTCCAACTAAACGGCTTTGCCGTGCAACTGTTGCTGGGCGCCGGCAAAGTCGCCGGCGGCAAGTTTGGGCCAGGCCAGCAGGCAGCGGGCGAGGGCGTGTTCGATGTCCGGCAACTCGTCCTTGCGCGGCGCATGCAGCACGAAGTCGACGACTTCCTGCGCGAGGCTGAGCGTGCGCGGATGGCCGATGCCGAGGCGCAGGCGCCAGAAATCGGGGGTGCCGAGCCGGGCCTGGATGTCCTTGAGGCCGTTGTGGCCGCCGTTGCCGCCGCCTTGCTTGAGGCGGATGCCGCCGGGCGGCAGGTCGAGATCGTCGTGGATGACGAGAATCTCGCCCGCTTCGATCTTGTAGAAATTGGCCAGCGCCGCCACCGACTGGCCGGAACGGTTCATGAAGGTGGTCGGTTCGAGCAGCCAAGTGTCACCGGACCGTGCCGCCTTGCCGAAAAACTTGGCCTGCGGAGCGAGCGTCAGCTTCAGCTTGTCGGCCAGGTGGTCGACAAACCAGAAGCCGACGTTGTGCCGGGTGGCTTCGTATTCCGGCCCCGGGTTGCCGAGGCCGACGATCAGGCGCGGTGGGTTCATGAAGGGCTAAATGAAAAAGCCGCCGGCGGCAAATTGCCAGCGGCGGCCATCACAGCATGGTGCCGGAAATTACTCGGCAGCCGCTTCGCCTTCGGCAGCTTCGGCTTCTTCGGAGCCGCCGCCCTTGCCGACGATGCCGACGACGACCGAGTCGTCAGTGCTGTGCTGGACGAGCTTGACGCCCTTCGGCAGCTTGATCTCGGACAGGTGAATGGTGTCGCCGACGTCGAGTGCAGAGAGATCGACTTCGATGAAGGCCGGCAGATCCTTGGGCAGGCAATGCACGTCGAGTTCGGTGATGACGTGGTTGACCAGCCCGCCGTTGAGCTTGACGCCCGGCGAGGTTTCTTCATTGACGAAGTGCAGCGGCACCTTGATGTGCAGTTCGTGCGTGGCGTCGACGCGCTGGAAGTCGACGTGCAGGATCAGCGGCTTGAAGGCGTGACGTTGGGTGTCGCGCAGCAGGACCTGCTGCTTATTGCCGTCGAGGACGATGTTGAGGATGGAGGCGTGGAAAGCTTCCTTCTTCAGGTTGATCAGCAGTTCGTTGTGGTCGATCTCGATGGCTTGCGGGGTTGCCGCGCCACCGTAGATGATGCCCGGTACTTTGCCAGCGCGACGCAGGCGGCGGCTCGCACCCGATCCCTGCAGCGTGCGCGCTTGCGCGTTGATTTCAAATTGCATGGTGATACTCCAGAGTATTTCCCGATCCGCGACCAGAGCGGGAAGGTTGAAAAAACTTAATCGATGAACAGTGACGAAACGGAGTCGTCGTTGCTGATGCGGCGGATGGTTTCGGCCATGAGCCCGGCAACCGACAACTGGCGGATGCGCGGCGAGGCAGCGGCGCCATCGCGCAGCGGAATGGTGTCGGTAACGACCAGGGCGTCGAGATCGGAGGCATTGACGCGGTCGACCGACGGGCCCGACAGCACCGGGTGCGTACAGTAGGCGACGACCTTGCTGGCACCGTCCTTCTTGAGCGCGGTGGCCGCCTTGCACAGCGTGCCGGCGGTATCGACCATGTCGTCCATGATGATGCAGGTACGGCCCTCGACTTCGCCGATGATGTTCATCACTTCCGAGACGTTGGCCTTCGGACGGCGCTTGTCGATGATCGCCAGGTCGCATTCGAGGCGCTTGGCCAGCGAGCGGGCGCGTACGACGCCGCCGTGGTCGGGGGAGACCACCATCGGATCCTCGTAGTTCTGCTTGAGGATGTCTTCGAGCAGGATGGGCAGGGAATAGATGTTGTCGACCGGAATGTCGAAGAAGCCCTGGATCTGTTCGGCGTGGAGGTCCATGGTCAGCACGCGGTCGACGCCGGAGGCGACCAGCATGTTGGCGACCAGCTTGGCGGCGATCGGCACGCGCGAGGAACGCGAACGGCGGTCCTGGCGGGCATAGCCGAAGTACGGGATGGCGGCGGTGATGCGGCCGGCCGAGGCGCGTTTGAGCGCATCGACGATGACCAGCAGTTCCATCAGGTTGTCGTTGCAGGGATCGCAGGTCGATTGCAGGACGAAAATGTCACGGCCGCGAACATGCTCCTGCAACTCGACACTGACCTCGCCGTCCGAGAAACGGCCGACCTTGGCGCGTCCGAGGTCGACGTACAGTTCCTGCGCGACATCGGCGGCCAGTTTCGGGTTGGCGTTGCCGGTGAAGACCATCAAGCTGTTGTAGGCCATTTTCACTTCCCTTCGGGTGCTCCATCCTGAGTTGCCCGCCACAATGAAATTCGGGCAGGCTTGCGACCTGCCCGAAGGATACTGGCTGGGGAAGAAGGATTCGAACCTTCGAATGCCGGAATCAAAATCCGGTGCCTTGACCAACTTGGCGACTCCCCAGCGGGTCGTCTGCACGGGTTCGCGTGCGAACGAGGCGCGGATGTTACAGGAGTCGCCGGCTAAAATCCAGTGCTTTGTCAGAGAAAGGCCAGTGGATGTTCGGCCAGACCGGCAGCCAGCCAGCCGTTCATGGCGCGCGGCAATTGCCGGAAAACCGCTTCGGCGCTCGCGTCATCCGCGAATCCGGCGAAGACGCAGGCCCCGGAGCCGGTCATCATGGCCTGTGGCGCGTATTGCCTGAGCCAGGCCAGATGCTCGGCAACCGCCGGGAAGCGGGCGCCGGCGACCGCTTCGAGATCGTTGTGGCCCTGGCCGTGGCGCCAGTCCGCCGGGCAGATCGGCGCGCTGTCCCGTTTCAGTTCCGGCGCCCCGAAAATGACCCCGGTCGGCACGTTGACCGCGGGATGCAGCACCAGGTAGGTCGCCGGCGGCAAGTCGACATCGGTGAATGCCTCGCCGACGCCCTCGGCAAAGGTGTTGCGGCCATGGATGAAGACCGGGACGTCGGCGCCCAGTTGCAGCCCGAGTTTTTCCAGATCTGGCCGCGCCAGGCCGGTTTGCCAGAGGTGATTGAGCGCCAGCAGCACGCTGGCCGCATCCGAACTGCCGCCGCCGAGGCCGCCGCCCATCGGCAGGCGCTTGTCGAGGTGGATCGTCGCCCCCTGGCGGCAGCCGGTCGCCGCCTGCAGCAGATGGGCGGCGCGGACGGTCAGGTCGTTGTCGGGCGCCACGCCGGGCGTCGGCGTGGCGAGAACGATGCGCCCGTCGGCGCGCGGGGAAAAATGGAGCTGGTCGCTGCGGTCGATGAAGCGGAACACCGTCTGCAGCAGGTGGTAGCCATCGGCGCGGCGGCCGACGACGTGCAGGAAGAGGTTGAGCTTGGCCGGCGCCGGCCAGGCGCTTTCCCAGGTCCACTCGCTCATGGCGCGGTGTTCCATGCCTCGATGCGCAGGCGCAGCTCGATCTCGCTGTCGCGCCTGAGCGTCACCCGCTCGGGCAGGGCGCCGGGCGTACTGTCCGGATAGACGTAGTCGACCTGCCAGCCGGCTGCGTCGAGGCGTACCGGGCGGCCGCTCGCGTCATTGTCGATTTGCGCCGGATCGCCGCGTCCGAGCAGCCACTCGGGCAACTGGCGGATCGGCAGGCGCTGGCCGGTGACCTGTTCGATCAGCGCATCGGGATCGCTGGATTCGTGCTGCCGGCCATCGCCGGTCCGCAGGATTGAAAGCGTCGGGCCGGTTTCGATTTCAGCGATTCCGACGCCGAGTGGATTGGCGATCAGGATGCGATCCCTGCCGTTTTTGTGCTCCCAGTCGAGTCGACCGCCGGAACTTTCCGCGGCCCGGTCCGGCAGGCTGACACGCAGCGCAAAGCGGGCTTCGAGCGCGAAGTCGCGAACCTGGTCACGCGCTGCCGGCGGTTCCGGAGGGACGCTGGCGCAGCCGGCCAGCAGGCCGCAGGCAAGCACGGCGCTGAAGCGCAGCATCAGGGCTGGAATTTTTTCCGCGCGCCGGCCAGCACTTCGCTGTCCGGATTTTTCTTGGCGGCCTCGTTCATGAGGCGCAATGCGTCGTCCTTGCGGCCCATGGTCCACAGCACCTCGCCGAGGTGGGCGGCGATTTCCGGATCGGCTTTTATGCCGTAGGCGGTTTCGAGCGTCTTGAGCGCTTCCGCCAGCTTGCCCTGGCGGAACAGCACCCAGCCCATGCTGTCCATGATGAAGGGATCTTGCGGCGCCAGTGCGAGCGCCTGGGTAAGCAGTTTGTGCGCTTCGGCGAGGCGGATGTTGCGCTCGGCCAGCGAGTAGCCGAAGGCATTCAGCGCGTGCGCATGATCCGGTTTCAGTTTGATCAGGTGGCCGAGGTGTTTCTCGAGAACTTGTGGCTTGCCCTGGCGTTCGGCGGCCAGCGCTGTTTCGTAGAGCAGTTCCGGGTTGTCGGGCTGTTTGGCGAGCGCCGCCTCGAGCAGCGCGTAGGATTCTTCGCCGCGTCCGGCTTCACGCAGCAGTTGCGCTTCGACCAGGATCAGTTGGATCTTTTCAGCCGGGGTGCCGCCGCGTGTGGTGCGCAGCTGCTCCCGGGCTTCCTCGAGCTTACCCTGGCGCAGGAGGATCTGTGCGGCCCGGCCGCGCGCCGCGATGTACTGGTCGCCGGCGGTGACTTGGCGATAATGATCGAGCGCGAGGTCCGGCTTCTTCTCTTCCTCGTCGAGTTGTCCGAGAAAGAAATGGACGGCGCTCTTGTCCGGAAAGTCCAATTTCAGAAGCTTCTCCAACTGGCTTCGCGCGCCGGCGGCATCGCCCTGCTGCAGCGCCAGCATGGCCACCGGATAGACCAAGTCCGGATTGTCGGGGGAGTCCTTGAGCAGGATGTCGAACTGGGCCCGGGCGGCGTCGTACTTGCGCTCGCTGATCAGCAGGCGGGCCAGGGTCAGGCGGGCGTCGCGGGCATCCGGCTTGCGCGCCAGAAACTCGTTGAGGCTCTCGATCGCGCTGGATGGAGAGGTCCGGGCCAGCAACTGGGCGTAGGCGAGTTCGGCGCTTTCCCAGTCGGGGCGCTGCTGCAGCGCCTTCTGGAATTCGCCCTGGGCGCGCATCAGGTCGTTGGCGCTAACCGCCGCGAGGCCCATCGCGAAATGCGCTTCCGGCAGGTCGCCGTAGGGCGTGGCGACGCGGTCGATCAGGCGCTGCACGGCTTTCTTGTCGCTATGTCGGCCCAGCATGCGGTTCAGGTGCATCAGGCTGCCGGCGACATTGGCCTTGTCCTGTTCGAGCAGGCTGGCGATTTGCGGCGCCAGATCGTCAAGGCGATTGGCGAGCAGCAACAACGTGGATTCGGTCTGACGCGCCTTGGTCGACTCGGGTTCGACCTGCAGCCAGAGGGCTGTCAGTTCGAGCGCCAGATCATATTGCCGGGTCGCGGCGGCAACCTCGGCGGCGCGCGCGATGACTTCCGGATCGCGGGTACGACGGGCAAGATCGGCCCAGGCGCTGACGCCCAGCTCCATTTCGCCGCGCTGCAGCGCTAAGTCGCCGACCAGCGACTGGAAGACGGTGCGGGCGAGCAGGTCCTCGTCGGCGATGGGTACGGTCGACTGCTTTTTGGCCGGCGATTTCGCCGGTGCTTTCGCCGCGGTTTCGCCGGCGGCAAGGGCTTGTCCGGCCAGGGACAGAACGAGTGCTGCGAGGATCAGCTTGTTGGACATGCGCTGCTTTCAGTTTGGGTCGCGGGTTAGAGCGCTTAAAATCCGATAAGGTTGCGATGTTATTTGGGTTTCGTCGGAGGAACAAGCAATGCCGGAATTGCCGGAGGTCGAGGTTTGTCGGCGCGGGCTGCAGCCGGAGGTCGAGGGACAGCGGATTCGCGGCGCGGTGGTGCGCGCGCCGCGCCTGCGCCTGCCGCTGGCGGCGAACCTCGGCGAGACGCTGGCCGGGCAGCGGGTGGTGGCGGTGCGCCGGCGCGGCAAGTATCTGTTGCTTGACTGTCAGGGCGGGCGCGAGGATGGCTGCCTGCTCATTCATCTTGGCATGTCGGGAANCCTGCGCTTCGTGCCGCAAGGCACGCCGCCGGAAAAGCACGATCACGTCGACCTGATTTTCGAGCGCCAGATATTGCGCTTTGCCGACCCCAGGCGCTTCGGCGTGCTGCTCTGGCAAGCGGCGGGCGAGGCGCCGCATGCCCTGCTGGCGGTGCTCGGCATCGAGCCGCTGGCCGACGAATTCACCGGCGACTGGCTGTTCGCTGCGACACGCCGGCGGGCCGGTCCGATCAAGCCGCTGCTGATGAACAGCCATCTGGTGGTCGGCATCGGCAACATCTATGCCGCGGAAAGCCTGTTCCGCGCCGGCATTTCGCCGCTGCGCGCGGCCAACCGGATCAGCCGGGAGCGCTACGCGCGGCTGGCATCGGCGATCCGCCAGACGCTCGCCGATGCCATCGCCGCCGGTGGCAGCAGCATTCGCGATTATGTGCACAGCGACGGCGGCGCCGGCTGCTTCCAGGTCGAGTGCGCGGTCTATGACCGGGCCGGCGAGCCCTGTCGCCGCTGCGCCGGGATTGTCCGGCAGGTTCGCCAGGGCGGCCGGTCGACCTTCTACTGTCCCGCCTGCCAGCATTAAATTTGGCGTGCAAGTCCATGTTTTTGTGCTAAATTAGTTCATCGTCCGTTCCCGGTAACCGTCATGACTCTGGCCCATCAACTCGCTGCCTACACCGCATGGCGCTCGCGCCTCTCCGCCAATATCGGCGAGTTCAAGGGCTGGCTTGCCGANAACGAGTTGTCGGATGCGCAATCCGACCTGCGCCTGAACCAGCTGCTCGAGCGCTTGCGCGAGGATCGCCTGAACGTCGCCTTCGTCGCCGAGTTCTCGCGCGGCAAATCGGAGCTGATCAACGCCATTTTCTTCGCCGACTACGGCAATCGCATCCTGCCCTCGTCGGCCGGACGCACGACCATGTGTCCGACCGAACTGCTTTACGACCCGGACAAGACGCCGCGCATCGAATTGCTGCCGATCCAGACCCGGGCCGCCAATGGCAGCGTCAGTGAATACAAGCGCTTTCCCGCGGAATGGCTCATGGTGCCGGTCGATGTCGAATCGGCAGACGTGATGCACGCGGCCTTGAGTCACGTCAGCGAAACCATCCGGGTAACGCCCGAAGAGGCGGGACGCCTCGGCTTCGAGGTCGATGGCGAAGCCGGCGAACTGCACCGGGTCGGTGCTGATGGCCTGGTCGAGGTGCCACGCTGGCGCCACGCAGTGATCAATTTTCCGCATCCGCTGCTCAAGCAGGGGCTGGTCATTCTCGACACGCCGGGCCTCAACGCCATCGGCGCCGAGCCGGAACTGACCCTGTCGCTGTTGCCCAACGCGCATGCCATCCTCTTCATTCTCGCCGCCGACACTGGCGTGACGCAGTCGGACCTGAACATCTGGAAGGAACACATCGGCGATGGCGGCAGCGCCAAGCGCGGACGCGTGGTCGTGCTGAACAAGATCGACGGGCAATGGGACGAGTTGAAGACGCTCGAACAGATCGATGCCGAAATCGCCCATCAGGTCGATTCCTGCGCCGCGATACTCAATCTGCCGCAACGCCAGATCTTTCCGGTNTCNGCGCAGAAAGGCCTGGTCGCCAAGATCAANGGCGANGCCGCCCTGCTTGANCGGAGCCGCCTGCCGATTCTCGAGGCGGCGCTGTCCGGCGAACTGATTCCGGCCAAGCAGGACATCGTGCGCGACAGCACCGAGAGCGAATTCGGCGAAGTCAGCCGGCGCGCGCGCGGCCTGCTCGAATCGCGCCTCGCCGGCCTGCGCGAGCAGCTCAATGAACTGACCGAGCTGCGCGGCAAGAACAAGGGCGTCGTCGAGTACATGATGGGCAAGGTGCGCGCCGACAAGGTCGAGTTCGAGTCCGGCCTGCAGCGCTATTACGCCGTGCGCAGCGTCTTCTCGACGCTGAGCAACAACCTGTTCGGCCATCTCGGCCTTGACGCGCTGCGCCATCTGACCCAGGAGACCCGCGAAACGATGGTCGAGGCGAACTTCTCGCGGACGCTATCCGACGCGATGGGCAATTTCTTCAGCCGCTCGCGTTACGCGCTGGCGCGGTCGACCGGCGAGATCGGCGAAATCCAGAACATGATGGAAGCGGTCTACAAGAAGTTCTCGGTCGAGCACGGCCTCAAGCTGGGATCGCCGGCGGCCTTTTCACTGCTCCGCTACGACAAGGAGCTCGACCGGCTGGAAGGGTGGTGCAACACGCATCTCAATACGATGCGCAGCCTGCTGACGATCGACAAGAAGCACATCACGCAGAAATTCTTCGAGGAGGTCGCGGTGCAGGTCCGCCGCGCCTTCGAGCGCGCCAACAAGGACGCCGAAACCTGGCTGCGGGCGATCATGGCGCCGATGGAAACCCAGGTGCGCGAACACCAGATCCAGCTCAAGCGGCGCCTGGAAAGCATCAAGCGCATTCATCAGGCGACCGATACGCTGGAAGATCGCATCAGCGAGCTGGAAAGCATCGAGTACAGCCTGCTGCACCAGATCCAGGCGCTGGAAAGCGTGGTCGGGCGGGTGCGTGAGCTGCTCTTGCCGCCGCCGGCGCAATTGCGGGCCGCCTGATCGGGCCGGCCGGCGCCCTGGGGGTGCTTGAGCCCAAGGCACCGTCACCTTAGGGGTGCGGTAGACAACAAAAAAACCCGCGAAATTCGCGGGTTTTTTTGTCCGGTCAGGAAAATCAGGAGCGCTTGTTGCCGGTCAGCTTTTCGTACTTGACCCAGAGCTGGTCTTCGTTTTCGACGTGATTGGGATCCTTCGGGATGCAATCCACCGGGCAGACCTGAACGCACTGCGGCTCGTCGTAGTGGCCGACGCACTCGGTGCACTTGTTGGGATCGATCTCGTAGATTTCCGTACCCTGGAAAATCGCTTCGTTCGGACATTCCGGTTCGCAGACGTCGCAGTTGATGCACTCGTCGGTGATGATCAGGGACATTGCCGTAATTCCTCTCTCAATTGACTGAAGATTTCGCTCGCAGGCGCTTATTTACAGAAGGTTGCACAAATTTACCGACATCGCCGCCCAAGCGCGCGATTTCGCGCACCATGGTTGCCGAGACGAACATGTACTGCTCGCCGGGGGTCAGGAATACGGTTTCGACCTCGGGATAGAGGCTGCGGTTCATGCCGGCCATCTGGAATTCGTATTCGAAGTCCGAAACCGCGCGCAGGCCGCGCACGATGACCTTGGCGCCGCGTTCGTGCACGAAGTCCATGAGCAGGGTATTGAAGCCGACGATCTCGACGTTGTTCATGTCGGCGAGCGTCTCACGGGCCATTTCCACGCGTTCGTCCAGCGTAAAGTACGGCCGCTTGGAGGGGCTTTCTGCGATCGCCAGGATCAGCTTGTCGAACAGGCTGCCCGCCCGCCGCACGAGGTCTTCGTGACCGCGGGTGATCGGGTCGAAGGTGCCAGGGTAGATCGCTACGCGATGATTGAGTTTGTTCAAACAGCTTCCCGCCGCATCAACTGATAGTGGACTTCGCCAGCCTTGCCGTGACGCACTGCGCGCCAATCGCCCAGAGCCCCGATTTCATGTTCCGCCTCGATGTAGACCGCGGCATCTTCGTTGGCGACGCCGGAAAGAAGCGGTTCCAGGCGTGGAATCCAGTCTTTCTTGAACGGCGGATCGAGGAAGATGAGGTCGAATTTCGACTTCGTCGAGGACAGATATTGTAGCGCATCCCCACCGATGATCTCCACTTCGGGCGGGTTGTGCAGCATTTTTGCGTTTTCCCGGAGGGCGGCGAGGACTTTCGGCGCCTGTTCGACCATCACCACCTGCGCCGCGCCGCGCGACGCCGCCTCGAAACCGAGCGCGCCGCTGCCGGCGAAGAGGTCGAGACAACGCTCGCCGTCGAGTTCCTGGCCGAGCCAGTTGAACAGCGTTTCACGCACGCGGTCCGGGGTCGGACGCAGGCCCTCGCTGTCGGGAAAGCGCAGGATCCGGCGGCGATAGCGGCCGCCGATGATGCGCAGCGAATTCAATCGGCGGCCACGGTCACGGTCATCAGGTCGGCCGGCCGGACGTAGCGGGAAAATGCCCGTTTGATGTCGTCGACCGTGACCGCCCGGACTTTTTCCTGATAGTGGTCGAGGTAGTCGAGCGGCAGGCCGTAGAAGCCGATCACCGCGACGTTGTCGAGAATCTTCTTGTTGCTGTCGAGGCGCAGCGGAAAACTGCCGGTCAGGTTGGCTTTGGCCGCCGCCAGTTCTTCCGCGCTCGGACCCTGCTTCAGAAAGCCGTCGAGTACGTCGCGCGTCACCTTGATCGCTTCGCTGGCCTGCGAGCGCTTGGTTTGCAGGCCGATCTGGAAGGGGCCGGGCTGGCGCAGCGGGTTGAAGTAGCTGGAGACGCTGTAGGCGTAGCCGCGCTTGTCGCGCACTTCCTTCATCAGCCGCGATACGAAGCCGCCACCGCCCAGCGTGTAGTTGCCGACGATCAGCGGGAAGAAGTCGGGGTTGCCGCGCTCGATGGCCGGCAGGCCGATATGGATGTGCGCCTGGCTGGCCGGATGCTCGAGCCGGACGGTCTTGCCGGCGGCCGGCTGCGGCGCCGGTGGCAGCGTTGCTGCGGCGCCCTTGGGCAGGCCGGCGGCAAGCGCTTCGGCGATCCGTTCGGCGTCGCCGCGGCTGATGTCGCCGACCAGCGTGATGCTGGCGTTGGCGGCCGTGTAGTAGCGGGCGTGAAAGGTGGCGAGATCGTCACGGGTCAGGCCGGCGACCGATTCGGGCGACGCCTGCCGGCCGTAGGGGTGGTCCGGGTACATGGCGCCCCAGAAAGCCTTGCTGGCGATGCTGTCGGGGCGGGTCAGCGCTTCCTTCAGGGCGGAAATGGTGCGCGCCTTTTCGCGCTCGAAAATCGCCGCCTCGAAGCGTGGCGCATGCAGCACATTGCGCAACACGTCGAGCGCGGCGTCGCGCTTCTCGGGCGCCGCCAGCGTGCGCACCGAGACGCTGGCACGGTCGGTGTCAGCGCTGCCGCCCAGCGCAGCGCCGATGTCGGCCATCTGCTCGGCGATCGCCGTCTCGTCCAGCTTGCCGGCGCCGAGGGAGAGGGCGGAACGGGCCAGTGACGCGGTGCCGGATTTCCCCGACGCGTCGAACATCGAGCCGGCGGCGAAATCGACCTGAACGTCGAGGATCGGCAGGACGCGGCTTTCGACGAAATAGACGCGGGCGCCGCTCGGCGACACCCAGTGTTCGATCCTGACGCCGGCCAGCGCGGCCTG
>Ga0031656_10000665_pt1 | contig 12251 bp, 11 predicted proteins | sample FrelakmetDIP11DI_FD_55080 | JGI IMG/M metagenome (GOLD analysis project Ga0031656, IMG submission 55080) | Freshwater lake sediment microbial communities from the University of Notre Dame, USA, for methane emissions studies - DIP11 DI | ecosystem: Environmental > Aquatic > Freshwater > Lake >... | reverse complement strand
CGACACCTCGGAGAAGCTGCCGTCCGCGTTGTAGAGCCGCATGGCCGCGCCGGCGTCCGTCGTCCGGTAGAGGATGAGGCCGTCGGCCCCGACGCCCGTGTGGCGCTCGCACAGTGTCTTCGCCAGGCCTGGACCGTCGGACCGCTCGAGGTCCTCTGCCTCCAGGTACAGGAAGTCGTTGCCGTATGCGTGGGCTTTCAGCAGTTCGAGCGCCATGGCCTCATCCGTCCGTGCGGACGCTACTTCCTGCAGAACGCCAGGAGGTGCCACCCGAACCGCCGCACGAGGGGCCTCGGGATGGCATTGAATGTCCCGACGAAGAGCTGGTTGTAGAGCGCGCCCTTCCAGCCGCCGTGCAGACGCGACTTCACGGGAAAGCGCTCGTAGACGACGCGGACGTCGGAGAACCCGCCCAGGAGACCTCGGAATTCGCCGGGGCTGTACTTCTTGATGACGGGAGCGTCCTGGTGCTCGAGCCCCACCTTCATCACGCGGGAGAGCGCGTTGAGCCAGGAGATGCGGTTGTAGACCTGAAAGAACGCGGTGCCGCCAGGCTTGAGCACGCGCCGGCACTCCTCGACGAGCGACCGGTCTCCCGCGGTGTATTGCACGACGCCGTGCGCGAACACGAAGTCGAACGCGTGGTCCGGGAACGGGAGCCGCTCCCCGTCGCCCACACACAGCGACGCCGAGAGCGACTGGTGCCGCAGGTTCGCTTTGGCGAGGGCGATCGCCGAGTCCGCGAGGTCGACGCCAGTGGCGACCGCGCCTCCCCTGACGAAGCGCACGAGGTCGACGCCGGTGCCGCAGCCCACATCGAGCACGCGGCGGCCGGCGTACCCGTTGAAGTCGACGAGCGTGAGCAGGTGGTGCAGTTTGTCGAAGTGGTACTCGTCGAGATCCGCGAAGAAACCGGGCGAGCCCGGCGGGTGCGACGAGATCTCCAGGTCGTGGATGCGATGGTTCCAATACGCCCGGACCTCGGCGGTCACCGGCGGCGCGGGCCTGTCTGGCATGGCCGCTTACTATAGAATACTCACGGCCTTCCGGCAATGCGCCGAAGGGCACGGCAGCATCATGATCCGCAACGTGTCCAGCCTCGCCGCGAGGCGATTCGACGTGCTCGTCATCGGCGGGGGCATTCACGGCCTCGCCATCGCGTACGATGCCGCCCAGCGCGGCCTGGCGACGGCGCTTGTCGAGCGCGGCGACTTCGGCAGCGGCAGCTCCTTCAACCACGCGAAGACGGTGCACGGCGGCCTGCGCTCGCTCCAGACCGGCGATGTGGTCAAGGCGCGGTTCTCCATCCGCGAGCGGCGGGCGATGGCCCGGATGGCCCCGCCGCTGGTCACGCCGCTCGCGTTCATGATGGGGACCACCCGGAAGCTCACCCGGTCGAAGATGGCGATGCGAGCAGGGTTCCTGCTCGACGCAACCATCGGCGCCGACCGCAACTCGGGCGTTGAACCCCACCTGCGCCTGCCGGCCGGGCGCGTACTCGGGCGCGAGGCCTACGACACCGCGTTTGGCCGCAGCGCGCAGGCCGGCGTGACCGGGGTCGCGCAGTGGTCCGACTATCACATGCCGGAGTCAGATCGCCTGACGCTGGCGTTCGCCGAGGCGGCGGCCGCCAACGGGGCCGTGCTCGCGAACTACACGGAAGCGACCGGCACGCTCCTGCACGGCGGCCGCCTGACGGGGGTTCGCGTCCTCGATCGGCTGTCGGGCGAGGTGACTGACGTCGACGCCCGCATCACGGTGAATGCCGCGGGCGCGGCCTGCCGGCCCTGGATGGAACGGTTCGGCGCGCCGCCGTCGTTCCCGCTGCTGAAGGCGATGAACCTGGTGACCAGCCGGCCGGCGGGCCCGGTGGCCCTGAGCGCGCCGACATCGGGCGGCCGCCTGCTGCTCGTCATGCCGTGGCGCGGGCGGATGCTGGTGGGCACGTCCCACTCGGATCAACCTGCCGAACCTGACGATGCGCGGGTGTTCCGCGACGAACTCCGGGCCTTCGTCGACGAGGTCAACTCGGCCTTCCCTGCCCTCGCGCTGACGGAGGACGAGGTGACGCTGGTCCACCGCGGCGTCGTGCCGGCGCTGCGCAACCGGCATGGCGTGCTCGGCCTGATGGGGCACCACCGCATCCGCGACCACGAGCAGGATGGCGTGGCGGGCGCCTTGTCGGTGGCGGGCGTGAAGTACACCACCGCGCGCGGCGTCGCGGAGCAGGTCGTCGATGTCGTCAGCGCCAAACTCGGCGCGTCGACGCCGTCATGCCGGACCGGGGCCACCAGACTTCCCCACTGGGATTTCGGGACGCCCTCCAGCGAGGTCGAGCGGGCCTCAGCCGAGGCCGGAGGAGTGCTCGACGCCGCGAGCCTCGCNGCGCTGGTCGCCACCCACGGCACGGCGTGGAGAGCCGTCGTGGCGCGCTGCCGGCGAGACCCCGCACTGGCGTCGCGCGTGGTCCCTGACGTGCCAGTCCCTGCCGCCGCCGTCGTGCACGCGATTGAAGACGAAATGGCCTGCACGCTNGCTGACGTCGTGATTCGGCGGTTGCCCGTGGGCGGCGCGGCGTATCCCGGCGACAGCGTGGTGTCCGCGTGCGGCGCGATCATGGCGCGCGCCTGCGGATGGGACTCTGCGCGGCTCGCCGCGGAAATCGACGCCGTGCGGGAGTTCTATCGAATCTGGTAGGGCTTAGAAATCCTTGCGGCTGTCCACGAGGATGGTGACGGGGCCGTCGTTCACGAGCTCCACGTGCATGTGCGCCCGGTAGGTTCCCGTTTCCACGCCCACGCCGGCCGCGCGCAGCTCGGCGACCACAGCGTCGAAGAGCACGCGGCCGGTCTCGGCGGGAGCGGCGCGATCGAAGGACGGCCGCCGGCCCTTCCGGGCATCCCCGTACAGGGTGAACTGCGACACCGCAAGCACCGAACCCCCGATGTCGGCCAGGGAACGGTTCATCTTGCCCTGTTCGTCCTCGAACACGCGCAGATCGCGGATCTTGCCGGCCACGTATGCCACGTCCGCCGGGCCGTCGTCGCCCGCCACGCCGACCAGGGCCAGCAGGCCGGCCCCGATGGCGCCGACGGTGTCGTCGCCGACGAGGACGCGGGCCCGGCTCACCCGCTGGATGACGGCTCTCACAGGATGTCCACGCGCGTCACGCCCGGACCGGGCGGTGCGCCGGCGACGTGCTCCGCGAGCGGGTACAGGCGCGAGTCGAGCAGGTGGCTCGGCGTGACGTTCGACAGGGCGCGCAGCATCGACGCCTTCACGCCGCGGTGTTCCCGNTCGAGATCGAAGATGAGGCGCTTCACGCGTTGCCGCTGGAGCCCGAGGTCGCCGCAGGCCGAGCAGCAGCAGCTGACGATTGGCAGCTGGCAGTCCTTCGCGTAGGCTCGCGCGTCGTCTTCGCTCACGAGGAACAAGGGGCGGATGACGACGTGGCGGCCGTTGTCGGAGACGAGCCTCGCCGGCATGGCCTTCAGGGAGCCCGCGAAGAACAGGTTCAGCAGGACCGTTTCGATGAAGTCGTCGCTGTGATGCCCGAGGGCGATCTTCGTGGCGCCGACGCCCGACGCCAGCCGGTACAGCACGCCGCGGCGGAACCGCGCGCAGAGCGAGCACGGCGTGTCGCGCGGATCCAGCAGGTCGTCCATGACCGCGCCGATCGAGGTGCGCTCGACGTAGTGTTCCCAGCCGCGCGCGACGCAGGCCTCGTGGACCAGGTCGTGGCGGAAGTCCTCGTAGCCGGAGTCCACGGTGACAGCCACGAGACTGAACGTGATCGGCGCGCGCTGCCGCAGCACGTCGAGGATCTGCAGCAAGGCCCAGCTGTCCTTGCCGCCCGACAGGCCGACCATGACGCGGTCGCCGTTCTCGATGAGCCGGTGCTCGGTGATGGCCCGCGTCACCTTGCGCGCCATCCGCGCCTCGAGGGTGCTTCGGTACGACATGCGTCAGCGGGAGTCCTGAAGCAGCAGGCGTTCGACGGTCCTGGGCCAGGTGATGTCCCGGGAGGCGGCCGCGGCGCCGGCTCCGAGGCGTTCGGCGAGGCGCTGGTCGGCCGCGAGGCGCCCCAGGGCAGCGGCCAGCGATGCCGGCGTCGGGTCGCAGACCAGGCCCGTCTCGCCGTCCCGCACCAGTTCGGCCGGGCCTCCGCTGTCGCGGCAGGTGATGACGGCTTTGCCGGAGGCGAAGGCCTCGACGGTGACCAGCCCGTAGTCCTCCTCGAAGGCCGGGAAGACCACCGCGCGGCACGAGGCGAGGCGCGACACGAGGGTGGCCGCGTCCACCGCGCCAAGCAGCGTCACGCGCGACTCGAGGCCGTGGTCACGGACCAGCCGCCGGATGCGCGGCGCCTCCTCGCCGTCGCCCGCNATCGTNCACCGCACGCCCGCTGCCCCAGGCTCGGCGAGCGCGCGGACGAGGAGGTCGATGCGCTTCAGCGGCGTGAGCCGCGACACGGCGAACACCTCGGCGCCGTAGCCGTCGCAGCGGTACGGGCGCGGCGGCGCAGGCGGATACAGCACCTCGGCGGGAATGTTGCCGAACCGCTGGAGGCGGCGCTGAATCGTCGCCGACTGCGCGAAGACCCGTGTGACGTGCCGGGTCAGCAGGTACGTGTCGACGCGGTGAATGATGCTGCGGCGNACACGCTCCTTGACGCGGGCTTTACTGGAGAGCGTNGCCTGGAAGCGGTCCCAGAGGTCGTAGTACTCACGCATCCGGTGATTCAGCCACACCACGTGGCGCGGGTGACGCACGGCGTAGCTCGGATACCGGAACGAGATCACGTGATCGATCGCCGACCCGTCGTGGGCCACGCCGACGTCGGTGAGCCAGTTGGCCAGGTACGCCGAGGCCTGCCGCCCGAAGCGGTTCTGCGGCGTGACGATCAGGCCGGCGTCGTGCCCGGCCTCGCGCAGCGCGTCGACCACGGACCTGGCGATCACGAGGTGACCTCCCTCGGCCAGCGGCGGACTCGACGTGACGACGGCCACCTTCATGATCGTGCGGTCCTGCTCACGGTCCGGTTAGAGCCTGTCAGCACACAACGGTAACGACGCTTGTGTGCCTACAGGCTCTTANGGCGGGCCCCCAGCATCAACATGACACCTTCATTCGATTCCAGCGCCCTGCTGGCGCAGTTCCGGTTTCACCCGGACGCCGAGGAACCGGTTGTCTGCCGACGCCCCCGAGATGAAGAGGGGCACGAACCCCGCGCTGCTCCGGATCGAGACCCGCCACACGCGCGTCCCCATGTACGGGAACCCGTCGTCGAGCGGTACGCTGACGCGCGCCGTCGCGTTCGGGGCCAGTTCGACGCGCTGGCTGCGCCAGCCGCGCGAGACGGTCACCGACGTCGCCACCTCCCCGCTCGCCAGGTCGAGGTCCAGGGCCGAGGCAGGCTCGACGGTCTTGACGAGGAACTCGGCCGTCGACCGGCCCTTCACCCAGAAGGTCAGGTCTTCGCGGGCATAGGCGTTGTCGTCGAGGAAGTAGATCTGGAACCGCCTCGCCTCACCGAACCAGATCCTCGCACGGTTCGGCTGCGTGTTGATCGGCAGGTCGTTCACCAGCGTGAGTTCGACCGGGAGCCAGCGCAGCGGGCCCTGCTTCGCCGGCTCCGCNGGGTAGAACGACGAGAAGAACGGGTTGAACGTCACCTGGGCCGAGAACAGGGCGCCGACGGCCCACGGGACGATGGCCCAGGCCGCCGACGCGATGGGCGGCAGCAGGAACAGGAGCGCCCCGTACGTGCTCATGAANTAGCGGTTCCCGATCGACCCGCCGCCGCCGTTGAAGGTGTAGGGGACCCACAGCAGCAGCAGCAGGACTTCGGCCGCCGCGGCGCCGAGGATCAGCCACTGCCATGGCGCCCGCTTTCCNCGNGCGAGCAGGAACGCGNCAATCGCGAAGAGNCCCGGGAAGAAGTACGGCAGCAGTCCCGAGTAGCGTCCGACCACAACATAGACGAGGTTGTGGGAGAACACGGTCCAGAAGACGCGCCNGTCGAAGAGGTGATCCCACAGGACGCGGTTGGTCGCGCGGTCCTGGCCGACCTCCTCCCAGGGCGTGCCGCGTTGCTGGAACGGGTACGAGCCGTAGAACGTGCGCCGGTCGCCGCCCTGGAAGTTCCAGTCCCCCGTGATGGCCACATTGCCGGCGAGGAGCACCGCCCCGACCGCGCCGAACAGGACGGCGGCGAGGATGAGCCGCTTCCACTGCCTCCGGGCCAGCAGCCACGCGAGGAGCGGCAGGATCAGCAGGAGGTTCGAGGGCTTCGAGAACGTCGCCAGGGCGACGAGCGCGGCGGCCGCCAGGTCGGAGCCGGGCCTGAAGAGCCACTTCGTGCCGCGGGGAGACGTCTCGGGGGCCGCGACCTCTTTGTAGAGCCAGCAGAAATACCCGAGCAGCACGAGACTGAAGTTGAACAGTTCGGGCGTGATCCAGACGAAGTACGTCGGCGCAACCGACGCCATCAGGAACGCCGAGGCGAGCACGAGCGACACGATCGGCGACGACCGGGCATTCAGGAAGAGGTACGCGGCCAGCGTGGCCAGCGCCAGCAGGATCGCGTGGAAGAACAGGAACCCGTTGGTGCCGAAGAGCAGGACGAACGGCGCGGCCGCCAGCGGGTAGATGTAGGACTTCCCGTAGAACAGCCGCGCCGGATCCGGGTCGGGCCGCCGATCGATCGTCAGGAACGGCGCGTTGCCTGTCGCCCGCAGCTCGAGGTCGGTGCCCTTCTTCAGAAACACGCCGGACGGGCCCGACGGGAACTCGCGCCACACCCGGGCCAGGTCCTCGCGGCGGTATGCGAAGTCGCCGTCTTCGGCGAGGCTGTGGCCCATCATGTAGTAGGTCGCCTCGTCGCTCTGGATGCCGAACGCCGCCCGCGGGAAGTCGGCCGAGATCGCGACCGCGCCGTACACGATGAGGACGATGGCGGCGGCGATCAGCCCCGGGACCGGGTCGCGCCTGTGCGAAGCCGCCAGGGTCACGATGCCCCCTCCCCCGTCAGGAACGAGAGATCCGCTTCCAGCACGCCGCGGCGGTGCGTGCGCCGCGACACGTCGTGGAGAATCGTGTAGAGCCGCTCCATCTTCCCCACGAACGCGCCGATGTCGTAGCGACGGCCGGTCACCCGTGCGTTCGCCGAGAGACGCGCCCGCTCGGCCGGGTCGTCCATCAACGCCAGCATCTGGTCGGCCAGGGCCCGGGCGTTCCGCGTGGGCACGATGCGCGCGTCGTAGCCGTGGCGCAGGATGTCGAGCAGACCGTCGGCCTCGGTGGCCACAATCGGCTTCCCCGCCGCGAGGGCTTCAAAGGCGGTGAGGGGCGTGCCCTCCCACAAGGAGGGAAACACGCTCAGGTCGAACGCCGACAGGGTCGCGGCGACGTCTTTCGCGAACCCGGCGAAGACGAAGCGGTCGCCCAGCTCGAGGCGGGCCGCCTGAGCCTCGAGATCCGGCCGCAGCGGGCCCTCCCCGACCACGAAGAACCGGGCGTCGGGGCGGAGGTCGAGCACGAGGCGGGCGGCGTCGACGAGGTACTGGTTACCCTTGGAGTCGTGCAGACGCGTGACGGTGCCGATGGCGAAATCGCCGGGCCGGATACCGAGCGCCTGCCGGGCCGCGTCGATCTCCGCCCGGCTGCGGTCGCGGCTGAACTCGCCGTAGGGCGCCCCGAGATAGACCACTTTCACCTTCCTGGCCGGGACGTGGCGCGCGTTGATCACGAAGTCCGCGGTGCTCTTCGACACCGCGATCGCGATGTCGGTGAAGGGTTCGAGCGCCCGGTCCGCCACGCCTTGAAACCACGGCGTGCCGGTGAGGTTGGCGTGCTCGTGGAGCACCGTGGGGAGCCGGCGCATCGCGGCCGCGGCGCGGCCGAACGTGGTGGCGCCGTAGCCGTGCAGGTGCAGGATGTCGATCGACTTGCGATCGATGATCTTCAGCAGCGCCGTCAGCGTGGCCGGGTCGAACCTCGATTTGTGCAGGTAGCTGATGTCCACGCCGGACGACTCGAGCGTTTCCTCGGAGAGGTCCTTCTTGCGCAGGCTCACCAGCGAGACGTTGAACCGGGCCGGGTCGAAGCGCGGGATCATCCACGAGAAGAGGCGTTTCACACCGTGCATGCGCGAGCCTTCCCACCCCAGGTGATCGCACACGTGCAGGATGTTCAGGGTGCGGGTGCTCATGCTACTCCGTTGGCGCCTGGTCCCCGCCTCGCGTTCCGACGATCCTGGCCGGGCGGCCGGCGGCGACGGCGAACTCGGGCACATCGACGCGGACCACCGCTCCCGCCCCGATGATCGCATGGCTGCCGANGGTGACGCCATCGAGGATCTTGGCNCCGGCCCCCATCCACACGCCGTCACCCACAGTGACGCCCTTCGAACGGCGCGCTTGTGCCAGCACCGGCGTCGACGGGTCGNCGGATTCGTGATCGCCGCCGATCACATAGCAGTAGGCGGCCAGCAGCGTGTCNGCGCCGACGGTNACCTGGCTGGCCGAGAAGACCTCGCAGTTGAAGCCGATGTTGGCGCGATCGCCGAGCGCGATGTCCCCGTTCTTGCACGACAGGATCGTGTTCCGGCCCACGAAGACGCCGCTGCCGATCGTGATCCCGGCGTTGGTGTCGCCTTTGGCGTCCAGCAGGCAGTTGTCGTCGACGACCACGTTGTCGCCGATGCGGATCTTGCCCGGGTGGCGCAGCACGACGTTCTGCCCGAACACCACATTGCGGCCGCAGGCGCCGAGCAGCCGCGGGTAGAGCGCCTTGCGGAGAACGAGCCCGAGGGCGCCGGGCACGGCCTGGCTGACAAGAATGATCAGCTCGTGCTTGACGAGCGCCCACCACCCCGTGCGGCCGACGACGAGGCGCGCGTACTTCTCGAGCGCCGAGCTGCGCGCATCGAAGAGCTGGTCCTGGGCCTTCGGAATGTCGGGCATCACAGCCACCCCTGTTCACGGTACCAGGCGAGCGTGCGCCGGATGCCCTCGTCGAGGGCGACCTCCGGCGCGAACCCCAGCTCGGCGCGGGCCCGCGCGATGTCGAACGCCCGGCTCTTGGTGAAGAAGTCCACCCGCCGCCGATACAGGGGCGGTGCGACACCGAACGGCACGCACACCGCTTCGCACGCCGCGCCGGCGAGCCACACGGGCCAGACAGGCAGGTGGAGGGAAGGCTGCCCCACGCCGGCGGCCGCTGCGATTCTGCGCACGAGTTCGTTGAGCGTGGTCACCTCGCTCCCGGCCAGGATGTAGGTGCGTCCTGCAGCTGCCGGGGCTTCCCCGCACAGCCGAAATCCCTCCGCCACGTCTTCGACGTACGTCAGGTGATAGTAGATGTCTCCCGGCCCGAGGGTGACGAAGCGGCGCCTCGCCACGCCGCGAAACAACTTGAGCAACCGGCGGTCGCCCGGCCCGTAGATTCCGCTCGGCCTGGCAATGACCAGGTCCATCCCGGTCCGGTCCGCGGCCTTGCGGCCGAGCCGCTCCCCTTCCAGCTTGGAGCGCTGATACTCGTCACCCGGCCGCAGCGGCGCGTCTTCGCCGGCGGGCGGACGCTCGACGTCGCCGTGCACGCCGACGGTGCTGCAGTGCACGACGCGGCCGACGCCCGCCGAGGCGCCGGCCTCGACCAGATCCGCGACGGCCCTGGCGTTGGTCGCGAAATACTCGTCCTTGCTGGCCGCCGCCTGCCGGTACGTCGCTCCGATGTTATACACGATGTCGACGCCGCCAGCGGCGCGCACCAGGGCCGCCTTGTCGGTCAGGTCGCCGATGCAGAGTTCAACCCCGAGGGCCGCGAGCGCCGCGCTTCGCGGATCCTCGCGTCGCACGAGCGCGCGCACGCCGTATCCCCGGTTCCGGAGGTGGCGTGCCAGGTGGCCGCCGGTGAACCCCGTCGCACCAGTGACTAGCGTGCGCATCGGATCGCCACCACGGTGACCGGCGAGCCCAGCAGCCGCAGGAGGCCGATGGCCGCCAGCGCCCGCTCCACCGCCACGGTGAACCTGCGCGACCCCAGCGCCTTGTGCAGCGCGATGGGCAGAACGAACTGCCGGTGGACGCGTTCGATGCGGAACCCGGCGTCCTGAACCGTTCGCGTGACGTCAGACGAGGTCAACACCCGGTATGCTTCGACAGGACGGCCGGCGGCGGCCGCCACGCGCCGGCCGAAAGCCTGGAGCGCCGCCGCGCTGCACGCCGCGGGATAATCGAAGACCACGCGGTCGTCGGCGACGCGGCACAACTCGGCCAGGCACTGCCGCCAGTCCGGCGTGTGCATGAGCACCCGGAGGCTCACGGCGGCGTGAAACGCGCGGTCGCCGTACGCCAGCCGATGTGCGTCTCCCACCTCGAAGACGGCGGCGAGGCCGGCGCCGGCCGCCCGGTCCCTGGCCACGCGCAGCATCTCGGCTGAGGCATCGACGCCGGTGACGCGGGCCCCGCGCCGCGCCAGCCCGAGCGCCGCGCGCCCGGTGCCGGTGCCCACATCGAGCACGGTTTGCCCCTCGAGGGGGCCGAGAAACGACGCGATCACCTGGTCCTGCGACTCGGCAAGCAGCGTGCCGATGGGGCCGCCAAACCGCATCGCGTCGAAGCGATCGGCCATCGCCGGGTCGGCATAGAGGCGGTAGCTGTAGTGCTCGTCGCTCACCGCGCCTCCGCTGCCCGCGTGCGCGCGGCGATGGGCCGGAGGGCTTCCCGCGTGCGCTCCACGTACGCCTCGTACGTGTAGCGCGTGTCCGCGAGCGAGCGGGCCGCTTTGCTAATCGCGGCGGCGTGATCGCGGTCGCGGAGCACGCGGAGGATGCCGGCGCCAAAGGCCTCGGCTGTCGGATCGGTCAGTTCCGCCACCGTCGAGTCGAGCACCTGCGTGTGGGTGAGCAGGTTGGTCGCTACGATGGGCTTGCCGCTTCGCAGGTACTGGTAGATCTTGAGCGGCGTATTCTTCCCCCGGCTCCTCGGCGACACGAGGACGTCTGCCGCCTCGAGGTAGGCCGGAATTTCCTCGGCCGGCCTCTCGCCGACGAAGACGGTGGACGCGCCGACGCCCATCGCGGCCGCGTCGAGCCGCGCACGCCCGATCTGGTCCGCATGCCCGCCTGCCAGGACCAGGCGCGCCGCCGGAAGCTGCGCCAGCACCGGCTTCATGGCCGCGAAGAGCAGGTCGAGCCCCTGGTAGGCTTCGAACGTCCCCGTATAGAGCACCATCGGCGCTGTGGCGGGCACGCCCGCCGCGGCGCGGACGTCACCGAGACCGGGCTTCGACGCCGTGTCGCCCGAACCGGGCGCGTTCTCGATCAGGACCACGTGGGCACCTGGCTCGATGGCGCGGGCGACCTCTTCGAGGTGGCGGCAGATCACGATGACCGAGTCCGAACGCGCCACCATGCGCCGCTCGAGCGCGCGGAAGGCCCCCACCAGCAGCCGGGAGCGGCTGAACTTGAAGTTCGACAACTGCTCCGGCAGACTCGAGTGCATGTCGTACAGGTGAGGCACCCGCAGCAGCCGGGCCAGCGCGAGGCCGATCGCGCCGCCCTCTTCGTGGGAGTGGACGTAATCGAACTTCCACTTCAGGCCGACGTGGAAGGCCTTCAAGGCCAACAGCACGTCGAGCGGCACTTTCGCGAGAGAGGGCCCGATCTTCACCCGCCGCACGAAGGGCGGGCGCCAGCTGCGATGCACCCGCAATCCGGGAAGCGAGACGTCTTTGCCGAAGGGATAGGTGACCAGATCGACCGTGTGGCCCAGGTCGGCCAGCGCGCGAATCCGATGNNATTCGCTGAANGGCGTGCCCCGGGCTTCAAAGAACGGNTCGGGGGCGATCATCAGAATGCGCATGGGTCGGTCCGGCCCGTCGCTCCCGCACGCGCGGTCAGCAGGCCGATCGAGACATTGTANGNGTCCGGGCCGATCACCGTCAACGAATGGGTCCGAAACTGCCGCGCCATGAGCGACTTACCGGTTTACAGCCCCCGGANCGCGTGGTACCCTGCTANGGNTGTGGCGACCCGGGGAACCGCATCAAGAGCNCATGCCTGAACGCACCGAGGACCTGGCCGGCCGCCCCGGCGCACTGCGCGGGACACTGAAGCTGCTGCTGAAGATCGTCGTCAGCGCCGGNTTGCTGTACCTGCTGCTCGGCCGCACCGACCTGTCGCGGCTCTGGAGTTACGTCCGCAACGCCTCTCCGGCCTGGCTGGCCGTTGCGCTGCTGCTCTACCT
>Ga0031656_10000664_pt1 | contig 12255 bp, 9 predicted proteins | sample FrelakmetDIP11DI_FD_55080 | JGI IMG/M metagenome (GOLD analysis project Ga0031656, IMG submission 55080) | Freshwater lake sediment microbial communities from the University of Notre Dame, USA, for methane emissions studies - DIP11 DI | ecosystem: Environmental > Aquatic > Freshwater > Lake >... | reverse complement strand
CTTGGGCCTGCGCGCGAACAGCAGGGGCATGGACCTGTCCACCCGCCCCCGAATCGCTTCGTAGCCCGCCAGCAGGCTGGCGGGATCGGTGTAGTGCTGCTGCGGATCGGATCGAAGGGTGTCGAAGAACGAGCGCAGGTCACCCTTGTTCCCGAGCTGCCGCGCAATGCGCTCCATCTGCCCTCGCAGCCGCGCGACCTCCGCCAGCCCGAGCTCGTGGACCTCCTCTGGCGTAAGAGTGGAGGTCGTGTGGTAGCGCACGAGATACGTGTACCACTCCCTGCCGTTCGGGAGCTCGAACCAGCCCACCGTGTCTCGCGCGAGCGGCAGGTACTCCTGCTCGAGGTAGTCGTGCAGCCGCCGGTAGGCGGGCAGCACCTGGCCCGCGAGCCTCTCCGTGTAAGCCTGCGTAAGGCGCTGCCGATCCGCCGCCGACACGCCGGCCGGAAGCGACGCCACCGGCCGCCAGAACACGCTTTGCTTCGGGTCGGCGACGCCGATGTCCGCAAGCTGCGTGATGACTCGCTCCACGATGACACGTGGCAGCAGGTAGCCCTTCGACGACCCTGCGCGAAGGTTCGCGATGACTTGGTCCGTCCACGCGACGAAACCGTCCATGCGGCCGAGGAAGTTGTCGTAGTCGCGCACGGTGACGAACGGCTGCGTGCCGCGTCCGGAACCCAGCAGCGCGAACTGCAGGTGCAGGCCCCGGAACTGACTCAGGGGCAGCAGCTCGCTCTGGTAGCGGAAACCTTCGATGGCGATGGTGCGCCCGTAGCGGAACGACTCGTAGGTGAGCAGGTCCTCGCCGGCGAGCTTCGCGGGCTGGATGCCGGAGAGCGCCTGCAGCGCCTCCTGCTCGATCGCCAGCCAGTCGGCCAACCACGCCTGGCTCACGTAGTCGCCGAAGCGGTCGTCCCAGCGATGGTCGCCCTGCGCGGTCGCGGCCAGTGGATTGAGCTCGAGGTACTGGTCGAAGTATCGCTCGGTGATGTCGCGCAGCTGCTGCCCTTCACGCGCGGACCGCTCCGCCTGGCGCGCGGACTGTGCGGCGACGGTCCCTTCCGCCGCGGGGGCCGGTGCGCGTTCGCAGCCGGCGAGCGCACCGAGCGCGATCAACAGTGACAGGCGCGCAAGTTGCACGACGGGCGCTTCAATTCGACCGGGCGGCGATCCAGCGGTCGACCTTGGACTCGAGTACGTCCATCGACACCGCGCCGTCGCCGAGCACCTCGCGGTGGAAGTCGCGCAGGTCGAACTTCGGGCCGAGCGCCTCCTCGGCCTTGCGCCGCAGAGCCTGGATGCGCAGATCGCCGACCTTGTAGCCGAGCGCCTGCCCCGGCCACACGATGTAGCGCTCCACCTCGGCGACCACGTCGCTCTCGGCCATCGTCGAATTCTCGAGCATGTAGCGGATCGCCTGCTCGCGGCTCCAGCCCTTCGCGTGCAGACCGGTGTCCACCACCAGGCGCATCGCGCGCAGCTGCTCGTCGTTCAGCCGCCCGAACCACTGGTAGGGATCCGTGAACATCCCGAGCTCCTTGCCGAGGTACTCGGCGTACAGCGCCCAGCCCTCGACGAACGCGGTGTAGTCCCCGCCGAAGCGGCGGAACTTCGGCAGATTCTCGAGCTCCTGCTGGATGCTCACCTGGAAATGGTGGCCCGGCGAGGCCTCGTGCAGCGACAGCGTCTCCATGCCGAACTTCGGCTGCGCCTTCAGGTTGTAGGTATTGACGTAGAAGATGCCGGGCCGCGAGCCGTCCGCGGAGGCCTGCTGGTAGGAAGCGCCCGGCGCCGACTGCGCACGGAACGGTTCCACCTCGCGCACCTCGTAGTCGGCCTTCGGGAATACGGAGAAGAGCTTCGGCAGCGCCGCGTCGATGCGGACCTTGAGGTCGCGGTAGCCGGCGAGCAGGTCTTCGCCCTGCGTGAAGTAGAACTGCGGGTCGGTCTCGAGGAAGTCGAAGAAGGCCTGGCGGTCGCCCTGGAAGCCCACGCGCTGCTTGACGCCGTCCATCTCCCCGAGGATGCGCGACACCTCGTCGAGTCCGAGCTGGTGGATCTCTTCCGGCAACATCGATGTCGTCGTGTGTCTCTGTGCGTAGTACGCATACCACGCTGCGCCGTCGGGCAGCGCGGTCCACGCCACCGAGGTGCGGGCGTTGGGCAGGTACTCGTCGCGCAGGAAATCGCGCAGGCGGCGGTACGCGGGCACGATCCCGTCACGGATCATTGCGGCGTAAGCCGCGGTGAGGCGCTCACGCTCGGCGGCCGGGATCCCGTCGGGGAGGGCGCGCACCGGCGCAAAGTAAACGCTGTCCTCCGGCCGCGCCACGATCATGGAATCGAGCTGCGGCAGCACCTTCTCCATCACGGGACGCGGCTGCGTGACGCCGCGTGCGATGCCCTCGCGCATGTTCACGATGGCCTGGTCCATCCACACGACCATGCCGTCGAGGCGCTTCAGCCAGTTCTCGTAATCCTGCACCGTGGCGAAGGGCTGCGCGTTCGTGCCCGAACCCAGCGCGGGCATGAAATTGATCAGGCCACCGATCTGGCTGACGGGCAGCAGGTAGTCCGGGAAGCGCTCGGCGTCCTGGCTGCGCTTCCGCTCCCTCAGGAAGATCTCGTAGGAGATGCGGTCCGCCGGCGATAGGGCCGACGGATCGATCGCCCGCACCTCGGCGAGGTAGCGGTCGTTCATTGCCTTGGCCGCGGCGCGGTGCTCGGGACCGATGCTGTTCGGCAGCCGGTCGTCGTAGCGATGGTCGCCGATGTAGGTGGCGAGCACCGGGTCCATGCGCAGCGAGTCCTCGAACCAGCGCTCGAAGAGCTCGTTCAACTCCCGGCCTGCGTCGGCACTGCGCGCGGGGGCGGGCGCGGATTGCGCGGCCTTCNGTGCGGTCGCCGGCGAGGGGGCGGACGGCGGCGTCGCACAGGCGGCGAGACTCGCGCAGACGGCGAGGACGGCGGGTCGGCGAAGGTTCATGCTGGCATCCGCGGCGGGCAAAGGCCGCGGATTATAGCGGTGCTCCTGATATCCTTGCGGCATCTCCCGACGATACTTTCCGTGGTCCGGGGACCGCCATGAGCAACCTGCAATTGAGAGCCGCGGACGGCCANCAGCTTTCCGCCCATGTCGCNCGACCGGAGAGCAAGGCGCGTGGCGCCGTGATCGTCGTACAGGAGATCTTCGGCGTGAACTCCCACGTCCGCCGTGTCGCCGAGCAGTACGCAGCGGAGGGTTACCTCGCGATCGCGCCGGCAATGTTCGACCGCCTGCGCAGGGGCGTCGAGCTCGGCTACGACGCCGCCGGCCTGCAGGCCGGCATCGAGCTGATGATGAAGGCCACCAACGAAGGGGCGATCGCCGACCTCGATGCTGCGATCGAGGCCGTCGCGCACGCGGGCCGCGTCGGCATGGTGGGCTACTGCTGGGGCGGCCGGGTGGCGTACCTCGCGAGCTGCCGGGCCAACATCGCCGCGGCCGTCGCCTACTACGGCGGCGGCATCGCGCAGCTGCTCGACGACAAGCCGCGCTGCCCGATGATGTTCCATTTCGGCGAGCACGACTCACACATCCCGCTCCCGGAGGTCGACCGGATCCGCCGGGCCTTCCCCGCCGGCGAATATCATCTCTACCCCGCCGGTCACGGCTTCAATTGCGCCGATCGCGCCGACTTCGACGCGGCGAGCGCGCGGCTCGCCTTCGAGCGAACCATCGAGTTCTTCCACAGGCACATCGGCTGACGGCCCAGGAAAGACCACCATGACGCTGAAACTCGAAGATCCCTCCCTGCTTCGCGAGCAGTGCTACGTCGACGGCGCATGGATCGACGCCGACGCCGGCGGCACCGTGGAGGTCACGAATCCCGCGACCGGCGAGGTGATCGGCACCGTGCCGAACCTCGGCGCCGCCGAGACACGCCGGGCCATCGAGGCCGCCGCGGCCGCGTTCCCGGACTGGTCGGCGCGTACCGCCAAGGAGCGCGCGACCCTCCTGCGTCGCTGGCACGACCTGATGCTCCTGAACGTCGACGACCTTGCGGTCCTCATGACCGCCGAGCAAGGCAAGCCACTCGCGGAATCCAGGGGCGAGGTGGCGTATGCGGCGGCGTTCATCGAGTGGTTCGCCGAGGAAGGCAAGCGCGTCTACGGCGACGTGATCCCCGGCCACCAGCGCGACAAGCGCATCATCGTGCTGCGCCAGCCGATCGGCGTCGTGGCGGCGATCACGCCCTGGAACTTCCCTGCTGCAATGATCACGCGCAAGTCCGCACCGGCGCTCGCTGCCGGCTGTACCTTCGTGTGCAAGCCCGCGATGCAGACGCCCTACTCCGCGCTGGCCATGGCGGACCTCGCAGCGCGTGCTGGCATCCCGAAGGGCGTGTTCAGCGTCGTCACCGGCCCGGCCACCGTGCTCGGCGGCGAGATGACCTCGAATCCGATCGTCCGCAAGCTCACCTTCACGGGCTCCACCGAGATCGGAAAGAAGCTCATGCAGCAGTGCGCCGGCACGCTGAAGAAGGTCTCGCTCGAGCTCGGCGGCAACGCCCCCTTCATCGTTTTCGACGATGCAGACCTCGACGCCGCCGTGCAGGGTGCGATCGCCTCGAAGTACCGCAACACCGGCCAGACCTGCGTCTGCGCCAACCGGCTGCTGGTGCAGGAAGGCGTCTACGACCAGTTCGTCGCGAAGCTGGTCGAGGCGGTGCGAAAGCTGCGCGTCGGCGACGGTCTCAAGGGCGCCACCGACCAGGGCCCGCTGATCGATGCCAAGGCGGTCGCGAAGGTCGAGGAGCACATCGCCGACGCCCTCGCCAAGGGCGGCACGATCGCGCTCGGCGGCAGGCGTCACGCGCTCGGCGGAACGTTCTTCGAACCCACGATCGTCACGCACGTCAAGCCCGACATGCTGGTCGCGCGCGAGGAGACGTTCGGCCCGATCGCGCCGATCTTCAGCTTCCGCGACGAGAAGCAAGCGATCCGCATGGCGAATGACACCGAGTTCGGCCTCGCCTCGTACTTCTACACACGTGATCTCGCGCGCGCCTGGCGCGTCGCCGAGGGCCTCGAGTACGGCATCGTCGGCCTCAACACGGGGCTCATCTCGACCGAGGTGGCGCCCTTCGGCGGCGTGAAGGAATCGGGCTTCGGCCGCGAGGGCTCCAAGTACGGCATCCTCGACTACACCGAGCTGAAGTACCTCTGCATCGGCGGCATCGAGAGTTGACGGCGGGCGCGCCCGACCGCTCGCTCGTCGTGACGCTGGCAGCGGTCGCGGCACTCGGGCCCGTCGCGACCAATCTCTACCTCCCTGCGCTGCCCGCGGTGCGCGAGCACTTCGGCGCGAGCGTCGCCGAAGTGCAGGCGACCTTCTCGGTCTCCCTGGTGATGTTCGCCTTCGGCATCCTGGCGTGGGGGCCGATCTCCGATCGCTATGGGCGTCGTATCGCCGTGATCGGGGGGCTCGCGATCATGGTAATCGGCGCGATTGTGTCGCTCGCCTCCCTCAGCCTCGGCTGGCTGATCGCCGGCCGCGCGCTGCAGGCCTTCGGCACCGCCACAGGTATCGTCACCGCGCGCGCGATCATCTCCGACCTGTATCCGGTCGATCAGATGGCCAAAGTGCTCGCCTCGATCACCATGGTGGCGGTGCTGGGCAACTCGCTCGCGCCGGTGGCGGGCGGCCTGATCACCGCAGGCTTCGGCTGGAGGGCGATATTCGCGGCGCTGGTGCTCGCCGCAGCGGTGGTCGCCGTGGCGGTCTGGACGCGACTGCCGGAGACGCGCCCGCCCGGCGCACACCCGCCACGGGCCCGCGAAATGGCGACGACGGCGTGGTCGTTGTTGCGCATGCCGATGTTCACGGGTTGCGTGCTGCAGAGCGCCGTGATCTACGCGACGTTTCTCGTGTTCATCTCGCTCGCACCGTACGTGATGGTCTCGGCACTGGGCCGGTCGCCCACCGAGTTCGGCTTCTACTACCTGTTCATCGCCGTCGGCTACTTCCTCGGCAACTGGTCGGTGAGGCGACTGATGGCACGGCACGATCTGCACTGGATGGTCGTCTCGGGAGTACTGCTGACGGCCGGCGGCGCGGTCGCGGCGCTCGCCTGCGTCGCGATTGGCCTCACGCACCCATTGTGGATCTTCGTGCCGATCGGGGTGCTTTCCTACGGCCAGGGCCTCGCACTTCCCAACGTCACCGCGACCGCCGTGAGCCTCGCGCCCCAGTACGCCGGTGTGGCATCGAGCACCATCGGCTTCCTGCAGCAGATCGTCGGCGCGGCGGCCGTGCAGTGGATGGGCCGGTTTCCGACGGACACGGCACTGCCAGTGCTGTTGTTCTGCGCCGTCGCGTGCCTGCTGGGCGTCGGGATGCTCTACGTGTTTCCGCGCGTCCAGGCCGGTAGATAGGGGACATTCCCCCGTTTCCCGGAGATAGAGGAATGTCCCCTGTTTTTCGGTAGGCTGCGCAGCAAGTCATGAACCGCTACCTCGGCACCCCGGACTACGCCCACGGCACGCCTGCGCGCCTGGGCATCCTGCTGGTCAACCTCGGCACGCCCGATGAACCGACCCCGGCCGCCGTGCGCCGCTACCTCGCCGAGTTCCTCTCCGACCCGCGCGTCATCGAGACGCCGCGCGCGCTGTGGTGGCTGGTCCTGCACGGCATCATCCTGCGTACGCGACCGAGCCGCAGCGCGCATGCCTACCAGAAGGTCTGGACACCCGCCGGCTCGCCGCTGCTCGTCGAATCGCGTGCGCTCGCCGAGTCCCTCGACTCGCGACTGCGCGAACGCGCGGGCGACCGCGTGCACGTCGAGCTCGCGATGACCTACGGAAATCCCTCCATCCGCGCGGCACTCGAGCGCATGCATCGCAACAACGTGCAGCGACTTCTGGTACTGCCCATGTACCCGCAGTACTCCGCCACGACCACCGCCTCGGTCTTCGAGCACGTGACGCGCGAGCTGGCGCAATGGCGCCGGATACCCGAGTTGCGGATGGTGAACCAGTACTGGGAAGAGGACGCGTACACCATCGCCCTCGCCGACTCGATCGCGGCGCACTGGCGCGAGCACGGTCGCAGGCACCTGCTGTTCTCGTTTCATTCGATCCCGAAGCGCTATTTCGTCGCGGGCGATCCGTACCACTGCTTCTGCCACGCCACGGCCCGCCGCGTGGCCGCACGGCTGGGCCTCGGCGAGGGCGAGTGGTCGATCGGCTTCCAGTCCCGGTTCGGGCGCGAGGAGTGGCTGAAGCCCTACGTGGACCTGCTGCTGCTGGACTATGCCGCGAAGGGGCCGAAGCAGGTGACGGTGGTGTGTCCCGGCTTCGCCACCGACTGCCTCGAGACGCTCGAGGAGATCGCGATGCAGAACCGCGAGGCCTTCCTGGCGCATGGTGGCGAGGCGTTCGATTACGTGCCGTGCCTCAATTCCTCGACGCCGCAGGTCGCTCTCTACGAGCAGCTGGTGCTCAAGCACGCGCAGGGCTGGCCCGAGTTCGAGGGTGGCGACGACGCCGCGCTTCTCGCCGAGTCGCGACGGCGCGCGCTCGCCTTGGGCGCGCCGGCCTGACAGCGCCGTGCTGGGCCGCTTCCTCGAGGTGAGCGTCGCCGCACCGGACGTGCCCGCGTCGCTCGCTTTCTACGAGTCGCTGGGCTTCGTCCAGGCCGTCACGGGCGACGCGCGCGCCTATCCATACGCCGTCGTGACCGACGGCCGGCTGTGCCTCGGACTGCACGGCAGCGGGATCGCGACACCGACGCTTACCTGGGTTCACCCGGACCTCGCGTCCCACGCAGCCCGGCTCGAGGCGCTGGGTATCGAGCTGGAGTCCGCGCGGCTCGGCGAGGACACGCTGCACGAACTCGCGTTCACCGACCCGTCGGGACAGCGCGTTGCGCTCATCGAGGCGCGCACGTTCTCGCCACCGCCGCGGGCGGCATCCTCATCGCTCGGCTACTTCGAGGAGTACGGCATCCCGACCACCGACCTCGAGGCGGCCGCGCGATGGTGGGAGGCCCTCGGTCTCGTGGCCTTCGAGCCCGTACGCCGGCCGCTACCCAAGGCAGTCGCTGCAAGCCGGGACCTCAACGTCGGGCTCTACGACGTCGACCTGCGCCAGGCAGTACTTGCGTTTTCCGACCCCGCCATGCCCGAGCGTGCAGCCGAGCTGCGCGAACGCGGCTGCCGCTTCGTCGAGCGCCTGCCGCGCGGCATGAATCCGCAGGAATTCACTTTGCTCGAGGCGCCCGAAGGCACGTGGCTGCTGCTCGGGCGCGGCGAGGAATGACCGGCGACGCGCGACGACTCGCTATCATTACACGCTCGGTAATCGTCGGAGGACGCAAGAATCATGCAGTGGCGCAACAGTCCGCTCGGCTACGGAGCCGTGGCGAAATTCCTTCACTGGAGCATGGTCATCCTGATCATCGCCCAGTACCTGGTCATCGAGTCGGCGGAGGAACTGGCCGACGGGCCGGAGAAGTTCGAGGCGATCACGCTCCACAAGTCGGTCGGCATGCTGGTGTTCGGTCTCGCCATTGCACGCGTCGTCTGGAAGTTCGCCAGCAACCGGCAGCCCGCGCCCGTGCCGATGCCCCGGGCGCAACGTGTCGCGGCTGCAGCGGGCCACGGGCTGCTCTACCTGTTGATCCTCGCCCAGCCGCTCACGGGATGGCTCATGTCGTCGACCGCCGGTTATCCGACGGGCTTCTTCGGGCTGTTCGAGTTCCCGATGCTGGCCGGGAAGGACCATGACGCGCACGAGTTCTTCGAGGAACTGCACGAGGTACTGTTCGCCGTGCTCGCGACCGTCGCCCTGCTCCACGCGCTCGCGGCGCTCTATCACCACTTCCTGCTCAGGGACGAGACGCTTCGACGCATGCTCCCGTTCGTCCGGCCGCGCAGGCCGTAACGCCGTCGCGAGGCCCGCGGCGGCGGCATCCGGCGCTGGCGGCATCCGCGCCGACGTTGGAGACCGCTCCGCGGCGGGCATAGAATGTGGCGAGCCGCCTGCTTCGCGGCCCGATTGGTCGGACTTTCGCCAAATCCACTGGGGGTCATTGCCATGGCACTGCGGTCCACCGCGCTGGATCAGCGCACCTTGCTGGCTGTCGCCGTCGCGCTCGCCATCGCCGGCTGCGCAAAGAAAGAGCAGCCCGCCGCCGTCGAAACTCCCGCCACGCCCGCGGCTCCCGCCGCCGACGCTGCGGCACTCGAGGGTCAGGTCGACATCGTCGCCTGGCCCGGCTACATCGAGCGCGGCGAGACCGACAAGGCCTACGACTGGGTGACGCAGTTCGAGCAGGACACGGGCTGCAAGGTGAACGTCAAGACCGCCGGCACCTCGGACGAAATGGTGTCGCTCATGACGCAGGGCGGCTACGACCTCGTCACGGCCTCGGGTGACGCCTCGCTGCGCCTCATCCGCGGCGGCACCGTGCAGCCCGTGGACATCACACGAATCCCGGCTACGGCAGCGTGGACGAGCGGCTGCGCGAGGCCCCCTGGCATTACGTGGACGGGAAGCACTACGGCACACCTTACCAGTGGGGCCCGAACGTGCTCATGTACAACACCAACGCGTTCAAGGACGGGCCGACCTCGTGGTCGGTCGTGTTCGAGGAACAGAAACTGTCCGACGGCAAGAGCAACAAGGGTCGCGTGCAGGCCTATGATGGCCCGATCTACATCGCCGACGCAGCGCTTTACCTGATGGCGAAGCAACCGGGACTCGGCATCAAGGACCCGTACGAGCTCAATGAGGCGCAGTACGCTGCCGCGCTCGACGTGCTGCGCAAGCAGCATCCGCTCGTGCAGCGCTACTGGCACGACGCCAACGTTCAGGTGCAGGACTTCACTTCGGAAGGAATCGTCGCCTCGGGCTCGTGGCCCTTCCAGGCGAACACGCTCGCCGCGAACAAGCAGCCGGTCGCCTCCACCGTGCCCGCCGAAGGCGCCACGGGCTGGGCCGACACGACCATGCTCGCCACGAACGCCAAGCATCCGAACTGCGCGTACAAATGGATGGAGTGGTCGCTGAGCCCGAAGGTGCAGGGCGACGTCGCGGCGTGGTTCGGCTCGGTGCCGGCGGTGCCGGCGGCCTGCACGGGCAATGCTCTGCTCGGCGACGCGGGCTGTGCGACGAACGGCTTCGACAACTTCGACAAGATCCACTTCTGGCGCACCCCGGAGGCGACCTGCGCGCAGGGCACCTGCGTGCCGTACAGCCGGTGGGCGACGGACTACGTGGCAGTCATGGGCGGCCGCTGAGTCGCTGCCAGTCACATCAGGCGCGGCGTCGCCTTTGGGTGTCGCATCCCTGGGACCATGACCGCCGCCATCGAATTGCGCGACGCGAGCCGTGCCTTCGGCAGCGTAGTCGCGCTCGACCGCGTCTCGCTCGAGATCGCCCCGGGCGAGTTCTTCGCGCTGCTGGGACCTTCGGGCTCCGGCAAGACTACCTGCCTGCGGTTGATCGCGGGTTTCGATCAGCCCGACTCGGGGCAGGTACTGCTCGATGGCGTGGACGTCACCGACGTGCCGCCGTTCGATCGCGACGTCAACACGGTGTTCCAGGACTACGCGCTGTTCCCGCACATGTCGGTCGCGGAGAACGTGGCCTATGGCCTGCGGGTGCGCAGGATCGCCACGGTCGAGCGGCGCAAGCGCGCGGCGGAGATGCTCGAGCTCGTACGGCTCGACGATTTCGCCGAGAGGCGNCCGACCCAGCTCTCNGGAGGACAGAAGCAGCGGGTGGCACTNGCGCGTGCGCTCATCAACGGNCCCAAGGTGCTGCTGCTGGACGAGCCGCTGGGCGCACTGGACCTCAAGCTGCGCGAGGAGATGCAGGCTGAACTGAAGGGCCTGCAGCAGCGGCTCGGCATCACCTTCGTGTTCGTCACGCACGACCAGGGCGAGGCGCTCAGCATGGCCGACCGCGTCGCCGTGTTCAACGCAGGTCGCATCGAGCAACTCGACACTCCGCGCGGCCTGTACACACGACCGCGCACGGCCTTCGTCGCGAGCTTCGTCGGCAGCGCCAACGTCGTGAGCGGCGCGCTCGCCGAGCACATCACGGGCAGGTGCACGCCGTTCGCGATACGGCCGGAGCTGATCGAGATCCGGCCCGCCGAGGGCGCGCTGCCCGAAGGCCTGCTCGCGGCCGCGGGCACGCTCGAGGGCGTGCTCTATCACGGCGCCTCGAGCCGCTGTCACGTGCGCATCGACGCCAACACGCTGCTCTCCGTAGCGCGTGCCGAGTCGGCCGGCGCGGCCCCGCTGCCGCCTGCAGGCTCGCGCGTTCGCCTCGCGTGGCGGCCCGCCGACGCCGTGATGCTGGAGAGCTGAGCATGCTGCGAGCGGCGTCCCGCTTCCTGCACGGGCGCAATGCGTTCTACGTTTCCCTGCTGCTGCTGCCGCCGCTGCTGTGGCTCGGCACGGTGTACCTCGGCTCGCTGTTCGCGCTGCTGGCGCAGAGCTTCTACGCGATCGACGAGTTCACCGCGCGCGTGGTGCCGGAGCTTACGCTCGCGACCTACCGGCAGCTCGTCACGCAGCCCGCCAACGTCGACATCGTGCTGCGTACCGTGGCAATGGCAGTCGCGGTTACGGCCGCCTGCGGCATCGTCGCCTTCCCGGTCGCCAACTACATGGCGCGGCACGCCGGCCCGAAGATGAAGGCATTCTTCTACGTGGGCGTGATGCTGCCCATGTGGACCAGCTACCTCGTCAAGGTCTACGCGTGGCGACTGATCCTCGCCAAGCAGGGCATCGTGGCCTGGGGTTTCGAGTCGGCGGGCGCCACTGCGGTGCTCGAGCACGCGCTCGCCACGCCGGTGGTGGGCGGCCCGTCGCTGTCGTCGTCCTACCTCGGCATGTTCATCGTGTTCGTCTACATGTGGCTGCCGTTCATGATCCTGCCGCTCGCTGCCGCGCTCGAACGGGTGCCGGCCTCGCTGCTGCAGGCCTCGGCGGACCTCGGCGCGCGCCCGGGCCAGACCTTCCGCAACGTCGTGCTGCCGCTCGCGCTGCCCGGCCTCGCCGCCGGGTCCGTGTTCACGTTCTCGCTGACGCTCGGCGACTACATCATCCCGAGCGTCGTGGGCGCGCCGGGCTATTTCATCGGCATGATGGTCTACCAGCAGCAGGGCACGGCCGGGAACCTGCCGCTGGCGGCGGCGTTTTCCGTCGTGCCGATCGTGCTGATCTCGCTGTACCTCACGCTCGCGAAGCGACTGGG
>Ga0031656_10000661_pt1 | contig 12262 bp, 15 predicted proteins | sample FrelakmetDIP11DI_FD_55080 | JGI IMG/M metagenome (GOLD analysis project Ga0031656, IMG submission 55080) | Freshwater lake sediment microbial communities from the University of Notre Dame, USA, for methane emissions studies - DIP11 DI | ecosystem: Environmental > Aquatic > Freshwater > Lake >... | reverse complement strand
TCGGCGCAATGACGATTACTATCCTGTCAGTGAGATTCTCCTTCAACATGGATGTGATGAGAGTGGCGCCTCCCTCAACGAGGACCGAGGAGATACTTCTTTTTCCCAGTTCAGCAAAGAGCATCTTCAGATCGACGCGGTGATCCGTATCGTCTCCAATTTCGATTGTCTCAACACCCATATTCTTCAGCCGGGCAATTTTTTCCGGTCGCGCCTTCGCCGTCGTTGCGATGATGGTCTTCGCGCCGGTCTGATTTTTCAATACATTCGCTTCCATGGGTATACGTAGCGAGGAGTCGACGATGACCCTGATTGGATTCCTTCCCCTCATAAGGCGAACGGTCAGTTCCGGGTCATCCTGGATCAGCGTATTGACGCCGATGAGTACGGCATCGTGCGNACTTCGCAATCTGTGGGCGAACCTGAGGGATAAATCGGAACTGATCCACCGTGACTGTCCCGGGGCTGTGGCGATCCTCCCGTCAACGGTCTGGGCGAACTTGAGGGTGACAAAGGGAAGTCCTGTGTTAATAAAGGTGAAGAATCTCTCGTTCAATTGGGTGCATTCTTCTTTGAGAACGCCGACGGTCGTTTCAATGCCATGGCGCCTGAGGGAGTCGGCCCCCTTTCCGGAGACCAGCGGATTGGGATCGTTGGTGCCGATTACCACTCTCGCCGGTTTCTGTGTAATAAGACATTCACAGCAGGGGGGAGTTTTCCCGTAATGGGTACAGGGTTCCAAGTTCACGTAGATCGTGGCGCCTTCGATCGATTCCGAAGCGCAATTGATGGCATTGATCTCCGCATGGTTGCCTCCGAATTTTTGATGGTATCCCTCACCGATTACTCGGCCACCCTTGACGATGACAGCGCCAACCATGGGATTCGGACTCACCCACGATTCGCCTCTTCTCGCGAGCAGAAGAGCCCGTTTCATATAGAATTCGTCATTCACGGCATATGTATCCTTTTTAATAAATGTTCTGCATCTTATACCACTCATGTTATGCATGTAAAGGATGAATAGCAAAAGAATGTTTCTGTTGTTGATGATTCTCAAGTGTGATATAGGGAATCGCGAATATCATCAGTTATGGACTGAAGAAAGCTTAATTGATTATTATTTTTAATGAGATGGCAGAAGGGTGAGGAACCATCTGGCAGCAAAGGAGAATAAGGTATGAAAGGCGTTGTCTTGGCGGGGGGGCTGGGAAGCAGGTTATTTCCGCTCACGAAGGTTACCAATAAGCACCTGCTGCCGGTCTATAACGAACCGATGATTTATTATCCCATAAAGACATTGGTGAATGCCGGAATCGAAGAAATACTCATTGTGACCGGCGGAAACAATGCCGGTGAATTTCTCAGGCTTCTGGGAAACGGGAGTGAATTCGGCCTCAAACACCTCAACTATACCTATCAGGAAGGGGAGGGGGGTATTGCGGCGGCACTCAGTCTGGCCGAACATTTTGCCGATAATGGAAAGATTGTTGTTGTCCTGGGAGACAACATCATTGAGAAGAATATTAGGAAGGCGGTTGACGCATTCAGGAAACAGAAAGACGGTGCGCGCATCATGTTAAAAGAAGTACCTGATCCACAACGTTTTGGAGTTCCCGTTTTTGAAGGGGACCGTATCGTCCGCGTTGAGGAGAAGCCTGCCAAACCCGCGTCGCAGTATGCCGTTATCGGAATTTATATGTATGACGAGAGAGTGTTTGATTTCATTAAAACCCTTAAACCATCACAGAGAGGGGAACTCGAGATTACGGACGTGAATAACTTCTATATTCACGATGGGAAAATGGAGTGGGATATTATTGACGGCTGGTGGAGTGATGCGGGAACATTTGAATCTCTCCAGTATNCGGGGAATATGGTAGCGAAAACAGGAGCGAATACATTATGATCGCAGGGGTTATCATTAAAAAGCTCAAGGTTATACCGGACGAGCGGGGCAGGCTCATGGAAATACTCCGCGCAGATGACGAAATGTTCAAGGGGTTTGGCCAGGTCTACATGACGAGCGCATACCCCGGGGTAGTAAAGGGCTGGCACTATCATAAAAAGCAGTATGACAATATGGCAGTCGTGAAAGGAATGATGAAAATCGTTTTGTATGACAGCAGACCGGAATCTGCAACTCGCGGTGAGATCAATGAAATCTTTGCTGGTGAGCACAATCCCGTTATGGTCCATATTCCCCCATACGTGTATCATGGCTTCAAGTGCATATCCGCGGAGGAGGCAGTGGTTGTCAATACCCCTACGGCAGTATACAACTATCGGGAGCCTGACGAATTCAGGGTCCACCCACACGAAAATGACATTCCTTACGATTGGGGCAGGAAAGACGGATAGCTCTTAAAGCAGGAGTAGCGGGACGGCGTGATCATGAGCGTATTCTTTGATATCTTCTTTACTATTGCCGGCGCTGCCGTGGGAAGTTTTCTTAACGTGCTGATCTGTCGGATTCCTGAAGGTAAATCCGTCGTGTACCCCTCGTCCCATTGTCCGAAATGCACACATTCCATCAGGTTCTATGATAACATCCCCCTTATCAGTTACCTTGTTCTGAGGGGGAGGTGCCGGGATTGTCACGAAAAAATCTCTCTAAGATACCCTCTTGTGGAGGCGCTTACAGCCCTCATGTCATTCCTTTTATTCTGGAAATTCGGCCTGAGCATGAAATACCTTTTTTCTTTTGTCTTTACGGCAACATTGATTGTCATCACCTTTATTGATCTCGATCTTCAAATTATTCCCGATGTCATTACATTACCGGGGATCCCTTTGTTTTTTCTTGCGGCGGTTTTCTTTATGGATGTAAAGGTGATGGAGGCGCTTTTGGGGCTTTTAATCGGCGGTGGATGCCTGTTTGCCATTGCCTTTGTGTACGAACTCATCACAAAAAGGGAAGGTATGGGAGGCGGGGATATTAAGCTGCTGGCCATGATGGGGGCCTTTCTGGGATGGAAATCTCTGTTTTTCATCCTTTTTGCCAGCTCTTTACTCGGTGCTGTCGTCGGTATTTCCACAATGATCGCCAAGGGTAAAGANATGAAATATGCTGTTCCTTTCGGCCCCTTTTTATCTGCCGCGGCCGTTGCGCATCTTTTCGTGGGTGTTGATGTGATGGAGTATTTCTTCTTCCGCTCTTGACGTTTTCATTCAATCTGTCACGGATAAATTTCATAATCAATTGTTATAATAAAAGAAATCAATGGGTAATGTGAGTGGGAGCTCTCGTAGAATGCTCTTGTGTAAATGTTTCAAAATATCTTGACATCAAATTTGTATGAATATACTGTACAGACAAATTTAAGGTGAACATCGATAAAGGACGTAAATTGTTATGGGAACGGAAAAAAATACTGTTCAATATGTGCGTGGAGAGAAAACTGTCAGAAAAGGTTTCATGTTTCCATTGATTCCTCGGGTTATGTCCATTGTCCTGATTATACAAGAGATTTCAGAATCAAAAATAGTGATATTGATGAAGTAGAGAAAAAATCTCGAAGTGATTCGTGACCGGTGGTATCGTACATTTTAGCGTTGTGCTGTGTAAAGAGGTTGGCCGTGCGGCCAACTTTTTTTTAATAGAGAGATACTGTACGCAACGTTCTCGACCCGTGTGAGGTGTAATGAAAAGCAGATTGCGAACATTATTGCAAGACGCAGTGAAGGCTTGTGTGAATCAAGGCGTGCTGGATATAGAAGNAGTTCCCTTCATAGAAATTGATATCACAAAAGAGGCGGCGTTCGGTGACTATGCGTCTAATATCGCGATGGTACTGGCATCCCGCGTGAAGGGGAAACTGCCTCCTCGAAAAATTGCGGAGGTCATTCGCGGGCACATTCAGGACAATCACGGCATGCTTGCAAAGGTGGAAGTCGCAGGTCCCGGGTTTATGAACTTCTTTATCAGAGANGGTGTGTGGTCTACTTTGTTGTCAGATGTGGATGCTCTGGGAGATCGTTATGGTTCCTCAGATTATGGAAAGGGGAAAAATGCCCATATAGAATTTGTAAGCGCAAATCCCACGGGACCCCTTCATATAGGCCATGCCCGGGGGGCTGTTGTCGGCGATGTCATTGCGAATATCGCGGCTGCATCGGGCTTCTCCGTCTTTCGCGAGTACTATGTCAATGATGCGGGTAACCAGATGAACAACCTCGGCAAATCAGTCCTCTATCGTTATCTTGAACTTTTGGGTGAGGACGTCGAATTTCCCGAAAGCTGCTATCAGGGAGACTANATCAGGGAACTCGCCGGAGAGATCATTGACAGAAACGGCGACATCTACCGTTCCAAGAATCAGGAAGAAGCCGTTCGTCTTTTTACCGATTATGCCGCCGGCGCGATTTTGGCAGAGATCAAGGAGGACCTGCGTGCCTTCGGGGTGATTTTTGATAATTACTATAGCGAAAGAAGTCTTTACAAAGANGATCGTGTGGCAACATTGCTCAAGGAGCTTGAGGAGAAACATGTCGTATATAGTGACGGGGAAACCCTCTGGTTCAAGACGACCGATTTTGGGGATGAGAAAGACAGAGTTGTCGTCAGAAGGAATGGCGAACCGACTTACTTTGCCGCAGACATCGCTTACCATCATGATAAGTATATTCGTGGGTTCGATACAATTATCGATGTGTGGGGGGCGGACCATCACGGATACATTCCCCGGATGAGCGCCTGCATTGAGGCCCTTGGCCATGACAGGAATTCTCTCAAGATCGTCCTGATACAGCTTGTAAGCCTCCTGCGAGACGGGATGCCTGTNCCGATGTCCACGCGGGCCGGGGAATTCGTGACAATGAAGGAAGTNGTAGNTGAAGTAGGAAAGGATGCGGCGAGATACAATTTTCTTATGAGGCGATCCGACAGTCACCTTGAGTTCGATTTGGAATTGGCAAAAAAGCAATCCAACGAGAATCCTGTGTATTACGTCCAGTATGCCCATGCGAGAATTTGCAGCATTGTGCGAAATGCCGGTGAGAAGGGCTCTACAATCCCCGCGTATGAGGAAGTAGATTTACGGTGTCTGAAACTTCCGGAAGAGGTGAATTTAATCAAAACCATCATCAGGTTTCCTGAGGTTGTCGAAGGTGCGGCAATAGCTCTTGAGCCCCATCGGTTAACGTTTTACCTTAATGATCTCGCGGCGCTGTTTCATAGTTACTACAATAAACACCGGGTCTTGTCCGATGACGAAAGCCTCAGCAAGGCGAGACTGTTTTTGATAAAAACCATACTTACAGTGGTGAGAAATGCCCTAAGGTTGCTCGGTGTTTCCGCACCGGAAAGAATGTAACGAGAGAAAAGCATTTCCATGACATCGAAGAATGTTCGTACGTTTGAACTGAAATTGGGTAAACGGGCGCTTGTGTTGTTTATCATAGGGATGTCATGCATACTCTTTATTGCGTTTCTCTTCGGCGTGACCGTTGGGAAAAATATAGATACCTACCCGGAGAAGTTTTCACGTGGCCTTCCGGGTATGCTTGTGGAAAAATTCGGCTGGTCGTCGACCAAGGCGGAAACATCCGTTGCCGTCGTTGCTGAGGGATCGAAGGAGCCTGCGCATGTCGAGGGAGAGGTAAAGGGTGGAGAGGAAAAGAAAATTCCCGCCATTNCATCCGGCGTGACCGAGGAAAAGCAGCCTGCCTTGGCAGCAATGAAGGAGCAAAAGCCACCTCCTTCGCCTGTTGCCGAACACGCACTATCNAAACCGGCCCCCGGAAAGGAAAGATATCAGATTCAGGTTATTTCCCTAAAGGATAGGGCAAAAGCAGACCAGTTCAGCAAGAAACTGACGCCTCTTGGATTCAAGCCCAAGGTTGTCGTGATTGACTTACCGGGAAAAGGGAAGTGGTACCGTATTATTATCGAAGGTTTTGAAAGCCGGGAACAGGCGCAAAAGGCCGTCGAGAGCATGGAGAAAAAAGTCAAAGGCCTGAACTGCGTGATCAGTAAGACGAGTGAAAAGAATAGTTAATATAGTTGATGCATCTCGAAAAAAGTTGCTCTCTTCTCCAGGATTCAAGGGGTCAATAGGTCTCAATGGAAGAAAAGCTCCATGGTTAAGATACATTACTGGTGATTTATGTTTGAAACGATAACGGAAAAACTGGAAGACATATTTAAGAAACTCAGGCAGAGAGGCCGTCTTAGTGAAGAAAATATTGCCTCTGCACTGAAGGAAATACGCATGGTCCTTCTCGAAGCGGATGTCAATTTTAAGGTAGTGAAGGACTTTATCGAGGAAATAAGAAGCAGGGCAGTCGGCCAGGAAGTTTTGGAGAGCATCACGCCCGGACAGCAGGTTGTGAAAATTGTCCATGAGCGGCTTGTTGATCTGCTGGGCGGGAAAAGCAGCCTGCTTAAGCTTACCAGTCGATTCCCTGACCCTGTGATGCTGGTAGGGCTTCAGGGTTGCGGAAAGACGACAACAGCAGTCAAGCTCGCACAGCTTCTGGTAAACCAGGACAAGCGGGTCTACCTCGTATCTTCGGATGTCTACAGACCCGCGGCGATTCAACAACTGAGGATACTGGGGGAGAAGATTAAAGGTGTGGGCATTTATGGTTCCACCGATGTGAATGACCCGGTAGGGATGTGTGTTCACGCTGTTGAGGAGGCGAAACGCAACGGATATGACGTGCTTATTATTGACACGGCGGGAAGACTTCATATAGACGATGAAATGATGGATGAACTGAAAAGGATAAAGAGTGCGGTGAATCCCTCGGAAATTCTCTTCGTTGCCGATGCCATGACAGGCCAGGATGCGGTCAACGTTGCCGGAAAATTTAACGAACTTCTCGGCATTGACGGCGTGATCATGACCAAGATGGACGGCGATGCCAGGGGTGGCGCAGCACTTTCTCTGAAAGCGGTGATCGGGAAACCCATCAAGTTTATTGGTGTGGGTGAAAAAATCGACGCGTTAGAGGTATGTCACCCTGAACGTCTGGCATCACGGATTTTAGGCATGGGTGATATCCTGACGTTCGTGGAAAAAGCGCAGGCTGCGGTTGATGAAAAAAAGGCGCGGGAACTCGAAAAGAAAATAAGAAAAAATAAATTCACCCTGGAAGACTTTCGTGATCAGCTTAAGCAGATCAGATCAATGGGTTCTATTCAAGATATCATGGGCATGATACCGGGATTGGGAAAGATCAAAGCGCTGAAAAACGTTGCTCCGGATGAAAAGGAACTGATAAAAACGAGCGCAATTATAGACTCCATGACAAGAAAGGAACGCCTGAAATATCTGATAATTGATGGCCAGAGGCGAAAAAGAATCGCCAAGGGGAGCGGAACCTCGGTGCAGGATGTGAACATTCTGTTGAGGAATTATGCGGAAATGAGAAAAATTATGAAAAAAATGACGACGAAGGAAGGAATGAAATTATTTCGTCGTGGTAATTTACCCTTTTAATTAAGGTAAAAATGATTTATAATAAAGATTCTTGCAGAACAGTATACTATTTTTCAGGAGGTGATTGTTAAAAAAAATGGCAGTAAAAATAAGGTTGGCGAGGCTTGGCGGAAAGAGCAGGCCTTTTTACAGAATTGTGGTAGCTGATTCCGGATCTCCCAGGGATGGCAGATTTCTGGAAATAGTTGGAAGCTATGACCCTAACAAAAATCCGGCAGAAGTCGTCCTTAAAGAGGAACGAGTAGCCGATTGGCTTGCCAAGGGAGCCATGCCTACCGTGACGGTATCTCAGTTGCTTGCGAAGAAAGGAATCGCAACGAGAGCATAAGTGGCATACATTGATGGTTTTACGGTTGNAGTCGCTATTACTAATGGANGTAATGAACAAGTAATCAGTGGAGGTTGTGACGATGAAAGANTTGATCAAGTACATAGCGCAGTCATTGGTGGATAATCCTGATTTAGTGGNAGTGTCCGAGGTGCTTGGCGAGCAAACTTCCGTGATCGAACTGAGGGTTGCAAAAGAGGATCTGGGCAAGGTTATCGGCAAGCAGGGAAGAACCGCAAAAGCCATGAGAACTATTTTGAGTGCGGCATCGACGAAACTTCGCAAGAGAGCAGTTTTAGAAATTATCGAATAACGTTGATGGAGTTCTTTGCTATCGGGAAGATTGTAAAAACCATCGGTCTCAGGGGTCGTCTGAAGGCGGTGTCGTATATGGAGTCGCATGATACACTTCGATCCCTTGAGGAAGTCTATATACGGAAGGGAAATGATACCAAAGGGCCCTTCACGCTGAAAAATATCCTGGTAAGAAAAAATACTTTTCTTGTGGANATGGAGGGAGTTGAAGACATCGAAAAAGCGCGTGCTTTTGTGGGATGTCACATGCTTATCTCTTCGAATAAGCTCNAGANACTACCCGAAGACGAGTATTACTGGCGGGACATTNCAGGTCTTAAAGTCATCACAGAAAACGGTCACGTTCTTGGTTCAATTACGTCTGTTTTTCCCACGGGGAGTAACGATGTGTATGTCTGTAGCGGAGGAGAAAGGGAGATTCTGCTTCCCGGTATTGCCGAGGTAATACNTACGATTGATATTGAGCGGGGGGTGATGGTAGTAAGGCTGCTTGACGGGTTATAGGAGATCATGATCAGGTTCGACATCCTTTCCATATTCCCTGAGATGTTTGCATCTCCCCTTCATTGCAGTATTGTGAAAAGGGCGAGGGAGAAGGGATTGGTGGAAATCCACCTGCATAACATACGAGACTATGCCGAGGATAAGCATAAAATGACTGACGATGCCCCTTATGGGGGCGGCGGCGGCATGGTGATGAAGGTGGAACCGATCGACAGAGCCCTCGCGTCCATACTCCCGGAAAAAGAAGGCATTCTCACCGTTCTCCTGACCCCCCAGGGGGAAACATTCAGCCAGAAAATGGCTGAAGAAATGTCTCTCCGTTCAAGAATCGTCCTTATCTGCGGCCACTATGAGGGTGTGGACGAAAGGGTAAGGGANCATCTGGTTGACAAAGAAGTCTCCATGGGTGATTATATTCTTACAGGGGGAGAGCTGTCAGCCATGATAATGATAGACGCCATTTCCCGNTTGGTTCCCGGTGTTCTGGGNAATANTGAATCGGCATCTTCAGATTCTTTTTCTATGGGANTTTTGGANTACCCTCATTATACGCGTCCCAGTGATTACCGGGGNTGGCCGGTNCCCGANGTGCTGCTCTCGGGNAACCACAGAGAAATTCTGGCGTGGCGCAGGAAGGAATCGCTCAGAAGGACATATGTAAGGAGGCCGGATTTACTCGAAAAAATAGCTCTGTCACCNGAAGACAGAGAGACACTGGAAGAAATAAAGAAAAATCATTAATTACTCGATCTGGAGGAATTTTCGCTATGAATGTAATGGAAATGCTTGAAAAAGAGCAAATGCGAGGAGACATCCCTGCGTTCAAGCCGGGTGATACGGTAAGAGTGTATGTCAGGATTGTTGAAGGGCAGAAACAGAGGATTCAGGCCTTTGAGGGTGTGGTCATCCGGAGAAGACGGGGTGACTGCCGCTCCAGCTTCACNGTAAGAAAGGTATCCTATGGTGTGGGAGTGGAAAGGACGTTCCCCCTGCATTCACCCGTTATCGATAGAATCGAAGTGGTCANTCGCGGGANAGTNCGGCGTTCACGCCTGTACTACCTNAGAAGTTTAAGAGGGAAGAAGGCAAGAATCAAAGAAATGGGAAAATAACTATCAAGGATGAATAGCTTCGAACGGCGTGCCCATCAGCGTGGTTATAGATTGATAGCTGGTATTGATGAGGCAGGAAGAGGGCCTCTCGCGGGTCCCGTTGTTGCGGCAGCCGTTATCCTTCCCCACGATTACGAAAATCCCGAAATAAATGATTCAAAAAAGCTTACCCCCCGCAAGAGGGAAAGACTTTATNAAGTGATAGAGCACGATGCCCTCTCAATTGGTCTCGGTGTCGTCGAGGCGTCCGTTATCGATGANGTGAATGTATTTCAGGCAACACTCATGGCCATGAAAGAGGCGGTGTCGAATCTTTCCTTAAAACCCGACTATCTGATCATAGACGGGTCCTGTTGCATCTTCGTTCCCTTACCCCAGGAAGCCGTCGTGAAAGGAGACTCCCGCAGTATTTCCGTAGCGTCTGCATCCATCATTGCCAAGGTATCCAGGGACAGTATCATGGAGATCTATCATCGTCAGTTCCCCCAGTATAATTTTTTGAAAAATAAGGGTTACGGTACAAGGGAACACCGGGAGGCAATCAAAAAATACGGATCCTGCAAAATACATCGCCGGTCCTTCAGGATCAGAGACAAGAGTTCCCTTCAGGTTAATGTGGAACTTGAGTTCTAACGCAAAGGTGCCATCGCGTCATTGCGGGCACTGCCGCGTGGCAATCCTGGAGAGCGAGAATGAGTTCCTGCGATTGCAATAAGCACGTGTGAGAGGAAAATTTTTCTACTGAGCGTGATATCGGCAGATGGTAATGAAGGGTGACGGCAGAATAAGGACAGGGAAGAGGGGCGAGGAGCTTGCCGTTGCCTATTTGAAAAGCAAAGGTTACAGGATCATTGAACGCAACTATAAATGCCTTTTTGGAGAGATCGATATCGTGGCGAAAGAAGGGAATACGGTTGTGTTTGTNGAGGTGAAGAGCAGAAAATCAGAAGATTTCGGTGATCCCCAGNCTGCGGTCGGGTGGGAAAAGAAGAGAAAAATATCGCGGATTGCCCTCAAGTATTTGGAGGAAAAACACCTCTACCCTTGCGATGCCCGATTTGATGTCGTGGCGGTNAAAATGCTGCCTGCCGGAAATACGATAGAACTCATTCAGAATGCGTTCGAGCTTGCCTTGTAAGATTACCTTTCATAATTTAACTACCGATATCCCATTCCCGCGTTATTTCCACACCTAAAAGTATTGACTCACTATAGACGATACATACCGTGCGATGGCAACACAGGACGTCAATCCGGGAGATTCAATGCCGATGAGATTTATCAACCCCGGATATCCTTTTTCTTTTTCGTCTTGAATGATGAAATCGCGGTACGGCTCACCAGGGCCCTGGAGTTTCGGCCTGATGCCGCACATGTCCGGATGGAGTGCATCTTCCTTTATTCCCGGCAGATATTTTTTGATGGAATGATAAAACGATGCTTTCCTCCCCTCATCGATGGTGTACTCGATTTCATCGACGTAATGGCTGTCCGGGCCGAACTTGATCCGGTTGCCCAAATCACGCGTGGCGTGGATGCCGAGACTGACCGTATTTTCAGGCGGCACGGGGTACACTAAATGATGCAGCTTCGGCGCTGGGGAAGCAGTGAAGTAATTTCCCTTGCANTATTTCAGGCGGTATCCATGCCGGTCGATGTCAATGCCGGCCAGANCGGCAATTCTGTCGGAATAGAGTCCGGCGCAGTTGATCAGAAGCTTCGTGCGCAACCTGTATTCCCCTCTGTTCGTTTCCAGTTCGTAAGATCCGTACTCGTTATGAATTGCCGTCACTTCCGAGCGGAACGCAACGATGGCCCCGTTGGATTCCGCATTGACGCAGAATGATCTCATAAGGCTGTGGCTGTCGATAATACCCGTAGAAGGGGAAAAGATGGCGGCTTTGGCGACGACCTCCGGTTCAAGAGTCAGGATTTGCTTTTTTCCCAACAAGGTGAGATCACGGACGCCGTTTCCCTCCGCATGCTTTTGAATGGATGCGAGTTTTTCACACTCTTCCTCGTCTGTGGCGACTATCAGTTTGCCGATGCGCGTATGGGGGATATTTCGCTCCCTGCACAGCCTATAGAGAAGCGTGTTCCCATCAGTGCAGAAGGCGGCCTTCAGGAATCCGTGGGGATAGTAAATGCCCGCGTGAATCACCTCGCTGTTGCGGCTGCTCGTTTCCTGACCGAAACCGGTGTTTTTCTCGACGACGAGTACCCGTTCATGCTGGAATGAGAGCTCCTCCGCTATGGCAAGTCCAATTACCCCGGCACCGATAATGGTGATATTGAAAGTATCGATGTGGCTCATTGATATCAGAAATGCGTCAGGGCTGGTTTCCCGATGGGATAGACATTGAAGCCGATATTATGGCATCTTCTGTGATCGATGATGTTTCTCCCGTCAAAGAGAGAGGCCGGCTTGATCATGGTGTCGTAGATTTTTTGATAGTCCAGGTCTCTATAGAGATCCCATTCGGTCATTACGGCAATGGCGTGGCAGCCTGCTGCTGCCTTGTAAGGATCATCGATAAAGCTGACTCTGCCCTCCATAC
>Ga0031656_10000658_pt1 | contig 12271 bp, 10 predicted proteins | sample FrelakmetDIP11DI_FD_55080 | JGI IMG/M metagenome (GOLD analysis project Ga0031656, IMG submission 55080) | Freshwater lake sediment microbial communities from the University of Notre Dame, USA, for methane emissions studies - DIP11 DI | ecosystem: Environmental > Aquatic > Freshwater > Lake >... | reverse complement strand
GACCCGACATCAACGCTGCGGGGCGTGCGGCCTTCGCCCGGTTCGGTGGCGGTACCTCGGTGACGCTCGGCACCGCCGACAGTGGCGGGGCTCTCAGTTCTTCGTCACTGTCCGGAACGATCAGTGCGCTCACCGGTTATGCGGCGGCTCTGAACGGCCTGAACCACGTGGCATTGTTCTATCGCGACATGACCGCCGCCGGCGACCCGGTCAAGCTCGCGTTCCACGACCCGGGTGCGCCCGCCGGATCGCAGTTCCGGTCCCTGACGCTCGGCACGCTGCTCGAGGTCTATCCCCGGCCGGCGCAGCCGTCGATGAACGAGAAGGGCATCGTGGCCTTCACCTCAAACGAAGGCGGCAGCCCCGGCTCACAGCCCGCGCGCGTGCTTGCGGTCGACCTCGCCGGTACCGGGGCCGTCAGCACGGTCGCGGACACCAGCAGCGGGAGGTTCAGCTATTTCTCCGGACTCGCCTCGATCAACGAGTTCGATCAGGTCGCGTTCATGTCCTCGGTGGGCAGTTTCGTCATGGGCAACGGCGTCCACGTGGGCAGCGTCGCTGGAACGAACCCTGCGGACGTGCTGGTCCGCGATCAGGTGGTGACGATGCTCGGCCTGTCGTACACGTTCCTCGGCGGTGCCGCGCTGTCGCAGCAGTCGCTGAACGACTCGGGGCAGGTCCTGTTCCTGAGCCGCACGGCCGGGGTTGCCGGCTCGAACAACAGCGAGGCCCTGATCCTCGCCACGCCACTCGCCAGGCTCACGCTCAGCAAGTCGGTGGTGGCCGGCTGCCAGAACGTGACGGGCACGGTGACGTTGCCGGCTCCCGCACCCGTGGGCGGCACGACGATCCCGATCACCAAGACGCTGGTCTCGGCGACTGCGCCGGCCTCGGTCACCGTGCCCGCCGGGGCGACCACGGCGAGGTTCGTGGTCAAGACCTCGCCGCTGCTCGCTCGCGAGAGTGGCAGTGTCGGCGTCAGCGTCGATGGCCTCGTCGTCAACCAGCCGCTCGACGTGCGACCGATGGGCCTGGCATCGCTCTCGCTCAGGCCGACCCGGGTGGTCGGTTCGCTGCCGTCGGTCGGCACGGCCACGCTCGAATGCCCGGCCGGACCCGGCCCGGTGACCGTGGACCTCGCGAGCAATCGGCCCGGCGTCGCGAACCCGGTTGCCGCCAGCGTCGTCGTGCCGCAGGGCATCCGCTCGGCGCCGTTCGAGGTCGCCACCAACGCGGTCCTGAGCCGCACCACGGCGAGCATCACGGGCACGGCGAACGGCCTGCAGAAGTCCCGCACGCTGACCGTCTCGCCGGCCGCGAGCGTGAGTCCGACGAGCCTGAGGTTCGGCAGTCATCCCGTCGCCACCACCAGTGCGGCACTCGCCGTGACGTTGAGCAACAGCGGGGCCATGGCGATCAGGGTAAACGCCATCTCAGTGACCGGCACGTCCGCCGCCTGGTTCGCGCAGACGAACGACTGTCCGGCAAGCCTGCCGGCCGGGGCGAGTTGCGCGATCTCAGTGACGTTCACACCGCTCGCGGTTGCGTCGAAGTCGGCCAAGCTCACCGTGACGACGAGCGCCACGGACGCGCCGCTCGCCGTATCGCTGTCGGGCACGGGCACCTAGCAGGCGCGCTTGCAGCCCACGCCAGCCTTCTCCAAAGTGCGCGCGGGCACCCTGTGCAGGAACCACTATGGCCGAATCCTTCGATAGCAAGCTGGCCAACCGGATCCTGATCGGTCTCGTGATCGGCGCCGTGGCCGGCGCGCTCGTGCAGCTCGCGGCGCCGGCGGCGCCCGCGCTCCTCACCGGCGCGCAGTGGTTCGCCGCGAACGTCTGCGACCCGCTCGGCCAGGTTTTCCTGCGCATGCTGTTCTTCGTCGTGATCCCGCTTGTGTTCGCCTCGCTCGCGAACGGCGTGCTGCAGCTCGGCGAACTCTCCCACCTCGGGCCGCTGGCTGGGCGCACCTTCACGCTGTTCTTCCTGAACATGGCGATCGCGGCGACGCTCGGCCTGCTCATGATGAACATCCTGCAGCCCGGCAACCGCCTCGACGACGAGACCTCGGCACGCCTCATCCAGGAGTACAGNGGGCAGGCGGCGGGGCACGTCGAGACCAGCGAGGCGCGGCCTCAGATGACGCCGTCCGCAGTCGTCGACATGTTCATGCCGCGCAACCTGTTCGGCGCGTTCGTCGGCAACCAGCGCAACATGCTGGGCGAGGTGCTGCCGCTGATCGTGTTCGCGATCCTGATCGGTGCTGCGGGGCTCAAGCTGCCGCGTGAGCGACGACAGCGGCTGCAGGACGGGCTCGAGACCGTCAACGAGCTCATGACCGGCATCGTGCACTTCGCGCTGCGCCTNGCGCCCTACGCCGTGCCGGCGATGATCTTCAGCGTGGTCGTGAAGGTGGGTCTCGACATCCTGCTCGCGCTCGGGCTGTTCGTGGTCGGCTGCGTCGCGATGCTGCTGCTGCACTTGTTCGGCACGATGTCGCTGTGGCTCAGGTTCCTCGCGAAGCGCAGTCCTGCGGAGTTCTTCCGCGAGATCAAGGACGTGCTCGTGACCGCGTTCTCGACGAGCTCGAGCAGCGCGACGCTGCCAGCGGCGATGGCGGCCGCGCGCGAGCGCCTCGGCATCGCGCCCTCGACCGCGGGCTTCGTGCTGCCGCTCGGAACCACCATGAACATGAGTGGCACAGCGCTGTACGAAGGTTGCGTCGTGCTGTTCGTCGCGCAGGTGTTCGGCGTGCACCTCGGTCTCATCGAGCAGGCGACGCTGGTGTTNCTCTCCGTGCTGAGCGCGGTGGCGGTCGCGGCCATCCCGGGCGGCTCGCTGCCGCTGATCGCGGGGCTGCTCGTGGCCTTCGGCATCCCTCCCGAAGGCATCGGCATCATCCTCGGCGTCGACCGCATCCTGGACATGACGCGCACCATGACCAATGTCGGCTCGGACGTCGTCACGACGGTCGTCGTGGACGCGGGCCAGAAGGCCCGTGGCATGGCCTGAGGCGCCCCGGGCGACAGCAGGCTCTAGGTAGAAGTCGCGAGCTGACGCCAGCCGACGCAAAGGCTCCGCAGCGTATCCTTCGACTGTCCGACACGACGCAGCAACTTGCGAGGAGGTCCGATGGACGCCCTGCGCAACATCCTTGTCCTGATGGAGCCCNGTGCCGAGGCGCAGCCCAGCTTCAATGCCGCCCTCACGCTGGCCCGCCGGTTCCACGCGCGGCTCGAACTGCTGATGGTGGACTACCAGGACCTGCACCCGGCTTATTTCTCGACCCCGTCTGCGAGCGCGCAGGAGTTCCACGACTCGGTGCTCTCGGCGCACCGCCAGGTNCTGGCGCGGCACGAGCGACAGGCCCGCGAGTTCGGCGTCACTGCAATCGGCGAGGCACTCTGGGGCACACCCTTCCACGAGGTGGTGCTCGCGCGCGTCGCGGCGACGCGGCCTGATCTCGTCGTCAAGCACAGCGTGCATCACAATCGCATCGAGCGGACGCTGTTCACGGGCTCGGACTGGCACCTGATCCGCGAGTGCCCGGCCCCGCTGCTGCTCGTGAAGGACCCGACCATGCTGGAAGGCGTGTCGTTGCTGGTCTGCGTGGATCCGCTGCACGCCCACGACAAGCCGGCGGCGCTCGACCGTCAGTTGCTCCGCTCTGCTGAGGTTCTGGCCGGTCCGCTGAGCGACGAGATCCACGCGCTGCACGTGTTCTCGATCCCGGCTCCCGTGACGGTGATTGGCGATGCGTACATCGCGGCTGCCGCGGTGCCGCCGCTCGAGGCCACGGTGGAGTCGGCGACGGCCGCACTGCATGAACTCGGGGCCGCGCACGGTCTGCCGCCGGGGCGGGCCCGGATCNGCGTGGGTCATCCGGCCAGGGAGATCCTCGACGAAGCTCGGCGGCTGGGCGCTGGGATCGTCGTGATGGGAGCCGTTTCGCGCGGCCGGCTCGATCGCTGGTTCGTCGGCAACACCGCGGAGTCGGTGCTCGACCGGCTGCCCTGCAATGTGTGGGTGGAGAAGCTCCCGCAGGCGTGAGCCTGGTCTCGGGAGCCGCCAATGGGGTCACGACTGCTCGGACGCGATCGGCGGCGATGGTAGTGGCGGGTCACGTCGTCCGCGCGCGGATCGCAGCGAGCGCCCGGTCGACCAGGTCGTCGCGGCTCGTGTCCAGGGTAAGCACGGATGGCTGCTCACGCGCGTCGAAGCCCTCCCAATAGGTCGGCTGGCGCGCGAGCACGTCGAGCCCCGCTTCCGACGCGTCATCAAGCCGCGCGGCACGCATCGACACGCGCTCGCGCAGCACTTGGTCGGGTGCCATGCAGTGCATGATTGCGAAGGGCGTGCCGCGTCGCCTCGCAAGATCGGAAAAGTCGTCCCGCTCGTGCCGGCGCAGGAACGCAGCGTCCACGACGACGCTCTCGCCCCCAGCCAGAGCGGCCTCCGCGCAGCTGCGAAGCCGCGCGTAGGTTCGCTCGTTGTACTCCAGCGTATAGAGGCCGCCATCGGGCTGCGAACGCGAGTCCGCAAGAGGTTCGAGTCCCGCAAGGCGCTTGCGCTCGACGTCCGAACGAAGCTGCAGGGCATCGAGCGCCGGCGCCACGCGTCGCGCGAGCCAGCTCTTGCCCGAACCGGACAAGCCGCAGGTGAGGAGCAGCACCGGTCGGCGCGGCAGCAGCCGCGCCGCGGCCCAGTCCAGGTAACGCAGGCAGTCTGCGACCGACGCATCGCGGCGCACGGACCCGACCGGCGCCTGTCGCGCCGAGAGCGCCGCGACCTTCGCGCGCACCAGTGCCCGATAGCACTCGTAGACGGGCAGCAGCCCGAGGCTCTCGAAGTCACCGAGCGTTTCGCACCAGGCCTGGAGTGCGGCGCGACGCAGGTCGCGCCTGCCGCGCTCGGCAAGATCCATAGTAAGGAAGGCGATGTCGCTCACGACGTCGATCCAGCGCAGCGCCGGGTCGAACTCGATGCCATCGAAGGGCGTAAGCCTGCCACGCCAGCGCACCACGTTGCCGCAGTGCAGGTCCCCGTGACATTCGCGGACCTGCCCCTGCGCCCTGCGCCCGATCACGAGCCCCTCGGCATTGTCGAGCGCTCGTGCGACGGATCCCTGCAGCTCGTCCACCTCGCGCGCGCGCGTGACGCACTCCGGCAGAGTGCGAAGCTCCTCGAAGTTTGCGAACACGACGCGGCGCAGGGTGGCGGGGGTGCCGAACCCCGCATCGGAGGCGACCGCGGCCTTTGCATGCAGGTGCGCGATCGCGGCGCCGAGTTCCGCGATGGCGTCGGCATCGACCGCGCCGGCTGCGAGCAACGCCGGCAGTTCCTCGCGCCGATCGAACTGCCGCATCCGCACCGCGTACTCGAGCGCCGGTCCCGGGGCACCGACGCGCGGATGGTTCATGCTTCCGCCGATCGCGTCCACGGCGAGATAGAGCTCCGGCGCGTGCCGGCGGTTGAGGCGCAGTTCCTCCTCGCAGAACTCGCGCCGCCGCTCGAGCGTCGAGTAGTCGAGGAAGTTAAGGCGCAGCGGTTTCTTGATCTTGTAGGCGAACTCGCCGGTGAGCAGCACCCATGAGATGTGCGTCTCGGCCACGGGAATCGGCGATACGACCGGATGCGGATACGCCTCCGGCCGAAGCAGCCCCTCGATCAGTGCAGGACGCGGCTCGCTCATGTCGCGATGCCCGGTTCGCCCCTGGCCCGGTTCTCGCCCTGCATGGCCAGGACGGTCAGCGCGCCATCGGGTCCGGGTGCCTTCATGAGTTTCCGGGGATACGCGCCCAGAATCGTCTCGTCCGGGATGCTCCAGCGAGTGTACGCTTGATCTGCGCCCGGACCGACCCTGCGGCTAATGCTTATTCTCGGTGCCGGGCGCCGTTCGAAAATGAACCCGTCCCCCCGGGGAAAGCAGCGGAGGAACCAGTACCGTGACCATCCCTGTCTACATTACCTTCCGCCACATGGAATCCTCCAGTGCGGTCGAGACTCGCGTGCGTGAACTCGCCGAGCATCTTGCAGTTTTCAGCGACCGCATCCTGTCGTGCCGCGTCGTCGTGGACTCGCCGCACCGACACCATCACCAGGGCAAGGTCTTCAACGTCAAGGTCCAGCTCGCTCTGCCAGGGGAGGACGTCGTCGTGGACATGGAGCGCCCGCAGCGCGACGGTCACGAGGACGTGTACGTGGTGATCCGCGACGCGTTCGATGCGGCCAAGCGACAGTTGCAGGCGCGCATGGCAACATTGCGCGGCGACGAGACCCGCCGCAGCAAGCCCTCCTGATCACTGGCCGCAGTCCGTCGCGGAAGCCTGGTCGAGGCCGGCGGTGGGCGAGTGGCATCATTTTTCGCACGGCGCGGATATCGGTGTGGAGGGCCGCGGGGATACGCCGGCCGAGGCCTTCGAGCAGACGGCAATGGCGTTGACTGCGGTCGTGACCGATCCCGCGACGCTGCGGAACGAGGTCTCGGTGCCTGTCCGTTGTCGCGCCCCAGATCTCGAGCTGCTGCTTTTCGAGTGGTTGAACGCGGTCGTGTACGAGATGGCTACTGGCAGACGGCTCTTCGGCGAATTCCGCGTCCGCATCACTGACGGCGAGCTGACGGGCGAGGCGCGCGGCGAGGCGGTGGACGTCTCGCGTCACACGCCTGCAGTCGAGGTGAAGGGCGCGACCTTCACCGAACTCTCGGTGAGACGCGACGATGACGGGCGCTGGCGTGCACGCTGCGTTCTGGACGTGTGAGGCGACTGCCGGACCCCGAGGAGCGTGAAACGTGTACATGCAGGACCTGCATCGCGAGGGCGAGTGCCGCTGGCGGATCGATCCCACCGGCGCGATGCGGGTACCGGCCGTGATCTATGCGGACGAGGCGCTGCTCACCGACATGGACGACAAGGTGCGGCAGCAGCTCTGCAACGTCGCGAGCCTGCCCGGGATCGTCGGNGCGGCATACGCCATGCCGGATGCGCACTGGGGCTACGGCTTCCCGATCGGCGGCGTGGCCGCGTTCGACGCCGAGCAGGGCGGCGTGGTCTCCGCCGGCGGCGTCGGGTTCGACATCTCCTGCGGCGTGCGTACGCTGCTGTCCTCGTGCACCCGCGAGGACGTGCTCGGGGTCCAGGAACGCCTCGCCCACGAGCTTGCGCGCGCGATCCCGGCCGGCGTCGGCAGCACCGGCCGGCTGCGGCTCGACGATCGCGAGCTGGACGCAATGCTCACCGGTGGGGCGCGGTGGGCGGTGACCCGTGGCTTCGGCTCCGTCGAGGACCTCGAGCGCATCGAGGAAGGCGGCTGCATCTCCGGGGCCGACCCGGGCGCGATCTCGGAGCGCGCGCGTCGCCGGCAGCGCGACGAGATGGGCACGCTGGGCTCCGGCAACCATTACCTCGAGGTCCAGTGGGTGGCAGAGGTGCACGATGCCGATGCGGCTGCGGCGTTCGGTCTCGCGCCGGGGAACATCGTCGTGAGCATTCACTGTGGCTCGCGCGGCCTCGGACACCAGGTGGGCACCGACTATCTGCGCGACATGGTGATCGCAGCACCGTCGTTCGGGCTCACGCTCCCCGATCGCGAGCTTGCCTGCGCGCCGATCCATTCCGGGATCGGGACGCGCTACATCGGCGCGATGCGGGCCGCGATGAACTGCGCGCTCGCCAACCGGCAGATACTCACGCACCTGTGCCGCGAGTCGTTTCGCAGCGTGCTGCCGGGCTTCGAGGGACACCTGCTCTACGACGTTTCGCACAACATCTGCAAGGAGGAGCGGCACACGGTCGACGGCCGGTCGCGGCGGCTGCACGTGCATCGTAAGGGCGCGACGCGCGCCTTCGCGCCGGGCGACGCGGCAGTACCCGAAGGTCTGCGCGCCCATGGCCAGCCGGTGCTGATCGGCGGCTCGATGGGCACCGCGTCGTTCGTACTTGCCGGCTGCGAGTCTGGCGAAGCCCTGGCGTGGAGTTCAGCCTGCCATGGCGCCGGTCGCAGCATGTCACGTCACCAGGCGACACGGCAGTGGCGGGGCCGCGAGCTCGTCGACCAGCTCGCCGAGCAAGGGATACTGATCCGCAGTCCCTCGTTGCGCGGAGTGGCCGAGGAGGCGCCCGGCGCGTACAAGAGCGTGGAGCGCGTGGTGGAAGTGGCCGAGCGTGCCGGGCTCGCGCGTCGCGTGGCGCGACTCCAGCCGCTGATCTGCGTTAAAGGATGACTGCATGCCTGGACCCTTGATCTTCGCACCTCAGGCCAGCGGCGAATTCGGCCGCCGTGTCGCAGCCGCGGCGGGAACCGCGCTCGCTCCGTTGGAAGAGCGCGAATTCGAGGGCGGCGAGCACAAGACGAGGCCGCTGGTGAGCGTACGTGGAGCAGAGGNCTACGTCGTGCAGTCGCTGAGCGGTGACAGCGCGGGAAGCGCCAACGACCGCCTGTGCCGGCTGCTGTTCCTGATCGCCTGCCTNAAGGACTGCGGGGCCCGGCGGGTCACGGCCTGCGTCCCGTTCCTGGCTTACGGCCGCAAGGACCGGCGCACCAAGGAGCGCGATCCGGTGACGCTGCGATATGTCGCGCAGCTCGTCGAAGCCGTCGGCACGGATCACGTGCTCGCGCTCGACGCACACAACCTTGCGGCGTTCGAGAATGCGTTTCGCTGCCCGGTGGACCACCTCGAGGCCGCACCGCTCATGGCTGACCACCTTGCGGCGAATGCGGGCGGGGCGCCGGTGTCAGTCGTTTCGCCCGACATCGGCGGGGCCAAGCGGGCGCAACGCCTGCAGGAGCTGCTCGCGTCGCGCCTCGGCCGTGAGGTCGGGTTCGCCATCATCGACAAGCGACGCAGCAGCGGCGTGGTCTCCGGCGGCGATCTCGTGGTTGGGCCGGTCGAGGGGCGCCATGTGATTCTGGTGGATGACCTCATCAGCGCGGGCACCACGCTGATGCGGGCCGCGCAGGCCTGCCGCAAGGCCGGTGCGACGCGCGTCGAGGCGTTTGCGACGCATGGTGTCTTCGAGCCGGAGGCGCAGCAACTGCTCGGACCCGGCGGGCCCGACCGGCTGGTGGTCACGGACTCGATCCTGCCCACTCGACTCGCGAGCGATGGCGGCCGCCTGGTGGTGCTCGATGCCTCCAGGCTGTTCGGCGAGGCGATACGTCGCATGGGCAGCGGCGGGTCCGTCGTGGCACTGCGCGAAATGGAGCTCAGGCTGCGCTGAGTCGCGCCGCCTCGGTCGCCGCACGGAGGGCTCCAGCCAGGTAGCTGCCGGCCCGTTCCAGGGATTTCGCCGGCGGGCCCCCGTCCGGCTCGGTCGCGCGCCACGCGTATAGCTTGGCGCGGGTCGCAGCACGGTGGCTGCGATAGAAGCTGGCGAGCGCCATGGGCACGTCGTCACCGAGTCGCGCAAGGCATTCGGACATGATGCGGCGGCCGACCTCCGCATGACCCGCGCGGTCGCACTCGAGGTCCAGGAAGGCGAGTTCCTCGGCGCGGTCCATCACCCGCAGGTTGCGGTCGAACTCCAGGCAATCGATTACCGCCGGCGGGTCGTCGAGCAGCACATGCTCGGGGCGGAGATCCCCGTGCGCCTCGATCACGCACCCGCCGCAGGCCCGCGCGTGAAGCCAGCCGTGATGTGTGTCGATGAACCCGAGCTGTGCGGCGCGCAGGTCCGCGGCGCCTGTGGCGGCGAGCGTGGCGAGCACCGCGTGATTGGCCTCGACCTGTGTCCCGAGGCGCATCTGCAGCGCTCCTCCCTGCGTTACGGCCGCGGGCTCGGCAGCATAGAAGCTGGCAAGCAGCGCCGCGACGCGAGCCAGGTCTTGGTCGCGAACTGCGCCGCGCGCGAGCATTGCATCGAGCATGCGCGAACGATCTATGCGCCGCATCTCGACGAGCCAGTCCACGACTTCTCCGCTGCCAGCGATCGCAAGGTGGCCTTGCGGATCGCGCGTCAAGGGCCGGGTGCGCAGGCTGACCTCCGGCGCGAGTCGACGATTGAGACGCACGTCGGCCTCGGAGTCGACGCGCCTCGCCTCGATGCTGACGAAGTCCATCGTGTCACGGCGCACGGGCTTGCGAAGCTTCCACGCGCGATCGCCGATCAGGAACACCCAGGCGAAGTGAGTCTCGATCGCCTCGTCGCCGGGAGCTAACTGGCTGCGCAGCCAGGCCACCTTTTCGGGCAGGCTGCACCCGTTGCCGTTGACTGGCCTGGACGGCTGCGATCGTGCCTGATCGCTCATGTTCGATTCCTCGGCCCGAGCATAGCACTTAGGTACTTGCGCGCATGACTCGGCTGCGCGAGGTCGCGAACATCATGAGCGGTAAGGAGGCCAGGCATGCGCCGCGTGTTCGAGAATCGTGCGGAAGCCGGGCGTGCACTCGCCGACGCACTCGCCGATCGGCGGGGTGCGCCGGACACCGTCGTGCTCGGCCTGCCGCGCGGTGGTGTGCCAGTGGCCTATGAGATCGCGAGCGCGCTCGGCCTGCCGCTCGACGTGCTGCTGGTGCGAAAGCTCGGCCTGCCGTGGCAGCCGGAGCTGGCGATGGGCGCCATCGCGAGCGGCGGTGCCATCGTCGTGAACGACGAGGTCTTGCGCCATCTTCCGCCGGGCAGTGACGTGCTCGCATCGGTGCGGCAACGTGAGCAGTGCGAGCTCGAGCGGCGCGAGCGGGTGTTCCGTGGCGACCGTCCGCCGCTCGACATGCGCGGCCGCACCGGCATACTTGTGGATGACGGCCTCGCCACAGGGGCCACCATGGAGGCCGCGGTCCGAGCACTGCGCAAGCTCGGTGCCGCGCGCGTCGTGGTGGCGGTGCCGGTCGCCGCGGTGGAGGCGCGCGACAGGATTGCTGCGGTAGCCGACGAGGTCGTGTGTCTCTCGGCTCCGGAGTGGTTCAGCGCGGTGGGGCAGTGGTACCGCGACTTCGGCCAGACCGAGGACGCGGAGGTCAGTGAACTGCTTGAGCAAGCGGCGGTGCGAGCCGCAGGAGAAGTCATGAGCGAGCCGGGTCCTGCCGTCATCAAGATCGACGACTTCGCAGGACGCGAGGAGCCTCTCGAACTCGATCCGGCGCGGCTCGCGCCTGGCAGCCCGGCGCCTGCACAGTTCGTCCGCAATCTCTACACGGACGACACGGGTCGGTTCTTCGGCGGCATCTGGCGCTCGAGCGTAGGGGCCTGGCACGTCTCCTATACGGAGAATGAACTCTGCATGCTGACCGAGGGGCGCGTACGCATTTCGGACCAGCACGGCCGCAGCTGGACATTTGGCCCGGGGGACTGCTTCGTCATGCCGGCCGGTTTCCGTGGGCTCTGGGAAGTGCTCGAGCCGGCCCGCAAGTTCTACGCGATCTACGAGCCACAAGCGGCCGAATGAGGCCGCTCGTTCCATGACGGTGCAGTGACACGGTGCGCGTGCGCCGCCGCGGTGCGCGAAGATGTCGATTCATCCGCCACGGTGCGCTTCCTGAGGGTGGCACGAATCCTGCAAAAGCTACGCTTGTGCAGCCAGGATGCCTGCCGGTCCCTCGATACCTGTCTCGAATCTGATACGATCAGGCGCCTGACGCGAACATTACTGTAGTTTCTATGCAACGTAAGGGGTACAGCATGAAATTGACTCATGGCGTGGCAGCACTGGTCCTGCTGGCGACGGCCTCCGCGGCTCACGCAGAGTTTTCTGGCACGGTGACTGCGACCAGCGACTACGACTGGCGCGGCGTGACCCAGTCTGCTCAGGATCCTGCGCTGCAGGGCAGCATCGACTGGGCCATGGACAACGGCCTGTACGCGGGCGCGTGGGCCAGCAACGTGGACTTCGGCAGCGGCGACCCGAATGTCGAGATCGATTTCTACGCGGGCTGGGGCGGCGGCGAAACGTATGTGTGGGACGTCGGTGCCGTCTACTACGTCTATCCGGGCGAGAGCGACTTCAATTTCCCCGAGATCTACGGAAGCCTGGGATGGGAGTTCATTGAAGGCAAGATCTCCTACTCCTGGGACTTCGCCGGGACCAGTGAGACGGCGTTCTACTACGAGGCCAACCTCGACTACGGCCTGCCGGCCAACTTCGGCGTGATCGGCCACATCGGCTACAGCGACGGCGACGGCATCGAGGCCGCCTACGGGCAGGACAACTACATGGACTGGGCCATCGGTCTCACCTACAACTGGAGTCACTTCGACTTCTCGCTGAAGTGGGTGGACGGCAGCGATCTCGAGACGCTCGAGAACACGCTTCCGGACGACATCTCGAATTCCGAGGC
>Ga0031656_10000657_pt1 | contig 12273 bp, 10 predicted proteins | sample FrelakmetDIP11DI_FD_55080 | JGI IMG/M metagenome (GOLD analysis project Ga0031656, IMG submission 55080) | Freshwater lake sediment microbial communities from the University of Notre Dame, USA, for methane emissions studies - DIP11 DI | ecosystem: Environmental > Aquatic > Freshwater > Lake >... | reverse complement strand
ACCAGCATCGACTTGCGCGTGCAGTACCTGGCTTACCGCGCGCTGAAGCAGGCCGTGCAGGAAAACGCGGCGCACGGCGGCTCGGTCGTCGTGCTCGACATCCAGACCGGCGAAGTGCTGGCCATGGTGAACCAGCCGGCGTTCAACCCGAACGACCGCGAGCAGTACCTGCCGTCGCGCTACCGCAACCGCGCGACCAACGATTTCTTCGAGCCCGGCTCGAGCATCAAGCCGTTCGTGGTCGCTGCCGGCATGAAGACCGGGCGTTTCCACTCGGACACGCTGATCGAAACCGGGCCGGGCACGCTGCGCGTCGGCATCAAGACGGTCAAGGACAAGCACAATCTCGGCACCATCGACGTGCGCACGGTGCTCGAGAAGTCGAGCAACGTCGGCATCGTCAAGATTGCGCTGACCCTGAAGCCGCAGGAGATGTGGTCGACGCTGCGCGACCTCGGGTTCGGCTCGGTGACCGGCTCGGGCTTCCCCGGCGAGTCGGCCGGCATCCTCACGGGCTACGATCACTGGCGCTCGATCGGCCAGGCCACGATGTCGTACGGCTACGGCCTGTCGGTCACGCCGCTGCAGCTCGCGCAGGCCTATGCCGTGCTCGGTGCGGGCGGGATGCGCCGCCCGGTGAGTCTCCGCCGCGTGGACGTGCCGCCGGAAGGTGAGCGCGTCATGGACGAAGCGGTTGCCCGCGAGCTCGTGCAGATGATGGAGAGCGTCGTGAGCGAGGCCGGCACGGCCCGTCGCGCCGCGGTGATGGGCTATCGGGTGTCCGGCAAGACCGGCACCTCGTGGAAAGCGGCGGACGGTGGTTACAACTCGACCAAGTACATGGCCGTGTTCGGTGGCGTCGTGCCGGCGAGCAACCCGCGCCTCGCCGCGATCGTGGTCGTCGACGAACCGAGTGCCGGCAGGTTCTACGGCGGTGACGTCGCAGCGCCCGTATTCGCCGAGGTGATGTCCGGCGCGCTCCGCCTGCTCGCCATTCCTCCAGACGACTTGCAGCGCGTGCCCGCCACGACGCTCGTGCAAGCGCAGGATCCGTGGTGAGCGCGCGATGAACGCACTCGGCAAGACCCACCAGAGCTCCGGTTACAACATGACGCTCGGCCGCCTGCTCGAGGGCCTCGACGTCGCCGCGCCGCACGGCCTGCAGGTGACCGATCTGGTGCAGGACAGCCGCGCCGCGACACCGGGCTGCGTGTTCCTGGCATGCCCGGGCCGCACGACGCACGGCCTCATGCACGCAGCGGCTGCCGTCGAGCGCGGTGCGGTCGCAGTGCTGTGGGAGCCGGGTGCCGATCTCGAGCCGCCGCTGCTGCCCGAGCGCGTCGCAGCGATCGCCATCCCGCATCTCAGCCGCCACGTCGGCGAGCTCGCGGATCGATTCTTCCGCCGGCCATCGGCCGACCTGCGTGTCGCCGGCATCACCGGCACCAACGGCAAGACCACCACTGCCTTCCTGCTGGCGCAGGCGTCGGATTACCTGGGTCGTCGTGGCTGGTACGTCGGCACGCTGGGCCACGGTCATCCCGGTGACGTGCGGGCAGCAGGACTCACCACGCCCGATGCGGTCACCGTGCAGCGCCGACTTGCCGAAGCGCGCGACGCAGGCGCGTCGACACTCGGTCTCGAAGTATCGTCGCACGCGCTCGACCAGGACCGCGTCGCCGGCGTGAATTTCGACACGGCCGTCTTCACCAACCTCACGCGCGACCATCTCGATTATCACGGCACGCTCGAGGCCTACGCTGCGGCCAAGGCGCGGCTGTTCCACGCGCCTGGCCTGCGCTGCGCCGTGATCAACGTGCGCGATCCGTTCGGCCATGAGCTGGTCGAGCGACTCGATCCGACGCTCGAGAAGATCGTCTACACCACCGCCAACGACGTGTGGGCGGAGCGCGGCACGGGCTGGATCCGCGTTTCGGAGCTGCGCGCGACGACGGCCGGTCTCACGATCAACGTCGAAACCAGCTGGGGTACGGGCATGCTGCGCTCGCGCCTCGTGGGCGAGTTCAACGCCGAGAACCTGCTGGCCGTGCTCGGCGTGCTGCTCGGCTGGAACGTGCCGCTGCAGCAGGCGCTGGCCGCGCTGGCGCTGTGCGTCGCACCGCCCGGGCGCATGGAGTCCTTTGGCGGCGGCGCGCAACCGCTGGTCCTGGTCGACTACGCGCATTCACCCGACGCGCTCGCGAAAGTGCTCGACGCGAGCCGCGCTCACGCGCGCGGCCGGTTGCTCTGCGTGTTCGGCTGTGGCGGCGACCGCGATCCCGGCAAGCGTCCGCTGATGGGGAGCATCGCCGAGGCTGGCGCCGACGTTGCGATCGTCACCGACGACAATCCGCGCACCGAGGAATCAGCGGCGATCATCGCGCAGATTCTCGCCGGCATGCGTGACGCCGATGCTGCGCACGTGGTTCCTGACCGCGCCGAAGCCATCCGCCAGGCCATCGCCGAGGCCGAGGCTGGCGATGTCGTGGTCGTCGCGGGCAAGGGTCACGAGGATTACCAGATCGTCGGCACCGAGACGCGCGCGTTCAGCGACCGCGAGACGGTACAAGCCTGCCTCGCCGGGGGCGTCGCATGATCAGCCGCGACCTCGCAACTTTCGCCAGGGTGAGCGGCGGCGTCCTGCAGGGCGCCAATGCGACGTTCGCGCGCGTCACCAGCGACTCGCGTGCACTGGAGCCGGGCGCGCTGTTCGTCGCGCTCCCGGGCGACCGCTTCGATGGCCACGACTTCGTCGCCGTTGCTGCGCAGCGCGGCGCCGCAGGCGCGATCGTCAGCCGACCGGTCGATTGCGCGCTGCCGCAGGTCGTCGTCGCCGACACGCTGGCCGGCCTGGCCGCCTTCGCGAATGCCTGGCGCCGCTCGTTCGCCGGCGTCGTGGTCGGCATCACGGGCAGCAACGGCAAGACGACGGTCAAGGAAATGACCGGCGCGATCATGGCTGAGCTCGGTCCTTGCCTCGTGACACAGGGCAACCTCAACAACCACATCGGCGTGCCGCTCACGCTGTGCCGGCTCGACGCCACGCATCGTTGCGCGGTCATCGAGATGGGGGCGAACCACCAGCGCGAAATCGCGCACCTGGCTGCGATCGCAGAGCCGACGGTCGGTCTGGTGATCAATGCGGGCCAGGCGCATCTGGAGGGATTCGGCGGCATCGATGGCGTCGCCCGGGGCAAGGGCGAGATGTTCGAAGCGCTCGGCCCGGACGGCACGGCGGTGATCAACGCCGATGATCGCTTTGCCGCGTTCTGGCATGGCCTTGCCCGTCGCGCGGGTCGCGTGGTCACGTTCGGCCTGCGTGAACGCGCCGACGCCACGGCTCGCGACGTGCGCAGCCATCTCGGTGCGACGGGCTTCGTGACGACGTTCGAACTGGTCACCACCTCCGGTACGCGATCCATCGAACTGGGTCTTGCCGGCGAGCACAACGTCATGAACGCGCTGGCCGCCACGGCGGCTGCGATGGCGGCCGGCGCCGGGCTCGACGCCGTGCAGCGCGGCCTGCAGTCGATGCGGCCGGTCTCGGGCCGGCTCGAAGTCAAGCAGGCGCTGCACGGCACACGCCTGATCGACGACGCTTACAACGCCAATCCCGGTTCCCTGCGCGTGGGCCTGCGAGCGCTGGCAGCCGTGCCGGGCGAGCGCTGGCTCGTCCTCGGCGAGATGGCCGAACTGGGCGAGGAAGGCGCGCACCTGCACGCGGAGATGGGCGCGCTCGCGCGCGAATGCGGCGTCACCCGGCTGCTTGCCGTCGGCGCGGGTGCGCAACCGGCCGTCGAATCGTTCGGTCCAGGCGCCTCCTGGCATGCGAGCACGGACGCCCTGCTGTCAGCGCTGCTACCCGATCTGCACGACGGACTCACCATCTACGTGAAGGGTTCGCGCGTGAATCGACTCGAACGCGTGACCGCGGCCCTGGTGCCGGGTGGCACGACGCAGGCAGGGGGGCACTAGATGCTGCGCCACGTCGCCGCCTGGCTGTCCGAATACTACTCGGGCTTCCACGTCTTCCAGTACCTGACCCTGCGGGCGATCCTGGCGGCACTGACGGCGCTGGCGATCTCGCTGCTGGTCGGCCCGCGCATGATCCGCTGGCTGGCCGAATACCAGGTCGGCCAGCGCGTGCGATCCGACGGTCCGCAGACGCACCTGAGCAAGGCCGGCACACCGACGATGGGCGGCGCGCTGATTCTTGCGGCGATCGTCGCGGCGACGCTGCTGTGGGCCGATCTCGCCAATCGTTTCGTATGGGTGGTGCTGCTGGTCACCATCGCCTTCGGCCTGATCGGGTTCTGGGACGATTACCTCAAGCTCGTCGTCGGCAATTCGCGCGGGTTGATCGCGCGCTACAAGTATTTCTGGCAGTCGTTCGCCGGGCTCGGCGCCGCGGTCGTGCTGTACGTCACCGCGCAGTCGCCCGCCGACACGACGCTGTACGTGCCGTTCTTCAAGCACTTCGTCGTCCCGCTCGGCGTGCTTTTCATCCCGCTCACGTACTTCGTGATCGTCGGCTCGAGCAACGCGGTCAACCTGACCGACGGCCTCGACGGCCTCGCGATCATGCCGTCGGTGCTCGTCGCGGGTGCGCTCGGTGTGTTCGCGTACGCGTCGGGCAACGTCGTGTTTTCGAACTACCTCGGCATCCCGTACCTGGCCGGCGCAGGCGAGGTGCTCGTGATCTGTTCCGCGATCTTCGGCGCAGGCCTCGGGTTCCTGTGGTTCAACACGTATCCGGCGCAGGTGTTCATGGGTGACATCGGCGCACTGGCGCTCGGCGCCGCGCTCGGCGTCATCGCCGTCATCGTCCGGCAGGAAATCGTGCTGTTCATCATGGGCGGCGTGTTCGTCATGGAGACGGTGTCGGTGATCCTGCAGGTGGGGTCGTTCAAGCTCCGCGGCAAGCGGATCTTCCGGATGGCGCCGATCCACCACCACTTCGAACTCAAGGGCTGGGCCGAACCGAAAGTCATCGTCCGCTTCTGGATCATCACCGTGATCCTCGTGCTGCTCGGCCTCGCGACGCTCAAGCTCCGATGACCGGGACGCTCCACCCACAGGTTCCGCTTGCCGCCGGCACCCGCGCGCTGGTGCTGGGGCTCGGTCGCACCGGGCTTTCGGCTGCTCGCTACCTGGACCGCAAGGGCCTCACGGTGCGGGTCGCGGACACGCGCGCGAACCCGCCAGGCGCCGATGCGCTGCGCGCAGATGTCCCGGCCGCCGAACTGCGAACAGGGGCGTTCAACCCGTCGCTGCTCGACGACGTCGCGCAGGTGGTGATCTCACCGGGCCTGTCGCTGCAGGAGGCGGTCGTGCATGAAGCGCTCGAGCGCGGATTGCCGGTCGTGGGTGACATCGAACTCTTCGCCCGTGAGGCACGGGCGCCGGTCGCCGCGATCACCGGCACGAACGGCAAGAGCACGGTGACGACCCTCGTGGCGGAACTCGCGAACGCAGGTGGACGGCGCGCGATGGCGGGCGGGAATCTCGGCGAACCCGCTCTCGATCTGCTGCAGCATTCCACACCCGATCTCTACGTGCTCGAGCTGTCGAGCTTCCAGCTCGAAACGACGCACTCGCTGCGCACCGTGACCTCGACCGTGCTCAACGTCACGCCCGATCACATGGATCGGTACCCGAGCCTCGAAGCCATACGGCGCGGCGAAGGCCCGCATCTTCGACGGCTGCAGCGTGGCCGTGATCAACGCCGACGACCCGATCGTGCGTGACATGCCGCGCCCGGGCCAGTCCGTGGTGTCGTTCAGCCTCGAATCGCACGACGCCGACTACACGCTCGAGCACCTGCCTGCGCCGATGATCGTGCGCCGGGGTGAACCGTTGCTGCCGCTCGCGGCGATGCGGCTGCAGGGCCAGCACAACGCGGCCAACGCGATGGCTGCGCTGGCGATGGCCGAAGCCCTCGAACTGCCGCTCGCGCCGGCGCTCGAGGCCCTTTGCGCGTTCGCCGGCCTGCCGCACCGCTCGCAGTGGGTCGCCGATGTCCGCGGCGTGCACTACGTGAACGACTCGAAGGGCACGAACGTCGGTGCGACGCTCGCCGCCGTGCGGGGCCTGGCCGGCCCGCTCGTCGTCATCGCCGGCGGCGATGGCAAGAACCAGGATTTCTCGGAGCTGCGGCATGCGTTCCGCGGCAAGGTCCGTCACGTCGTGCTGATCGGCCGCGATGCGCCGGCGCTCGCAGCCACGCTGGCCGGTGTCTGCGTTACGGAGCGCGCCAGCGACATGCCGGCTGCGGTGCGTGCGGCGCAGGCCGCCGCGCAACCGGGCGACACCGTGCTGCTCTCGCCGGCATGCGCGAGCCTCGACATGTTCCGCGACTACAGCCACCGCGGTGATGAATTCACCGCCACCGTCAGGAGTCTTGCCGCATGAGCGCGCCGGCTTCCACCGTCAACAGTTACGCGCGTTCGAGCGGCCAGCCGCGCCGCCTGCTGCTGGACCCGTGGATCATCGGCACCGTGTGCGCGCTGCTGCTGATCGGCCTGGTCATGGTCGCGTCGGCCTCGATCGGCATCTCCGAGAAGGAGACTGGCGCAGCGTTCCATTACTTCACGCGCCAGCTGGTCTACGTGGCGCTGGGACTGGTGGCTGGCTGCGTCGGGCTGGCCGTGCCGACGCGCATCTGGGACGAGCATTCGAAGTACCTGCTGGGTGGCGCATTCCTGCTGCTGGTCGTCGTGCTGATTCCCGGCATCGGCTACGAGGTCAACGGCTCGCGGCGCTGGATCCGGCTCGGCTTCATGAATTTCCAGGTGTCCGAAGCGACGCGCGTGATGCTGCTGATGTACGTCGCCAGCTACGCCGTGCGCCGCTCGGACGAACTGCGCAGCGACTTCAGGTCATTCATGGTGCCGGTCGGCGTGCTCGCCGCCGCCGCCCTGCTGCTGCTCGGCGAGCCGGATTTCGGCGCCGCCACCGTGCTGTTCGCGACCGGGCTCGGCGTGCTGTTCCTGGCCGGCGCGCGCATCGTGCACCTGCTCGTGCCGGTCGTCGCCGGCTCCATCGGCCTCGCGGCGCTCGCCGTCGTCTCGCCGTACCGGTTGCGCCGGCTGACGGGCTTTCTCGATCCCTGGGGCGATCCGTTCGACAGCGGTTTCCAGCTCGTGCAGTCGCTGATCGCGATCGGNCGTGGCGAATGGCTCGGTGTCGGTCTCGGTGCGAGCGTACAGAAGCTCTTCTACCTGCCCGAAGCCCACACCGACTTCGTCTTCGCCGTGCTGGCGGAGGAGTTCGGCTTCCTCGGCGTCACGGTCGTCGTCGGCCTGTTCGCGTTGCTCGTGACGCGCGCGCTGCTGATCTCGCGCGAAGCCGCGCAGGCTGGGCAGGCATACCAGTCGTACGTGGCGGCGGCCATCGGCATCTGGCTNGGACTGCAGGCATTCGTGAACATCGGCGTGAACATGGGCCTGCTGCCGACCAAGGGTCTCACGCTGCCGCTGTTGTCCTACGGCGGCAGCAGCATGCTCGTGACGCTCGGCTGGATCGGCGTGCTGCTGCGCATCCACCACGACACGCAGGCCACCGGACGCGTGCGCGTCGCATCGCGCGAGGTCCGTCGCAGATGACGCGCAAGGTGGCCCTGGTCATGGCTGGCGGCACGGGCGGACACGTCTTCCCGGCGCTCGCGACGGCGCGCGTGCTGCAGCGTCGCGGCTACGACATCGTATGGCTCGGTACGCAGCAGGGCATCGAGGCGCGACTCGTGCCAGCGGCAGGCATTCCGGTCGAATGGCTGAGCGTGAGCGGGCTCCGTGGCAAGGGTGCAGCGACGCTGCTGGCGGCTCCGTTCCGCCTGCTGGTCGCCATCAACCAGGCGATGCGCGCGATCCGCAGGCATCAACCCAGGGTCGTGCTCGGTGCGGGTGGTTTCGCGTCCGGCCCGGGTGGCATCGCGGCGTGGTTGCTCGGCCGGCCGCTCGTCGTGCACGAGCAGAACGCGGTCGCGGGCCTCACCAATCGCGTGCTCGCGCGCCTGGCGCGGCGCGTGCTCGAGGGATTTCCGAACAGTTTCGGCAGCGGCGTGCGGGCCGAGCGCGTCGGCAACCCGGTGCGTCCGGAGATTGTCGCCATCGCCCCGCCCGAGCGTCGTTACGCCGGTCGCGAAGGCGCCGTGCGCCTGCTCGTGTTCGGCGGCAGCCAGGGTGCTGCGCGCCTGAACGCCGTGCTGCCGGCTGCCATCGGCGAGCTGCCGGCGGCGCTGCGGCCAGCAGTGCTGCACCAGACCGGCAAGCACAATTTCGAGGAAACCGTGCAGGCGTATCGCTCGCGCGGCATCGAGGCCGACGTGCGGCCCTTCATCGACGACATGGCGAGCGCCTACGGCTGGGCCGACCTCGCCGTGTGCCGCTCCGGCGCACTGACGGTGACCGAACTCGCGGCGGCCGGCGTGCCTGCCATCCTCGTGCCGTTCCCGGCCGCCGTCGACGACCACCAGACCCGCAACGCGCAATACGCCGTGCAGGCAGGCGCCGCGAAGCTCCTGCCCGAAGGCGACCTGACCCCGATCTCGCTGGCCGCGCTGTTGCGTGCGCTGCTCGAGGCGGGACGCCCGCTGCTCTTGCGCATGGCCGTGGCGGCGCGCGCGAGCGCCATCGTCGACGCGGACGAACGGCTCGCCGATGCCTGCGTGCAGGCGGCGGGGGAGGCGGCATGAAGGACCGCATGCGCCGGATCCACACGATCCACTTCGTCGGTATCGGCGGCAGTGGCATGTCGGGCATCGCTGAAGTGCTGCTGAACCTCGGCTACGCGGTGCAGGGCTCCGACCTGAAGCAGGGCGAGTCCACCGAGCGCCTGCAGCAGCTCGGCGCGCGCGTGCTGATCGGCCACCGCGCCGGGAACGTCGACGGCGCCGACGTGGTCGTGGTCTCGAGCGCGATCGACGCCGCGAACCCCGAAGTGGCGCGCGCACTGGCCGGGCGCATTCCAGTCGTGAAGCGCGCCGAGATGCTCGGCGAACTGATGCGCTTCCGCTATTCGATCGCCGTGGCCGGCACGCACGGCAAGACCACCACGACCAGCCTGATGGCGAGCGTGCTGGCCGAAGGCGGCACGGACCCCACGTTCGTCATTGGCGGGCGGCTGAAGAGCGCCGCCAGCAATGCGCGCCTCGGGGCTGGCGAGTTCCTGGTCGCCGAGGCCGACGAGAGTGACGCGTCGTTCACGCACCTGCAGCCGATGATCGCGATCGTCACCAACGTCGACGCCGACCACCTCGGCACGCATGGCGGCGATTTCGAGAAGCTGAAGCTCAGCTTCGTCGAGTTCCTGCACAACCTGCCGTTCTACGGGCTCGCGGTCGTCTGCAACGACGACGCGAACGCGCGCGCACTGATTCCCAGCATCGCCCGGCCTTACCTGACCTACGGTTTCGACGAATCCGCAGATGTGCGTGCGGTGGACCTCGAACGACTCGCGGGTCAGTCGAAGTTCACGGTGCTGCGGCCGGGCGGCGCGCTGCCGTTGCCGATCACGTTGAACCTGCCGGGCCGCCACAACGTGCTGAACGCCCTGGCGGTGATTTCCGTCGCGACCGAGCTCGAGATCGACGATGCCGCAATCCAGCGCGCGCTGGCCGGGTTCCAGGGCATCGAACGGCGCCTGCAGTGGATCGCCGACGTCGACACCGGCGCCGGCATGGTCACGATCGTGGACGACTACGGCCATCACCCGACCGAGATTGCTGCCACCGTCGAAGCCGTGCGCCAGGGCTGGCCGGGACGTCGCGTCGTGCTGGTCTTCCAGCCGCACCGCTACACGCGCACACGCGACCTGCTCGACGAGTTCGCACAGGTGCTCGCCGATGCGGATGCGCTGGTCGTGGCCGAGGTGTACGCGGCGGGGGAGGCCCCGATCGCCGGCGCCGACGGCAAGTCGCTCTGCCGTGCGATCCGCTCACGGGGTCGCGTGGAACCCGTGCTGCTCAAGTCGCTGGAAGAATTGCCGGACGCGCTGGCCGGCATCGTGCGTGCGGGCGACGTGGTGCTGACGATGGGTGCCGGTCACATCGGCGCCGTCGCCAGCGAACTGCCGCGCACGCTGCCGGCTGCAATCGCGATGCGAGGCCAACGCGCATGACTTCGCCCCTGCTGATCCAGGATCCCGCCCGGTTCGGCCGCGTCGCCGTGCTGCTCGGCGGCACTTCGTCCGAGCGCGAGGTGTCGCTCGATTCGGGCCGCAACGTGCTCGCAGCGCTGCAGCGCCGCGGCGTCGACGCCACGGCCGTCGACGGCATTCCTGCCCTGGTCGCTGCACTGAACGCGCCGGGTGGCCGCAGATTCGATCGCGTCTTCAACATCCTGCACGGCAACCGCGGTGGCGGCGAAGACGGCGTACTGCAGGGGCTGCTCGAAGCCCTCGGCGTGCCCTACACGGGTTCGGGTGTGCTCGGGTCCGCGCTCGCAATGGACAAGATCCGCACCAAGCAGGTGTGGCTCGCGCTCGGCCTGCCGACGCCGGCCTACGTGAACCTGCAGCGCGGCGAGGACGTGGTCGCGGCGGCCCACAAGCTGGGCCTGCCGGTGATCGTCAAGCCTGCCTGCGAAGGCTCGAGCGTCGGCATCACGCGCTGCTTCAAGGACGCGGACCTCGCGGCGGCCGTCGAGCTGGCGGCGCGTTACGCAGGCTCCCTGCTGGTCGAGCAGCTGATCCAGGGCGAGGAGTACACGGTGGGCGTGCTTGGGCTCGAAGCGCTGCCGTCGATCCGGATCGTGCCGGCTGGCGAGTACTACGACTACCACGCGAAGTACGTGGCCGAGGACACGCAGTACCTGTGCCCGGGCATGACGGGAGCCGCCGAGCAGGAACTTGCGCCCTTACCCTCGCGGCGTTTTTCGCGGTCGGCTGCAGCGGCTGGGGCCGTGTCGACTTCATGCGCGACCGCGCGGGCAAGCCGTGGCTGCTCGAAGTCAACACGGCGCCGGGCATGACCAGTCATTCACTCGTGCCGAAGGCGGCACGCCAGCGCGGGATCGAATTCGACGAACTCGTCTGGCGGGTCCTCGAGACGAGTTGCCACGACCAGGAGGGACGGCGATGAAACTGCCGTTCGGCAAGAAGCAGCGCAAGCAGGCGACCCGCCCCGAACCCAGGTGGTGGGAGCGCCTCGACTGGAACGCGATCGGCACCACGGCCGCCATCGTCGCCGGCTGCGCCGTCGTGGCGCTGCTGCTGATCTTTGCGCTGGACCGTCCGGTGCGCCGGGTCCTGCTCGAAGGCACCTTCCAGCGTGTCTCGCCGCCGGAAATCGAGAGCGCCGTCGCGGAGGTCGCGCAGGGTGGCCTGGCCTCGGTGGACCTCGAGCGCATTCGCAAGCGTGTCGAGTCGACCGACTGGGTGGACAGCGCGGTCGTGACCCGCGTGTGGCCGGATGCAATCCGCGTCGTGGTCAACGAAGAGGTGGCGGCGGCGCGGTGGAACGACGCCGGGCTGCTGAACGCGCGCGGCGAGCTGTTCATCCGCAATGCGCGCTACGTGCCGCCGGAATTGCCGCTGCTCGAAGGCCCGGAAGGCAGCGAGACGCAGGTTGCGCAACTGTACATCGATGCCCAGGGCCGCCTGCTCGAATCCGGCCTGCGCCTCACGGGCGTCCGGCTCGACGACCGCGGCGCGTGGGAACTCGAGCTGGCGGATGGCCTGCAGGTCAGGCTCGGCCGGCAGGACGTCAAGGACCGCCTCGAACGCTTCATTCGACTCGCGAGCCCGACGGTGGCGAAGCGGGTCGCGGAGATCAATTACGTGGACATGCGCTACACGAACGGCTTCAGCGTGGGCTGGAACGCCCGTTCCGCACTGGCCGTCGCCCCGCAGGAGGACGCGACACCCGATGCCTAGAAAGCCCGAAAGAAACCTGCTCGTCGGACTCGACATCGGCACGTCGAAAGTCGTCGCCATCGTCGGCGAGCTCACCGTGGACGGCACGATCGACGTGGTGGGCGTGGGCTCGCACCCTTCGCGCGGGTTGAAGCGCGGCGTCGTCGTCAACATCGACTCGACCGTGCAGTCGATCCAGCGCGCGGTCGAGGAAGCCGAGCTGATGGCCGGCTGCCAGATTCACTCCGTGTTCGCCGGCATCGCCGGCAGCCACGTGCGGAGCCTGAACTCGCACGGCATCGTCGCGATCCGCGACAAGGAGGTCACGCAGAGCGACGTCGAGCGCGTGATCGACGCGGCGCGCGCCGTGGCGATTCCCGCGGACCAGAAGATCCTGCACATCCTGCCGCAGGAATTCATCAT
>Ga0031656_10000656_pt1 | contig 12280 bp, 11 predicted proteins | sample FrelakmetDIP11DI_FD_55080 | JGI IMG/M metagenome (GOLD analysis project Ga0031656, IMG submission 55080) | Freshwater lake sediment microbial communities from the University of Notre Dame, USA, for methane emissions studies - DIP11 DI | ecosystem: Environmental > Aquatic > Freshwater > Lake >... | reverse complement strand
AACCCCGCAGTCCCGAAAGCCTTCGGGACGAGGTATCTTATCGTAAGGAGTTATTATTTCCATATTCGCTCGCTAACCCCGCAGCAAGCTGCGAGGAATGCCCTCGCTATCCGATTCAAATGCATACCAGCCCCGAACATACCGGGCTTCAACTTTGCCTGGCCTGAGCAGGCCCTGTTTCAGCCTCATGCCCCTTTTCTTATTGGGTGCACTCCTCTGGCGATCACTTCTTCTTCATCAGATACAGGGGCCGGATGCCCAGATAAGTCTCAAGGCTTACGTCAAAATAGCGACTCGCGACCTCGAAGAATCCTGAAGTGGTGTATTGCTCAGCCCAATCCGGGTGCTCATGGGCGCGCTCGGCAATATCGGAGGGACACTCACTTACCTCCAGCGGACTCATGAGCAGCATCCGATCCGTACACATCGATGCCAATGTGCGCAGGAGATAATCATGGTCCGGCCAGTGCGTGGGGCAATACCTGCTGCCCCAATACAGATAGTGATAGGTGTTGATCATCAGGAGGGTCTGATACGGCAGGCGATATTTCTCCCAGTCGCGCTCAAGGTCGTTGAGGAAGGCGTACTCGAATTGTGCCTTGTCGAGCTTCAACAGTCGCTTGGCTTCGTTGGCTGCATCGATGAACTCGGGCACGACATCAACGCCCAGCGCCGCCTCGCATTCGGGGAGCATCGCAGCCTTGACGATAAACCATCCGCGGCAGCAGCCGATGTCGAGCAGGCTGGTGAGCTTCTTGGGGTAAAGGCTCGTGACGATCTTCCAGCGCAACTCCATCTGGCCGGTCGAGAGCACCTTGTCGTCTGCGATTTGAAAGGTGTGGCGGCTCCGGTGGCCGATTGGTTTGTCGATGTGGTGGACGGTCGTGTTCGTGGCGGCGGCGCGGAATGCCCTGCGCCGGCGGAGGTAACCGAGCCAGTCAACAAACGTCACACCGTACCAGCGGAACTTCAGCCATTCTTGCCGGGCTCTGGCGGCCAGCGACATTCACTTGCCTCTGCGACGCTCTTGGTTCATTTGAGCGCGATCATAGCGGAGAAGTTGTACCACTTGAAAAAGGTGTCGAACTTCGTGAATCCCGCATCGCGGAGCAGTTGCTTATTTTCTTCCAGGCGATAGGGAATTAGCACGTTTTCCAGCGCTTCGCGCTTCTGGACGATCTCCATCTCGCTGTAGCCGTTGCGCCGTTTCATCTCGTAGTAGTGCTGGATGAACAGGCGATTGAACAGCGAGTCCTCGCCGAGGACTTTTTCAACCAGGATCAGGCACCCGTTGTCGTTCAGCCCGTTGTAGACCGAGCGGACCAATCGCTCGCGATTGAGCGGGCGGACGAATTGGAGTGTCAGGGTCAGGATGACGACCGACGCGTTTTCGAAAGTCATGCCCTCGTTGAGGTCTGCCTGACGCAGCTCGAAATCGAAGGGAAACTCCTCGGCTTTGAGCTTGGCAGTCGCTTTGTCGAGCATCTCTGGCGAAGAATCGATGCCGATGAAGCGGACGGTTATTCCCGGCGACAGGAAATGTGCTGCGGCCCGGAAAGTATTGCAGGTCGAGCAGCCCAGATCGTAAATGTTGCTGCTTGGCGCGGCAAAATCGGCGATCAGTTCGCCGGTCATCCGCTGAATCTCTCCGTAGAACGGTACGGAGCGATTGAGCATATCGTCGAAGACGGCGGCGGTCTCCCTGCCAAAATGAAAGTCATCAACGCGCTCACGGGGCTCGGCGAAAAGCTTATCCTTCGCTGTCTTCGCCGCGGTTTGTTCGCCGTTGTTCATCGAACACCTCCTTGATACAGCATTTGTACCCAACACGTACCGGGGCCACAACTTACGGGTAATGTGCTCATGTCCGCGCAGGTGTGACCGTCGAAGGCGGGCTGATAAAAATTTGCTTTTTTCAGCATTTTATAAAATATCAGGAGAAAAAGTGCTTGTCAATACGCTCAGGTGATTTTTGTGGCTGGAAACTGATTTCAAAAGTAACCCTCAGCAACGTCTTGCCCATTTTGCAGAATCTGCAGGGAAGGCCTCTTGTGGGCGCATTCTCTTTTTCGGGATGAAACCTGCTCAACTGGAAGCAGCGTGCCCAGTGCGGGCTATCGGGAGTACTTAATGTAAGCTCTGATTTCCCGATTCCGAAGGACAGGAAGGGAAAGAAACAGGTTCAGGAAAACGAAACAAGGAAGTAGTTAACTATAAATCTTCTTCTTGAAAGTTTACGCACACGCAATCAGGTATAATATCGAGGATTCCAATAAAGAGTTTAGAAGGGAGGTAGTTGGCTAAATGGATCCCTTATCTAAAGAATTCGTCGAGAAAACTTGGCAGCAAGTTGCCAAATTTACCCTGGACAGGGCAAATAAAGAGATGATTGCCATGGGCAAGAANCAGCCGGATCTTTTGGCTTTTCTGATGGCTTACACGGATGATCTTCAGCAGGATGTGAAAGAGCTTGCAATCTATATCGCTTTTGTTATTTACAAGATGTTTCTTGATTCAAGTGGTAAGATCCCGGGCATCTCATCCAAAGAGATTATGGCTCTGTATGACAAAAATACAAGTCTTATAGAAAGCATTGAAGGAACCCATGAAAAATTTATCGATAGAATTGCGAGCGTCCAAGTTTCTAAGCAGCCATATGTTATGAAATATGTCCTTGAAGCTCTTACGGAAGAGGCTGAGGAAGATGGTATCGCTCTGACCGAGGAAGATATTGGTTCGCTTTTCATACTTTTTAAGACCGAGATAGAAGTTCTTGATAAAAGAGCATATAAAGGAACATCGTGAGCCTTTTTTCTGTACTCAACTCCTCAGATGTACTTTGTTCGACTGAGGAGTACAAACGACAAGGAACTGGCGTACGCATATTGCTTGCGGGCCCCAAGGTCTTTCTTGTTTACGAAGAAGTTGGCGGTGGCGGGACCCCTCTTTTTCAGATTCCTTCTTGTGTATACAGGAGCATTCAGTGTCAAGTCTGCACTCTTCACAGATACACCTAAAATCATCAATGTCCTGGCAATGCCTGNACTACAGTTTTAATCCCTTGAGCACTGATTTTTTCCCGCCAAACCCAGGGCGCTGCTCGACAGAAAACCCCGCAGCGATAAGTCTCCGCCTTACGGCTCCGGCAACAGTATAGGTGGCACAGGTCCCACCGGTCACTGTTTTTTCTCCAATCGCCATAAGAAGCTCTTGCCGCCACATGTCAGGGTTTTTCTTTGGTCCATGACCATCCAGAAACCATGCGTCACAGGGAATGGTGAGTGCATGGACCATTTCGAGGGCCTCACCAATCCAGAGATTCAAGGTCAGGATGCCAAAAGGCCGGGTGAGATGTATCTGGTGCCACCCCGGTCTGGAAATTTCGACGCGGCTGTAAGTCCGGACAAGCAGATCAATAAGTGGACCGGCCTCTGTTCTGAATCCACCGAGAATGGACGCCATTCGCTCAAAAGTGACCGGATGCAGTTCAACGGAATTGTAGGTAATCGCTATATCCGTNATGCCGCAATTGTCCANAAAATCNATGAGGGCAATGAGTAGACGGCCTGCGCCGAAGCCTGTTTCACCTATTCTGAATTCTTTCCTCCCCGACCCTNTGGCAGAAAGGATATCCATGATGCCGGTACCCNGAAAAAAGACGTGCTTCGCTTCTTCAATTGCATTGACCACATCGAAATAGCGGTCGTCATAATGTTCGTTTACAAGATAGGAAGGAATCCGCATGATCAGATCAAATCAGGCACACAGCCCGCACTTCAGGATCCGTTGCCCCGGGCATCCCTGAGAGTGGTCCTTTTGTAAGCGGAGCAAACCCGTGTTGATCTTTCGCAAGTCATGCGCCATTGTAACATGGGAAATGGAAAAAAAATTGTGGGCGGTAGAGGAAAAGTGAAAAAGGACAGGCTGCTTTAATACCCCGGGCTCCCTCGGCCGATTTCAAAAGCGTTAGTCTTTTGAAAAACTTCTTTGTGGCGAAAGGTTGTAAAATATACTTATGGAAAAGAAGGTGCCATAAAAGAATCCCTGACCTGACTGCTGAAACCATGCCGGAAGAAAAATCGACATTAGTCTACTCCACAGACAAGGCAATCACCCGGAAGAAGAAGCCTGTGGAAAAGGTTCGACAGGCAAGTTTGCAATCTATGAAAAAGAACGTAACTGTCCGGTCGGAGCGACTCCTCGCGGAGATCCGCATCGGACTTGACCGGAAAGGAAGGAGCGGGAAGTCTGTCACGGTCATCGAGGGCCTCCGGATGCCACAGGATAAACAAGAGGTTCTCCTCAAACAACTAAAAACGATGCTCGGTACAGGCGGCACGGTTAAAGATACCTCACTCGAAATCCAGGGCGATCATCGGGATGCACTCATGGAGATGTTGGAGAAGATGGGCTATAAAGCGAAACGCTCCGGCGGCTGAGAAGAGAAAAGAAAAGATTGCCGGTACAACAATTGTGGACCAGTTAATTGATATAATTGTTTATAGGAAAACCGCAAATTATCAACCAAGAAAGGAGGTCTGTATGCCTGTTTATGAGTATACCTGTAAAGACTGTGGTAAAGAGTTTACTGTTTTTCTCACTATCAAAGAATTTGAGGCTAATCCTAAAATAAAATGTCCTCACTGTGGAAGTGATCATGTGGAAAAAAAATTATCTGCGTTCATGACAAAAACGAGCAAAAAATCATAGGGCATAGTTAGGTATGGTGTATCAACTTGTTCCCGGATACAAACGGGTAAGCAAATAAAAATGTAAGGAGATAATAACATGAGTATCCTCCCCGAAGGTGAACAACTCAGAAGGGCAGTCAAGTGGATATCGGATCAGCGTGTTGAAAATCCTAATACGAGCCTGTCAAAGCTGGTTGGCGAGGCGTGTTTAAAGTTTGATTTACCTCCAAAGGACGCAGAATTTCTCAGTCATTTTTTTACTGNAAAAGATTGAGATAAAAAAGAAAGACTGCCGATAAAAGAATTGTGGCCCGGTTAGNGAAAATTATTTCGAAGATATCTCCCTGTATATGATTCTTTCATATGNATAATATCTTCCGGCCGGCCGGTGAATATGATTTTNCCACCTTCATCTCCGCCTTCAGGGCCCAGGTCTATGACCCAGTCAGAGGCCTTGATTACATCAAGATTGTGTTCGATAAGGACGATCGTGTTTCCGGCATCAACGAGTCTCTGCAGTACGTCAAGCAATGCCTTAACATCACTGAAATGCAGTCCGATCGTCGGCTCATCGAGTATGTAGAGGCAACCTTTCTGCAGTGCTTTCTTCCCATCTTTGTCTGATGGTACAACCGGTACATGCATCATCTCCGCACATATCTTGAGTCTTTGCGCCTCACCACCTGAAAGCGTTGTTGCAGGCTGTCCAAGCCTGATATATCCGAGACCAATATCCTGCATTAACTGTAATTTATTCTTCACCCTGGGGATATCCCTGAATATGTCCAGGGCCTCATCGACGGTTATGTTCAGGATATCATGAATATTTTTCCCCCGGTAGGGAACACGTAAAGCCTCCGGCTTGTATCTCTTTCCGTTACAGAGTTCACACTTCACATAGAGATCTTCAAAAAAATACATCTCCATCTTCTGATACCCGCTCCCCTTGCACGTCTCGCATCTGCCCCCTGCAACATTAAAAGAAAAATAGCCGGGGCTGTAACCGAGGGCTCTCGCTTCCGGCTGCCCGGCAAAGAGGTTTCTTATGAGATCAAATATTTTCAGATACGTCACCGGATTTGATCGGGGACTGCGCCCTATCGGAGTTTGGGAAATGAGCTTGATTCCCTGGAGATACTGCATTCCTTCAATCGTTTTGTATGAAAGGGGAAAACTCTGTTCGACCTTAAACTCCTTCGCTAAAATCCGGTAGAGTGTCTGCACGATAAGACTGCTTTTGCCTGATCCCGATACGCCGGTCACCGTTGTCAATGTCAGCAGGGGTATTTCAAGGTCAACGGATTTCAGATTGTTTCCCGATGCACCAACAAGAAGGAGTTTTTTTCCATCACCATTCCTCCGTTTATGATATAAATCTGTTACCTTGTCGGTCCCCTTTATATACCGCGCGGTAAGGGTATCCGCCATCAGGAATTCATCCTTCGGTCCTGAGAATACGATTTCACCTCCCTGATGCCCTCCCCCCGGGCCCAATTCGACTACCCAGTCAGCAGATTCGATAACNCCTCTGTCATGCTCTACAACAAGAATAGTATTGCCAAGCCTTGAAAGCTCGGACATAATACCGGCGACTATCTCCGTATCCCTCGCATGAAGTCCGACTGTAGGTTCATCAAGGACATACAGGGTGCCTGTGAGAAAAGATGCTATCTGTTTCGAAAGATTCACCCGTTGATACTCTCCTCCTGAAAGGGTTCTCCCGTCACGGCTCAGGCTCAGATAAGCGACACCGACCCTTTTCAGAAAACCGATTTTAAGGTTTATTTGCCTGAGGATCTCTTTCGCCATATCTTTCTGAAATGGAGAAAGGTCAGGATCTTTGAAAAATGCAAAGAGGTCTGATACCGGCATCATACAGAGATCGGCTATATCAAGTCCTGAAATTTTATACGCGAGTGCATCCCGCTGAAGTCTTTTCCCCTTGCATAGTGAACAGACTACAGGCCGCCTGTATCTGCTCAGAAAAACTCGCACGTGGAGTTTATACCTTTTGCTTTCCATTTCCTCAAAAAAATCGTCAATACCATAAAAACTGCTGCATCCCTTAAATAAGAGGGCCTTCTCTTTTTCAGTAAACAATGAAAAAGGCTTGTTGATATCCAGTCCTTCTTTCTCTGCCTTCTTCAGAATCTGTTTTTTCCACCACCGGCATGCCGGTTTGCTCCAGGGATCGACAGCACCCTTCGCAAGCGACAGATTCTTGTCCGGGATAATGAGATCCTCGTCATAGTTCAGGATATTCCCGAATCCCTTGCACTCAGGGCATGCACCAACAGGATGATTGAACGAGAAGAGCAAAGGATAAGGGTTAGGGATCCCGATATTACACGCATCACAGGCATTCCTTGCTGAAAAAACAAGGGTGGTCAATCCCCTTTCACCAACAATGATGATTGTAACTTTTCCGTTTCCCTCTCTCCATGCCATTTCGATCGAGTCAGACAATCGCGGTTCATCTCTGATAACAAGCCTGTCGAGGACGATATCAAATCCCCCCTTGCCCCCATTCTGCAAATCCCCCCTGCCACCCTTTTCTAAAGGGGGGTAAGGGGGGATTACTGCTGCAGGAGAAGACCCCGCCCTTGCTTGTATTTCCGATAAATCTACCACTTCGCCATCAAGCCATATCCTGTAGAATCCCCGCTTCTTTAATTCCTCAATTGTTTCTTCTGTGCTGAAAACAACAAGGGCTTTTTCTCCGGCATGCTTCTCAAGAAGCTCCGCAATAACCTGCGAAGGATCCCACANCCTTACTTCTTTGCCGCAGACCGGGCAGAAGGGGGTGGCAATCTTTGCATAGAGGAGCCGAAAAAGGTCATAAAGCTCTGTTAAGGTTCCGACCGTTGATCGCGAACCNCGGATNGGATTCTTCTGTTCAAGTGCAATGGCAGGTCTTATATTGTGGATTTCGTCGACATCNGGTCTGTCGAGCTTTTCAAGGAAAAGCCGTGCATATGTTGATAATGATTCGATGAACCTCCACTGTCCTTCGGCAAAGACCGTATCAAAAGCCAGGGATGATTTTCCCGAGCCCGAAACACCGGTAATTGCTATCACCCTGTTATGGGGCAGGACAAGATCAATATTTTTGAGATTGTTCTGTCTCGCGCCCTTGAGAATAAGGTTTTTTACAGACATCTGAATATTTTAACACTAACCTATATTATTCATAAAATTGACGGCAGATATTGTATTTGAGCGGGTTTGAATACTGTCGAAGACAGAATGAAGAACGCTTCGGCAGAGACCGAAGGGTATCTTAACGTAAGGAATTGTATTTTATATTCGCTCGCTAATCCAGCGGAAGCCGCCGAGAATGCGCTCGCTATCCGTTTCACCTCGGAGGTCGATACGACCGAGAATGAGCGAAAATACTGTATCTGCAGGCATACATAAAATGTATGAATAAAGCAGGCCAAATGCGATGCTCCTTATCTCCGACAAATTGACAAAATCCCGATACATGTGGTTAACTAATATCACCTTTAAGAATGGCCCTGCGAGGCTAAGAAGGTAAGGAGGCAGCAGATGCTGCAAAATATCACCATAATTAACCTTCCATGCACAGGGGAAGGTTTTTTTATGTCTGCGCATCTCACATTAAGTATCCATCACCTTTCCGGGGTCGAAATATGTCCAAAGAATTAATGAATAAGAAAGATCTCGACCGGGCTTTGACAAGGATGGCCCATGAAATTATCGAAAAGAATAAGGGGACATCACGGCTCTGCCTTATCGGCATACAGCGGGGCGGGGTGTATCTTGCTCAAAGGCTTGCTGCGAAAATTCAGGAGATAGAAAAAAAAGAAATCCCCTTGGGTTCCCTTGATATTGCTCTCTACAGGGATGACCTGAACATACGGAAACAACAGCCGGTTGTCAGGAGAACAGAAATTCCCTTTGAAGTGAACGATCTGAAAATTGTCCTCGTCGATGACGTCCTGTTTACCGGCAGATCCATCAGGTCTGCCATGGACGCATTAATGGATATCGGGAGACCTGCCTCAATCCAGCTTGCGGTTCTGATAGACAGGGGACATCGGGAACTCCCGATAAAGGCTGATTATGTCGGGAAAAATATCCCCACGTCATTAAGAGAAACCGTTGAGGTACAGATGGAGGAAGAAGGGGTTGAAGACAGGGTAACGCTCAGGAAATCTGAATCTGTGGAAGGTAAAGGTGCTGAATAACAAGGACCTGCTCGGAATCAAAGAACTTTCAGTCCAGGAGATCAACCTGATCCTTGACACTGCTGCAGGGTTTAAGGATGTTCTTGGAAGGGATATCAAGAAGGTACCTGCTTTACGGGGTAAAACAACGGTAAACCTCTTCTTCGAACCATCAACCCGCACGAGAACATCCTTTGAGCTTGCGGCAAAAAGACTGAGCACCGATGTCATAAACTTCTCTGTCCCGACGAGTAGTGTCGTAAAAGGAGAGAGCCTGATTGATACAGCGTTGACAGTCCAGGCCCTCGGAGCAGATTTCATTATTATACGACACGCCTCATCAGGGGTACCGCATCTGCTTGCAAAAAATCTCAACGCTTCGGTTATTAATGCCGGGGATGGAACAAACGAGCATCCGACGCAGGCTCTCCTTGATGCATTTACGATTCAGGAAAAGAAAGGGAAGATAGCAGGCCTTGAGATTGCCATAGTGGGTGACATTATGCACAGCAGGGTCGCAAAATCGAATATCTATTGCCTGACAGCCCTTGGAGCAAACGTCAGACTGATTGGACCGCCAACCCTGCTCCCTGAAAACCTGAAAGCGATGGGCGTTTCCCTTTTTCATAACATGGAAGACGGGCTGAAGGGTGTTGATGTCCTGATAATGCTCAGAATACAACTGGAAAGACAGGGGAAAGGATTCTTTCCTTCAACCGACGAATATTCCAAAAACTGGGGACTGACACTTGAACGTCTCTCTCTTGCAAAGGAAGACGTCATTGTTATGCACCCGGGCCCTATGAACAGGGGGATAGAAATCGTATCAGAGATTGCTGATGGCCCGAGGTCGGTCATCCTTGAGCAGGTTACGAATGGTATAGCAGTAAGAATGTCGGTCATGTATCTTCTGTCAGGAGTAAAACGGTGAGAATACATATTCAGAACGGACGGATTATAGACCCTTCGCAGGGCCTCGATACGATTGGGGATATCCTGATAGAGGATGGAAAAATAAAAGAGGTTATCACGCAGAAATCAAAACAAAAGTTACCCGATAAAAATAAGGATCTGATAAATCGCGAATCATGTACCGTGGATGGTGTATCCGATGCTTGCAGAATAATTGATGCAAGAGATAAGATCTTGATCCCCGGTCTCGTTGACATGCATGTTCATCTCAGGGAACCCGGGTTTGAGCACAAGGAAACGATCAGGACCGGGACAATGGCTGCGGTTAAAGGTGGGTTTACCACAGTCTGTTGTATGCCGAATACATTCCCCGTGAACGATAACGCCAGTGTTACAGAGTTCATCAAAAGGAAGGCTTCACAGGAAGGTTACTGTACGGTTCTTCCGATCGGTGCTATCACAAAAGGCCAGAACGGCGAAGAGCTTGCAGAGATAGGCACCATGAGGAAAGAGGGATGCGTTGCCTTCTCGGATGATGGGCAACCGGTTATGAACAGTCTTATTATGAGGAGGGCTCTCGAATATTCAAAGGCATTCAATGTCCCGGTAATCTCTCATTCCGAAGACCTGTCCCTTTCTGAAGGCGGCGTGATGAACGAGGGACTATTGTCTGTGACCCTCGGCCTCAGGGGAAGCCCTGCTGAAGCAGAGCAGATCATGATCTTCCGGGATATCGTGCTTGCAGAACTGACAGGCGGGAAATTGCATATAGCCCACGTATCAACGAAAGGTTCAGTCGATGTAATAAGAAATGCAAAAAAGAGGGGGGTGCATGTTACAGCAGAAACCTGTCCGCATTATTTCAGCATCACTGAAGATGCGGTAAAGGGATATGATACAGACGCAAAGGTCAATCCTCCTTTGAGGACTGCACAGGATGTTGAGGCGATTCAGGATGGATTACGGGACGGTACAATCGATGTGATTGCTACCGACCATGCACCGCACCACAGGGATGAAAAACTCAGNGAATTTGACATGGCACCATCCGGAATATCAGGACTCGAAACAGCGTTTAGTCTCAGTATGAGGCTTGTCGGGAGCCATATCCTTACCTTCAGCCAGTTAATCGAAAAAATGGCATTGAATCCTGCAAGAATTTTGCGCATTGATAAAGGAACTCTCGGAGTCGGCTCTGATGCAGATGTGGTAATCATCGATGAAAAGAAGGAATACACAGTGGAAAGTCAAAAATTCATCTCAAAAGGCAAAAACACTCCATTCAATGGGTGGGGCTTGAGAGGCATGCCGGTCATAACAATCTATAAGGGAAAAGTTTATGAGTGGTAAAGCCCTGCTGGTCCTGTCTGACGGAACGGTTTTCGANGGCAATTCTTTCGGCTGTGATGGTGAAGCAANAGGGGAGGTTGTATTCAATACATCCATGACAGGCTATCAGGAAATTCTTACCGATCCATCCTATAAAGGGCAGATTGTTACCATGACATATTCACAGATAGGCAATTACGGCATAATTCACGATGACAGGGAGTCACTTCATGGGCCAAAGGTGGAAGGTTTTATCGTGAAGGAATATCTTGATTTTCCAAGCAACTGGAGAGCTGCTTCATCCCTTGGGCAGTACCTGAAGGACCATCAGATCGTCTCCATTGAAGGTATCGATACCCGGGCTCTGACAAGGCATATAAGAAATCACGGGGCCCAGATGGGAATACTATCCACATCAGATTTAGACCCGGAGAACCTTCTGAAAAAAGTCAGGGCACACCCGGGGATATCCGCCTTTGATCTGGTCAAGGACGTGACAACAAAAGAACCGTATTCATGGAAAGAGGGGGTATGGAAATGGCAGCCAGCTCCCGCAGAAATTCAGAAATTAGAAGGCAGAACTCAGAACTCAGAAGTTAAAAGTTATGAAGACGAAAACTCATCCTTCATCCTTCATCCTTCATCCTTCAGGGTAATTGTTTACGATTTTGGTGTGAAGTTCAACATCTTAAGAAATCTTGTCGAAGCAGGGTTCGAGGTCACTGTTGTCCCTGCACAGACTCCTGCAGAGGCAGTCCTTGAAATGGCTCCTGATGGCATTATCCTGAGCAACGGCCCCGGAGATCCGGAGACCGTAATCTATGCTATCGGAAACACAAAAAAACTCCTAAGTAAAAAACCGATTTTCGGAATCTGCCTTGGACATCAGATACTCGGACTTGCAATGGGTGGCAGGACATACAAACTCAAGTTCGGTCACCACGGCGGCAACCATCCGGTTAAAGACATGGGAACAGGGAGGGTTGAAATAACATCCCAGAATCATAACTATTGTGTTGATATCGAAAGTGTCAGAGGTCAGGCAGCATTGACCCATAAAAATCTTTACGACGGGACAGAGGAAGGCATGCAGCATGTTGAATTCCCGGTATTTTCGGTTCAGCACCATCCTGAAGCAGGACCGGGACCAAACGATTC
>Ga0031656_10000655_pt1 | contig 12281 bp, 9 predicted proteins | sample FrelakmetDIP11DI_FD_55080 | JGI IMG/M metagenome (GOLD analysis project Ga0031656, IMG submission 55080) | Freshwater lake sediment microbial communities from the University of Notre Dame, USA, for methane emissions studies - DIP11 DI | ecosystem: Environmental > Aquatic > Freshwater > Lake >... | reverse complement strand
CGCCCTCGCGGCGCTGCACGAGGTGCGCTGGCATTGGGTGCGCGGCCACGCGGGGCACGACGGCAATGAGCGCGCCGACGCGCTCGCCAATCGCGGCGCCGCCGCGGTCCGGTCGGAGTAGCATGGCCGCGCGCAGGTGGTGGTTCGCGGCTCTGCCGCTCGCCGGCCTCGTCGCGCTGGCGCTCTGGGGCTGGTATGCGCAGCGGGCGCCCTCGAGCGGCGCCGCGGCGCCGCCGGGCGCGGCAGCGCCCGGCAAGGCGCCGGGCGGCCCCGCGGGGAAGGGGCCCGGCGCGTTCCCGGTGCAGGTCGAGGTCGCCAGGGCCGCGACGGTTNCGCTGCAGGAGGACGTGGCGGCGGTAGGCACCCTGCGCTCCAACGAGTCGGTGGTGGTGCGCCCGGAGATCTCCGGGCGCATCGAGCTGCTGGACTTCCGCGAGGGCGCGCCGGTGCGGAAGGGGCAGGTGATCGTGGCGCTGGACGCCGCCGTTCCGGCAGCCGAGGTGGCGCAGGCGCGCGCCAACCTCGCGCTCGCCGAGGCGAGCCACAACCGCACCCAGCAGCTCCAGCGCGAGAACTACGTCAGCGCCACCGCGAGCGACCAGGCGCTCAACGCCCTGCGGGTCGCCCAGGCCAATGTGCAGCTCGCCGAGGCGAAGCTCGCCCGCGCGCGCATCGTGGCGCCGTTCGCCGGCATCATCGGCATCCGCCGCGTGAGCGTCGGCGACTACGTGAAGGAAGGGCAGGACCTGGTCACGCTCGAGGACGTGTCCTCGCTCAAGGTGGACTTCCGCCTGCCCGAGCAACTCCTCGCCACGCTGCGTCCGGGGCAATCGGTCGAGGTCGCCTCCGACGCCCTGCCGGGGCGGACCTACGCGGGCAGCATCGAGGCCATCGATCCGCTGATCGACCAGAACGGCCGCGCGCTCGTGCTGCGCGCGCGGCTGAAGAACGCCGACGGCATGCTGCGGCCGGGGATGTTCGTGCGCACCCGCATCATTCTCGAGGAGCGGCCGCGCGCGCTGACGATCCCCGAGGAGGCGATCGTGCCCGTCGGCCCCGACCAGTACGTGTTTCGCGTCGTCGACGGCAAGGCCCAGCGCACGCAGGTCACGACGGGTCTGCGGCGCGGGGGGCGGGTGGAGATCGTCTCCGGCCTGGGGCCGGAGGACGTGGTGATCACCGCGGGACAGCTCAAGGTGCGCGACGGCAGCGTCGTGGCCACGGGCGGGGCGAAGCCGCTGGCGCCGGGCGTCGCCGCAGGCGACAAGCCCGCCGCGCCGCCGTCGCGCCCCGGCGGCTGAACGGATCGGCATGGTCCTGTCGGAAATCTGCATCCGCCGTCCGGTCCTCGCGACCGTCATCAACCTCGTCGTCGTGCTGCTCGGGATCGTCTGCTACCAGCGCCTGCCGGTGCGCGAGTACCCGAAGATCGACGAGCCCGTGGTCACGGTGGAGACGCGCTATCGCGGCGCGAGCGCGGAGATCATCGAGTCGCGCGTCACCAAGGTCCTCGAGGACTCGCTCGCCGGCATCGAGGGCGTGGATGTGCTCTCCTCGATCAGCCGCGCGGAGAGCAGCCAGATCACGGTGAAGTTCCGCCTCGAGCGCAATCCGGACGCGGCCGCCAGCGACGTGCGCGACCGCGTGGCGCGCGTGCGCGGCAAGCTGCCCGAGGACATCGACGAGCCGGTCATCGCCAAGGTCGAGGCCGACGCCAACCCGATTATGTGGCTCGCCTTCTCGAGCGACCGCTATTCGCCGCTCGAGGTCAGCGACTTCGCGAGCCGCCTGGTGAAGACGCGGTTGCAGACCCTGCCCGGCGCTGCCGACGTCCGGGTGTTCGGGGAACGGCGCTACTCCATGCGCATCTGGCTCGACCGCAACAAGCTCGCCGCCTACCGGCTCACGCCCCAGGACGTCGAGGACGCATTGCGGCGGCAGAACGTCGAGGTCCCGGCCGGGCGCATCGAAAGCCGCGCGCGCGAGTTCTCGGTGGTGACGGAGACCGACCTCAACCGGCCGGACCAGTTCGAGGCGGTGATCGTGCGCTACGTCAACGGCTACCCGGTGCGCATCCGCGACGTCGGGCGCGCGGAAATCGGCCCGCAGGACGAGCGCTCGGTGGTGCGCTTCAACGGCAGTCCCGCGGTGGCCCTGGGGGTCATCAAGCAGGCGACCGCCAATCCGCTGGAACTCTCGGCCGCCGTGCGCGCAGAACTGCCGCGCATCGAGGCGGACCTGCCCGAAGGGGTGAGGGTGCGCATCGCCTACGACTCCTCGGTGTTCATCGACCGGTCGATCAAGGCGGTGTGGCGGACCATCGCCGAGGCGATCGTGCTGGTGGCGCTGGTGATCTTCGTGTTCCTGCGTTCGGTGCGCGCCTCGGTCATTCCCCTGGTGACCATCCCGGTGTCGCTGGTCGGGGCGTTCGGGGTGATGTACCTGTTCGGCTTTTCCATCAACACGCTGACCCTGCTCGCGCTGGTGCTGGCCATCGGCTTGGTAGTGGACGACGCGATCGTCGTGCTGGAGAACATCTATCGCCATGTCGAGAACGGCATGACGCCGTTCAAGGCGGCGCTGGTCGGCTCGAAGGAGATCGGCTTCGCCGTGGTGGCGATGACGCTCACGCTCGCCGCGGTCTACGCGCCGATCGCGTTCATGACCGGCCGCACCGGGCGCCTCTTCATCGAGTTCGCCCTCACGCTCGCCGGCGCGGTGCTGGTGTCCGGCTTCACCGCGCTCACGCTGTCTCCCATGATGTGCTCGAAGCTGCTGCGCCACCAGACCCGGCACGGCTGGTTCTACAACGCCATCGAGCGCGGCCTCGACGCCGTCACGCGCGGCTACCGCGCCGCGCTCGGATGGTCGCTCCGGCATGTCTGGCTGGTACTTGGGGGCGGTGCACTGGTCGCCGCCGGCAGCGTGCTGCTGCTCGGGTCGCTGAAGAGCGAGCTCGCGCCGGTGGAGGACCGCGGCGTCGTGCTCGGTGTCTTCATCGGGCCGGAGGGTGCGACGATCGACTACATGGACCGCTACGCCCGCCGGCTGGAGGGCATCTACAAGGACACCCCGGACACCGAGCGCTACTTCGTGGTCTCGGGCTTCCAAACCGTGTCCAGCGGAGTGTCCTTTCTCGGGCTCGCCGACTGGGACGCGCGCGAGCGCAAGTCCGCCGACATCGCGAGGGAACTCGGACCGAAGTTCTTCGGACTGCCCGGCGTGCTCGCGTTCCCGATCCTTCCGCAGTCGCTCGGCCAGAACCCGCGAGCCAAGCCGGTCGAGGTCGTCATCGTCACCTCGTCCTCGTACGAGGAACTGGAGAAGGTGGTGGACCGGGTGCTGGCGCGGTTGCAGGGCAACCGCAACCTGGTCAACCTGGAGAGCGACCTCAAGCTCAACAAGCCGGAGATCAAGGTGCAGGTGGACCGCAACCGCGCCGCCGACGTGGGCGTGCAGGTCGAGGCCGTCGGCCGCACGCTGGAAACCATGCTCGGGGGCCGCCAGGTGACGCGCTTCAAGCAGACCGGCGAGCAGTACGACGTGCTGGTGCAGATGGTGCCGCAGGACCGGGCCAGCCCGAGCGACATCGAGAACATCTTCGTGCGCGGGCGGGGCGAGGACATGGTCTCGCTCGCGAGCCTGGTCTCGGCGAAGGTCGGCGTCGCGCCGCGTGAGCTCAACCACTTCGGGCAGCGCCGCGCCGCGACCATCACGGCGACGATGGCGCCCGGCTACTCCCTCGGCGAGGCGCTCGCGGCGGTGGAGGAGGCGGTGCGCGCGGAGCTTCCGCCCGGGGCGGCGCTCGACTACAACGGCGTGTCGCGCGAGTTCCGCGTCTCGTCGGCGGGGCTTTACGTCACCTTCCTGCTGGCGCTCGCCTTCATCTACCTCGTGCTGGCGGCGCAGTTCGAGAGCTTTCGCGATCCGTTCATCATCATGCTGACTGTGCCGCTCTCCATGACCGGGGCGCTGGCGGCGCTTTACTTCACCGGGGGCACCCTCAACGTCTACAGCCAGATCGGGCTGGTGACGCTNGTGGGGCTGGTGACCAAGCACGGCATCCTGATCGTCGAGTTCGCCAACCAGCTCCAGCTCGCCGGCCGCGGCGTGCGCGAAGCGGTGGTCGAGGCGGCGGTGCTGCGGCTGCGACCCATACTGATGACCACCGGCGCGATGGTGCTGGGCGCCATTCCGCTCGCCCTGGCGCGCGGTGCCGGGGCGGAAAGCCGCCAGCCCATCGGCTGGGTCATCGTCGGCGGGCTGGTGCTCGGCACCCTGCTGACGCTGTTCGTCGTGCCGGCGGTCTATGCGCTCATGGCCAGGCGGCATGTTCCGGACGCCGCGGCGGAACCCGCGCCGCAGCCGGCGCCCTGAGCGCGCAATCGGGAGACGCAAGCCTTGCGACAGATCGTACTGGACACCGAGACCACCGGCCTCAATGCCCGCCTGGGCGACCGGATCATCGAGATCGGCTGCATCGAGATGGTCGACCGGAGGCCGACCGGCAACCACTTCCATCGCTACGTGAACCCGGAGCGCGACATCGAGGAAGGCGCCCTCAAGGTGCACGGCATCACGTCCGAGTTCCTGCAGGACAAGCCGCGGTTCCAGGCGATCGCGGCCGACCTCCTCGATTTCGTGCGCGACGCGGAGCTGGTGATCCACAACGCCGTGTTCGACCTCGAGTTCCTCAACGAGGAGCTGAAGCGTCTCGGGCTGGCGTCCATCGAGACCGTGGTCGCCGGCGTCGTCGACTCGCTGCGGATCGCGCGCGAGCTGCATCCGGGCAAGAAGAACTCGCTGGACGCACTGTGCGAGCGCTACGCGGTCGACAACACCCATCGCACCCTGCACGGCGCGCTGCTGGACGCGGAGCTGCTTGCCGACGTCTATCTCGCCATGACCCGCGGCCAGGAAACGCTGGGTATCGAGGTGGAGGCCGCCGCGGTCGCCGCCGCCCCCGGCGCGGTCGCCGGCCTCGAGCGCGGGCCGCTGGTGGTGCTCGCGGCGTCGGAGGAGGAGGCCGCCGCGCACGCCGCCCTGCTGGAGGGCATCGCCCGCGAGACGGGGGGTCGCTGCGTCTGGCTCGCCGCGCCTCCGGGCGCCTGACTCCGGCGCTCGTCTATACTTTCGCCGCCCGTTTCCGTCGCGTCGTCACGAGGCCCGCATGGCAGATCCCTACGAGGTCGATCTCGACCGCAATCCGGCGAACCACGCGCCGCTCACGCCGCTCAACTTCATCGCGTGGAGCGCCTATACGTATCCCGAGCGGCTGGCAGTGGTGCACGGCGAGCGGCGCCAGACCTGGCGCGAGACCTACGCGCGTTGCCGCAGGCTGGCCTCCGCGCTCGTGCAGCGCGGCGTCGGTGCGGGCGACACCGTCGCGCTGATGGCGGCGAACACCCCGGAGATGTACGAGGCGCATTTCGGCGTGCCGATGACCGGCGCCGTGCTCAACACGCTCAACACGCGGCTCGACGCCGACGCGATCGCCTTCATGCTCGACCACGGCGAGGCGAAGGTGCTGATCACCGACACGGAGTTCGCCCCGACCATCGCCGCGGCGCTGGAGAAGGTGGCGCGCAAGCCGCTGGTCGTCGACATCGACGACCCCGTCCACGACGGACCGCGGCGGCCGCTGGGGGAGACCGACTACGAGACGTTCATCGCCGGCGGCGATCCCGCCTTCGCATGGGAGCCGCCCGCCGACGAGTGGCAGGCCATCGCGCTCAACTACACCTCCGGGACCACCGGCAATCCCAAGGGCGTGGTCTACCATCACCGCGGCGCTTACCTGAACGGCATCGGCAACATTCTGCAATGGAGCATGCCGCGCCACGCCGTGTACCTGTGGACCCTGCCGATGTTCCACTGCAACGGCTGGTGCTTCCCCTGGACCATGGCGGCGAACGCCGGCACCAGCGTGTGCCTGCGGCGTGTCGATCCGGCGCTGATCTTCGACGCCATCCGCCGCCATCGCGTCACCCACTATTGCGGCGCGCCCATCGTCCACAGCCTGCTGGTGAACGCGCCCGCGGCGATGCGGAAGGGGATCGACTGGAAGGTGAGCGCGATGGTCGCCGGGGCGGCGCCGCCGCAGGCGATGATCGAGGGCATGGCGCGGATCGGCTTCGAGGTCACCCATGTGTACGGGCTGACCGAGACGTACGGGCCGGCGGCGGTGTGCGCCAAGCACGACGAGTGGAACGACCTCGACGCGGCGGCGCAGGCCGAGCGCAACGGACGGCAGGGCGTGCGCTACACCCTGCAGGACGGCATGATGGTGATGGACCCAGCCACCATGACGCCGGTGCCCGCGGACGGCGAGACCATGGGCGAGATCATGTTCCGCGGCAACATCACCATGAAGGGCTACCTCAAGAACCCGCAGGCTACGCGCGACGCGTTCGCGGGCGGCTGGTTCCACACCGGCGACCTCGCGGTGATGCAGCCGGACGGCTACGTGAAGATCAAGGACCGCTCCAAGGACATCATCATCTCCGGCGGCGAAAACATCTCGTCCCTAGAGGTCGAAGACGTCCTGTACCGCCATCCGGCCGTACTCGCCGTAGCGGTGGTGGCCAAGCCCGATCCCAAGTGGGGCGAGACCCCATGCGCGTTCGTCGAGCTCAAGGCCGACGCGCAAGTCACCGAGGCGGAGATCATCGAGTACTGCCGCGAGCGCCTGGCGAAGTTCAAGGCGCCGCGCGCGGTGGTGTTCGGCCCGCTCCCCAAGACCTCGACCGGCAAGATCCAGAAGTTCATCCTCCGCCAGCAGGCGAAGTCCGCCTCGGCCATCGAATGAGGCCCGCGCCATGAACGCTTCCGCTGCCGCAGCCGCCACCGCCGAACCGTTCGTGCGCGACGAGCGCGCGGGCGGCGTGGTCACGCTCACGCTGAACCGCCCCGCGCAGTACAACGCGCTGTCGCGCGACATGCTGGCGGCGCTGCAGGCCGCGCTCGACGCCGTTGCCGCGGACGCCTCGGCGCGCGTGGTCGTGATCGCGGGCGCGGGCAAGGCCTTCTGCGCCGGCCACGACCTGAAGGAAATGCGCGCCAACCCGTCGCGCGAGTTCCAGCAGGCGCTGTTCGACCAGTGCAGCCGCATGATGCTCACGCTCACCCGCCAGCCACAGCCGGTGATCGCGCGAGTGCACGGCATCGCGACCGCGGCGGGCTGCCAGTTCGTCTCGATGTGCGACCTCGCCGTGGCGTCGGCCGACGCCCGCTTTGCCGTCTCCGGCGTGAACCTCGGGCTGTTCTGCTCGACCCCCTCGGTCGGACTCGCGCGCAACGTGGGCCGCAAGGCGGCGATGGAGATGTTGCTCACCGGGGGCTTCATCGACGCGGAGGCCGCGCGCGAACGCGGCCTCGTGAACCGCGTGGTGCCCGCGGACGCCCTGGACGGCGCGATCGCGGAGCTGGCCGCGGCGATTGTCGCGAAGACGCCCGTGGCGATCCGCATGGGCAAGGAGCTTTTCTACCGCCAGCTCGACCTCGGGCTCGAGCAGGCCTATGCGCTCGCCGGCCAGGTGATGGCGGACAACATGATGACCTGCGACGCCCAGGAGGGCATCGACGCCTTCATCGAGAAGCGTGCGCCGCAGTGGAAGGAGCGCTGACCCGGACCGGTCCGGTTGCCTAACCGGGGGCCATCGCCCATAATCCGCGGCCTATTGGGGGTTCCGCGCGCCGAGGGGGTGCGCGGCGTGGACGAGGACGGGCGGCCCCGCACGGGTGCGCCGTCGGGAACATGGCCGAAGACTACATTCTGCAGACCGCCGGACTCACCAAGGAGTTCAAGGGCTTCGTCGCCGTCAAGGACGTCGACCTGAAGGTCCGTCGCGGCCAGATCCATGCACTCATCGGCCCGAACGGCGCCGGCAAGACGACCTGCTTCAACCTCCTCACCAAGTTCCTGCCGCCCACGTCGGGCACCATACGCTTCAACGGGCACGACATCACCCACGAGCGTCCGGCGCAGATCGCGCGGCGCGGCATCGTGCGCTCGTTCCAGATCTCGGCGACCTTCCCGCATCTCACGGTGCTGGAGAACGTCCGCATCGGCCTGCAGCGCAAGCTGGGCACGTCGTTCCACTTCTGGCGTTCGGAGCGCACGCTGCAGCAGCTCGACGCGCGCGTGATGGAGCTNCTGANGACCGTGAANCTCGAGGAGTTCGCGCGAGTGGTCACGGTGGAGCTGCCCTACGGGCGCAAGCGCGCCCTGGAGATCGCGACCACCCTCGCGATGGACCCGGAGCTGATGCTGCTCGACGAGCCGACGCAGGGCATGGGCCACGAGGACGTGGACCGGGTGACGGCGCTGATCAAGAAGGTGGCGGCAAACCGCACCGTGCTCATGGTCGAGCACAACATGAGCGTCGTGTCGAAGATCGCCGACACCATCTCGGTGCTGCAGCGGGGCCAGGTCATCGCCGAGGGGCCGTACGCGGAAGTGTCGACCAACCCCCAGGTGATGGAAGCCTACATGGGCACCACCACCGGCGAGTTGCAGAGCGCCCATGGCTAGCGCGCCCGAGTACCTGCGCGTCTCCGATCTGCACGCCTTCTACGGCGAGTCGCACATCCTGCACGGGGTGGACTTCACCGTGCGCCGCGGCGAGGTGGTCACGCTGCTCGGCCGCAACGGGGCAGGGCGCACCACCACGCTCAAGGCCATCCTCGGCCTCACCGGCAAGCGCACCGGGTCGATCATGATCAACGGGCGCGAGGCGATCCGCATGGCGCCCCACCGCATCGCGCAGCTGGGGCTGGGCTATTGCCCCGAGGAGCGCGGCATCTTCTCCAGCCTGTCGTGCGAGGAGAACCTGATGCTACCGCCGCGGGTGGCGTCCAGCGGCATGAGCGTGGAGGAGATCTACGCCATGTTCCCCAATCTCAAGGAGCGCCGCAACTCGCAGGGCACGCGGCTGTCCGGCGGGGAGCAGCAGATGCTCGCAGTGGCGCGCATCCTGCGCACCGGCGCGCAGCTCCTGCTGCTCGACGAGATCTCGGAGGGCCTCGCGCCGGTGATCGTGCAGGCGCTGGACCGGATGATCCGCCAGCTCAAGGCAAAGGGCTTGACCATCGTCATGGTGGAGCAGAACTTCCGGTTCGCCGCGCCCCTGGCCGACCGCTTCTACGTGATGGAGCACGGCCGCATCGTCGAGGGATTCGGCGCGGGCGAGCTCGACGCGAAGATGGACATGCTGCACGAGTACCTCGGCATCTGAGCGATCACGCGATGGAAATCTTCGGCGTCCCCCTTCCTGCGATTCTCGGCCAGCTCCTGCTCGGGCTGGTGAACGGGTCGTTCTACGCGATGCTCTCGCTCGGCCTCGCGGTGATCTTCGGCCTGCTCAACATCATCAACTTCGCCCACGGCGCCCTGTACATGATGGGCGCGTTCGGCGCGTACATCCTGCTCGAGTACGCCGGCGTCGGCTACTGGTGGGCGCTGCTGCTCTCGCCGCTGATCGTGGGCGCGTTCGGCATCGTGATCGAGCGGGTCTTGCTGCAGTGGATCTACAAGCTCGACCACCTGTACGGGCTGCTGCTCACGTTCGGCCTGGCGCTCATCCTCGAGGGCGTGTTCCGCGACCAGTTCGGCGTGTCCGGGCAGCGCTATCCGGTGCCCGAGCAGCTGCAGGGCGCGACCAACGTCGGGTTCATGATGCTGCCGAACTACCGCGCCTGGGTGGTGGTCGCGTCCCTGGCGGTGTGCCTGCTCACCTGGTACGTGATCGAGCGGACCAAGCTCGGCGCATACCTGCGGGCAGGCACCGAGAACCCCAAACTGGTACAGGCGTTCGGCGTCAACGTGCCGCTGATGATCACATTGACCTACGGGTTCGGCGTCGCGCTCGCTGCCTTCGCCGGCGTGCTCGCGTCGCCGGTCATCCAGATCAACCCGCTGATGGGCTCGAACATCATCATCATCGTGTTCGCGGTGGTGGTCATCGGCGGCATGGGCTCCATCCTCGGCTCGGTGATCACCGGCCTCGGCCTGGGCATCGTCGAGGGGCTGACCCGCGCCGGGCTGCTCGGGGCGATCCTCGGCTGGCCGTTCACGCTGGTGGAGCGCCTGTTCGGAGCGGAGCCCTTCATCAGCCCGTGGATCCAGAAGCTCTTCGGCCCGGAAGGCTCCTCGACCATCGTCTTCGTCATCATGGCCATCGTCCTCCTGGTGCGTCCGGCGGGCTTGTTCGGACGCGAGAAATGACCCGATGAACCGCGACACGATCGGCTATCTCGTCCTCTTCGGGCTGCTCCTGCTNGCTCCCCTGGTGCTGTACCCGGTGTTCCTGATGAAGGCGCTGTGCTTCGCGCTGTTCGCCTGCGCGTTCAACCTTCTGCTGGGCTTCACCGGACTGCTGTCCTTCGGGCATGCGGCGTTCTTCGGGATGGCGGGCTACGCGGCCGGCCATGCGATGAAGGTCTGGGGCTTCACGCCCGAGATCGGGCTCGCCTTCGGCATGCTGGTGTCGGCGCTCCTCGGCTGGGTGGTCGGCAGCCTGGCGATCCGCCGCCAGGGCATCTACTTCGCGATGATCACGCTCGCGCTCTCGCAGATGGTGTACTTCTTCGCCCTGCAGGCGCCTTTCACGGGCGGCGAGGACGGGCTGCAGGGCGTGCCGCGCGGAAGCGTGCTCGGCATGGTGAGCCTCAAGGAGGACATCGTCCTGTACTACTTCGTGCTGGCGGTCTTCGCGGCCGGCTTCTGGTTGATCTATCGCACCATCCATTCGCCCTTCGGCCAGGTGCTCAAGGCGATCCGCGAGAACGAGCCGCGGGCGATTTCACTCGGCTACGACGTCGACCGCTACAAGCTGGTCGCGTTCATCCTCTCCGCGGCGCTGGCCGGGCTGGCGGGTGCCACCAAGACGCTGGTCCTGGGATTCGAGACGCTCACCGACGTCCACTGGCACATGTCGGGCGAGGTGGTGCTCATGACGCTGCTGGGGGGCCTCGGGACGGTGGTCGGCCCGGTGGTGGGCGCGTTCGTGATCGTCACGCTGCAGAACGAGCTGGCCGACAAGGTCGGATCCTGGGTGCAGGTCATCATGGGCGGGATCTTCGTGCTGTGCGTGCTCGCGTTCCGGCGCGGTATCGTGGGCGAGCTCGCCGCGCTGTTCAAGATCCGCAAGGATGGCTGAGCGCGCGCCTCAGAGGACCCCGTCGGATCGCAGCGCCGTGATCAGCGCGGCGTCGTAGCCCAGCAACTCGCCCAGCACCGCGTCGGTGTGCTCGCCCAGCATGGGCGGCGGGCGGTCGTAGGCGACCGGCGTCGCGGAGAAGCGCATCGGGCTCGCGACGGTCGGCACGTCCACGCCCAGGGGGTGCGGGATGTCCACGCGCATGCCGCGGTGCCTCACCTGCGGGTCTTCGAACACCTGGCCCATGTCGTTGATCGGGCCGCACGGCACGCCCGCCGCCTCCAGGCGCTCGATCCACCACCTGCTCCCCTGTGTGCGGACGATGTCCTGCACGATAGGGACCAGCACGGGGCGGTGGCGCACGCGGTCGGGATTGGTGCGAAAGCGTGGGTCGACTGCCAGCTCCGGCCGTCCGGCGACGGCACAGAAGCTCGCGAACTGGCCGTCGTTGCCGACCGCGAGGATGATGTGGCCGTCCGCGGAAGGAAACACCTCGTAGGGCACGATATTGGCGTGCGCGTTGCCGTAGCGCTTCGGCACCTCGCCCGAGCACCAGAAGTTGAGGATCTGGTTGGCGTTGAATGCCACGATGGCGTCGAACAACGCCATGTCGATGTACTGGCCGACGCCGGCCGCGTCGCGGTGGCGCAGCGCCGAGACCACCGCGAGCGAGGCGTACATGCCGGTGAGCACGTCGGTGACCGCGATGCCGACCTTCTGCGGCCCGCCGCCGGGAAGGTCGTCGCGTTCGCCGGTGATGCTCATCAGGCCGCCCATGCCCTGGAAGATGAAGTCGTACCCGGGGCGCGGCGCGTAGGGGCCGTCCTGGCCGAAGCCGGTGACCGAGCAGTAGACGAGCCTCGGGTTGACGTGCCGCAGATCCTCGTAGCCGAGCCCGTAGCGGGCGAGGTCGCCGACCTTGTAGTTTTCGACCAGGACATCGGATTTCGCCGCCAGCTCGCGCAGCAGCGCCTGGCCCGCGGGCTTGGAGATGTCGAGGGTGACGGACTTCTTCCCGCGGTTGACCGACAGGAAATAGGCCGCCTCGCGAGTGTCGCGCCCAGCAGCGTCCTTGAGCCAGGGGGGGCCCCAGGAGCGCGTATCGTCTCCGCGACCGGGGCG
>Ga0031656_10000652_pt1 | contig 12303 bp, 11 predicted proteins | sample FrelakmetDIP11DI_FD_55080 | JGI IMG/M metagenome (GOLD analysis project Ga0031656, IMG submission 55080) | Freshwater lake sediment microbial communities from the University of Notre Dame, USA, for methane emissions studies - DIP11 DI | ecosystem: Environmental > Aquatic > Freshwater > Lake >... | reverse complement strand
GGCTGCGGCAGGTCCACAGACACCTGCGGGAATCTGTCCACCTGCGTAGTCCGTGTTCATCCCGCCATTGCCATAAACCGTGACACCCAGAGCCATTTCCGGGGACATTTGCTTGGTCATGCCGAACTCGGGCATGACGAAGTAATTGCTGTCGCTATCCACGCTCATGTCCAAGGGACCCAAGCCGGTGCGGGAGGCGCTGCGGTTGGGGTTGAACAGAGAGGCGCCCAGATCGTAGCGGTCGCCGGCGAAGGCCATGGAGGCCGGGTTATTGGCGCCGCCGAAGGCGTCGTCCGAGCTGGCGGTAGCAGCGCCGCCCATGCCCATGGCCTTCATGCCGTAGCCGTGCGAAAAGTAACCGTTGGTGGCGAAAGCGCTACCGGCCAGACCGGCCAGCGCCATAAATGTGAATACGCGGGTGAATTTCATTGATTGTCTCCTGTGAATGAATTATTACAGCCATGTTTTGGATGACCTGACGCGGATGCTACGCCGACACCTGTGGCCTATATCGGCCAGGCATGTCGATTGCTTGAATAATCCGGATGTGATGTTGCACAAAAGACACATAAGGAAGAGCCGAATTTCTTCGGCTCTTTCTTAATACAGCGGCAGTGTGCTGTCTGGATTCTGTTTTGCTTCAGATATACAGGCAGATATCGGTTTCACCCGCAAATTCGAACAAACTTGCAGCGCCAACGTGTTCGATGTCATCGATTAAATCGGCACGGTCGAAACCAAACGATTCAACGGTCATCTGGCAGGCGAGAAACTTGACATCAGCTTTCTGATTCAAGCTGTGCGGGTCGGTGATCGGTCAGTGTATGAATAGAAAAAAGCCGGGGTCTCGACGCGACCCCGGCCTCTATTAGTCAAGCAACAGACCGAAGAATCACATCTTCCAGCTGTACTGGATGCCCAAGGAGTTTTGGTACATCGAGATGGTGTCAGTGCCTGTCGTCATAGGACTATAGCCAGACACACTGTTCTCGAAGCCATGCATGTAGGCCACGGTCAGTTCGTCGCCGGACTCCAGGGTATAGGTCATACCCAAGGTGAGATGGTCTTCGACCACGCCGGGCGCCAGGATGTTCAGCGTCACTTCGCCGCAATTTTCCGACATGGCAGCGCACTGTGCTGCATCAGCGCCCTTGATTGGGCTGTCGGTATGGCTGTAACCGGCACGCAACGTCATGGCCTGATTGAGCTTGTATTCCATGCCCAACTTCCAGACCGACGCATCTTCCCAGCCGAAACCACTCGGTGGCGCCGGAGAAGGCGCCGCTCCAATTGAGTCGACGCCCGCGTAATTGATCTGCTGGTAATCCAGCGCCAGCTTGAGCTTGGGCGTTGCCTGCCAGGCCACACCAAGGTTCCAGTTTTCAGCCAGATCCAGGTCGCCATCATCGAGGAAGAGCCAGTTGTACTTGTCGAACTCCTGGAAATCGACCTTGCTCGCGTAGGCGGCGCCAATGCTCCAGTCCGGCGTCAGCTTGCCCATGTAACCGACACGCACGCCAAAACCCCAGGCATCGTCCGTCGAATCGGTCGGCCCGCCCAAGCCCTCAACCGCTATACGCTGATAGCCAATCAGCGGCGCAACACCAATGGAGTGATTCGGGGCCACTTTGTAGGCCAGGGTCGGGGCAATGATCAATTGCATCAAGTCCACCCCCAGATTGCCGGGATTGCCAAAAAAGTTGACTCCAGGCATCACTTCCGGATAGTCCGTGTTCATGCCGCCTTGGCCATAAACTGTCACCCCCAGCGCCATGCTGTCGCTGACCATCATGTTGTAACCAAATTCGGGGACCAGNAAATAGTTGGATTCGCTATCGACGGTGGCACCCGTCCCAAAAGCGGGAGCCCCCATCGTGGCTTCACGACGCGGGCTGAACAGGTCAACGCCGAGGTCGATGCGATTGCCGGCAAACGCCATGGCAGCCGGGTTGTTGGCGCCGCCAAAAGCGTCATCCGACATGGCAGTAGATGCGCCGGCCATACCCTTGGATTTCATGCCATAGCCGTGGGAAAACATGCCGTTGGTTGCGAAAGCGCTGCCGGCCAAGCCGGCCAGCGCCATAAATGCGAATACGCGGGTGAATTTCATTGGTTATCTTCCTGTGAACAAATTACTGCGGCCATGCTTTCGATGGCCTGACGCGGNTGTTGCGCAAGTAACACATAAAAAAGAGCCGAATCACTTCGGCTCTTTTTAATACAGCGGGAATCTGCTGTCTGGATACAGACTTGCCTTAGATAAACAGGCAGATATCGGTTTCACCCGCGAATTCGAAGAAGCTTGCAGCGCCCACGTATTCGATGCCGTCGATGAAGTCGGAATGATCGAAGCCGAACAGTTCAACAGTCATCTGACAGGCGAGGAACTTGACGTCCGCTTCCTGGCACAGGCTGCGCAGGTCGGAGATGGTGGCCACGCCGCAGTTGGCAATGGTCATTTTCATCAGGCCGGTGGCAACGCTTTCATAGCCAGGAACCAGCGACTGGATGGCGTTGGGGATATTCCAGTTGATGCCTTTGAACCACTTGGGGCCAAACGGCATTTTCATCGGCATGCCGGGGTTGCCGAGCGGGCTGACCTTGAGGCCGGACACGTCTTTGCGAACCATTTGCAGGCCGTAGAACGTGAAGAAAATCTGCACTTCGTAACCCAGCGCAGCCGCCGTCGAAGCCAGAATGAACGGGGGGTAAGCCCAATCCAACGTGCCTTTGGTGGCGATAATTGCCATTTTTTTGGTATCCATGCTCTGTCTCTCTCCTATGTACCAGTTAAAAAAACAGCGCCGTGTGTTCTGAGAACAGACGGCGCTTGTTTTGTTTGCTTACTTACTTTTTCTTCATGAAGAAGGTGAACTCACCACCCGCTTCGGCAGTGGACAACAGTTCGTTGCCGGTCTGCTTGGCGAAAGCGGCGAAGTCTTTGACCGAACCCGGGTCGGTGGACAGAATCTTCAGCACCTGGCCGCTTTCGACTTCAGCCAGGGATTTCTTGGCGCGCAGGATGGGCAAGGGGCAGTTCAGGCCACGTGCATCAAGTTCTTTATCAAAGTTCAAAATGTTCTCCTTACAGTAAGTCGGTATGTTCTAAAAAACGCTGCGGTACATTAAACCAGAAGCTTGCCTATTGCAACCTAAATTGCTGTTCGGCAGAGGAAAATCAGTGGCTCGTTACGAATGCTTCAGCGCGGCAGGCTGAGCGCATTGCCCGAGCGTGCCCACGCCATGATGCCGCCAGACAGGTTGTGCATGTTGCCGTAGCCCTTGGACGCCATGAAAGAGCAGGCCTGAGCCGATCGCGCGCCGGAACGACAATAAATGACAACCGGCTTGTCCTGGGGAATATCCGCAGCGCGCAGCGGCAGCAGATGCAACGGGATATGGATGGCGCCATCGATCACGCCTTGCACGACTTCAGCCTCGGTGCGCACGTCGATCAGTTGCGCACCTTTCGCGGCGATTTCCGAAACGTAGTTGGGGTCGACTTCCTTGAAACCTGATAGTCCGAACATGGGTGTCACACTCCTGCAATGCNATAAATTAGATTTATCTAATATATCGCATCACCCAAGGCACGCCAAGCAAATCCACACTCGTTAGCTGGTTACTGCTCAGCAGCGCTGGGCACCGTGATACAGATTCACCACGTGGCGCGCTTCCGCAAAAAACAGCCAGCGCTCGACGGCTGCGCCCATGAGCCCCGCCAGAACCGCAATGATGGCAGCGGCTTGTCCACCTTGTTGATTGAACACCCACACCATCATCAGGCCGGGCAACGCAAAACCGAGAATGAACACGACAATCTTGAGCAGTCCCGCCTTCTGGCGTGCAATCTGGAAGCCGAATTCCTGGGTCAGGAAGGTACCGTGGGTATGCCCGGTATCGAGCAGCTTGACTTTGGCACGGGTCAGACCGGTTGCCGTGTTGATGGTGGGCGACAGGCCGGGGCTTTGAATCCAGAAATAGTAGATGGCTTTCAATACCGCCGCGATCGAAAGGATCAACGCCGACATCGCAATGTAGGGCATGGTGTCGAGGCCGGCGACGACTGCACCCAGTAGCAGCAGCAGGCTGCCGCTGGCGTAGCCCAGCGCCAGATAGTTGGCCGGCACCAGCGGGGTGTTCCACTGGCGGATGGTTTTCAGGCANGCGTAGATCATGCCGGTGGANAACACCGTGATCCAGGCCAGCACGGCGGTCAGGAAGCCGAAGGTTTCACGCAGCCACAGCGGTGCATCGAACCAGATGCTGGCCAGATAGACCAGCGCCAGCGGCATGAACACGATGGCAAACACCCCCTCACGCGACAGCCACGAGGTGCGGAAGCGGCTCACCGCGCGCCACGCATTTTTCGGATTGGCGAGGTGGAAGGTGGACGACAACAGGCCGAACACGACCAGGCTCATCGCCATCAGGCCGCCGATCACGAGCTGCTCGCGGCTAAANCCNCCCCCGAGTTTGAACACGTCTGCAATAAACAGCAGTGAAAACAAACCAAAGCCTGCCCCCGATGCAACGGTAAAGAAAATGACTGAGAATGCTGGATGCATGTTGAATTCCTAATTAAATCAGCATCCAGCATTTCGGCGGAGACTAACCTTCAGGTTATGTCGGAACCAAAAAGCGGAATGCATGAAATCTCCTGGCGAGTTTCTATTGAGTACTTAACGGCGCACCAGTTTGTTGGCGAATTGNTTGATGCTTTCCTTCAACCCGCCTTTCGGCTTGGTATCGACCGGAATCACCGGCTTGCGGCGCGGCGGCAAATACTGGTTGGTCGGGTTGTAGTTGAGCTCGGGCATCAGCGGATAGCCGCCGCGCTCGCGCACAGTGCGCGACACGGCTGAGTCAGGATCATCGAAATCGCCGAACATGCGGGCGTGCGCCGGGCAGGTCAGCACGCACGAGGGCTGGCGTTCTTCAACCGGCAGGTCCTGATCATAGATGCGGTCAACGCACAGGGTGCATTTCTTCATCGTGCCGGACGAGCGGTCGAGTTCGCGCGCGCCGTACGGGCAGGCCCACGAGCAATAGTTGCAGCCCATGCACTTGTCCTGGTCGATCAGCACGATGCCGTCTTCGGCGCGCTTGTACGACGCGCCAGTCGGGCACACGGTAACGCAATCGGCGTCTTCGCAGTGCATGCACGACATCGGGAAATTGATGGTCTTGTTGTTCGGATATTCGTCCATTTCGTAATGGCGAATCCGGTTGAACCACACGCCAGACGGCTCGGCACCGTAGGGCTGGTAGTCGGACAGCGGGCCGATGGTGCCGGACGCATTCCATTCCTTGCAGGCGATGGCGCAGGCATGACAGCCCACGCACACATCCAGGTCGATGACCAATCCAAGTCTCATTGTTCGCTCGCTTTAATTCTGCTGCATTAATTTTTTTCGTGGGTGCGCGCGTCGTAACGCAGCACATCGGGGCGGTCGTAACGCTCGTCACCCGGGAACGCCTTCAGGCTGTCGAACTGCGGCCACGAACCGGTTTCGCCCGGCTCGGCTTTCCACAGGCGCACGCGCAGGTCGAACCACGCTGCCTGGCCGGTCACCGGGTCGGAGTTGGTGACGCGACGCTCGCCGGATTTTTCCGGCAGCAATTCGGAAATCAGGTGGTTGAGCAGAAAGCCCTTGGTCGCTTCGGACGCATTCTCCTTGAGGCCCCAGGCGCCCTTCTGCTTGCCGATGGCGTTCCAGGTCCAGATCGTGTCCTCCTGGGTGCCTTCCATGGTTTTCACCTGGCAGCGGATCTTGCCGTTGTGCGACTCGACCCAGATCCAGTCGAAGTCCTTGATGCCCATTTCGGCCGCCTTGCGCGCGTTCATGTACATGTAGTTCTGCGCCATGATCTGGCGCAGCCACACGTTCTGCGAATCCCACGAGTGGTACATGAACATCGGGCGCTGGGTCAGTGCGAAGAAGGGGTACTTTTCCTTGTCCACGCGCTGCTGTTCCAGCGGCTCGTACCACATCGGCAGCGGGTCGAAGTATTTCACCAGCCGCTCGCGATCGACCTGGTTGTTCGGCTGCGGGCCATCGTACAGCCCCTGCCCCGCCAGGCGGAATTTCTGCAGCGGCTCGGAATAGAACTGCATGATGATGGGCTCGACCTTGCCGACGAAACCGACATCCGCTGCCACCTCAAGGTAGTCCTTGTTGGCGTAGCGCATGTATTTCTGGTTGTCCGGCCAGTGATGCGCGAAGAAGCTCTGGTTCTCGATGTATTTTTGCCACTGGTTGGGATTCGGCTCGCCCTTCAGCGACTTGGTACCGTCCTTGCCGCGCCAGCCCGCAAGGAAACCCACGCCCGGCGAACGCTCATAATTGACGATGAAGTCGGGATAGTCCTTAAACTTGCGGGTGCCATCGGGCTTGGTGAANGCCGGAAATTTCAGGCGCGACGCCAGTTCGACCATGACTTCCTGCCACGGGCGCACATCGCGATCCAGTTTGACCAGCGGATAGCGGATCGCATCGGCGGCCGAGTCCGGCTCGGAAATCGGGCGATCCAGCAGCGAAATGCAGTCGTGACGCTCCAGATAAGTCGTATCCGGCAGGATCAGGTCGGCGAAGTTGGTCATCTCCGAATGGAACGCGTCGATCACCACCAGGAACGGGATCTTGTACTCGCCGAAGTTTTCCTCGTCCTTGGCGCGCAGCATATCCTGCACGTTGGCCGTGTTCATGGTCGAATTCCACGCCATGTTGGCCATGAACAGGATCAGCGTGTCGAGCGCATACGGGTCATGGTTGGTCGCATTGGTGATGACCATGTGCATCAGGCCGTGCGAGGCGATCGGCACTTCCCACGAATAGGCCTTGTCGATGCGCAGCGGGTTGCCGAACTCGTCGATCACCAGGTCTTCCGGACGCGTCGGGAAGCCCAGCGGCGGACGCGACAGCGGCGTGTTCGGCGCGTTGATGATGTCGATATTGTTTTCCGGCAACTGATGCGGCGGAATCGGCTTCGGATACGGCGCGCGGGCGCGGAAGTTGCCCGGCGCATCGAGCGCGCCCAAGAGCATCTGAATCATGTGAATTGCGCGGCAGGCGTGGAAACCGTTGGAGTGCGCAGCAATCCCGCGCATCGCGTACATCGCCACCGGACGTCCCACCACTTTGTCGTGCTTGCGGCCCCACACGTCGGTCCACTCGATCGGCAACTCAACCGTTTCCTTGAACGCGATGTGCGCCATTTCCAGCGCAATGCGGGTAATGGATTCGGCGGGCAGGCCGCATTCCAGCGCCACATTCTCGGGCGCGTAACGTTCGTCGAGATAACGTTCGGTCATCAGCGACATCACGGTCTTGACGCGACGGCCATCGGGCGCGACATACTCGCCGAACAGTGCGGGGGCGATGTCGCCGTCCATGCCGTTCCTGAACGCTTCCTTGTCGATGTCCCAGATCAGCGGCTGATCGTTTTCATCGCGCAGGAACAGACCATCGCCCTGCTGACCCGGCGTTTGCACCACCAGCCACGAGGCGTTGGTGTAACGCACCAGGAATTCGTAGTCGAACTGCTCATGCTTCAGCAGCACGTGCACCATTGACATCGCGAGCAGGCCGTCCATGCCGGGCTTGATCGGCAGCCATTCGTCGGCGATCGCCGAGTAGCCGGTGCGCACCGGGTTGACCGTGACGAACTTGCCGCCCTTGCGCTTGAGCTGCTCCAGTCCGATCTTGATCGGGTTGGANGAATGATCCTCGGCCACGCCCCACATGATGAAATATTTGGCGTAGTCCCAGTCCGGCGCGCCGAATTCCCAGAACGAAAAGCCGATCGAATACAGGCCGGCTGCCGCCATGTTGACCGAACAGAACCCGCCATGCGCCGACCAGTTTGGCGTGCCGAACTGCTGCGCCCACAGGCCGGTCAGCGCCTGCATCTGGTCGCGACCCGTGAAGAATCCCAGCTTGGACGGGTCGGTCGAACGAATTTCCTCCAGCCGGTCGGTCAACACGTCGAGCGCCTGCTCCCAGGAAATTGGCTCGTAAATGCCCTCGCCACGCTCGGTGCCCGGCTTGCGCATCAGGGGCTGGGTCAGCTTGGCGGTCGAATACTGCTTCATGATCCCCGCAGATCCCTTGGCGCACAGNACGCCCCGGTTGGTCGGGTGATTTCGATTGCCCTGGATGAAGCGAACCTTGTTGTCTTCCAGGGTCACCTTGATGCCGCANCGGCAGGCGCACATGTAGCAGGTGGTGTACTTGATTTCCTGCGCGTCGTGATTTTCGAGTTTGATTTTGGCGTTCATGCGATTTCTAGGCTCATTGTGTCCCCGCGGCCTCATGACGAAACCGCAGCTTTACCCTGCGTAATTGTCCATACTAGGTGACTGCTGGATACAGCACCAGCGCATCGGCACTGATGCTGCGTGGGGGCGGCTATATATTAATCATTCCGAATATTGTTATTTTGCACTTTTGCCCCACGGCATGGCAAGTAAAACGCTTGATAACCCCATAAGCCACCCTAATTAAATTCCTTGTTTTTTGCAGGGTTATGGCGCCAAACCGAAGCTTATGTTGGCGTTGCTCGTTCGCTAAAAATCAAGGATTAGCCGCCCACCTCAGAAGGCAGGCGCCAGTGGCCGGACCGTCCACCCTGCTTTTCCAGTAGATGGATATCCGACATCGTCATGCCGCGATCGACCGCCTTGCACATGTCGTAAATGGTCAGCAACGCGACGCTGACGCCAGTCAGCGCTTCCATCTCAACGCCGGTCTTGCCGACNGTNTCGGCNGTNACCGTGCAGGCGATCCAGGATTCATTCGCATCATGGCTGAATTCCACACTCACCTTCGTCAACGCGATCGGGTGNCACAGCGGAATCAGCTCGGCGGTGCGCTTGGTCGCCTGGATCGCGGCAATGCGCGCGATGCCCAGCACGTCGCCCTTGGCCGCCTGGCCACCCAGAATGCGCGCCAGCGTATCGGGTAACATGCTGATCCGGCCGCTTGCCACGGCGACGCGGCGGGTATCGTCCTTGCCCGCCACGTCGACCATCACGGCGCGGCCGCGTTCATCAAAATGGGTGAATTCGCTCATACTTGGGAACCTTGTCGAGAAGTTTCGCATCGTAAACGAAATGTCTGCCTTATCCCGCACGCTGCTCGCACTTGCCCTCGCTGCACAGCCCGCCGTGGCAACCGACCTGCCCGATCTGGGTGAAGTGTCGCGTCAGTATTTTTCCGACCAGGATGAACAGGCGCTGGGACGCATCATCATGNGCGACGTCTATGCCGATCCGCGTTATCTGGACGACCCTGAAGTCGAAACCTATCTCAACCAGCTCGGCTACAAGCTGGTCTCGGTCAGCACGCGCAACCAGCGCGAATTCATCTTTTTCGTCGTCGACGACCCCAGCGTCAACGCTTTTGCCATGCCGGGCGGCAACATCGGTGTCCACACCGGCCTGCTGCTCACGGCGCAAAACGAATCCGAACTGGCCAGCGTGGTGGGGCACGAAATTGCCCACGTGACCCAGGATCACATCGCGCGCATGGTCGCAGCACAGAGCCAGAGCTACTGGCCAACCATGGCCGCGCTGGCGCTGGCGCTGCTGGCCGCGCGCTCCAATCCCAATGTGGCCAGCGCAGCCATTGCTTCCACCCAGGCCTACTCGGCGCAGAACCAGCTCAACTACAGCCGCGACTATGAGCGCGAAGCNGATCGGCTGGGTTATGAGATGCTGACCCGGGCGGAATTCGATCCGCGCGGCATGAGTGCATTTTTCGGCCGCATGCAGCGCGCCAGCCGGTTTTACGACAGCAGCGCGCCCGCCTATCTGCGCACCCACCCGCTCACCAGCGAACGGATCGCCGACATGGAAGCACGCAGCGAAACGGCGCCCTATCATCAGGTGCAGGANAGTCTCGATTTCCATCTGATACGCGCTCGCCTGCGCGCGCAGGAAAACAGTCCGGATGATGCCGTACTCGCTGCACGCAGCACGCTGAAGGAAAAACGCTACAGCAGCGAGACCGCCGCCCGTTACGGTCTGGTCAGTGCGCTGCTGCGCGCACGCCTGTTCAACGAAGCGGAATCCGAAGTGCAAAAACTGCTGCCTGAGGCCCACCGCAGCCCGATGATTCAGCTCTTGGCCGCCCAGACTGCGCTGGCCGCTGGCAACCCGGCGCTGGCGCTGCAGCGCTATCAGGCCGGCACCACTGCCCATCCCGGCTACCGCCCCTTGCAATACGGCCACATCAGCGCACTCCTGGCGACGGACCATGCCAGCGATGCGCTCGCGCGGGTCGACAAGCAACTGGCGCTCTACCCGGACGACCGCCGCCTGTGGCGTTTGGCAGCGCAGGCTCACGCCCAGCTTGGGCACCGCCTGCTCAGTCACCGTGCCCAAGCCGAATCCGCCGCATTGAGCGGAAACCTGATCGCCGCCATTGAGCAGGTCACGCGCGGCATCCAGGCGGGCGACGGCAGTTTTTATGACATGTCGGCGGCAGAAGCGAGGCGGCGCGAATGGCAGGCGATCGAAAAAGCGCAGCACAAAGATCAGCCTTGACCACACAAACCCATGACTGGCGCCGCTGGTAGGAATTTACCCTGCGTTTTGCCATTAAATATGCACACTTGGCCTTGCCTGCCAAAAACCAAATCCACTATGCTTGCCGTATCCATTACTGGATAGTGTTCACCGCACGGCAATTCCAAACGGCAAGCACTTTCATCACCACGTCAAAATCAGGAGGATGACCATGCGAAAGTTGCACCACATAGCAGCGGCCTGCGCGATCAGCGCCATCATGCTGTCGGGGAATGTGCTGGCACAGGCTACGACAGCGCCGGCCGCGGCCGCCACCCCCAAAAAAGAAGAAACCGGCAAGGACATCGCGTTTAACCGTGCCAAGGGCAACTGCCTGGCCTGCCATGGCATGCCGACCCAGCCCGACGCCGAATCCACCGGCACCTTCGGCCCGCCCCTCATCGCCATGAGCGCACGCTTCCCCGACAAAGCCAAATTGCGCGCTCAAATCTGGGACGCGACCGTCAGCAATCCCTCCTCTACCATGATCCCGTTCGGCAAGAACGCGGTGTTAACGGAAGCGGAAATCGATAAAGTGACCGATTTTATTTACGGTCTGTAATTCACAGTTGTAACTGTTCAAGTCAGGAGATTTGCCCATGAACGCACTTCGTAGAAATGTACTCAAAGGCGCCGCAGGCGCCAGCACCGTGGCAATGGCGGTTGCGGTCGGCCTGTTGAAGCCGACCCAGGCCATGGCCGCCTGGAACACGGCCGCTTTCGAGGCCAAAAACGTCGGCGACGCAATGAAAGGCCTCGGCGTTTCCGGCCCGGCCGACAGCAAGGACATCATCATCAAGGCACCGGACATCGCTGAAAACGGCGCAGTCGTGCCGGTGGAAGTGACCAGCAACATCGCCGGCACCACCAGCATCGCCATCATCGCCGAGAAGAACGGCACCCCGCTGGTGGGCAGCTTCAGCATGTCCGGCGGCGCCCAGCCCTTTATCTCCACCCGCATCAAGATGGGTCAGACTTCGCTGGTCCGTGCCGTGGTTCAAGCTGGCGGCAAGTCCTACACCGCGGCCAAGGAAGTCAAAGTCACCATCGGTGGTTGCGGCGGCTGATCCCACCCGCCCCCATCAAGCTGAATTCACATTACAGGAAAGGAAAGCCAAATGGCTGAACCCATGCGTATCCGTGCCACGATGACTGGCGATGTTGCCGATGTCAAAGTGTTGATGAACCACCCATGGAAACCGGTCAGCGCAAAGACGCCAAGACCGGCCAGCTGGTGCCCGCCCACTTCATCCAGGAAGTCACCGCCACGATCAACGGCGCCACCGTGCTGTCTGCCAACCTCGGCAGCGGCGTGTCCAAGAACCCCTACCTGGGATTCAAGGTCAAGGGCGCCAAGGCGGGCGACAAGGTTGTCGTCAACTGGTCCGACAACAAAGGCGACAAGAACACCGCCGAAGCCGCGATCAGCTAAGCAAGGCAATCAAGCGAGCGGGGCGACAGCCCCGCCCCGTTTTATTCATCAGGTTTCTGGAGGACGGCATGAAACAAAGAATGATCATGAAACTGCTGACGGGCATGGCCGGGTTGGGTATCGCCCTGGGCGCTGCCACCGCACACGCGACACCCGAAGGGGATCGGCAGGAACTCACCAAGTACTACACGAGCAAATATCCCAACATCAAAGTTGAAGATTACGTCTACGGCGCGCTGGCATTCGACGCCGACAGCAAGGCTCAGTACGAAGCCATCATGGAATTCCCCCCTTTCGAAGG
>Ga0031656_10000650_pt1 | contig 12310 bp, 13 predicted proteins | sample FrelakmetDIP11DI_FD_55080 | JGI IMG/M metagenome (GOLD analysis project Ga0031656, IMG submission 55080) | Freshwater lake sediment microbial communities from the University of Notre Dame, USA, for methane emissions studies - DIP11 DI | ecosystem: Environmental > Aquatic > Freshwater > Lake >... | reverse complement strand
TCTTCACTAGGCCAGCATCGTCGGCATGGTCTGCTTCACGAAGCGATGCCGGCCGGTGAAGAGCAGGTAATGCCGGTTGACNGCGCGGCCCAGCATGGTGATGCCGATGCGCTCGGCNATGCGCCAGCCCATGTGCGTCAGGCCCGAGCGCGACACCAGGAACGGTATGCGCATCTGCGCCGCCTTGATCACCATCTCCGAGGTCAGCCGCCCGGTGGTGTAGAAGATCTTGTCGGTGCCGTCGATGTCGTCCAGCCACATCCGGCCGGCGATGGCGTCCACCGCGTTGTGGCGGCCGACGTCCTCGACGAAGGCCACGATTTCGGAGGCGCCGGGCGCATTGGTCGCCAGCGCGCAGCCGTGCACCGCACCCGCCGCCTTGTAGACGGTCTCGTGGCGGCGCACCGCGTCGAGCAGTGCGTAGAGCGTGTCCTCCTGCAGGCGCACGTCGTCGCGCAGCTCGAGCGACTCCACTTCCTCCATCAGGTCGCCGAACACCGTGCCCTGGCCGCAGCCGGTCGTGACGGTGCGCTTTTCCATCTTCGCATCGAGGTTCTCGAGCCCGGCGCGCGTGGTGACGGCGACCGCGTCGGTTTCCCAGTCGACCTGCACGGCGGCGATCTCGTCGATCGAGCGCACCAGCCGCTGGTTGCGCAGGTAGCCGATGGCGAGCGCCTCGGGGGCCTGGCCGAGGGTCATGAGGGTCACGATCTCGCGCGTGTCGACGTACAGCGTCAGCGGATGCTCGCCGGCGATCGGCGTAGGCACCGCCTCGCCCCGCTCGTTGAGCGCCTCCACCTCGAAGGTGAACGGGCGGCTGGCGCGGGTGATCTCTGGCTTCAGGGGCATCGTACGCTAGCCGCCGATATAGGACATCTCGACCTTGCGAAGCGTCGCGGTCTCCGCGGTGCGGATCTCCGAGTAGCGGTCGGCGCGGACGTTCCAGACCGCGGCGATCGCCGCGCGCAGCGCGTCGTCGTCCGCGCCGCCGCGCAGGAGCGCGCGGAAGTCGTAGCCGGAGGTCGCGAACAGGCAGGTGTACAGCATGCCCTCGGTGGAAAGCCTGGCGCGCGTGCAAGTCCCGCAGAATGCCTGGGTCACCGAGGAGATCACGCCGATCTCGCCGGAGCCGTCGCGATAGCGCCAGCGCTCGGCGACCTCGCCGACGTAGTTCGGATCGACTGCCCCGAGCGGATGCTCGGCGTCGATGCGCCGGACGACCTCCGCCGAAGGCACCACGTCGTCCATGCGCCAGCCGTTGGAGCTGCCGACGTCCATGAACTCGATGAAGCGGAGGATGTGGCCGCTGCCCTTGAAGTACCGGGCCATGGGGACGATCGAAGCGTCGTTCACGCCGCGCTTTACCACCATGTTGACCTTGATCGGAGCGAGGCCCGCCGCCGCGGCGGCGTCGATGCCCTCGAGGACGCGCGCGACCGGGAAGTCGACGTCGTTCATGGCGCGGAAGGTGGCGTCGTCGAGCGAGTCGAGGCTCACGGTGACGCGCGTCAGGCCGGCGTCGCGCAGGCTGCGCGCCTTTTTCGCCAGGAGCGAGCCGTTGGTCGTCAGGGTGAGATCCAGGCCCAGGCCGGCGAGCATCTCGATCAGCCGCTCGATGTTCCGGCGCAGCAGCGGCTCGCCGCCGGTCAGGCGCAGCTTCTCGACGCCGAGATCCCTGAAGAGGCGCGCGAGGCGCGTGATTTCCTCGAACGAGAGCAGGGCCTCGTGCGGCAGGAACGCGTAGTCCTTGCCGAACACCTCCTTCGGCATGCAGTAGGTGCAGCGGAAGTTGCAGCGGTCGGTGACCGAGATGCGCAGGTCGCGCAGCGGCCGGCGGCGCGCGTCGAGCAGCGGGCCGCCGGCCGGCGCGACGCCCGCGCCGCGGGGCAGCGGCTTGCGGCGGCCGGCGTCGGTGAGTGCGATGACTCTATCGGTCATGTCGGTGGCGGATCGGGGTTTGCGCGTGAGCGCGCATCATGCATCATAGGGGGTCGCAGCGAATGTCCTATTCTAAATACAAGCCATGGAGCGTCCAAACCTTGCCGTCGGCGTGGTCATGGAGCGCCGCACCGTGGTCTCCGGGCGCTGGGAGGCGGAGCGCTGGGAGGTCGTGGGCGTGGTGCCCGACCCGGGCGGCAAGCCGCGGGTGATCCTCGAGGAGCCAGGCCGGGTGCAGTGGCTGTATCCCGGGCATGCGATCACGCTGTACCGGGACGAGGCCGAGGGGTACTACCTCAACCTCTCGACGGACGCCCCCTGCGTGTTCGTGATGTGGCGCGAGCAGGACGGCCAGGCCGTCCCGAGCATCGTGACGGTCAGCTACAACGAGGCGGGGCGGATGCTGGACGGCGGCGAGCGGGTGGACAACGTGCCCATGCCCGCCGACATGGCGGGCTGGTTGGCGGTGTTCACGGACCAGCACTACAGGCCGGAGCCGAAGCGGCGCATCCGGCCGCCGTCCTTCAAGGGCGCGCGGCGAACCGAGGGCGACGGGGAGGGGCGGTGAGTTCGGACGAGAACGGTACGTTCATTTCGCGCTGGTCGCGGCGGAAGATCGCCGTGCGGCGCGCCGAGGCGGCAGAGCCGGCGACGCCGGCGCCGGCTCCCTCGCCAGCGGCCACCGCCGGTGCCGTGGCGGGAGAGCCGCATGGCGAGCAGGCGGCGCCCGCGCTTCCCGACGTCGAGTCGCTGCAGGGACTCGAGTCGGAGTACCGCGACTTCCTGCGCCCGGAGGTGGACGAGTCACTGCGACGGACGGCGCTGAAGAAACTGTTCGCGGATCCGCACTTCAATGTCATGGACGGGCTGGACATCTACATCGACGACTACTCCAAGCCCGACCCGATCGAGCCGGCCATGCTTCGCGCCCTCAATCAGGCGCGCGGGCTCCGGCTGTTCGATGACGAAGAGAAGCCGGCGGAGCCCGATGCGGTTGCTGCCGCGGCGCAGCAAGAGCAGCTGCCGGCTGCAGCGGCTGACTTGGCAGCCACGCGGACAGAGGTGCCGTCGCAGCCGACAGATTGTCCGGTAGAGACAAAGTCGACCGATGCTGCGCTGCATGATGGCCCTTCGGTGCGGAATCCGGGGTGATTCGGGTCGGTTTTGCTCCGCTTATTGCGGAACAAGGGATGCTTTGTGATGCATTCCCGGAGGAGGGGTTCTAGCGGCATGCCGCTGATCGATAGCACGCTCAAATTGTGCAATTGCAACAAGACCATGACGCTCGATGCGCGTGGTCTCGCCGCAGCGTTGGACTTGCCGGCGCCGCCCCAGATTCATTCCGAGCTCTGCCGGCGCGAGGTCGGGAGCTTTCAGGCAGCACTGGGCGATGACGCCTGCCTCGTCGGCTGCACCCAGGAGGCGCCACTGTTCGGCGAAATCGCCGAGCAGGCCAGTGCGCGCGCCGTAGTGCGCTTTGTCAACATTCGCGAGTCTGCCGGCTGGTCTAGCGAGGGGAGCGCGGCCACGCCCAAGATCGCCGCGCTGCTCGCAGCGGCTTCGCTGCCCGAGCCCGAGCCCGTGCCTGGCGTGTCCTACCAGTCCGGCGGGCAGCTGTTGATCATCGGTCCGACCGCGGCCGCCATCGAGTGGGGGGAGCGCCTTTCGTCCGGGCTCGACGTCAGCGTGCTATGTACCGGCGGCCCCGGGGAGCTTCCCGTGGATCGTCGGTATCCGGTGTTCTCCGGCAAGGTGCGATCGCTCACCGGCTGGCTCGGCGCATTCGAGGCGGAGTGGGAGCAGTCGAACCCCATCGACCTCGAGCGCTGCACGCGCTGCAACGCCTGCATCGACGCTTGCCCCGAGCAGGCGATCGACTACACCTACCAGATCGACCTCGAGAAGTGCCGCAGCCATCGCGCCTGCGTGAAGGCCTGCGGCGCCATCGAGGCCATCGACTTCGCGCGCGCCGACACGCGGCGCACCGAGCGGTTCGACCTCGTGCTCGANCTCTCCNCCGAGCCGGTGCTGCGCGTGGCGCACAAGCCGCAGGGCTACTTCGCCCCCGGCCGCGACCCCCTNGAGCAGTCGCTNGCGGCGGCGCAGGTCGCCGGGCTCGTNGGCGAGTTCGAGAAGCCGAAGTTCTTCGCCTACAACGAAAAGATCTGCGCGCACTCGCGCTCGAAAAAGACCGGCTGCACCAAGTGCATCGATGTCTGCTCGACAGGGGCGATTGCCTCGGCCGGAGACAAGGTGGCGGTGAATCCGCACCTGTGCGCCGGATGCGGGGGCTGCGCGACGGTGTGCCCCTCCGGCGCGATGACCTATGCCTATCCGCGACCGGCCGAGACCGGAGCGCGGCTCAAGCGGCTGCTGTCGGTGTTCGGCAAGGCCGGCGGGCGCGACGGGGCGATTCTTTTCCACAACGCGACCGAGGGGCGCGACCTGGTCGCGCGCCTTGGGCGTCGCGGCAAGGGCCTGCCGGCGCGCGTAATGCCCTTCGAGGTTCACAGCGTGCCCGCCATCGGCATCGACACGCTGCTCGGCGCGGTCTGCTACGGCGCGAGCCAGGTGTTCATGCTCGCCTGCGGCCACGAGGCCGACGACTACGCCGATGCGCTGGCGCGCGAGATCGGGTACGCGCAGACCATCCTCAACGCACTCGGCTACCAGGGCGTGCATTTCCACGTGCTCCGCGGGCACGACGTGCGCGGCCTGGAGTCCGCGCTCTGGGGCGCGGCGCCCGCGCGCGGCGCCCCGAAGCCGGCGACGTTCAATCTCTCGAACGAGAAGCGCACCACCCTCGAGTTCGCCTTCGAACACCTCGCGAAGCACGCGCCCTCGCCGCAGGAGCTGATCCCGCTCGAGCGCGGCGCCCCGTACGGCGCGCTCGCCGTCGACAAGGGCAAGTGCACGCTGTGCATGTCATGCGTGGGCGCCTGCCCGGAGTCCGCGCTGCTCGACACGCCCGATCATCCGCGGCTGCGCTTCATCGAGCGCAACTGCGTCCAGTGTGGCCTGTGCGCCAACACCTGTCCCGAGAACGCCATCCGCCTGGTGCCGCAACTCCTGCTCGCCCCCCGCGCGAAGGAGGCGGCGGTCCTGAACGAGGCCGAGCCGTTCAACTGCACTCGCTGCGGCAAGCCGTTCGGCACGCGCCAGATGGTGGACAACATGATGGTGAAGCTCGGCGGCCATTCGATGTTCGCCGCGCAGGGAGCGCTCAAGCGCCTTATGATGTGCGCCGACTGTCGCGTGGTCGACATGATGGAGAACAAGTCGGAGGTCTCGATCTTCGACGTCAAGACATGAGCCCCGAGGCGATGAACGCTGCCGTGCAGCCCGTCCAGTTCGTGTCCAGGCCCGCACAGGAGGATGCCGCGCGCGCGGACCTCTACGCGGTCCTGGCGCGCCTCTGGTACGGGGCGCCCGACCGCGGTCTGCTCGCCACGCTGGCCGCGGCCGACGAGCTCACGCCCGAGGCCGAGCGGAGCGAACTCGCCGATGCCTGGCGCGCGCTGGTCGCGGCGGCGGGAGCCGCGGACCAGGACGCGGTGCGCCTCGAGTACGACGAGACGTTCGTCGGCACGGGCCGGGCGCCGGTGACGCCGTTCGCCACGGCGTATCTCGACGGCGCATTCAAGGAGCGCGTGCTGGTGCAGTTGCGCGAGGAGCTCGCCGGGTTCGGGCTGGCGCGCGCCCCGCAGGTGCACGAGCCCGAGGATCATTTCGCCGCGCTGTTCGACGTGATGCGCCACCTGATCGGGGAGGGCTCCGGCCAGGCGCAGCTCGAGCGCCAGAAGCGCTTCTTCCAGCGTTACCTCGAGCCGGCGTACGCCGCCTTTTCCGCCGCGGCGCTGGCTGCGCCCGGCCCGCAGTTCTATCGTTCCGTTGCCCGCTTCACCAAGGCCTTCTGCGATCTCGAAGTCGAGTCGTTCCAGATGCTGTAAATCGTTCGTGAGGAGACAGAGATGAACACACCCAAGCTCAGCCGTCGCAACTTCCTGCTCGGTGCCGGCGCCGCCGGCGCCGCGGGCGTCGCGGCGATCGCGACGAAGTCCGCGCAGCCCGTCGCGCCCGGAACGACCGTGAAGGAAGAAAAGCGCAAGGGCTACCAGCTGACCGAGCACGTGCGGAACTACTACCGCACCACNCAGGTTTGAGAGGAGGAGAGCCGTCCATGTTGCTGACCCGCAAATCCGCCGAAACGACGGCGCGCCCGCAGAGCAAGCTGGGCCGCAGCCTGTCGGGCATGCAGAACAAGACGATGGACCGCCGGACGTTCCTGAAGCGCTCCGGCGTGGGCGTCGGTGCCGGGGCGTTCGCCTCGCAGCTGCCGTTCTCGATGATCGGCAAGGCCGAGGCGGCGCAGGCCGCGGACGGCGGCAAGATCGAGGTGAAGCGCACCATCTGCACCCACTGCTCCGTCGGCTGCGCCATCGACGCGGTGGTGCAGAACGGNGTCTGGGTGCGCCAGGAGCCGGTGTTCGACTCGCCGCTCAACCTCGGCGCGCACTGCGCCAAGGGGGCGAGCGTCCGCGAGCACGGCATGACCGAGCACTCGCACCGCCTGAAGTACCCGATGAAGCTGGTGAACGGCAAGTACCAGCGCATCTCCTGGGACACGGCGATGACCGAGATCGTCCAGAAGATGCAGAAGATCCGCGAGGAATCCGGACCGGACTCCCTCTACGTGGTCGGGTCGTCGAAGCACAACAACGAGCAGGCGTTCCTGCTGCGCAAGTGGGTGTCGCTGTGGGGCACCAACAACTGCGACCACCAGGCGCGCATCTGCCACTCGACTACCGTCGCGGGCGTGGCCAACACCTGGGGCTACGGCGCGATGACCAACTCCTACAACGACATGCAGAACACCAAGTGCATGCTCTACATCGGGTCCAACGCCGCCGAGGCGCATCCGGTGTCGATGCTGCACGCGCTGCATGCCAAGGAGACCGGCGCCAAGATGATCGTCGTGGACCCGCGCTTCACGCGCACCGCGGCGAAGGCGGATGAGTTCGTGCGCATCCGCTCCGGCACCGACATCCCGTTCCTGTTCGGCCTGATGCACGTCATCTTCAAGAACGGCTGGGAAGACAAGAAGTACATCGACGACCGCGTCTGGGGGATGGACAAGGTCCGCGAGGAAGTGCTGAAGAAGTGGACGCCCGAGGAGGTCGAGCGCGTCGCCGGCGTGCCGCCGGCGCAACTCGAGAAGGTCGCGGAGATGTTCGCCAAGAACAAGCCTTCGACCATCATCTGGTGCATGGGCCAGACGCAGCACACCATCGGCAACGCGATGGTGCGCGCGAGCTGCCTGCTGCAGCTCTGCCTCGGCAACGTCGGCGTGTCCGGCGGCGGGACGAACATCTTCCGCGGCCATGACAACGTGCAGGGCGCGACCGACGTGGGTCCCAACCCCGACTCGCTGCCGGGCTACTACGGCATCGCGACCGGCTCGTGGAGGCACTGGGCGCGCGTNTGGAACATCGACTACGACTGGATGAAGGGCCGGTTCGCCAGCCAGGCGATGATGGAGAAGCCCGGCATGACGGTGAGCCGCTGGATCGACGGCGTGCTGGAGAAGAACGAGCTGATCGACCAGGACCCGAACCTGCGGATGATGTTCTTCTGGGGCCATGCGCCGAACTCGCAGACCCGCGGTCTCGAGATGAAGAAGGCGATGGACAAGCTCGACCTGCTGGTGGTCATCGACCCGTATCCGTCGGCCACGGCGGGCATGGCGGCGATGCCGAGCGCGGCGGGCGACCTGAACCCAAGCCGCGCGGTCTACCTGCTGCCGGCGGCGACGCAGTACGAGTGCGCGGGCTCCTGCACGGCGTCCAACCGCTCCATCCAGTGGCGCGAGAAGGTGGTCGACCCGCTGTTCGAGTCGAAGCCCGATCACACCATCATGTACATGTTCGCCGAGAAGCTCGGCTTCGCCGACCAGTTCGTGGGCAAGAAGGACGGCAAGCAGAACATCCAGGTGGTGAACGGCGAACCGGTGGTCGAGGACGTGCTGCGCAACGAGATCAACAAGGGCACGTGGACCATCGGCTACACCGGCCAGTCGCCGGAGCGCCTCAAGCTGCACATGAAGAACATGCACACCTTCGACGTGAAGACGCTCCGCGCGAAGGGCGGGCCGTGCGACGGCGACTACTTCGGCCTGCCGTGGCCCTGCTACGGCACCGCCGAGCTGAAGCACCCCGGCAGCCCGAACCTGTACGACACCTCGCAGCACGTCATGCAGGGCGGCGGAAACTTCCGCGCGAACTTCGGCGTGGAGCGCGACGGCCAGAGCCTGCTCGCGGGCGACGGCTCGGCGTCTAAGGGCGCCGACCTCCAGTTCGGCTACCCCGAGCTCGACCACGTGCTGCTGAAGAAGCTCGGCTGGTGGGACGAACTCACCGAGGTGGAGAAGAAGGAGGCCGAGGGCAAGAACTGGAAGACCGACCTCTCCGGCGGACAGATCCGCGTGTTCATGAAGAACCACGGCTGCCATCCGTTCGGCAACGCCAAGGCGCGCGCGGTGGTCTGGAACTTCCCCGACCCGGTGCCGCAGCACCGCGAGCCGCTGTTCGGCACGCGGCCCGACCTGGTCGAGAAATACCCGACTCACGACGACCGCAAGACGTTCTGGCGCCTGCCCACGCTCTACAAGAGCGTGCAGGAGAAGTACAAGAACGTGGGCAAGGACTTCCCGCTCATCCTCACCTCGGGGCGTCTGGTCGAGTACGAGGGCGGCGGCGAGGAGACGCGGTCCAACCCGTGGCTCGCCGAGCTGCAGCAGGACATGTTCATCGAGATCAACCCCAAGGCCGCGAACGACCGCTCGATCCGCAACGGCGACATGGTGTGGGTGACGTCGCCGACCGGCGCGAAGATCAAGGTGAAGGCGATGGTGACCGAGCGCGTGGCGGCGGATACCTGCTTCATGCCTTACCACTTCTCCGGCTGGTGGCAGGGCGTGGACATGCTGCCCTGGTATCCGGAGGGGGCGGCGCCGATCGTGCGCGGCGAGGCGGCCAACACCGCCACGACCTACGGCTACGACTCGGTGACGATGATGCAAGAGACCAAGACCACCGTCTGCAACGTGGCCAAGGCCTAACCGCGGACGCGACGAGGAGAATAGAGATATGGCACGAATGAAATTCCTGTGCGACGCGGAGCGCTGCATCGAGTGCAACGGCTGCGTCACCGCGTGCAAGAACGAGAACGAGGTGCCCTGGGGCGTGAACCGGCGCCGCGTCGTCACCATCAACGACGGCGTGCCCGGCGAGCGCTCCATCTCGGTCGCGTGCATGCATTGCTCGGACGCGCCCTGCATGGCCGTCTGCCCGGTCGACTGCTTCTACAAGACCGAGGAAGGCGTGGTCCTGCACGACAAGGACCTCTGCATCGGCTGCGGCTACTGCTTCTACGCCTGCCCGTTCGGCGCGCCGCAGTATCCCCAGGCGGGCGCCTTCGGCATGCGCGGCAAGATGGACAAGTGCACCTTCTGCTCGGGCGGCCCGGAGAAGGACAACTCGGCCGAGGAGTTCAAGAAGTACGGCTCCAACCGTCTGGCGATGGGCAAGCTGCCGGCGTGCGCCGAGATGTGCTCGACCAAGGCGCTGCTGGGCGGCGACGGCGACGTGGTGGCGGACATCTACCGCCAGCGCGTGTTGAAGCGCGGCAAGGGCTCCGAGGTGTGGGGCTGGGGCACGGCGTACGGCCCCGGCGGCGCGCCGAAGGGCGCGCCCGCGCCGCAGCCGAAGAGCTGACCGCCATGGCCCCGCGCAAGCTGATCGCGGCCGCCCTGGCGGCGGCCGCCGCGCTGGGTCTCGCCGCGTGCGGCGAGACCCCCCAGGTCACGGTGTACAAGCAGGGCAAGTACCAGGGCAAGCCGGACACCAAGCCCTGGGACAACGACCCGAAGGCGAACAACGTGTACACCACGTCCGCGTGGACCAAGGGTGACAAGACCTCGTGGGAACGCGCCGTGAACACGCGCGCCCTCGCGCAGAACGAGTACACCCGGACCGAGTAGGAGAACGCTCATGTTCGTACGTACCCTGGGGGCGCTGGCACTGGCGTTCGCCCTGGCCGCGCCGGTCGCGGCCGTCGCGCAGACGGCCGCCGACAAGGAGGCGCAGGCGCAGGCCGAGCGGCAGCGCACGCAGCCCCTCAACAACGCACCCATGTGGGGGCAGGTCCGCTCTGGGGACCCGGGCTACACGACCGTCAAGGGCCGCGAGACCGGCGTGCTGGTGCAGACCGCCGGGCAGACCTGGCGCGAGGCGCGCGTGCCGATCTCGACCATCGGCGGCCTGCTCATCGGCTTCGTCGCGCTGGTGCTGCTCGGCTACTACTCGTGGCGCGGCAGCATCGGCGTGCACGGCAAGCCGACCGGCCGCTACATCCAGCGCTTCCGGCCGATCGAGCGCTGGGCGCACTGGACGATGGGCATCAGCTTCGTGATCCTGGGGATCACGGGCCTGATCCTCACGTTCGGCAAGCACGTGCTGATCCCGGTCATCGGCTATACGCTGTTCGCCTGGCTCGCCAATGCGGCCAAGATCGCGCACAACTTCGTGTCGCCGCTGTTCCTGATCGCGCTGCCGGTGTTCATCGTGCTGTTCGTCCGCGACAACGTGCCCAAGGCCCACGACATCAAGTGGATCGCCAAGGCCGGCGGCATGCTGGACAAGTCAGGCGGGCACGTGCCCTCGGGCCGCTTCAACGCGGGCGAGAAGGCGTTGTTCTGGCTGCTGGTGTGCACCCTGTGCGTCGTCCTCGCGGTGTCGGGCCTGGTCCTGCTGTTCCCGACCTTCGACCAGACGCGCGCGACCATGGCGCTGGCCAACACCGTCCACATGGTGGCGGGCCTGTTGGGAATCGCCATGGCGAGCTTCCACATCTACCTCGGCACCGTCGGCATGCGCGGCGCGTACCAGGCGATGCGCTACGGCTACGTGGACGAGGCCTGGGCGAAGGAGCACCACGAGATCTGGTACGAGGATGTCAAGGCGGGCAAGGCGCGTCAGCGCGTCGCCGATTCGCCCGACCGGGTGCCTTCCGAGGTCGCGGCGGCCCTGCAGACGTCCCACTGACACGCGAAACGGGGAGCACGACGATGAGAGCGTTACTGATTGCCGCGGCGGTCGGAGTTGCCGCCGCCGCGCCGGCCTGGGGCAAGCTGCCCGCGCCGCAACTCACCGAGGAGCAGAAGGTCAAGGCCGAAGAGGCGAAGCAGCGCACGGCTTGGCAGGGCAAGGTTGGCGCCTATCAACAATGCCAGGCCGAGGCTGCCGTGGTGGAGAAGTACGTCAAGGCGATGAAGGCGCAGGGCAAGGAGGCGAAGGTCTCCGAGTCCGCCGCTTGCGTGAACCCGGGACCGTTCGCGGTTGCCACGTCCGCGCCCGCGCCCGCTGCCGCGCCGGCCGCGGCCCCGGCGCCCGCGCCTGCCGCGCCGACCGCGAAGAAGTAGTCACCTCCATTTCCTCGTCCGTCCACGGGCCGGCGCATGACTGCCGGCCCGTTTTCCTTCCAGGAGCCCGCATGTCGTCTCGCCTTGTCATCATTGCCGCCGTCCTGTCCGTATCCGCCTGCGCCTCGCTGTCTCCGTCCGGGCCGCAGGCGTCTGCCAGCCTCGAACCGCGCAGCGGCAGCAGCACCACCGGCACCGTCGGGTTCGAGCAGCGCGGCGGCAAGGTCGTGGTCACCGCCGAGGTACGCGGCCTGCGCCCCAACGCGGAGCACGGCTTCCACGTGCACGAACGGGGTGACTGCAGCGCGGCCGACGCGATGAGCGCCGGCGGACACTTCAACCCCAAGGGGCAGGCGCACGGCAACCACGCGGCGGGCACCCACCACGCCGGGGACATGCCCAACCTCAAGGCGGATGCAGCCGGCGTTGCCCGGCTGGTGTGGGAGGACGACGAACTCGTCGTCGGCGACGGCCCCACGTCCGTGGCCGGCAAGTCCGTCGTCGTGCACCGCGACCCCGACGATTTCAAGAGCCAGCCCGCGGGCAATTCGGGCCCGCGGATCGCCTGCGGCGTCATCACCCGCAAATAAGCGCCCCGTCGCAGCCGCGCGCCGCAAGGGGCGCGCGGCCCCCGCTGCGCGGTCAGCGCACCGCGGAGTACCGGGTCGGCTGCAGGATCAGGTTCTCCAGGTGCGTGATGAGCGGGCCGTCGCGTTCAGTCTCGGCTCGCGCCGCCAACCACTCCGGATCGGTCGCGAAGGCCGTCCACTTCGCCTCGCGCTCGGCCAGGCTCTGCCATTCCAGAAGGTAATACAGGTCGTGGTTGCTGCCCCCGATGGCGACGGTCCAGAACCCCGCCTGGCGGATGCCGTGGCGCGCCCACAGCGGCAGGGT
>Ga0031656_10000649_pt1 | contig 12310 bp, 11 predicted proteins | sample FrelakmetDIP11DI_FD_55080 | JGI IMG/M metagenome (GOLD analysis project Ga0031656, IMG submission 55080) | Freshwater lake sediment microbial communities from the University of Notre Dame, USA, for methane emissions studies - DIP11 DI | ecosystem: Environmental > Aquatic > Freshwater > Lake >... | reverse complement strand
GTCCTTCCTGATCAAGCGGATGGTGCCGTAGATGAAGTCGACCTGGTGCCGCAGAAAGTCCTCCCGGACCGCTGCCATGAAGGCCGCCAGGTGCTCGCGCGCCACATAGAGCTCGGTGATCATTTCCGTGCCGGGCACGTGCGCGCCGAGGTGGGCGTCGAGCTGGCCGTGATAGTCATCGAGATAGATGTTGAGCTGGTGCGTATCGTTCCAGTACAGCTGGCCGCTCGAACGCAGGTAGAAGTCCGTGAACTCGACGAACGCGCGCCGCTTGTTGACGTGGGCCAGGTACAGCAGGCGCCGCCAGTCCGCCTGATGGAGCCGCAGCTGATTCGGGGCCATGACGCGCGAGTCGTCGACCGGGCGATAGCAGGAGAAGACGCCGTCGTTGAGGAAGCCGGGCGAGCGGGGATCCGTGGCGAACTGGAAGTCGCCGTAGGTGTAGCCGGCGCCGATGCGCTCGTCGAAGGCCCGCATCAGTTCCGGCAGCGCAAGCAGCTCGACGACGCGTTCGACCTTCTGCCGTCGCACCATCCGCAGCCGGGCCGATACCACGACGCCGAAGAGGCCNTATCCGCCGACGACCAGCCGGAACAGCTCTGGATTCTCCCGGCGCGAGCAGGTGACCANCTCGCCGTCGGCGCGGAGAAGTTGCAGCGATTCGACATCCGCCGAGAAGGGCGGGCAGGCGAGGCCGCGGCCGTGAATGTTCGCCGCAATCGCACCCCCGATCGTCAGTGAATCGGCGCCGGTCTGCTTCTGGCGGATTCCCCACTGCAGTGTCTTTCCCGCCTGTTGCGACAGGTAGCCCCGCATCAAGTCGGGCCAGGTGGCGCCACCCTGGACCGTGATCTGTCCCCGTTCCCGGTCAAAGTCCAGGATGCGGTTCATGCCTCGCATGTCGAGCGCCAGTCCACCCTGCAGGAACTGCTGGCCCCCCATCGCATGCCGTCCGCCGGCGATCGAGATGGCGAGCCCGCGTCGCCTGGCCTGCAGCAGGGCGGCACGCAGATCCGCCAGCGAGCCGGGCCGTCGCTGCAAAGCCGGGACCGTCGGGTTCATGCGAGCGTGCACGTCGTTGAGTCGTGCCAGTTTCGCTGCCAGGTGCATGAGCTTGCTCCGTTCCGTGTGCGGACCACGCTAGGCCGTCAGCAGTACAAAGCAATACGAACATGAAAACGTACTAGTATCCGATACCAAATGGCGCGTCAGTCGCGCCTGGTCACCGCAGCGGGAGGTTCATCGATGGACGAAACGCGCCAACTCGTCGATGCGTTGAAGCGCTGCCTGAAGATGCGCGGCCTGACGTACCGAACGCTGGCGGAGCGCATCGGGCTCAGCGAGGCGAGCGTCAAGCGCATCTTTTCGCAGCGCAGCTTCACGCTCAAGCGTCTCGAGCAGGTCTGCGGCGCGCTGGAGACCAGCGTGGCCGAGCTCGTGCGGATGATCGAGAAGGAGGGCGGTCGAGCGACGACCCTGTCGCTCGAGCAGGAGCAGGCGCTGGCACGCGATCCGGCGCTGCTGAGCTACTTGTACCTGCTGCTGAACGGCTGGACGGAGCCGGAAATCGTGCGGGGCTACGAGTTCGAGGCGCCGCAGATCCAGAAGCTGCGCGCCCGGCTGGTCGAGCTCGGCGTGATCGAATCGCTGCCCCGGCGCGGTCATCGGCTCAAGATCAACCGCCAGATCCTATGGCGCAGGGACGGGCCGGTGCGCCGCGCCTATGAACGACAGGTCAAAGCGGAGTTCCTCCAAGCCGACTTCACCAGCCAGGGCGACTTCTTCGGCTGGCAGCCTGCGGAACTGACCGCGGCGTCGATCGAGGTCCTGAAGCGCAAGCTGGCGCTGGTGTACCGGGAATTCCTCGAGATGGCGGAGCTCGATTCGACGTCGTCGAAAGCGCGGCACAGCACGGCTTTGCTGGTCGCATTCCGGCCCTGGGTCTTCTCGCTGGTCGCCGCTCGCCGGCGCAAGGTCAGCCGCCCGGCGGGGTAGGTTCCGTGCTTACGAGCCGGCCAGTACCGCGTCCGCTTCGGGTGCGGACAGGTCGCGGACAGCAGGTTCCGTCGCACCGGAGGCCGGGACCTTGATCGTCGGGACCGTGGGCGCATTGTCCATGTCGATACGACCGCTCAGGCGTGCGCCATTGTCGACCGCGATGGCCGCCGCAAAGACGTCTCCGCGGACGACGGCTCCCGACCGCAGGCTCACGCTCTCCAGCGCGTAGAGGTTCCCATCGACCGAACCCTCCACGACGATCCGACGTGCGCGGATGTCGCCGAGAACCCGACCCTGGGCGCCGATCGTCAGGCTCCGCGTGTGCAGGATGGATCCCTCGACCTGCCCCTGNAGGACCAGGTCCTCGTCGGCGACGAGGTCGCCCTTGAAGCGCAAGGTCGCGCCCAGCGTCGAGCCCTTGCCGGCCGCCGCGTGCGACGACATCGTTGCCGGCGCACGCTCTGCCGCGATCTCGACCATGGGTGCCGAAGGAGGGGCGACCGGGCGCGTGCCCGACGCAACCGGTGCCGGCGGCTCGGTCATGACCTGTTCGAGGTCGACCGGCTCGGAACGTTCGCGCTTCCACATCACGGCGTCTCCTGCGCGGTCAGTTGGCGGTTCCCGTGCGGATCGCGCTCGCTTCGCGAGCGTGACCCGGCATGGAGCTCACCTGCGAGGTGGGGGGTTCCATCTTGATGCCGCCGTTGAAGCTCGCGCCTTCGGCGATGTTGATGACCGGCGATTCGAGATTGCCACGCACATTGGCCTTGGGTCGCACCGTGATCGACACCTGGGCGCGCAGGTCGCCCTCGACGTGTCCCTCGACGATGATTACGTCCGCATTGACGCCCGCCTTGACGTGGGCTTCGGGGCCGATTGTGACTCTGGGCGCCGGCCCGATGGTGCCTTCGACCTGGCCGTGGATCACCAGGTCCTCGCTGGCGGACAACTCGCCTTTGAAGCGCAGCGTGGGGCCCAGGATCGAGGCGCGGTCGGAAGTAGGATCATGCGAAGCGGTCATGCGATGAATTCCCCGTGCTCTCGGCAATGGAATCGCGACGCTAACGCAGACGTCCAGCGCCAGGCCGGGCGTACGTCACAGATGCGATCGCGTGGTTTCTTCCAGATCTGTGACGCAGTACAGCGGATGCGAGTCGCATCTGCAGGTAAGAAGGGTTGTGCAAAGGCTCGTCGCGCAGGAAGCTGTGGATGCGGCCCGACTGGAAGGGAGCGCACGAAAGCTTGGGGCTGGCGTGGGGGAGTACGGGGGTGCACACCGATGCTCAAAATGGATCCGACCACGTTGCGAAGAGCACTGGAACAGCTCGACAGCGCCACGCGCGATCACGCCGAGTGGCAAGAGAATCTACTGCGATCGATCGTCTGCGGGCTACCCCCTGGGAGCGGCGACCTCGCTGACGACGCTCACCTGCATTGTCAGTTCGGTCGATGGTATTACGAGCGCGCGCCCGCCGATCTGTGGGGGCAGCCGGCGTTCGCGGCGATCGGGCCGGAGCACGAAAACCTGCACCGGATCGCGGCACGATTGCTGCAGGAGAGAGCGGCCGGCGCGCCCGTCGTTCGTGAGAGGTACGAGGAACTGGTCGAGGGCAGTGCGCGATTGCGCGCGGCCATCGATTCGCTGCGGCACGAGATCGAGGGTNCGTTGCGGAACCTCGATCCGCTGACCGGCGCCTGCGGGCGGGCCGAGATGCTGCNGGACCTGCGGCAGTGGCGCGAGCTCGCGCAGCGGGGAGTCCAGCAGTGCTGCATCGTTTTCATGGACCTCGACCACTTCAAGCAGGTCAACGATCAGCACGGCCACCAGGTGGGCGACGAGGTCCTGAAGGGCGTGGTGCGGCACCTCAACCAGCATCTCCGTCCATACGACAAGGTGTACCGCTACGGTGGCGATGAGTTCCTGATCGCGCTGCCGGGGGCCGACCTCGCCATTGGCCAGGCGGTGATCAAGCGCGTCCGCGAAGAACTCGCTCGACGCCCGTTGGCCGCAGGTCACGATGGCGCCGCGCTGCCGGTGTCGGCGTCGTTCGGGCTCGCCTTGCTGGACCCTGCGATCCGCGCCGAGGAAGCCATCGAGCGTGCCGACCAGGCTTTGCTGCTCGCCAAAACGGCTGGGCGCAACAGCGCCATCAGTTGGGACTCGACGGTCACGACCGGCACGCGCTTGCCGCGACTGCAGATTGACGACCCCGTGCTGCTGGCGAGCCTCGGTCCCGATCGCTAAACCGGGCCGCCGCAGCTATCGTATGGCGGCTCCGGTCGATCGACCGGCTCACAGGCAGGTAGTTGCGCGTGAAACGCAGATCGCTCCTCAAGGCCGCCATCCTCGGCGGCGGCGCGGCGCTGGCCGCCCCGGCCATCTCGAAGGGGATGCTGGAATGGCGCATGGTGACGAGCTGGCCGAAGGGCCTGCCGGGGCTCGGTGCCGGTGCGGAACGCCTGGCCGCCAACATCACGGCGATGAGCGGCGGCCGGCTCGCGATCAAGGTCTACGCTGCGGGCGAGCTGGTCCCGGCGTTGGAGTGCTTCGGCGCCGTCGCCAACGGCACCGCGCAACTCGGCCACGACGCAGCGTACTACCACACCGGCAAATCGGAAGGCGCGCCGTTCTTCACGGCCTTTCCTTTCGGTTTCACGACGGCCGAGATGGATGCCTGGATCAAGTTCGGCAACGGCCAGAAGCTGTGGGATGAGCTGTACGCCCCTTTCGGCATTCGCGCGTTCCACGCGGGCAGCACCGGCACGCAGATGCTCGGTTGGTTCCGCAAGGAGATCCGCTCGCTCGACGACCTGAAGGGACTCAAGTTCCGCGCGCCGGGCAACCAGGGCCGCGTGCTCGCGAAGCTCGGCGTGACGCCNGTGACGCTGCCCGGCGGCGAGATCTTTCCGGCGCTGCAGTCCGGTGCGATCGATGCCGCCGAATGGATCGGCCCGTACAACGACCTCGCCCTCGGCTTCTACCAGGTCTGCAAGCACTATTACTCGCCCGGCTACCACGAGCCCGGCCCGAACCTGCAGTTGATGATCAACGAGCGCGCCTGGCGCTCGCTGACGCCGGAACTGCAAGCGATCATCCGCACCGCCGCGGACGCGGCGACGCGCGACATGCTCGCCGAGTACAACGCTCGCTCNGGCCCGGCGCTGCGCACGCTGGTCAAGGATCACGGGGTCATCGTCCGCGCGTTCCCGGAAGAGGTGCTGGTCGCGTGCGGCGAGAAGTCGAACGAGGTGCTGAACGAGATTTATGCCGCGGACACGTCGCCGGATCGGATCGTCCGGCGGATCATCGAGGACTTCCTGGCGTTCAGGAAGGAGATCATTCCGTGGACGCGCGTCGGCGAGCAGGCGTACCTCAACGCGCGGCGGCTGCCGTTCGACTTCAAGCTGAAATAGAAATAGGGGTGTTCACTCCGGCAGCAGGTCCTCGAAATCGTCGCGATAGGGCGGATTCCGGCCCGGTGTCGGTTCCTCGAGCAGGTCGCTGAAGTCGTCCGCCACGCGTGAGCTGGATGGCGACCTGGCGGCGGTTCCCTGCTCGGCAGCGGAGACCGGTCGTGTCCCCGATTCCATTGCCAGCGCTTCCGCGCCGTAAAGCTTCGCCGGCAGGCTGGTCGCCAGGTTCGGAAACAGAGCCACCAGCGTGATGCCGACGAGCTGCAGCCCCACAAACGGCACGATCCCTTTGTAGATGTCGACCGTCCTCACCAGCGCGCTCGCCACGCCCCGGAGGTAGAACAACGCGAATCCGAACGGCGGCGTCAGGAAGCTCGTCTGCAGATTCATGCCGATCATGACGCCGAGCCAGAGCGGGTCGACGCCCAGCTTGATCAGCGCCGGGGCGGTGATCGGCACGACGATGAAGATAATCTCGAACGTGTCGAGAAAGAAGCCGAGGACGAAAATCACGACCATCACGGCAAACACAGCCATGACGATGCCGCCGGGCAGCGAGCCGAGGGCGTCGTGCACGAGGTTTTCGCCGCCGAGACCGCGGAAGACCAGGCTGAACACGCTGGCGCCAAGCAGGATCACGAACACCATCGACGTGATGCCGAGCGTCGTGCGCATCACTTCGCGCAGCAGCTGCAGTGTGAAGCGTCCCTTGCCGGCCGTCAGCAGCATCGCACCGATCGCGCCGACCGATGCGGATTCGGTTGCCGTCGCGATGCCGCCCAGGATCGAGCCCAGGACCGCCAGCATCAGCAGCAGCGGCGGCACGAGCGCACCGAGCACCCGGCCCGCGAGGCCGGCGCGCTGCACGTCGCTCATCTCGAGCGGTGGGCACGAGCGAGGATCGAAGATCGACTTGAAGAGTATCCAGCCGAGGTACAGGCTCACCAGCACCAGCCCGGGGAGCAGCGCGCCCGCGAACAACTGGCCGACCGAGATCGGTTGCGGCGCCATGTTGCCGAGTTCGAGCTGCGCCTGCTGGTTTGCGCCCTGCAGGATGTCGCCGACGAAGATCAGCACCGTGGATGGCGGGATGATCTGCCCCAGCGTGCCCGCGGCGCAGATCGTGCCGGTTGCGAGCTTTGGGTCGTAGCCGGCGCGCATCATCGCCGGCAGTGACAGCAGGCCCATCGTCACGACGGTGGCGCCGACGATGCCAGTCGAGGCCGCCAGCAGCGCTCCGACGATCACGACCGAATAGCCGAGACCGCCACGCAGCGTACCGAACAGTTCGCCCATCGTCGTCAGCAGTGCCTCGGCGATCTTCGAGCGCTCGAGCATCACGCCCATGAAGACGAACAGCGGCACCGCAACCAGGGTCTCGTTGGTCATCGTTCCGACGTAGCGCCCGACCAGGGCCGAGAGAATGGCCGGGTCGAACACGTCCAGGGCCATCCCGAGCCCGGCGAAGATCAGCGCAATGCCAGCCAGCGTGAAGGCCACGGGATAGCCCGCGAGCACGACCGCGATCGTGGCCAGGAACATGGCCACCGACAGGATCTCGCCGACCAGCACGGTGCTCATCGGTCCTGGTCTCCCCGGCCAGCGAGAAACATTCCTCGTCGTATGATCAGTGCGAGGCCCTGCACGAACAGCACCAGGCCGAACACCCACAGCAGGGACTTGAGCAGGTACATTGCTGGCATGCCGCCCGCGGTGCTGGAGGCCTCGCGGATGCTCCAGGACGAAAGCACGAACGGTGCGGAGGTGATCGCCACGACCGCGAGCCACGGGAACAGGAAGACGAGCGTGCCGAGGATGTCGACCCACGCCTTGCCGCGGGGACTCATCCGCCCGTAGAGCACGTCGACGTTGACGTGTCCGCGATGCAGCATCGTGTAGCCGGCGCCGGCCATGAACACCGCGGCGTGCTGCCAGACGTAGAGCTCCTGCAGCCACGGAAAGCCGATGCCGAACGCGTAACGCAGCACGACCACCGCGAAGCAGGTGAGCACGCAGCCCAGCGTCAGCCATGCCGCCGTGCGGCCGATCCAGTCATTGATCGCGTCGATCCACCGGACGAAGCCCCTGAGCGCGTTCATCGATCGAACCGTGCGGCAGACAGGAAGCCGATCGGCAGGTCCGTCCGGCCCCGTAGCGCGAGATCGACGAGCGCGTCGCCCAGCGCGGGTGCGAGCTTGAAGCCGTGGCCTGACAGCCCGGCCGCGAGGTGCGTGCGCCTGGACCCGCGTCGAGTGCCGACGAGGAAATGCCCGTCGGGCGACATCGTGTAGAGGCAGGTGGCGGCAGTGACCGGTGTGCCGGCCAGCCCCGGTGCGATGGAGCGATAGCATTCAATCAGTCGATCGACGTCGGTGCTGGTGACCGGTGCCGCGCCCAGGTCCGGATCGACGACGACGTCCGAGCCGTGGAACGCGACCTTCGGGTAGCGGCACGGCGTTGGGTTGCCGTCGGCGCCTGCGGGTGCCGCAGGATCCGGCGCGAGGCCGTAGATCGCAGGCTGGCCGGGTCCGCGGTCGAACAGCCAGCACGGCATCAGCGACGCATCAATGCCGTCAGCCGGCGCGATCCAGGCCTGCACCTGGCGTGTCACCTCGAGCAGCGGCGCGAGCTCCGGAATCAGCCTTGATGTCCACGCGCCGGCCGCGATGATCACCGCATCGGCACGCTCGCGACCCTGGTCCGATTCGACCGAGACTCCAGTCGCGTCCTCGATGACGCTCCGCACACGGGTGGCGGCTCGCAGCTCGGCACCCCCGGCGAGCGCGGTCCGGATCGATGCGTGCACCGTGGCCTCGGGACGCACGATGCCGGCATCCGCCTCGAAGGCGCCGATAGCATCCTCCGTAAACGAAAACAACGGGAACCGGGCCCGCAGCGCTCGGGCGTCGAGCGAGTCCATCGGCAGGGCCCACTGCTGCGCGGATGCCAGTGTCCCCCGCACGACTGCCGAATCGTCCCGCCCCGCGACCAGCATGCCGCAGCGATTCAGCAGCGCCGTGCTGGATTGTCGCTCGAGTGACTCGAAACGCGCCGTCGAATGGCGAAGCAGCGGCACGTAGTCCGGATGTTCGAAATATGCATGGCGGAAGATGCGGGAATGTCCATGGCTCGAACCCCGCGTATGCGCCGGCGCGAACTGCTCGATGCCAAGCACGCGCGCGCCGGCCTCGCTGGCCGCACGCAGCGCCGCACTGCCCACGGCGCCTGCACCGACGACGATGAGGTCCCAGTTGTTCACGATCATGCAGAGCGTAGCCGCGGGTTACGCTCTCGGAAAGTTGCCCCGCACTCGACGCCGCCGCCAGCGGTTGCCGACGAACTGTCCGCCGAAATATGCGGCGACGAACAGCGGCACGGCGGCCCAGCGGAACGGCAAGCCCAGCGCGAAGCGCAGGCCGATCACGATCGGCACCGGTGCGTGGATCGCGACGAACCAGGCGGGCGAGAACTTCCGCAGCACCGCGCGCCAGTAGCCGAAGGGCAGATTGACGACGAACGTTCCCGCCAGTGCCAGCGCGTACGCCGTCCACGTCGACATGTCCCCCGCCTCGGGCATTACTGCGCGGCAATGCTGTAGACGAACGACGCCTTCGGCGCGCGCAACCAGCGCTGCTGGATTTCGTTGCGCCGCGCCGCCCAGACCGTGCCAGCGGAGATCCACTGGTCCCGCGTCTTCTCGGCCAACGCCCGGTCACCGCGCGCCTTCATGCCGAGGACGATTCGCGCGAGCTCGTCCTGCGCCGGCCTCCACTTCGCGATGTCCACGTCGAAGCAGCCGACGTCCGTGCCGTTGGCGGCTTTCTGGTCGGGCTTCCAGGACAGCACGCCGTTCGCGTTGAAGAACCCCATCTGGATCGCGGCAAGCTGCGAATAAGGCTTCGGCTTGCCATCGGCCGTGACCATGCCCTGCGCGATGTGGCCGAACGCCCAGATCACGTCGCGGATGTGTGTCCGCTCGGCGTCCGCGGCGTCGAGCAGCCCGCGCTCGACGAGCCAGTCCGCGAAATAAAGTCCCGCGGTCTGCGACTTCAGTTCTTCGAGCGTCGAGGCGAGCGGTCCGCCGAACACCTGGTCGTCCGTCTTGCCGTCGACGCGGTACTCGTGCGCCGGACCCAGGTTGTGCGACGCCTCATGCAGCACCGTGGACAGCGTCAGATGCCGCGGCGCCGGGTCGAACCGGCCCATCGTGGCCTTGCAGAGCAGCGACGCAGCCTGCTCGAGCAGCGCCGTCTCGCTGTCGGGATCGGTGTAAAGGTTGGTCATCGCGACCGTACGCCCGCCGGACTCCGCGACCGGGCCCCAGTTCGGCAACGATTGCCCGACGGTCGCGCCGAGCGCGGATCGGCTGTCGCCGGCATTGATCACGATGTCGATGAAGTCGGGCAACTCGAAGCCGACGGTGCGCGCTTCGTACGGCGGTCCAGCCAGCCGGGCCAGGGCGGCTTCCATGTCGACCTTCACGGGATCGAGCTTCTTCTGCCACGCGATCGATTCCTGGTTGATGCGCGCGAAGGTCATGTGGAATCCGGCCTTGCGCGAGCACGGCTCGAAATAGACCTCGTCGGGCCCGACGCGCAGGTACCACTTCGAGTTCGTCGCCGTCATCGCCTTCCAGGCCGCGTCTGCCTTGAACCAGCTGCCGTCGAGGAAAGCCTGCGCAGCCGCCTCGAGGTAGGCCTTGAACGCCAGCTCGGACGCGTCGCCGTCGAGGACGCGAGCGGCGGCGAGCAATTCCTTGCTGGCAGCCCGCATGTCGTCGGCGAAGGCCACCTGGTACGGTACCGCGACGAGCTCGTCGGTCGCCGCCTTGCCCTCCGCACGGCCGCCGTCCTTGTGGCGCACGACGACGAACGGCTTCATCAGCACGTCTGCATCTGGGCGCGTTTCGAGCACTTCGCAGAACTTCGCGTCGGCCTGGATCGACGCGGGGTAGATGCCCGAGACCTTCTTCGGCTTGTCGGCGAGCGCATTGCAAGCCGGGTTCGTCTCGGTGCGCGGTGCCTCGCAGAAGGGCCCCTGGTTGCGGAAGAACAGCGCGCGCGACGCGGTGTCGTCGGCGGCGATCCGCTCGTCGAGACCGAGTACGCCGTTCTGCCGCGCATAGAGCCGCTCGACCAGGCGCGCGACCTTCTCGAGGTGTGCCGCGAGCCGCTGATCGCGCAGGTCTGCGAGGTTGGTCTGCACGAGCGTCGGCCGGCCCTGCGCGAGCTCGTCGAGCACGACCTCGCGTCGCAGGCGTTCGGCGGCGCCGAGTCCGGCCAGCGAGGGGCGCTGGCGAAGCTTGTCGTAGACGGTGTCGAAATGAGGCGTAAACGCGCCGTCCTTGACGAATCGCGTGCGGTCCCCGTCGCCGAGGCCCCACAGGATCGCGAGTTCCGCCGGCTCGATCGCCCCGTTGCGATTGGCGTCGCTGACCCAGAAGAGCGGTTCGGCCCACTCGACGGCGCGGCGGTTGAATTCCAGGCGCTCGATCGCGGCATGGCGACCCGGCGCTGGAGATTGCGCAGTGGCAGCAGCCGGTGTCTGCGCATGCGAGGTCGGCAGGGCCAGTGTGGCCAGGACGATGGTCAGGGTCAGATGACGCACGCGTGTCTCCAGAATCAAGAGTTCGAAATTCGTAAGGGCGATGCGCAGTATAGTGCGGCCCTGTCGCCAAGCGACCGAAAGGAACCAGGAGTTCGCGGATGGGGGCCGAGTCGGGACTGATGAGGCTCGCAACGCGGGCGTTCGTCCAGATCGTCGCGACGGTCGTCCTCGCCTACGCAATCGCCACGGCCGTCCGCTACGGTCTCGTCGAGCGCGACGACCTCGGCTCGATCTGCCAGTCCGCGGCGTCGCCGTGGTGGTGCGATCTGCGCATGCTGGTCATTCGTGGCTTCCTCCACGACGTCTTCGGCCGCGCCAGCCTGGTCCTCGCGGCGCTCGCGATCTGGCGGCGGTCATCGCTCGCGGCCACGCTCGCCGTTGCGATCGGCACCTTCGGCATGGTCCTTTACAGCTTCACGTGGTCCGGCATCGGGATGCTCGGCGGTGCCATGGTGCTTGCGCGACTGCAGGGCCAGTGGCAGCAACACGCTCAGGCCGAGCAACGCGCTCGTTAGGCCCCAGCCGATCGAGCGCCCGTTCTGGAATCGCTCGAGCAGCGGAATGAGCACGCCGGCCATGACCAGCCAGGTCGCGAGCAGGACCTCGTCGATCGCACGCCGTGTGCGCAGGCTCGCGGTGATCGCGATGCCGAGCGCGGCCGGCAGGAACAGCCAGACCGGAAAGTCCCGGTGTCGCCCGGCGAAGACCAGGCCGAGGCACACGTAGGCGCAGCAAAGCAGCAGCAGCAAGACCAGCCAGCGCGGCAGCGGGTCGCGGGTCGCGCGTGCCGAGGCCAGCGTGCGGACTGCGAGACCGAAAGCCAGCCAGCCGGCCGCTGTGACACCCAGCGTGGCGACCCAGTCGATCGGCGCGACGTTGCCGGCTTCGAGATACAGCCACTGGCGCGCGCCGATGCCGACCAGCAGCGCGGCTGCAGCGGCATAGGCGAGGCTGCGGCGCAGGCGTGTCGCGCCGCCTCCAATCAGTCCAGCGAGCGCGCCCAAGGCACCGCAAACCACGGCCAACGTCAGGACGGCCCGGCCTTGTGGCGCCTCGGCGACCGGCCCGAGCCACGGAAACTTCTCGCGCCGCTGGCTGTCGTACAGTCCCCAGAACCCGCCCACCGTGCCCTCGGGCGCACGCTTCCAGGGTTGGTCGAACGCCTCGATCAGGTTGTAGTCGATGCCGCTCCGCTCAGCGAGCGCGGTGAATCCGCGTAGATAGCGCGCCTGGTTCACGCGACCGGGCTCGATGGCTCCGCGCGGCCGCCCGGCGCTCGGCCAACCCGTTT
>Ga0031656_10000645_pt1 | contig 12321 bp, 10 predicted proteins | sample FrelakmetDIP11DI_FD_55080 | JGI IMG/M metagenome (GOLD analysis project Ga0031656, IMG submission 55080) | Freshwater lake sediment microbial communities from the University of Notre Dame, USA, for methane emissions studies - DIP11 DI | ecosystem: Environmental > Aquatic > Freshwater > Lake >... | reverse complement strand
GCTATTATAGTGAGGCTGGTAAGGCAATGCGCGGGCTGACAACACAGCGTGCAGTAGATGTTGGTGTTTCACTATCAGAATCATCAGTAATACAATGCCCTCATGTAGTTAATCACCAAGCCTCTCGCACATGCGAGATGGGTATTGACTTGATATGAGTTGATTAAAACTCACATTCATTTGTGGTTTCGTGTGGAAGTGATTGATACATCTTTAGTCACCTGATATAAATTTATTAAGTGATAATTAATTAAAATTTGCAAATAAGGTTATTGCGATAATATTAATATTACTTTGGGGAAATTCGTATATACTTATGTATATACGGGATGATTTATCCTAGAATTCATTATGGCAGACGATAGCATTCACATTATAATCCTCGATAATCATGCTTTGGTAAGGTCAGGCATTCGGTTATTGGTTGAACAACATCAGGGGATGCTGGTAGTCGGTGATTCAGGAACTCTCGTTGAAGGATTAGAGTTAATTTCCAGGTTAAAACCTGAAATTATACTGCTTGAGCTGAATCTAGCTGAGGTGACCGGTGTCGATATTATTTCAAGCATCAAGCAAGCATCCGATCAATCACGGATTATTTTGGTCACCGGAATAAGTAATCCCCTAGTTATCCAGCAGGTGATCGAAGAAGGCGTTGTGGGGGTAATCTTCAAGACACAGACAGCCGAACAATTAATAAAAGCGATCGAAAAGGTGAACGCGGGAGAAGTTTGGCTTGAGCGATCCATGATTGCTAACGTTCTCTCCCGCCTTTCGCGTAATACTAAGCCTGCAAAAAATAATTCAGAAATTGATAATATCAATGAGTTAAGTGAACGTGAAAAACAAATTGTGCGTTTGATTGGGCAGGGTTACAAAAACAAAAAAATAGCAGCCCAATTGTTTATCAGTGAGACAACGGTACGACACCATCTGACGTCAGTTTATAATAAGCTGGGGGTTTCTGACAGGCTGGAGTTATTGGTATATGCCCATCGCTGTGGACTAGTAAAATCAGCCAATNCATAAATTTATTACCAATTAATCTTTAGCATCGTATCCAATTCTGAGGGTTATACCATGAGGTATATTAAGATGATTTTACCGGCACAATTGTGCCGGTGGAATGGTCGCGATGTGTCTGATGATATTGTGAAAAATGGTCTAATTGGTTATCGATTATATGGCTATTACTACGTTGTTGGATTAACTGATTTCTAATATATTAGTAAATATCATTCATGAAGTAGAATCTATTCAATAAAAAGAAAAATATAGATTCCAATGGTGCTAAATGTATACAACTCAAGACAGACGTGTGAAGCCCAGAATAAATTGTGATTACCCTGCAATAATTGAGGGATATGCGGTGGATGGGAATTTATATAAAGAGCATGCAACGTTAGAAAATTTGAGTGCAAGTGGATTGTTTATGTTATCTAATTGCAAGGTTGAGAATGGATCTAAGCTATCGGTGACAGTTCTTCTATCAAATTTGCTTGTAGATATTGATGCCCCTAAGCTTTCTACGAATGGAATCGTTGTGAGAACAGAATCACTACCCAATGGAACCTGTGGAATCGCAGTCAAATTTAATAATTATCGATTTTTATAATGTCAAACAATTTAAAGGTGTTGTATATATCTGAATAGCAGTATTTAGTGTTTCTAGTTATTTAATCAGGGGAATGGCAGGTGAAATTTGGAACATAATCTGCGATTCCAGTAATGAAATGAAATGATGGCTAATTATGAAGTCATAAACAGGCGTGGATGATAATGCATTATTGCAATTATCACGACTGTTTTTGCTGAGGATATCCCACCGAAATGATGATTTATGTCGGAACGGCGGAGCATATTTACCGGGGATCGTCTTTGAGGAGGCGTTTTCAATGAGTGCAGGGGATCGAATCATTAATGTTCGGTTACCTAAAAATGAATCACGGGCGACCCAGGTCGGAGCATGGGTTGGCGATAACTTGAAACGATTATTCGATATAGTCGTCTCGAGTATCGTTTTGTTGTTTTTTGCTCCATTTTTTCTAATCATAGCGATTGCTATTAAAAGAAGTTCACCAGGACCAGTCTTTTATAGGGGTGTACGCGTTGGGCGATATGGGAAACCATTCTTTATTATTAAATTTAGGACTATGGAAGAAAAGCCATATAGTTATAAAGGACCGAGGGTAACCGCGCATGATGATGAGCGAATAACATCTGTTGGCCACTGGTTGAGAGATACAAAGTTAAATGAATTTCCTCAATTCTGGAACGTTCTAATTGGTGACATGAGTCTGGTTGGTCCACGTCCAGAGGATCCAGAATTTGTTAATACATGGTCGAAATCCATTTCAGAAGAGATTCTTTCTGTTAGACCGGGAATAACAAGCCCTGCTTCAGTTCAATACCGTGATGAAGAAAAACTATTATCGAACTGTAATGTGGAAGAAATGTATTTAATGGAGCTAAGCCCTGATAAGCTGAGGTTAGACCAGTTATATGTCCGTTATCGATCATTCTTATTGGACCTGGATACACTCCTATGGACAACTTTAATGTTCTTTCCGAAAGCCAGCGAGTATAAACCTCCTGAAGAGCTCTTATTTGTAGGCTTTTTTTCACGAATCATACGCAGATACCTCAATTGGTTTACGATCGATTTCCTTACCACGATGATTGCTTTTGGTATCACTGGGCTTTTATTCCGCGCACAAGCTCCCCTAAATATTGGCGTGTTTCCATCCATTTTGATCACATTTTTATATGCAGTTTTATTTAGCGGCATGGGGGTTGTTTTTGGAACTAACCGAATTCGGTGGGCGAAAGCAAATCCCACAGATTATTTTGACTTAATTCCATCCTGGATATTAGCTACCATAATTGCATTCCTAGCCAATCTATTCTTCGGATATTTACCCAACGATTTAATATTGGTTGGCTCCGTTTTTTCTCTCTTCGGATTCATAATAATCCGTTCACGAACGTTGATCATCACGCATTTTTTGGAGCGTTCGCTACTCTTCCAAAAGAAAAATCAGCTGATGCGGGAACGCGTGTTGATTATCGGTCTCGGTGCATCTGCGCAACACACAGCATGGTTATTTGAACACTTAACCAATTCCAAATTATTTCATATTCTTGGATTTGTGGATAACGACTTAACCAAGCAGGGCATTAGGTTTTTTGGCTCGAATGTCATCGGAAAATGGGAAGATATTCCAGATTTGGTAAGCAGGCATGATATTGGTTTGATAATCCTGGCTGATTATCGAGTTGATACAAAAGGTTATCGGATGATAAAAAGAATCTGTTCACAGACTGATGCTAAACTTGTGGTCATGCCAGATATTCTTGCTTCGATCAATCACCTGGTAAAGGGGTCATCAATGAAATCGGAGGGCTCTAGTGAGATTGAGGAAAAACTGGACTCAAAATGCATTGATTGCCTGGCACGACATTTCTACTCGTCAAAGACAGGATTGGATTAGTCCATGAAGGCTGTTGTATTAGCTGGTGGGAAGGGGACGCGGTTAGCACCGTATACTCGCATCATACCCAAACCGATGATGCCGATTGGTGATAAGGCTATCCTGGAAATTATGCTTTACCAATTCAGAAAAGCCGGGATTACTGAGGTAATTCTGACTGTCGGTCATTTAGCCGGTCTCATGCGTGCATATTTTCAAGATGGCTCACAAATGGGTGTTAACATTTGCTACAGCTATGAAGATCATCCTTTAGGAACGGCTGGTCCTTTAGGCTTAATTGATGGTCTTGATGAAACGTTTCTAGTATGTAATGGGGATATATTAACGACGCTAAAGATTCAAGAATTACTTAAATTTCACAAGCAAAATCAANGTGTAGCNACNATTGCCTCACATCACCGAGAAGTACCCATTGACCTGGGAGTAATCGAAATAAATGGTGATGATACGATTATTGGATACCAAGAAAAGCCAACGGTAAATTATTTAGTCAGCATGGGGATATATATCTTTGAACCGATGGTCTTACAGTATATTCAAAAAGGCCAATACCTGGATTTCCCAGATTTGATGAAAATTCTGATCGCAGATAAGAAAAAAGTAGTGGCATACCCGTATGATGGTTACTGGGAGGATCTTGGCCGAGCTGATGATTATGAACAGGCAAACATAGATTTCTTAGAAATGCGGTCGCAATTCCTACCTGAGGAGGATCATTGGACTGGCGAGTGCCTTTAGCTGATCTGGATTTTGATCAGCACGAGGAGGATGCGGTTATTCGAGTGTTGCGCAGTAAATGGGTAACGATGGGCGCAATTACTCAAGAATTCGAAGCACAATTCAGTAGAATGGTTGGAGCGAAATATGCAATAGCTGTTTCTAATGCTACTGAAGCATTACACCTTGCCTGCCTGGCACTTGGGATTGGTCCAGGGGATGAGGTGATTGCACCTTCTTTATCCTTTGTAGCTACTTCCAACGCAATTCTATACACCGGTGCTGAAGTACGATTTGCTGATGTGATCGGAACCAAGGAATTAACAATTGACCCGGATGATATAGCCCAACAGATCTCTCCAAAGACCAAAGCAATCATCGTTATGCATTATGGAGGATTTCCCTGCAGGATGAAAGAAATCCTTGTCCTTGCAGAACGCTTTAACCTTGCGGTGATTGAGGATGCAGCCCATGCACCAGGTGCCAGTGTGGATGGAAGAGCAATGGGAACCTGTGGAACGATTGGCTGTTTTAGTTTCTTCTCAAATAAAAACCTCGCGACCGGTGAAGGTGGTATGTTNGTGACCGATCGAGATGATGTGGCTGAGAAAGTGCGTCTATTACGTTCTCATGGGATGACGTCCTTATCATACGATCGACATCAAGGGCATGNTTATAGCTATGATGTGATCGATTTGGGTTTCAATTACCGGATTGACGAAATCCGAGCTGCCCTTGGATTAGAGCAGCTTAAAAAGCTTAGTGCGAATAATCATCGAAGGAAGGTCTGTACTGAACGCTATTGGCACAAATTAAATTCTAGTAGTATAGGATTGCCATTCAAAGATTATGCTGGCTCCCCAGCTTACCATATACTTCCAATAATGCTTCCGGATGGAGTCAACAGAGAAGCAATCATAAGCGCATTGCGTTCTGAAGGTATTCAGACCAGCATTCATTATCCAGCAATTCATAGATTTACGTATTATCGATCCCGGTATGGAGATATTTCCCTACCGAGAACCGAAACAGTCTCCGACCGAGAATTAACCTTACCACTCTACCCGAGTATGAGCCTTGAACAGGTTGATTTGGTAGCAGAGTCTCTAATCCGCCTGGTTTAAACTCAAGAGCCTAATTATTAGGATTGAAATAACCGTAGTAATTATCGACAATCTCAGGAGAATTAATGCAAGGACCTTTACAAGAAGAACAGAATTCAGAATCAATAGATCTGGTTAAATACCTAATTCTTATATGGCATTGGGCATGGTTAATCGTGCTAATTGTTGTAATTGTAATTGTGGGAACATATTTTATTAGTAAGTTGATTCCACCGGTTTACCAGGCAAAATCCACAATACTGGTGGATATGGCTCCTTCAAACAAATCACTTGATTACAGCACTTTAATGTTAAGCTCTCAACTCACCCAAACCTACTCGCAGATGCTGACGAAAAAACCTATTCTGGATGAAGTGGCAAATCGGATTGGTATACTCAAGGTCGACCCAGAGGCTGTCACAGTAAAACCTGTATCCAACACACAACTTATCAACATCTTTGTTGAGTCGACCAATCCACAATTAGCAGCTGATATTGCGAATATGTTGGTAACCGTTTTTGCAGATAATGTCAGCACTCTTCAGGAGACACGTTTCGCTGCCTCAGAACAGAGTCTGCAAGCACAGATGACAGACATTGAAAATAAAATCAAAGAAGCAAATGAACAACTAGCGGAGATAGTAAATCAATCGGATAAAGATCGACCATCTGGGACAATAAATCAAGCCGAAAAAGATAGACTTGAAACTATGATTGCAAATTATAGCCAGACTTATGCCGGCCTGTTGCAGAGTTATGAACAAGTACGACTGGCAAAAGCTCAGACACTATCAAGCATAGTTCAAATTGAACCTGCTGAAGCACCTTTGGAACCTGTAAGACCCAGGATGCTCTTGAATGTGGGTGTTGCTGGATTGGTTACTGTAATCCTTGCTTGTGGAATAATTATCGGGGTTGATCTGCTTAATGATTCAGTAAAAACACCAGAGGAAATAACAGATAGATTAGGTTTACCAGTTTTAGGGGTCATATCACACTATAAGAGAAGCAATGGAATACCAATAACAGAAGCTCAACCGCTATCACCCATTACAGAGGCATACCGCACGCTACGAACGAATATAAAATATGCGGGGGCGGGTTTGGAAATACCTCTTCGCTCCATCATTATTACCAGTAGCATGGAGGGTGAAGGTAAAACGGAAGTCCTGGTGAACCTCGGAATAGTTTTAGCTCAAAACAAATTACGTGTATTGTTGCTGGATGCAGATTTACGGCGACCCACTCTTCACCGCCGACTTGGTTTGGATAATATGGTGGGTTTAAGCCAGATCTTTGTTCATCCAGAGCTTGGGGTTAGTTATTCATTACAACCCACTCGTATTAATGGTCTGACAGCCCTTACCGCAGGTGATTCCCCGCCCAATCCATCAGAGCTCCTTGGTTCGCAATTAATGGGTTTAATTTTGGAGGATTTAAAGAATCGGTACGATATTTTGCTGATCGATTCACCTCCCACCCTGGCTGTTACTGATGCTGCTGTGATGCTTCCATATGTGGAAGGTATCTTATTTGTGATCAGACCTGGTTCTACCGGGATGGCTCCATTACTTCGAATGGTAAATCAGTTCCACCAATTAAATGCCAATTTATTAGGTGTAGTATTAAATGATGTGAATCTACGAAGCTCATCCTATGGTTATTACTACAAACATTATAAATATTACAATGATTATTCGAGTAGTAAAAGTAATAAGAAGAATGNAAAAAAAGGAANCAAAAGCGCTACTACAAATAAAAAAAATGGAAGTACGAATTCAGGACAGGTGAAGAAAAATANCAATAATCATTCAAGCAAGATAATACAAATAAGAGGGTTTAAGAATTCTCTAAGACAGTTAAATCAATCCATCTCGCTAGTATTTCGATATTATTAATATTGCGAGGCTAACTGCATACTTTTCAAAGCAGTGTTTTTTCTGTTTTATTTTTTCTATTAATTACCTCACTCTGTGTATCCCCGTTGTATGTCCTAACTGACTGGGTAATTATTCTAGGGTGTTCAGTGAATGGGTGCTTTGCCATTTCCTACCTGGCTCAAATGGATATCCGCATCGTAGCGATGATTAATTCTTGGGACGATCTTACCCATTCTCGAAATATGTTTCTGAAGTTATTCGAGTTCCCCACGCTGAACACTATTCTGAATAATTAATCGACCTATTGGTCTCAAACGCGAACCAGTGGGAGGGAGCCTTGATCCTCAAAGCCGCAGATAATTCAGCGGTTTATTGTTAAAATTAAAGGAGTTATTATTCAGGTATTCCAAGGTTGTGGCCCCTGATGGGTATATTATTTAATAATCCTTCAAATATTTTATAAGTAAGAGCTAACCCCCTGGAGAATATAAGCGAAATTGACTGATCGAATATATATAGATTATTAACTCTAAAAAACCATAGAAACTTTTAGCAGCTTTTCCATTTTAAGAATCTCCTTCCACCGATGGAAAGGCTTTTGGAATTTTCATTTGCAGTTTTGTTTTAGTATGGAAAAAACTCATTTGCTCCAATATCCGGAATGGCCTCCCTTGAGTTTCCGAAATAATCAACCTCGACCTCAGGCAATGTGAATGCTCCATCGATTGCTGGGGAAAAACTTGTCAATATATACCATTCCGGTGAATATTGATCTCCATTATGGGTCAACAATGGATCACCAATAACATCCCCAACCCCGGATGCAGCCGTTGGGGGTGTTTTTGACCATAAATTATTATTAAAACTCAGATCAGGATTTTGCTCTACAATAATAAGGAGCAATTGTCCATCTTGTTGGATAATATTGTTCGATATCTCAACATTCTGATGATCCCCTCTTAAGATCTTAATATTACTTGTGGTTATGCTGTTTACAAATGAATTATTGGCGATGAGTACATTATTCATACCACCGCCTTGTGATCCTTGCCACCAGTAGAGATTAATTCGATTACCAGAAGCGATATTATTAATGATCGTGAGATTGGCTGACGGTGGGTCATAGAGCTCATCACCTAGCATTATCCCAACCTGCTCGCCATATGGAAAAATATAACTTGTAGGATCAATATAAATAAAATTACTTTGGCAAATCACATACGTGCTGTCAGAGATATAGATATTCGCGGTGTAATTGTCGTGAATAATGTTGTCTTCAATTATTATGTTATCAGCTTCAAAAGATGATACACCTTCACCCCAATTTTCCCACACAATATTGTGGCTTATTCTTGCATGGGTTACCCCATTACGGGCAGCGCTCAGTCCTGATGAATGATTATTTCCATGACCGAATTCATTGGATAAGGCATTACGCCAAATNAGGCTATTTTTTACAGTAGAGTAGTGACCGCGACTGATTAGAATCCCATTTTCTTTATTATGATGGGAATAAATATTATCAGCANCAACAAAGGAACCAGTTAATACGACACCCATTCCCCTTGAATATCTCACTTCTACTCCTGATACACGGATATAATTCCCCGAAATAGTTAGAAGTGGTCCCCAATCATAATCTGGAATGGTAAAGTTATTTCCATCTATCACTGGATTTTCGCCAGGATATGCCTGGAAATATATTGGTGAATTGCCGGTTCCAGAAGTAGAAATATTTACCGATTCCTGATAGACCCCATCACGAATATAGACAACGTCTCCCGGTTCAACCATACTGGCAGCTTTTCTAATCGTTCGCCATGGATGAATGATAGTTCCTGGATTGTTGTTACTTCCTTGAGGGGAAACATAATAGCTATTTCCTGCCCGAATGGCAATCGGAAGGAAAAAATTATAAGGCGAGGATTTTCCTTCTTTATTCTCAGCGGAAACGATTAACTGTGGACTAAGTAGCAATGAGATGGATATACCTAGAAAAGCCATACATAGAATTTTCTTACGAAAGGTAAGATTAATGTCAGATTTCTTGATGATGTTTGTTCGATAAAACATTTATTCACCTAAAACTGGTTGTTTTCATCAAGATTATGCCCATAAATAACAAAAAATCTCTGGCAGCCGACCTACCAGAGATTAAAAAGACAAAATATCCTTAGGTAGTCCGGCGATCATGCGACAATGGTCGTTTAGATCCGTAACTTTGCGTCGCTGCCTTTTGGCAGGTTTACCTTTTCTATGATAAAAAATTATAGCAGTATTTTATATACTTTGAACTTGCTATTGTGTTAGGCTTTATTAATGTGGCGTTGTTATTTATGAGAAAGAATTCGGTTATGCCTCTACCATAAGTCTGTCTGAGAAATCCATTTGTGCTTTTTGAGAGATATAGAGAAAAATTGTTAAAAAATATCAAGATGCCAAAATTTATAGCTGATGTATCATCGCTTCTCAGCAGTCACATTATTATGGCTGCCATCGAGATTACGATAAGCATCTTGATCGCACGTGTGCTTGGTCCTTCTGGTAAGGGGATATTTACCACAGCCATCGTAACAACGAATTTAGTCCTGTCTTTCACGTATCTTGGGCTAGGCTCAGCCATCACTTATTTTATGGGTAAAAAGAAATACACGGATCAGGAAATTATTTCGTCAATATCATTGTTAATTATTTTCACAACCTTACTCGGGATAATAATCACTTCACTGGCATTTAGCATCACAGGATTTCAATTACGTTACGGCTGGGCAATTATTGTTATTTCAATCTCTATAATACCGGCGAGGATGGTGATGGCATATGCCAACGGTATTTTGATGGCTAAAGGTAGAATTCCAAAAATTGCCTCCATTAATGTAATACCAGACATAATCTACCTTGCAGGTGTAGTTATTATATTAATAATTGGGACACTAAGCGTCGAGCTGGTTCTACTTTGCCAGGTTTTGTCTGTATATATTACAGCCGGCTATATCTTAATGACAATTCGGGTATATGGTAAATTCACACCGTTATTCATGCCTGATATTTTCTGGAAAATGATCAGAAAGGGTATCATCTATGCAATTGCAACATTCGTTGTTGGTGTAAATTATAGTATTGATAATTTGATCCTTGAGCGCCTGACCAATTCAACCGAAGTGGGGATTTATTCTGTTGGTGTATCGTTAGCAAGCCTGGTATGGCTATTACCCAATGTTATTAATACCGTAAATTTTTCGCATAGTGCAATTTCAGATGATCCCCTTGCATACGCCAAGAAGACAGCAACGATTCTCAGAGTAGTTTTATGGATAGCTATTGTGCCTGTGTTAGTTCTGTATTTCGTTTCACCCTATATTATTCCAGTTATTTATGGCGATGCCTATGCTATGAGTGGGATAGTTTCACAAGTAATACTTCCGGGTATTTGGGCAATGTTAATATTTAGAACTTTACATGGAGATTTAGCTGGGCGTGGACGACCGGATATTACCATTTGGATCTATTTGGTAACTGCTGGGCTAAACATCGCATTAAATTTCTGGTGGGATCCATTGTTTGGAGCAGTTGGTGCTGCCTGGGCATCAACGGTGTGTTATATCGTTGGAGGTTTTATATTTGGAATCGTGTATGCCCGAATCAGCAACCTTAGATTGAGTGAATTATTCATCATTCAAAAAACTGACCTTGAACGATTAAGAAAAATGTTTGTAAAGCTATAAGGGATCTTTAGATATATTTTTACTGGGTTTAATGAGACCGAAATGGATTTCCATTCTCCGAAGAAACGACTAGCAATATTTCTACCCGAATTACTTGGCGGAGGTGCGCAACGGGTTATGCTTAATCTAGCCCAGGGAATAGCAGAAAACGGATATTCTGTAGATTTAATTGTGTCAAAAGCAATTGGTCCATATCTAGCAGAAGTACCCAAGAGTATTCGCCTGGTCAATTTAAAATCAAGTGGGGTGGTTGCGAGTTTACCTGCATTGATGAGCTATCTTTATAAAGAAAAACCTGAGGTGTTGCTTTCATCCCTTCACGCGAATATTATTGCGGTGGTTGCAAAAATGTTGTTAAGATTTCCAGGAAAGGTAGTTGTCAGCCAACACGACACAATTTCACTTTCTTCTCAGATGCATAAAAATGTAAAAGGAAAGTTGATGCCGCGTTTGATTAAATATTTCTATCCACGAGCAGATTGTATCGTTGCCGTATCCAAGGGTGTTGCTGATCAACTATCTAAGCTAACGAGAATTGAGCATGGGAAAATCCATATAATTTATAATCCGATTATCACACCAGATATTCAAGAAAAGATGGAAGAACCAATAGATCATCGATGGTTTAAACCTGGTGAACCACCTGTAATCCTTGGAGTAGGGAGTTTATCTACTGTAAAGGATTTTTCGTCATTAATAAAAGCATTTGATCAAGTACGAAAAACCAGATATGTAAGATTATTGATATTAGGAGAGGGTAGCGAACGCTTCAAGCTAGAACATCTTGTTAAAGAACTTGATCTTGGAAAGGATGTTTTGTTACCAGGATTTCTACAAAATCCATATGCTTATATGCGTCGTTGTTCTTTGTATGTTCTTTCCTCAAAATATGAAGGATTACCAACCGTATTAGTCGAAGCATTATATTGTGGGATGCCGGTTATCTCNACAGACTGCCCAANTGGACCAAGGGAAATCCTGGCTGATGGAAAATATGGAATGCTAGTTCCTGTTGGAGATATCCCTTCAATGGTTCAAGCTATTCAAAATGCGCTGGATGGTAATACCCCAGCTCCAACACCAGATAGCTGGCTAAGATATAAACAGGATATTGTTGTAAAGAAATACCTTGGAATCCTTTTCGATGGTGATCCATGCAATCGATAGTTTTATGGCTGTCGTATATATTAATCTTTACCATACCGTGGGAAAATGCGATCTCATTCATCGGATTTGGAACTTTCACGAGAGTTATTGGTTTTGCATTATTAGGAGTATGGTTATTTGTCGTGTTAATGAAAGGGAAGCTCCGAAAACCTGCACCATTTCATCTGGTTTTATTTCTATTTATCCTATTTAATATCTTCAGTATTTTATGGACCGATAATGTCGCAGAAACAAAACA
>Ga0031656_10000643_pt1 | contig 12331 bp, 10 predicted proteins | sample FrelakmetDIP11DI_FD_55080 | JGI IMG/M metagenome (GOLD analysis project Ga0031656, IMG submission 55080) | Freshwater lake sediment microbial communities from the University of Notre Dame, USA, for methane emissions studies - DIP11 DI | ecosystem: Environmental > Aquatic > Freshwater > Lake >... | reverse complement strand
ACGCGAGAACGCTCGCTGCCGCCGGCCCGACTCGTTGGCCGCTCACCTGCCCGCTGTCGCGTTTGCTGCACCGCCGGCCTCCCACATCTCCTCGGGAAGCTCCGCTCCCCGCCGCACGCCCTCACCGCGCGCTGTCAATTCGGGTCGTCATCGGCGCCGCCCGCCGCCACGCTGCGCAGGACGCGCTGCAGATCGGCGGTGGACACCGCATACTCCTTCCTGCAGAAACCGCAGTTCAGCAGCGTCGGGCCGTCAGGGTTGTCCTCGATCATCGACCGGACCTCTTCGGCCCCGAGCAGCATCAACGCGGTCTCGACACGGCGTTCCGAACAGCCGCAGAAGAACCGGACTGGGTTCTCGCCCAGAACGGTGAGGTCCTTCGCGAACAGGCTCTCGATCCACGCCATCGGTCCGGCGCCAGCGGCCATCTGCGAGGTCACCGCGCCGAGCCCGCGCACGCGCGACGACAGCTCGTCGGCCTCCTCGTCGCTGACCCCTGGCAGGAGCTGCACGATCAGGCCGCCGGCGTGACCGACCCTGCCGGCAGGAACCACGTGCACCCCGAGCAGGACCGCCGACGGGATCTGCTCCGAGTCCAGCAGGTAGCGGGCGAGGTCCTGCGCGATCTCGCCTGACACCAGCGGGACGACTCCGCGGTACGGCTCCCCGATGCCGGGGTCCCTGGTCACCACGAGCTCGCCGGAAGTGCCCACAACACCAGCGACGTTCAGCTTGCCGTTGATCTTCGGATCGGCGGTGGCAAGCGGGTTCGCGACCATCGCCCGCACCCAGCCCGTCGGCGACGCCGTGGCCAGCAGCTTGCCGGCAGGGCCGTCGCCGTCGATCTCGATGGTCACCATCGGCTCCCGGCCGGTCGCCTTCTCGAGCATCGACGCGATCAGCAGCGCGCCAGTCGCGATCCTCCCCACCGCGGCCGTGCTGACCGGCGACGGGTCGTGGATCCGTCGCAGCTCCTCCACGGTGGCCGTGGTGTCACACGCCACCACCCGCACCCGACCACCCCACGCCATGGCCCGGATCATGTGATCTGCCATCTCGAGTCTCCCCTGCCCGCCGGTGCAACCGCGGCGGATCAGCGAGCGAAGTGATCGGCGAAAACCTGCTGTGAGGGACGGGGCGTCTCGCCCTTCGCGGGACGCCGGCGGACGTAGCTGCCGTCAGCCCGGAGGTCCCAGGCCGAGTGATTGTCGTCCTCGTACACCTTGAGGATGGCGTCCAGCTCCGCCTTGAGGACCAGGTCCGTGACCGGCGCGATGGTCTCCACGCGGCGGTCAAGGTTGCGCTTCATCCAGTCCGCGGACCCGATGAAGTACTCGGGGTCACCAGCATTGGAGAACCGGTAGATCCTGCCGTGCTCGAGGAATCGGCCGAGCACGCTGTAGACCCGGATCGTTTCCGACAGACCGGGCACCCCGGGCCGCAGGCAGCACAGCCCGCGGACATTGAGATTGATCGGAACCCCGGCCTGGCTCGCGCGGTAGAGCTCGCGGATCAGGTCCGGGTCCTGCAGCTGGTTCATCTTGGCCGTGATCCCAGCAGGCTTCCCCGCGGCGGCGTGCTCGGCCTCGCGCCGGATCAGCTTGCGAAACCACTCGCGCATCTGCTCCGGCGCGACCACGACCTTGAGGTACTCGTCCGAGCGGGTGGCACCGGTGAGCTCGTTGAAGACTGCCGCCACATCCGCGCCCAGCTCGGGGTCGCAGCTCAGCATGCCGAGGTCCTCGTAGATCCGCGCGGTGCCGGTGTGGTAGTTGCCGGTGCCCACGTGAACATAGCGGCGGATGCCGTCCTTCTCCTCGCGCACGACCATCGCCAGCTTGACGTGGGTCTTGAGCTTCTCGACGCCATAGGCGACGTGCACGCCCTCCTGCTCGAGGAGCCGGCCCCATGCGATGTTCGGCGCCTCATCGAATCGAGCGGTGATCTCCACGAGCACGGCGACCTGCTTGCCGCGACGCGCCGCCTCGGCGAGCGCACGCACGATCGGCGAGTCACTGGACGTTCGATAGATCGTGAGCTTGATCGCCAGCACCTGGGGGTCTGCCGCCGACACCTCGAGGAAGCGCAGCACCGAAGTATCGAAGCTGTGGTACGGGTGGTGGAGCAGGATGTCGCCGCGCCGGATCTCGTCGAAGATCGCCCCCGGCTCGTCCGGCATCTTCTTCAGCCGAGCGTGGGTCACCGGCCGGTGGTGCGGGTAGCGAAGCTCGTCCCTGCCCTCGACCTCGAAGCGGAGGAGGTCCACCAGCCTGAGCGGATGACTGGCGGAATACACGTCGGCGTCGTCGACCTCGAGCTGCGCGGCGAGCCATGTCCGCACCTTCTTCGGCATCTGGGCATCGACCTGAAGTCGAACCGTTCCGGCGAACCTCCTCGCCTTGAGCTCGTTGCTGACCTGACCGATGATGCTCCCTGGGAAGAGCATCGGGTCGAAGTCGTCCACCTCGACCGGGCGGTCGGTGTCAGCATCCGCGCCTCGTGTCACGCAGAACCCATACGCCGTGATCTCACCTTTGGTGAACAGCTTGCGGAGGTTGGCGGCAATCAACTGCTCGAGGGGGACGAAACCTGTTCCATCGGCCAGCGGCACCCAGCGATTCCGGTTCGACGGCATCTTGAGTCGAACGAACCGCTCCCGCTTGCCCTCACGGATGGTGATTGCGAGGTTGAGGCCGAGATTGCTGATGAAGGGGAACGGGTGCTCGGCGTCCACCGCAAGCGGGGTCAGGATCGGGAGCACCGCACGCTCGAGGTAGCGCGCGAGCTCCTTCTTGTGGCTTGCGCCCAGGTCGGCGTAGTCGTGGATCCCGATGCCCTGCTTCGCGAGGGCGGGCCGGATCTCCTTCTCGACGACCGTCGCGAGCTCCTCGCACTGGGCGAGGAGCTCCGCTCGGCAGACGTCGAACTCCTCGCGCGGCGTCCGTCCCTCCAGTGACAGCTTCTGCACACCGTTGCGAATCTGACGCTTGAGCCCGCTGATCCTCTTCATGAAGAACTCGTCGTGCAACATGCCGAGGATGCCGGCGAACTTCACGCGCTCGAGCAACGGAAGCTCGCCGTCCTGCGCGAGCTGCAGCACGCGACGTGCAAACTGCAGCCAACTCAGCTCGCGATTGATGAACGCCTGAGGTGACTCAGGTGTGATCGATTTTTTCTCTTGCGATGTGATGGCCATGTCCTCTCCGAATTTCAAATTCTACGACACTCGTGTTCAGCGCGCATGAGGAGCTTGCGTTCAACGAACGATTTGTGTGTTACTATCGGACTGCAAGCAGCCTCGTGCTCTTGACATCAACACGAAAGGAACTGGAGAGGAGACATGGCTCAAGCAAAGACTAAGAAGCCAGTTGCCAAGGCGAAGACGGCCGCCAAAAAGAAGGTCGTCAAGAAGAAGGTGGCGGCGAAGAAGCCGGCTGCCAAGAAGAAGGTAGCCGCGAAGAAGCCGGCCGCCAAGAAGAAGGTCGTCAAGAAGAAGGTGGCCGCGAAGAAGCTGGCCGTCAAGAAGACGGCCGTCAAGAAGGCAGCCGCCAAGCCGGCCGCCAAGAAGAAGGTCGTCAAGAAGAAGGTGGCCGCCAAGAAGAAGGTGGCCGCGAAGAAGCCGGCCGCCAAGAAGAAGGTCGCCAAGAAGTAGGCGACAGTTCCGCCGCGCCGTCCGCATTCTTCGGAGGCAGGCACAGTCGCTGTGGCATGGCGTACACTTCTCGGACGGTGCGCGTTCGGGAGTGAGTCATGCAGGCAACCCTCCGGCTTCCGAAAGAGTGGGATGCTCGATCCCTCCGCGGCGTAGTTGGCGATGACTTTGATGCGGACCGTCCCCGGACGGTCCGCTTTCTTTATCTCGACACCTTCGACTGGCGGATCGCCTCGTCCGGCGGCTGTCTGACCGAGGAGACAACCGACGGCGCGCGAGCCCTTCGCTTCATCGACGGCAGCGGCGAACCGCCGCACGTACTCCCGTTGACCGGCTCGGTCCGCTTCGCCCGGGAGCTTCCGGAGTCCGTCCTCCGCGCGCGACTCGAGAGCCTCATCGAGATCCGCGCCCTCCTCCCTGTCGGCGAGTGCCGGGTTGAGCGGCAATCCGGTCGCTTGCGAAGCCCAGCCGGCGACACCGCGGTGTTCCTGCAGCTCGAGATCGCGACCATCCTCGACAGCTCGGGGCGGGCCACCGGCGAACCGATATCGAGGATCGAGGTGCTCGGTCTCCCCGGTTTCGAGGCGACCTTCGAGGGTTTGGTCCAGCGTCTCCGCGCGCTCGCCGCGACCAGTGATGACACCACCAACCTCACAGAGCTCGCGGTGGCCGCCCGCGGCCGCCACATCGGCGACTACAGCTCCAAGCTGAATCTGGAGCTCGATTCAGCTCAGACCGCCGACAGCGCGCTGCGGTCGGTCCTGCGCACCCTGCTCGGCACCCTGCGCGCGAACGTCGACGGCGTGATCGCCGACCACGACACCGAGTTCCTCCACGACTTCCGGGTCGCGACGCGGCGGACCCGGGCTGCGCTCGCACAGCTCAAGGGCGTGCTCCCGACCGCTGGCCTCGATGCCTTCCTGCCGGAGTTCCGGTGGCTCGGTTCGCTGACCAATCCCTGCCGCGACCTCGACGTCTACCTCCTCGAGATGGATGGCTTCCGCGCCCTGGTCGGCGACAGCGCCGCGGCCCTGGCCCCGCTGCAGGAGGTCATCGAGACGGAGCGGCAGGTCGCGCTCGGCGAGGTCCGCGCCGGGCTGCGCTCAGACCGCTTCCAGAGTCTGCTCGACGGTTGGCAGGCGTTTCTCGACGACCCACCGGCCGCCAGTGAGCCTCCCCCCATCGCGTTCCGTCCGGTGCGCGAGCTGGCATCGCAGAAAATCCGGAAGGCGTATCGGCGCATGCGACGCCGCGGCCTGGAGCTCGGCGAGAACCCACCGCTCGAAGACCTGCACCGCCTCCGCATCGACGGCAAGAAGCTCCGCTATCTCCTCGAGTTCTTCCGCAGCCTGTACGAGGAGACCGCGATCGAGCCGCTCGTCGAGCAGCTCAAGCTGCTGCAGGACATCCTCGGCGGCATCAACGACGTGCGAGTCCAGCAGCGGCGGCTGCTCGAGTTTGCGCACCGGAGAGAGCTCGCCGGCCGGGTCGAGACCCTGCTCGCGATGGGCCGGCTGGCCGGCGCGCTCCAGCAGCGGCAGGACCGCCTCCGCGAAGACCTCGCCAGCGTGTTCCCGGGCTTCGCCGGGCCCGAAGGCCGGTCCCGGTACAACTCGCTGTTCGGCGGCGGGGAGTGACGCGATGCGGACGTTGGCAATCTGGAGCATCAAGGGCGGGGTCGGCAAGACGGCGGCCGCCGTCAACATCGCTCATGCCGCCTCGCTCGGCGGGACGCGGACGCTGCTCTGGGACCTCGACCCGCAAGGGGCGGCGAGCTTCTACCTCCGGGTGCCGGCGCAGCTCGAGGGCGGGGCCAGAATCGTCGTCGACCACACCACGGACCTCGGTTGGCATGCCCGACCGACCGAGTTCGACAACCTGTCGCTGCTGCCGGCGGACTTCTCCTTCCGCCGCCTCGACCTCGAGCTCGACGCCACCAAGAAGCCGCGAAAGCAGCTCGCGCGACGTCTCGAGCCCCTCGCGACGCGCTACGACCTGGTGATCATGGACTGCCCGCCGAGCGTGTCGCTGGTCTCCGAGGCCGTGGTCCGCGCCGCCGACGCGGTGCTGGTCCCGGTCATTCCGAGCACGCTGTCGATCCGCACCCTCGAGCAGATCCGCGCGTTCGTCGCCGAGCACGGTCACGGCCGCACCGAGCTGCTGCCCTTCCTCTCGATGGTCGACCGCCGCAAGGCGATGCACCTCGAGCTGTGCGAGAGTTGCCTCGCCGACCCGACCTTCCTGCGCACCGTCATCCCCTCGGCGAGCGTGGTCGANCGNATGGGNCTGACCCGGGCACCGCTCGCCGCCACGATGCCGTCACAGCCGGTGGCGATGGCCTTTGCCGCCCTCTGGCAGGAAGTGGCGGCCAAGCTGCGCACCGGCCCGTGACCGCCGCGTACTGGCAAGAAGGCGCGCGTCCTGCCACGTTCGCTTCCGCGCCCGCTTCCGCTTCCGCGCCCGGGTGAGTGTATGGACGTTTCTGGTGACCGCCTCGCCTTTAACCAAAGTCCAAGACGCGCGAACCACGTGTGGTTCTTCCACGTTACACTCGCTGACGAGGCTCCCACTGGGAGGCGAACATGATCGAGAACACGCCGTTTCCGCCGCCGCTCCCCGCTCCACCGCCTGCTGCTCCCTCCCCCGGAGCGCTGCCCTGGGAGGACCCGGGCGTCGGCCGTGTCGAGGGCTTCTTCCGCACCATCGGACTGTTCGCAACCAAGCCCGACGACGCCTTCTCCCGCATGGCGCCCGCCGGCCTCGGGCGGCCGTTCGTTTACGCCTTGATCATGGCCTGGATCGAGCTCGCGACCGGCATGGCCTACTGGGCCGCCGCGCAGTCGCCGTTCATGTTGATGGGCTTTCCGGAGCTGCGCGACGAGCTCGCAGAGGCCGCCATCGGCACCGGCGTGATGGTCGCGATCGGGATCGGGCTGTTCGTCCTGATGCCGGTCATTCTCCTCATCGGCCTCGCCATCCACGCCTGCATTTTGCACCTGATGCTACTCATCGTCGGCGAAGGAAGGCGCGGGCTCGCGACCACGGCGCGGGTGATCTGCTACTCCCACACCTCAGACGTTGCGAACCTGGTCCCGCTGTGCGGCGGGCTGTTGGCTCTGGTCTGGTTCGTGGCGCTACAGGTCATCGGCGTCGCCCGCGCCCACGAGTGCTCGTACGGCAAGGCCGCGCTGGCGGTCCTGCTGCCGATCCTGCTCTGCTGCTCGTGCCTTGCGGTCACACTCACCGTCTTCGGGGCGGCCCTGATCGGCGGGCTCGGCAACCGCTGACGGGAGCGCTCGTGCGGTGGACGCCACTGACCGTCGCCGACCGCCAGCTCGCCTACATCTGGGGCGGGCTCGCGCTCGCGCTCGTGGCGCTGAGGCCGCTGTGGCCGATCATCGACCGGTTCGTGTGGCCCTGCCTGTTCCACTCGATCACGGGAGTTCCCTGCCCGTCGTGCGGCGCGACCCGCAGCGTCCTCGCGCTGCTCGATGGTGACCTGCCGGGAGCTGTCGCCTTCAACCCGCTCGTGTTTGCAGCAACAGTCGTGTTCGTGCTCGGCGGCGTCATCGCCCCGCTGTGGGCCTGGCGTCGCGGCACCGCGCCGCACCTCGACCGCCCGCTGCCGCGATGGATTCGCGCCGCGATCGTGGCGGCGATCCTCCTCAACTGGACGTGGCTGATCGTGCACCTGTGACCCAGCGGTCACGTCCCATGAGTCACCAACCCGCATCCGGGCCCGCTTCCGCCTCCGTCAGTCATCCCGAGCGAGCCGCCCGCGAGGGCGGCAAGTCGAGGGACCTCCTGAGGGAACGTGGGCGCCGGTTCTCCCTCGGGCATCCGGCTTCCGGCTGCGCCTGCGGCTTCGCCGTGACGAGTCGCTTCTGGCTACGCCGTGACAAGCGGGCACGGAGACGGGCACGGAGACAAAAGCAGGCCGGGGGGACGGCCCATCCCTATCCCCTGACCCCTCACCCCTTACGGGAGGTTGGGCGGGGGTCCGAACAATGTACACTCCCCCGGACCGCCAGGGAGGAGCAGCCGTGGCACACGAAACCCCACCCGTTATCAAGGGCCTTCCCGACAACGCGCGGACTCCGCTCCGGCCGGGCGAGAGCTACATCCCGGTCGTGCCGAACGAGACCGGCATCCACGAGGTCACCGCTCGCTCGGTGACCATGGGCCTCATCTTCTGCGCGGTGTTCTCGATGGCGGCCGCCTACCTCGCGCTGCGCGTCGGGCAGGGCATGGAGGCTGCGATCCCGATCGCCATCCTCGCCATCGGCATTTCCCCGCTGTTCTCCCGCAGGAGCACGATCCTGGAGAACGTCATCGTCCAGTCGATCGGCGCCAACTCCTCGCACGTCGTCGCCGGCGCGGTGTTCACCATCCCCGCCCTGTACATGCTCGCTGCCGAGCCCGGCACCGGCGTGACCCAGCCGGCGGTCTGGCAGGTGATCGCGGTCTCGTTCCTCGGCGGCTGTCTCGGTATTTTGTTCCTGATCCCGCTGCGCTACCACTTCATGGTCGAGATGCACGGGCAGCTGCCGTGGCCCGAGGGCACCGCNACGACCGAGATCCTGCTGTCGGGCGAGCGGGTCGGCGGGCAGGCCAAGATCCTCGCGATGGCCGCCGGGATCGGCGCACTGTANGACGGCCTCGTCACGACCTTCCACGCCATGGCTGAGCTGATCTCGTTCCGCGCGGTCGGCCTGGGCGGCCTGCTGGCGCGGAACTTCATGACGCTGCGGATCCTCAACAACGCGGCCATCATCGGCATCGGCTATATCATCGGTGTCCGTTACTCGGCCATCATCTGCGCCGGCTCGTTCCTGTCCTGCTTCGTGCTCGTGCCCCTGGTGCATGCGATCGGCACCCACGTCCCCGGCGTGCTCGCGCCGGGCTCGATACCGATCGCCGAGATGAGCTTCGACCAGGTCTTCGCCTCCTACGTGCGGATCATCGGGGTCGGCGGCATCGCCGGCGCCGGCATCCTCGGCATCCTGTCAGCGCTCCCCTCGATGGTGCGCTCGATCGGCGCCAACATCGTCGGCATGAGCCACCAGGACCGCCGCGANATNACCAAGGTCCCNCGNGTCGANCGCTCGNTGTCCGGCCAGTTCGCNACCGTCGGCCTCGTGATCTTTGCGGTCATAGCTTTGGTCTTCTTCTCGTACGGGGTGGGGGTCGGCGGGTCCTTCGCATCCGCCGCCGTAGCCACGGCGCTGGTGATGTTCATCGCGTTCCTGTTCGCGCCAGTCGCGGCGCGCGCGATCGCCATCGTCGGCACCAACCCGGTGTCCGGGATGACGATGCTCACCCTCATCGTCACCGGCTTCGTGATGCTCAAGCTCGGCCTGTCCGGCGGCAACGGCATGTTCGTCACGATGATGGTGGGCGGCGTGGTCTGCACTGCGCTCGCCGCCTCGGGCGCCCTGTCGTCAGACCTCAAGATCGGCCACTGGATCGGTGCGACGCCGGCGCGCCAGCTCAAGCTGAAGTTTCTCGGCACCTTTGTTGCCGCGGTGTTCTGCGGCCTCGCGATGTGGGTGATGGCAAACCAGCCCGCCGGGATGGGGTTCGGCACCTCGGCGCTACCCGCGCCCCAGGCGTCGGCCATGAAGGCGATCCTAGTCGGGATCTTCGGGGCGCAGACCTCGATCCTCCAGTGGTACCTGTTCGCGCTCGGCGTGCTGCTCGCGCTGATCCTCCGCATGACTGGCGTGCCGCCGCTCGCCTTCGCCCTCGGCATGTACCTGCCGATGGAGCTCAACACACCAGTCCTGCTCGGCGGCATCCTGGCCTGGATCGTGTCGCGCAAGCGAGGCGCCGACGACGCCACCGTCAAGGCGCGGCAGGACCGCGGGATCCTGGTCGCCTCCGGGCTAGTCGCCGGCGGTGCGATCATGGGGGTCATCGACGCGGCCATCAACACCGTGATCAAGGAGTCCACGGGAAGCCTCACCGCCAAGGAGGTCGTGCACCTGCTGCCGGAGGCCGCCTTCGCGGGCATACCCGGCGAGCTGATCGGCACCCTGACGCTGCTGGCGCTGTGCGCGTTCGTGGTCGCCTTCTCGCGCCGCGCCAAACCCGTTCGGGAGTGATGGGCCGCCGATCGCGGCCTGACCTCACCATCGGGCACGGGCCCGACCGGGACGGACTCGTCGAGAGTTGCCTTCAGACTGAATGACGCAAATCGCCAGGAACGCACAGGGCAAAGGCCCCCGTGCGCGATCCTGACAGGCCCGTTGTGGTTGGCTTCTGCTCCCTATGCCCCTCAGGATGCGCGCAGCGCATCCCGAGGAGCGTGTGGGCAGAGGCCAACAGCAGTGACCACGTCAGGAACGCGCCCAGGGGCCTATGCCCACACGCTCCTAGAGGCCGGCGATGAACTCCTCGATGTCCCTCGCCACCTCGGCACGGTGCATGTAGGTATTGGAGGGGCACTCGACGGCGATCCCTGCCGGCAGCGTGGCGACGATCGACTTGGCCTCGCTCTCGGCGTGGAGGACGTCGCTCGAGGCGTACGCGATCGCCACCGGCGCCGTCACTGTCTCGAGCCTCGGCCAGAGCGAGTAGCCAACCACCGCCCGCGCCGACAGCTTCAGCCGGATCGGCTCCGCCGCGTTCAGGGTCCTCTCGTAGCGCCGCATCTGGTCGGGCTCGCGGCGGGCGTCGACTCGGAAGTGGCGCAGGTACCAGATCACGAGGTGCTTGGCGACCGAGTAGCTGGCGGCCGGTACCCGCAGCAGCGGGAGGCTCCACCACGGGAAGTTGAAGGTCGCGTTGGGACCGATCAGGAAGGCGCCGCGCGCCGGCAGCCGAGCTCCCTTGAGGGCCTCGAGGAGCGCCGTCGAGCCCATCGAGCTGCCGAACCAGATGGCGCTCGACCGGTCCGCCCCGACGACACGGGCGATCTCGCACAGGTCCCCGGCGAGCCGCGGCACGCTGAACTCGTCGACTCGCAAGCGGCGGCGGTCGATCTTCGCCGACCGCTTCTCGCGGGTCTCGATGTAGACCACCGGCCGCCGCCGGACGAGGACCTCGAGCAGCGGCCTCCAGCCTTCGACCACCGAAACCCAGCCGGCAACGAAGTACAGGGGCGGCTGACCGGTCCCGTCCGGCCGCCACTCCATGACCCTCAGCTCGACGCCGTCCTGCACGGAGAGCCACCGCTCCGAGTAGGCAGCGCCCGAGTCGATCGGGTCCCTGGTTGGCAGGAGCTCGGTCACCGGCAACGATCATAGAACGGATGCGCCGCATTGCCGAGACTCAAGGCGCCGGCCGGCAGGTCCTCGGCAGCGCCCAGGCAGGAGCGCCGCTGCCGGCTCCAGCCGCCCACCCTGTTGGGCGGGCTCGACCGTCCGGCTCAGCCGAGCGCGGCGATCTGGCGGTGCCGGAAGCAGCTCACGAGATGGTCGTTGACCATGCCGGTGGCCTGCATNTGGGCGTAGACGATCGTCGGCCCGACGAACCGGAAGCCGCGCTTCTTGAGGTCGCGCGAGACGGCCTCGGCGAGCGGCGTCGATGCCGGCAGCTCGGTGAGGGACGTCCACGAGTTCTGGATCGGGCGGTTGTCGATGAAGCCCCAGATGTACGCCGCGAAGCTGCCGCACNCGTCCTGNACGGCNAGGAACGCGCGNGCGTTGCCGATCGCCGCCTCGATCTTGAGCCGGTTGCGGACGATCCCGGCGTTGGCCATCAGCCGGGCGACCGCTCGGTCGCCCATGGCGGCGACCCGCACCGGATCGAAGCCATCGAACGCCTCCCGGTACGCCTCTCGCTTGCGCAGGATGGTCAGCCAGCTCAGGCCGGCTTGGGCCCCCTCGAGAACCAGGAACTCGAACAGCGTGCGATCGTCGCGGACCGGCACTCCCCACTCTCGATCGTGGTAGGCAACGTAGAGGGGGTCATCCCCGCACCACTGGCACCTCGCGGCGGACCCCTCACGACGCTGCGGCATGCTCGTCGACCTCGTCGCCGGCGAAACGCAGCCGGACCTTCCTGGAAAACACATCGGCGAACAGCTGGGACTTCTTCTTGAGCGACCACCCTTCGAGGAGCAGGCCACCGGTGGCCTCGAGATGAAGGGTCACCCAGGAATTGCCGATCCTCACCTGGAGGTCGCGCACCCGCTGAAGGTGATCCCGATCGAGCGCGTGGGCCACCCGGAGCAGCGCGATGAGCCGCACCACTCGCTGCTGTTCGTCCTCACTCAGCTCGGCGAAGGGACGGTGCATGGCGGTCGGGTCTGCTCCGCGGTGGTAACGGGCGACCGTCGCCACGAGCTGCATCTCGCGCTGACTGAAGTTCGGCAGCTCGGTGTTCGAGATCAGGTAGTAGGAGTGCTTGTGATGGGCTTTGTAGCTGACAAACTGGCCAATGTCCTGCAGCAGGGCCGCGGCCTGCAGGAGCTTCCGGTCGGCGCTGCCGAGATTGTGGAGCGGCCGCAGCTGGTCGAACAGCGCCAACGCGAGCTCGGCGACGTGACGGGCATGGGCCTCATCGAAGAGGTGCTTGCGGCCGACCGTGACCGCGCCGGCGAGCACGTCGCGCGCCTGGCGATCGGCGTGGTCGCGGGTGCGCGTCAGCCGATCGACAAGGTCGAGGAGCACGCCCTCCTTGACTCCGACGTTGGGCACGATGATCTCCTCGGCCCGGCACAGCTCGGCGAGCCGC
>Ga0031656_10000639_pt1 | contig 12357 bp, 10 predicted proteins | sample FrelakmetDIP11DI_FD_55080 | JGI IMG/M metagenome (GOLD analysis project Ga0031656, IMG submission 55080) | Freshwater lake sediment microbial communities from the University of Notre Dame, USA, for methane emissions studies - DIP11 DI | ecosystem: Environmental > Aquatic > Freshwater > Lake >... | reverse complement strand
AGTCCGGCAGCGGTTTCCGAAATGGGAAGCACCTCGGTCCAGGAGTTCTGAATGAGCGTGATTTGCTGGGGTGTCATGATGGTTTCCTCGTGGCATGAAGGGTGGGTGACATGCAGGGCTGTGGTGATGAAATCATCCGCCGCCGTGAACACGACGCCGGGGAGTTCGGGGCGTCGGGTAATCAGGCTTACGCATGGTCCATGCCAGCCCTCGCATTCGCGCCAAAACGCCGCACTCGGAAACGAACATCCATCCGAACCCGGATAGTCAGGCCTGCTGACAGTGCGCACACGCACCAATGGTGTGCATGAAAGCCGCATTTCAGGCGCGTGNTCTGACTGTGCAGCGCCCTGGGGCACAGAATCGGCCGGACTGCTCACTGGCTCAACCCTTGCTTAATACAGTGAGTCCCAGTACCGTCAGCTGTTATGAGTACCCACGTCGCAATTCGCCACACCACCCATTACAAATTCGATCGCCTTGTGGCCTTGAGTCCGCATATCGTGCGGCTGCGACCGGCACCGCATTCGCGTACGCCCATCCTCGCCTATACGTTGAAGATCACGCCGGAGAAACACTTCATCAACTGGCAGCAGGACCCATTCGGTAATTACCTCGCACGGCTGGTCTTCCCCGAGACGACGCGCGAATTCTCGGTCGACGTCGAAGTGATTGCCGACATGACCGTGATCAATCCCTTCGATTACTTCATCGAGGAAAGCGCCGAGCATTGGCCGTTCGATTACGCCGCTTCGCTGAAACGCGAGCTCACCCCCTATCTGGAAACCGAACCGGCGGGCGAGCACCTTGCCGCGTGGCTGGCCAAGGTGCCGCGCGAGCGCGTTCAATCCAATAATTTCCTGGTCGCGCTGAACCAGCGNCTGCAAAAAGACATTGCCTATACCGTGCGCATGGAAGTCGGCATCCAGAGCTGCGAGGAAACGCTGGAAAAGGCGCTCGGTTCGTGCCGCGACACGGCCTGGCTGCTGGTGCAGATCCTGCGCCATCTGGGCCTGGCGGCTCGTTTCGTGTCGGGATATCTGGTGCAGCTGACTGCCGATGAAAAATCGCTCGACGGCCCCTCCGGCCCCGAGCACGATTTCACCGACCTGCACGCCTGGGCCGAGGTGTATCTGCCGGGCGCGGGCTGGGTCGGACTCGATCCGACTTCGGGCCTGTTCACCGGTGAAGGCCACATTCCGCTTGCGGCCACGCCGCAGCCTTCGTCCGCCGCGCCGATCGAAGGCATGACCGATCCCTGCGAAGTCGAGTTCGAGTTCTCCAACACCGTCACCCGCATCATGGAAGACCCGCGCGTCACCCTGCCGTATGCGGACGACGAGTGGGCGTCGATTCTGGCGCTCGGTCACATGGTCGACGAAAAACTCATCCGGCAGGACGTGCGCCTGACCCATGGCGGCGAGCCTACCTTTGTGTCCATCGACGACATGGAAGGCGCCGAGTGGAACACCGATGCGCTGGGCGAACACAAGCGCGAGCGCGCCGAGGTGCTGGTCAGACGGCTGAAGGACAAACTTCCTGCGGGTGCGCTGCTGCATACCGGGCAGGGCAAATGGTATCCGGGCGAGCCCTTGCCACGTTGGGCGCTGGGCCTCTATTGGCGGCGCGATGGCAAAGTCATCTGGAAGAACGACGAATGGCTGGCCAAAGCCGGTCAGGACTACGGTCACACGGTCGAGGATGCCCATCGCTTTGCCGAGGCCATGACACCCTATCTGGGCTTGCCGACCCGTTATGTCCANGCCGCTTATGAGGATGCGCTCGCAGCGCTGCTGCAGGAAGCCGAAATCCCGCTGAACCTTGACGCCGAACAGGTCGACCTGAACGATCCGTCCTCGCGCGGCCAGCTTGCCAACAAACTGTCGCGCGGCCTGAACACGCCTACAGGGTATGTCCTGCCGCTGGCATGGCGCTATGACACCAAGTACTGGCACAGTGCAATGTGGCAGACCCGNCGCGACCGGCTCTATCTGGTACCCGGCGACTCGGCGATGGGCTTGCGTCTGCCGCTGGGGTCGTTGCCGTGGGTGGCTGAAGAAAAACGCGAGCCCTGGATNGAAGTCGATCCCTTTGCACCNTCGGCCCCGCTCGCCAACTTTCACGGCGAGATCGCTGCGCGCTACAGCCATATGGAGCAACCCGCACCCGAGCATCCCGGGGTGCATCCTCAATCGGCCGACGACAGCGTCACGGTAGAGGTCCCTCACACGGCGCTGTGCGTCGAAGCGCGCGGCGGCTGCCTGCATGTGTTCATGCCGCCCACCCGCACGCTGGAGCAGTACCTTGAAATCCTCGCGGTGGTCGAAGCCTGCGCCGCCAAACTGAAGCTGCCGGTCGTGATCGAAGGCTATGCCCCGCCTGGCGATGCGCGCATCGAGAAGCTGCTGGTCACGCCCGACCCCGGCGTCATCGAAGTCAACATCCACCCGGCCCATTCCTGGGAGCAACTGGTCGAGACGACCACGCTGGTGTATCAGGAAGCGCGCCTGTCGCGCCTGGCCGCCGAAAAATTCATGCTTGACGGCCGCCATGCCGGCACCGGCGGCGGCAACCACGTCACGCTCGGTGGCGCGACGCCTGCTGACAGTCCTTTCCTGCGACGACCCGATCTGCTCGCCAGCCTGATCACCTACTGGCAGCATCACCCCGCCTTGTCGTACCTGTTCTCGGGCCTGTTCATCGGCCCTACCAGCCAGGCGCCGCGCGTCGACGAAGGGCGGCCCGAACGGCTGTATGAACTCGAAATCGCCTTCCAGCAGATGCCCGTCGGCGAGACGCCGCAGCCCTGGCTGGTCGACCGGCTGTTGCGCAATCTGCTGACCGATCTCACCGGCAACACCCACCGCTCGGAGTTTTGCATCGACAAGCTGTATTCGCCCGACTCCGCAACGGGGCGGCTGGGGCTGGTCGAATTCCGCGCCTTCGAAATGCCGCCGCACGCGCGCATGAGCCTGGCGCAGATGCTGCTGCTGCGCGCGCTGGTCGCCCGCTTCTGGGACAAGCCGTATCGCAAGCCACTGGTGCGCTGGGGCACCTTGCTGCACGACCGCCACATGCTGCCGCATTACATGTGGGCGGACCTGAAGGATGTGATCGACGATCTCAACGCCGCCGGATTCCCCTTCCAGCTCGACTGGTACAAGCCGTTCATGGAATTCCGATTCCCGCGTTTTGGCACGCTGCAGATCGGCGACATCGCCATCGAACTGCGCACCGCGATCGAACCCTGGCATGTATTGGGCGAAGAAAGCTCCAGCCAGGGCACGGCGCGGTATGTGGATTCCTCCATCGAGCGGGTACAAGTCAAGGTCACCGGGCTGACCGGCGATCGCTATGTGCTGTCCTGCAATGGACGACGCGTCCCGCTACTGCCCACCGGCACCCATGGCGAAGCCGTGGCCGGCGTGCGCTATCGGGCGTGGCAGCCGCCCTCCGCGCTGCATCCCACAATCGGCATCCATTCGCCGTTGACCTTCGACCTCATCGACACCTGGAACGGTCGCGCCATCGGCGGCTGCACCTATCGCGTCGTACATCCCGGCGGACGCCACGACGACACCTTCCCGGTCAACGCGATGGAAGCCGAGGCGCGCCGCCATATCCGCTTTCAGGAGTGGGGGCACACCGCCGGCCCCATCACCCCACCGCCCAGCCTGGCATCGCTTGTCCTCTTCTATCCCGGCGGCACCCCGCCCGGCCCGATGGCCCCGCCAGCCGAGGAACAGCTGGAGGAATTTCCACACACGCTCGATTTACGTCGGCACTAACCTGTCTCCCTACACGGAAAAAACATGGCTCAAATCCACTTCATCGGCGGCGAAAAAGGCGGCGTCGGTAAATCGCTGGTCGCCCGCGTNCTTGCGCAATATCTGATTGACCACGAACGTCCGTTTCTGGGCTTCGACACCGACAAGTCACACGGTGCGCTCATGCGCTTCTACGCCGGCTACGCCTCCCCCGTCGTGGTGGATCGCTATGAAAGCCTCGATGCGATTGTCGAAGCTGCCGTTGCAGCCCCCGACCGCAGCATCCTGGTCGACATGGCTGCGCAAACGCAGGATGCGCTGACCCAATGGATGGATGATTCCGCACTGATCGAACTGTCGAGCGAATTGGGGCTGGGGCTGACTTACTGGCATGTGATGGATTCGGGACGCGACTCGGTCGACCTGCTAAAGAAACTGCTGGACCGGTTTGGCTCGCGCCTCAACTACGTGCTGGTGCAAAACCACATCCGCGGCGACAACTTCGGCATGCTTGAAGCATCCGGCGAAAAGAAACGAGCGCTGGAACTGCACGCCCGCATCATCGACATCAAGCGTCTGCACGAAGCCTCGATGATCAAGATCGACAGCCACAGCAGCAGCTTCTGGTCCGCCACCCAGAGCACGGACGAACATGCGCTTGGACTGCTGGAACGGCAACGCGTGAAGATGTGGCTGAAAAATGCCTACAGCGAAATCGATACCCTGCATGTCTGAAGAATACCCTTACGGGAAACTGGACCTGGACGATGCGCACCACATCGCCGGCGCTGCGAATTCGCTGTTGATGGCCCTGCAGGAGCATGCCGAAGCCGGGATGGAGGCTGACCCGGCAGCCGCCCGACTCACCAAGAAAGGTGTCGATCTCGGCGATGCGCTGCTCGACATGGCGCGCCTGCTGGTGTCGCGTGGCGTCTTTTCCAGGGAACGCCACCTCAGCGAAATCCTCATCTACAGCGCAGCCATCGCCGATGGCTGCGAAGTGTGTGCGCTGACCCACATCGACGGNGCGATCCGCGCCAAGGCGCCGGAGNCCATCATCAACACCGTGCAGGCCATCGCGCTGTATGTACGTGCGCAGGCAGACGACGATACCTATCTGCTGTTCGATGCCTACACCAAGCATTGGCAGCGCTTCGCGGACTGGCCCCATCTGCCCCACGGCAAGGTCTCGAACCTGAAGTTCTATAACCTCATTGCTCTGCTGATGAGCCTGGTGGTGCGCAAGCAGCGTCTGGTGCGCCTGCATACCCGCGAGTTGCTGACCCGGAGCGATGTCACGCCGGAAGAACTGCTCGAGGTCATCGGCATCGCCCAGGTCATGGGGGGGTTCCCGGCGCGCTGGGAAGCAGTCCACATCCGCAATGTCGCGTACGAACTGCATGAACGGGGCTTGCTGCCGGAGACCTTCGTCGTCGTGCTCGGCAGGATTCCGGTGCCACGGGTCAAAGATCCGGCATGAGATCGAGTCCCGCAGGGGTTGGCAACGTCGCCGCGATAGCGTCCGCTCCGTCACGCAACCCGAAGACGCGGCGGGAGCGGATCAGCCGCTAGAATGAATCATGCAGCGCTTCAAGATCCTTCATCGCACCTACTACAATTTCTCTGCCGCGGTGCGGCTCGAACCCCACACCCTGCGCCTGCGTCCACGCGAAGGCCATGAACTGCACATCGAATCCGCCACGCTGGAGATCACGCCGCCGGCCACGCTGCGCTGGCATCGTGACGTGGAGGACAACTCGGTAGCAATCGCATCCTTCGATTCGATCGCCCGCCAGCTGGTGATCGAGAGCGAAGTCGTCATCCAGCAATTCAACCAGGCGCCCCTCGATTTTCTGGTGGCCGAATACGCGATCAACTATCCGTTTGCCTATATCCCCGATGACAGGGTTGTCCTCGCGCCCTGCCTGCAGGGTTCCGACCGCGCGGCCAGCGCGACTCTGGTGAATTGGCTTGCAAATGTATGGCGGTCCGGTGAACCGATTCAGACCTACGCACTGTTGCAGCGCCTGTGCGTCCACATCAATCAGTCGCTTTCGTATCAGGCGCGCGAGGCGCCCGGGGTTCAAGCTCCGGCTGAGACCCTGTCTCAGGGCACCGGCTCCTGCCGCGACTTTGCCAATCTGTTCATGGAAGCCGCGCGTCACCTGGGGCTCGCCGCGCGATTTGTCAGCGGCTACCTCTACGCGGAACCCTCGGCTGTCAATTACGGAGCGACCCATGCCTGGGCCGAAGTGTTCCTGCCAGGCGCGGGCTGGAAAGGTTTCGACCCCACCATCGGCAAAATCGTGGGCACCGATCACATCGCTGTCGCGGTGGCCAGGCTGCCGGAATCCGTGCCGCCTGTTTCCGGCTCATTCGTCGGTCCTCCGGGCGCGAGCCTCGATGTGGGGGTATGGGTGACCGGACTGGCGTGAAGACCGGTTCCACACAACACGGCGTGCGTGCCATGAAGGCATTCAGGCTTTACACCCCATGGTGTGCTGGCGCTGTCCCTGGCCAGCGGCATCAATGAGGCCATAAGCGAGCCGGCGGCAGCCATCCGGACCTCGTCAGGGCGAAGCGCGAACAATTTCAGTCAAAAAAGGCTATATCTACAGTGTGGTCGACGAAAGAAGGCCGCATTGCATTTCATTCGTCCAACATTCATTCAAATTGGAGTGACATCATGAAGCCGAACAAACTGCTGCTGGCCGCGATGGCCATAATCGCCATGCCTGCCATGGCCCAACAGACCACCCCCGAATCTGTGGTCGAGAAAATGACCGACCCGAGCAAGACCCCCGAGTTGATGAGGGATCCCAAGGCCGCCGTGCCGGCTATGCTCGCCACCATGGATCCGGCCTTCTACGCCGCCATGGCCAATGCCTCCATGGATCCCGCAACCTACACCCGCATGGTGGCGGGCATGATGAACCCGGCGATGTACACGAACTGGATGAGCATGATGGCCGACCCCAATGTGTACATGAAATGGATGGCGGCGGGAATGGATCCCAACTTCTATACCGCCATGATGACGCCCTTCATGAACCCCAATCTGTACATGAAGTGGCTGATGTCGCCGATGGATCCCCGCGTGTTGAGCGCGGCCATGACACCCCTGAACCCCAACATGTACATGAAGTGGCTGACAGCGCCCGTGGATCCCCGCAACCTCAATCTGATGATGCAGCCGATGAATCCCAACCTGTACACCGGCTGGCTGGGCGCCACCATGAATCCGCAGTCCTACGGCAGCATGGGTGCGTTCATCAACCCGGCTACCTATGGTGCGATGGTTCCCCAGATGATGCCGCAGGGGGCTGCCCCGGCAGCGTTCATCAACCCTTTCGACCCCAATGTCTGGGGTCAGATGATGACTCCGGCTGCTACAGCGCCAGTTGCCCCGGCACCCGCCGCGCCCGCAGTGAAGTAATCGGAGCCGGAACCACCGAACGGGGCGTTGCGCGAGCAGTGCCCCGTTTTATTTGTCACCCGATTTCCATCCCGGCCGGCGACATCGCTGCCGTTGATCTGCAGGCGCATTCAGGAAACGTCACCGCCGTTGGATCGATACCCGGCTGCGACGGCGCGCTTTACGCCTGCGCTTCTTCCTGCAGCGCCCGCAGGCTTTCTTCCACGCCGGCCGCGTGCGTGAGTTCGGCGACGTTGTCCTTGGTGAAAAATCCCTCGAAGCCGCCGAAGCGCTGGACGTATTCGATGATGAGCGAGGAGTACTCCGACGCACTGGAGAAAATCTGCTTCAAGCCTTCTTCCTTCGAACCGATGACGTCGAGCAGGAAGTTCTGCCCGCAGTCGCGCAGCGACCGGACGACGTAGTCGATATTGGCCATGTCGGCGGTTTCGCCATCCTTCACCGCCACCGCGATGTGATGCAGGCGCGGACCAAAGTTGCGGACGAAGGCTTCGGTCGGCGATTCGGTCAGCAGATGGTTCATGAAGTACGGATGATTGGCCGCGGTGAACACCTTGGCCGGGCACACGAGTTCGTTGGCGTAGTGCACGCTCTTGGTGACGTTGGTCGAGGAGTTCTGGTCGGCGATATCGTACGAGCCCCAGTAGTAATAGCTCGACAGGGTCAGGTATTCGAGGATCGCCGCTTCGCGGTTCTGGCTGTAGATGCGCGTGGCGAGGTGGTCGATCGGCAGCAGCATCTCGTCGATGCCGAGCCTTTTCTGCGTCGCCTTGGCGGCTTCATAGGCGGCCTGCATGTCTTCGCGGATGCTGCTCCAGCCGAGCGCGTAGACGCGGATGTCGGATTCGGGTCGCTCCCAGTAGGCGACGATGTTGTGCGTGTAGGGGCTGGGCTTCACCACCGCCATGTTGCCTGGCAGTTCCAGCTTGCGGATCTGCTCCTGGTTGAAGAAGCGGATGTCGCGCGCCTTCTGCATGGCGACCACGGCGTGCGGGTCGGTGACACGCAGCACCTCGCCCATGTAGCGCGAGTTGGGTTTGACCGCACCGATGGGGTAGACCTCGTTGAGGCTCCTGAAGATGCCGCGCACGTTGGGGTCCTTCACCTCACGCACCAGGATGTCGGGGGCGCTCATGTCGATGCGCAGGATGTGGGTGTAGTGCGCCTCGGACTCCAGCGTGACCAGATAGTGATACGGCGTCATCACGCACAGCTCGGCTACGTAGGCAACCGAGTGGCTGGGCTCGACGGTGATCATCAGCGCATCGATCTGACGGATGCATTCGGTGAGCCCAATACGGTCGCGCTCCTCGAGCAGCGCCCGATATAGTCATCGAATTCCGGCGAGTTTTTCTTGTCGCCGGCGCGGGGAAAACTAAGCGAATACGTCATGGTCAGGTCAACTTGAACAGGGTTTGGGACATTTTTTGCGGATCCACGGCGCGGAAATAGGTCTGCGCGATGACCGCGTTGAGATCGGCAAGTCGCACCTGGATGTCGTCGCAGAATTCGTGCAGTCCGTCCGTCGCCAGACTGTGGTAATCGGCCCGATCCACCAGGTTCAGCATGCCCTGCAGCCGTCGCATCGGCTCGGCGCCCGGNAGTTCATCCAGCGCGAACTGGATTTCATGCAGGCAGTGGCGCACGCTGCGTGGAAACAGCAGATCGTTCAGCAGGAAGGCCAGCACCTTGTGGCCGCGCGCATGCACGCCGACGTGCCGCCGGTACATCTGGTGCGCCGACAGGGCGTGCAGCACGCTCATCCAGATGAGGTCGTAATACTGGCTGTTCTGGTACGGCAGGTTGATGGCATAGCTGACNTCGAGCACCCGCGTCGTCATGTCGGCCCGCTCGACGTTGCGGCCCAGCCGCATGAACTGGAAGCCCTCGTCGCGGCTCATGGTGCCGGAGAGCAGCCCGACCACCGCCTGGCGGCGGCGGATGATCTCGGTCAGCACCTCGTAGCGCTTGCGGCGGTCGAGCGCGCTGGCCTGATGGGTGCTGGTGTACAGATACAGCTCGTTGACCCACTCCCACGATTCACGCGGCAGCACTTCGCGGAAAGTGCGGGTGTTTTCGCGGGCGTGGCGGACGCAGGCGAAGATGGACGAAGGGTTGCGCTCGTCCTGGATGAGAAAGCTCATCACCGCGGTTTCGCTCGCCTCGTCGTACAGCTTGTGAAAGGCTTCGTCCAGGCCCACCACCTTGAGCAGGCCTTCCCAGCCGAAACTGGCGCCGCGCGGCATGTCCATCAGCAGCATGGTGGTAGCGTTGATCAGACGGGCGGTGTCNTCGGCGCGTTCGAGATATCGCGCCATCCAGTAGAGACTTTCCCCAACTCTGGCCAGCATCAGAGTGCCCCCCTTACGATCCAGGTGTCCTTGCTGCCGCCGCCCTGTGAGGAGTTGACCACCAGCGACCCCCGCCGAAGCGCGACCCGGGTGAGGCCGCCGTGCGTGACGTAACAGTCTTTCGATTGCAGGATGAACGGGCGCAGGTCGACGTGGCGCGGCTCGATCGCGTCCTCACAGAGCGTCGGCACCGTGGACAGCGACAGGGTCGGCTGCGCCATGTAGTTGCGCGGATTTTCAAGGATCAGCTTGGCAAATGTCGCCTGCTCGTCCGGCGTCGATTTGGGCCCCACCAGCATGCCGTATCCGCCCGATTCGTTGGCCGGCTTCACCACCAGCTTGTCGAGGTTTGCCAGCACATACTCGCGGTCGTCTTCATACATGCACAGATAGCTCGGCACGTTGGGCAGGATCGCATCCTCGCCGAGGTAGTAGCGAATCATGTCGGGCACAAAGGCATATACCACCTTGTCGTCGGCCACACCGGCACCCGGCGCGTTGGCGATGCCGATATTGCCCTTTTTCCAGGCACGCATCAGACCGGGCACGCCGAGCGCAGAATCGGCACGGAACACCTCGGGGTCGATGAAGTCGTCGTCGATGCGGCGGTAGATCACATCGAGCCGGGTCAGGCCCTCGACCGTGTTCATGTAGACGCAGTCGTCGTCCAGCACCACCAGATCCGAGCCCTCGACCAGGTAGGCCCCCATCTGCTGCGCCAGATACGAATGCTCGAAATAGGCCGAATTGAAGATCCCCGGGGTGAGCACGGCGATCTCCGGCCGCTCGCCGGGACGCGGCGAAAGCGCAGCCAGCATGTCGCAGAGCTGCGCCGTGTAGTCGTCGACCGGCAGCACGTCGTAGCGCGCGAACAGTTCAGGAAACAGCCGCTTCATCAACTGGCGGTTTTCCAGCATGTAGGACACGCCGGACGGTACGCGCAGATTGTCTTCCAGCACATAGAAGGTGCCGTCGCCATCGCGCACCAGATCAGTGCCGCAGATATGTGCCCACACGCCGAACGGCGGATTCGCGCCGACGCAGGCCGCGCGGAAATTCTTCGAATCGGCCAGCACCTCGGCGGGGAATACCCCGTCCTTCACGATCTTCTGCTCGTGGTAGATGTCGTCGATGAAGAGGTTGAGCGCTTTCAGCCGCTGCCCGAGCCCGGCCTCGATACGGTCCCATTCGTCTTTATGGATGATGCGCGGCACCACGTCGAAAGGCCACGCGCGGTCGATGTTGCCGGCCTCGGAATACACGGTGAAGGTAATCCCCGCCGCCATGATCGCTGCATCGACCGCGCGATGGCGGGCATCGAGTTCGTCACCGGACAGGCTGGCAAAAAATTCACACAGGCCTTCCGCGCCCGGTCTGGGTTTGCCGGGCGCCTCGAGCAGTTCGTCGTAGCCCCCCATCAGCGGATACTGTCCGCAATCGATCTTCATGTCAGTCTCCGTTCGGCGCCCCGTCATCTGGCGGTCGTTTGAGGCGCTCGCCTTCTACTGAGCAGCCTCTGTGCCAGGTCGGACAGATTCAATCAGATCAAGGGCTTGCCTTCGGCAGGGCGATGGATGGCACACGACCATGTCCCGTCATGGCGCACCTACACCCATGTGCGCACCGGACTGGTGCGTATCCCATGATACAGCCGGAATCAGGCCGCGGCACGGTCGACTGCGGCCAGGTCCAGCCACACCCGGCCGCCTTCGACCTTGACTGGAAATTCGCGGGCGCAACCCTGATCCGGCGCCACCGCGCAGCCGGATTCAAGTTCGATGTTCCAGCCGTGCAGTGGGCAGGTGACTTTTTTACCGTGCACGATGCCCTGCGACAACGGCCCGCCCTTGTGCGGACAGCGGTCTTCCAGTGCAAAGATTTCGTCGTCGGCGTTACGGAACACGGCGATGTCGAGATTGCCGTGACGCACCACACGTGCGCCCAGCTTGGGGATGTCGTTCACATCCAGGATGTCGGTCCATTGATTCATGTCGGTTCCTTTGCGTTATGCGGCGACGGTTTCGAATTCGTGTTTCAACTTGCCTTCCTTCGCACGCTCCATCCACGGATCGCGTTCGACCGACAACGCGAACATCAGGCGCTCGTATAGCGCGCGGCGGTTGTCGGCGGCGTCGAGGATTTTGTTCTTCACGTAGTCCAGCCCGACGCGGTCAAGGTAATGCACGGTGCGGTCGAGGTAGCGGGCCTCTTCTCGATAAAGTTGGAGGAACGCGCCGGAGTATTCCAGTACTTCCTCGGCGGTCTTGACCTTGACCAGAAACTGCGCGACTTCGGTCTTGATGCCGCCGTTGCCGCCGACGTAAATCTCCCAGCCGGAATCGACGCCGATGATGCCGACGTCCTTGATCGCGACCTCGGCGCAGTTGCGCGGACAACCCGACACCGCGAGCTTGACCTTGTGCGGCGCCCACATCTTGAAGAAGGCCTTTTCCAGGTCGATGCCCATCTGGGTCGAGTCCTGCGTGCCGAAGCGGCACCACTCGCTGCCGACGCAGGTCTTCACCGTGCGCAGCGCCTTGCCGTAGGCGTGACCCGACGGCATGTCGAGATCGGCCCACACTTTCGGCAGGTCTTCCTTCTTCACCCCGAGTAGGTCGATGCGCTGGCCGCCGGTGACATGCACTGTGGGGATGTTGTATTTCTCCGCCACCGTGGCGATGCGGCGCAGCTCGGACGGCGTTGTGTTGCCGCCCCACATGCGCGGGATCACAGAATAGGTGCCGTCCTTCTGGATGTTGGCGTGGGCGCGTTCGTTGATGAAGCGCGACTGTGGATCGTCCTC
>Ga0031656_10000638_pt1 | contig 12359 bp, 10 predicted proteins | sample FrelakmetDIP11DI_FD_55080 | JGI IMG/M metagenome (GOLD analysis project Ga0031656, IMG submission 55080) | Freshwater lake sediment microbial communities from the University of Notre Dame, USA, for methane emissions studies - DIP11 DI | ecosystem: Environmental > Aquatic > Freshwater > Lake >... | reverse complement strand
CTTGCACTCATTATCATGGCAAGCATTCGCGAGAAGCTGGAACTTGCTGATGTGCCGGCACCATTCAGGGGCACACCAATCGCATTCATCATTACCGGCCTGATCGCCCTTGCATTTACTGGTTTTGCGGGATTGATAAAAATATAATGAAAACTGTATGTATGTCATTACTAATGAGGGCATAAGGATGAAGACATTAATTATAAAATCCCTCCTGACCCCTGGTCGCCTTTGGCGCCGCCAGAGGCGGGTAAACTCCCTTTACCAAAGGGAGGGAAATTTCCCCTCTATTAAGAGGGGATTAAGGGGTGTGTACCCCTCTTTGGCAAAGAGGGGTACGGGAAGATTTTCTCATAATAATATTTTGCTTATGCATTCCTTAGTAACTCCTGAAAATTATAAATTCAGTTCAAGTTCTTTAATTCTGTCATTCCGGACAATCCAGAACCCATCAAAAAAATGGATTCCCCGATCAAGTCGGGGAATGACAGATTATATAAGCCGTAATTTGGGGATAGATTCTATTTCGTTAACCTTATATGAATGAATTTCACAGTATGCTGATAGATATACTTCAACTGCTGCAACTTCCTGACCTCTTTCACTTTCTCGTCCCATGCGTAGGCGTTGGCGGAGGCGTCGAAGCAAAGGAGCATATTGCGTTACTGCCCTTAATCAAATATACCCTCATATTCCTTGCAGCTATTGCCACGATATTCGGACTCGGTCTCGCACTTGCTGCGAAGAAATTCTCGGTAACAATCGATCCGAAGATCGAGCAGGTTATGGATGTCCTTGCTCATGCACATTGAGGAGCCTGCGGGTTCGCAGGCTGCGAACAGTATGCCGAAGCAGTCGTCACGAAAGCTGATGTTCCCCCCAACCTCTGTATTCCGGCAGGAATAAAAGGTGCCGAGGCAGTCGCTTTCATCACCGGGAAGAAAGCTGAAGCGCGCGAGCCGGTTTTTGCGCGCATCATGTGTCAGGGCGGCTGGAGCAAGTCTGAAAAGAGATTTGCTTATGAGGGTGTTCAGGATTGCAGGGCTGTCATACTCGCAGGGGGCGGGGACAAGGCCTGCAGGTACGGATGTCTTGGTTACGGGACGTGTTCGCGCGTCTGTCCATTCGATGCGATAACAATGACGGAAGATCATCTGCCCTTTGTCGATATAAAGAAATGCACCGGCTGCAGGAAATGTGAGGCAGCCTGCCCTACAAAGATCATTGAAGTCCTCCCTGCATCCAAGCAGGTTCTTGTTACGTGCCATTCGAGAGATAAAGGTGCCGATACAAGAAAGAACTGCCGGGTTGGATGTATCGCGTGCGGTATCTGTGCAAAAATCTGCCCCTTTGATGCACCTTCTGTCGAAAATAACCTGTCGAGGATAGATTTGAATAAATGTTCGGTGTGTGGCCTTTGCATTCTTAAATGCCCGACAACTGCTATCACTGATTTTATACCGCAGCGTCCAAAGGCATTTATCCTGGAGCATTGCACCGGCTGTCAGATTTGTGCTAAGGTATGTCCTGTCGATGCTCCCTCAGGTGAATTAAACAAGNTGCACGTGGTTGACACGACAAGGTGTATCGGTTGCGGAATATGNACCGCTCAATGTCCGGTGCAGGCTATCGATGGGACATTCAATGCGGCAGAGGTATTTGCTTATGCATCAAGAAGACAAGAAAAAGCCGCTTAGATATNGGCATCTCTTTGGGGAGCCTTATAATACTATTAAGGAGGGGCAGTTTATGAAGCAGTTAAGGNTTTTGTTGGCTTTCGTCGTTGTCGTGGTATTTGCAGGCCTTGCCTTTGCAGGAAGTGCAGGAGATGATTCGTTAAAAATGCTGATGGACGGGAACAGCAGGTTTGCATCCGGGAAACCGATCATGAAAGACATATCAGATGCTAAGAGAAAAGACTTATGCCTGGGACAGAAACCGTTTGCCATCGTATTAACCTGTTCCGACTCACGGGTACCACCGGAAATCCTTTTTGATCAGTGTCTCGGTGATGTCTTTGTCGTAAGGGTTGCCGGGAATGTTGTTGATAAAATTGAACTGGGGAGCATCGAATACGGTGCAGAACATCTGAATTCACCCTTATTATTCATCCTTGGGCATTCAAAATGCGGCGCAGTAAAGGCGACTCTTGGGGCAAAAGGGGAACCGGAAGGCAATATCGGTGAAATCGTGAAGAAAATCCAGCCTGCCGCTGATGCTGCAAAGAAAAAAGGCGGATCCGAAGATCAGATTCTCGAAACAGCCATTCAGGAAAATGTGAAGAACGTATATAACGACGTCATGACCAAGAGCACAATTATTCCTCATCTCGCACAGGAGGGGAAATTAAAGATTGTTGCAGGTGAATACAAATTGGATTCAGGGAAAGTCGATATGATTGAACTACCCAAAATGGCTGAAGGCCATAAATCCCATTAAGTTTTTTCTGTTCCTGCTCTTTAGAGGGCCTGTGCACATGCACAGGCCCTTTTATTTCAAGAATATTCTTCGATATCCGGTTGAAGAAGACCTCAGCACTCTGCTATCATGATAGCTACAGGCAAAGAGAGCGCTTATCATGGACGAAATAATCTTTCACTTTCTTCAGACAAATCCGATGCTCGCCAAATGCAATCTCACGGAGCAGGACATGAACGAGCTCACCACCCTGCTCAGGAAACACTGTATTTCCCCGCACGTCGCACAGGTCGTGAGGATGGTCGAAGAGGTCATCAGCATAGACCCTACCCTCGAATGGAAGGAGATTTTGGAAGCCGCCGCAAAGAAAATTGTTCAATTCCTCCATGCAGATGGCGCCTCTATTCGTATTTTTGATCCCGAAACAGACAGGCTCGCCGCCTTTGGCTCCTTCCAGTATTATTCTGAAACCGGCAGACAAAAAAATATCCCTGTAGAAAAGTCTGTTGCCGGCAAGGTAATTAAAAGCGGAAAGAGTTACCTTGTACCAAATATTCTCCTTGAACCGGATTATACAAACAAGGATGTGGTCAAAGAGCTTGGATTAAACTCACTGATGGCAGTACCGATCATAATTCCGGGATTCCTTGAAAGTGAACACAGCATACAGGGCAGCATTCAGATATATTACCGGGAGATAGACAGGGAATTTGACCCGCTTGAGGTTGCGAATGCCGAACTGCTGGCGAGAAGGGTCAGTTATGTACTTGCAAAGAAGCGAATCCTTGATCTGCAGAGACTGAATATCCAGAAAGAAAAGATTGTTGAGAAGATTTTCGTTAAGCTCAGCCATCGTGAAGGGATCAAGATGAAGGATGTCTTCGGTATGATGATACCCGAGCTGGTCAATATTATCCAGGTGCAGAGCTGCACGCTTTTCTCCGTATCATCTGACAGGAACCATGTCCAGATCGAGCTCGAGTATCCTTCAGATCAGGAAATCCATGAAATCTGCTGTGTTTATTCTGTGAAGGATCATCCATATTTTGATGCGTTATTACNTGATACAGAAAAGCGTGATGATTATGCAGACGAGAGGATTACCCCATCGTATATCCTCATTAAAGACCCGTTAAAGAGCAGGTTGTCGAATGATGAATTGAAACGGTATGCAGCCCGTCAGAACGTCAACTCTGTTCTCCTCATTCCGCTGAAGGCAATGAACGAAATCAATTACTTCCTGGTCTTTTATGCCAAGGACCGCCGGCAGGAATTCACCGAATATGAGATAGATCTCCTGAGCTTCTTNGGGAAAGAGATCATGAAGGCATTAAGGATCGAGAAACTGGATGACGTCCTNCATGATTTCAAGAACCCTGCGGTTGCGATAGCCGGATTTGCCAAACGGACAAAGAAACTTCTGGAAAAAGAAGACCTCGCGAGTGTTAAGGAAAAGCTGTCAGATTATCTTGATATCATCATTCAGGAAAGTGTCAGGATGCAGGAACTTGCCATTTATCCAAACATCGAGGGACGTGAACGGGAAGTGGACCTTTCGGAGACCCTCAGAAGGCGTTTCAGGATTAACGAAGAAGCAATGCGGGAACAGAGAAGGATGAACATTCACCTCATTGACGATAAACGTGAACCCGGCCTCCAGATCTACTGCTCCCCTTTCGGCCTGGAGCGTGTACTGGATAATCTCCTTGATAATGCTACAAAGGCAATTCCTGAAGAAGGAGGCGAGCTGTCAATAAAAAGTTACCGCAGCGGAGATATGGCTGCTTTTGAGATCCGGAATACCGGGAAGATACCTGAAGAGAATATCGGGCAGATCAAGGCAGGGGATGTAAAAGGACGCGGCCTCAATATTATTTATCGCTTCATTCAGGCAAACCACGGAAAGCTTGATGTCTTTACCGAAAAAGATTCAACAACCTTCCGCGTCATGCTTCCCCTCCATCAATAAAATCTCCCGAAAGCCTATCGCATTTTTCCTGCAATCTTCCTCAGTATCCTGAGAATGATATTACTCCGGAGTCTGTCAATATAACAGAGCTTTGCCGGCTGTCTGACGATGTCCGAAAGGGTTGGATAGATATGTATGGCGGAATAAATTTTATAAAAAGGCATGCCAAGGCTTTTTATTAGCTGCGCCTCGTGGATCAGATCACCCGCGTGCTTTCCGAGGATGTGCACCCCGATGAGCGTGCCTCTTGAATCACAGATGAATTTGCTCATTCCGCTCTCAATCCCGTCAGTTTTCCCGCGGTCAGTATTTTTATACTCATGCCGGTACACCCGTATTCTGTCCCCCAGCTTTGCGCGCGCTTCCTGTTCTGTTAAGCCTGCATGAGCAAGTTCCGGATCGGTAAAAGTGCACCATGCCACATGCCGGTAATCTACTTTCTTTGGAAAAGGAAGGAGTGCATTTCTCGTCGCGATGACCGCCTGATACTCTGCCATATGAGAGAACCGGTACGGACCGACCACATCACCGCATGCATAGATGTTTGAAGCGGTGGTCTGGAGCCTTTCATCTGTCTTGATCCCCTGTGCACTATATTCTACGCCAGCCTTATCGAGATTGAGACCCTGCACATTCGGTTCTCTTCCGATAGCGATCAGCGCTGCATCTGCATCTATCGTACCCGCGTGATTTTTTTCATCCTGATACGCGAGAACGATTCGTCCATTTTCAGCGAAATACCGGAGAGGTTTTATTTTTGTAATGAGCGTAATACCTTCTCCCTGGATATTTTGGGAAAGCATATCAGCAAGTTCCCTGTCTTCCCTGATGAGAATCCTGTCAGCCGTTTCCAGAATATGGACACGAACCCCTAAACGGTTGAAAGCCATGGCGAGCTCAGTACCAATTGGACCCCCTCCGAGAACGATCATCGATGCCGGAAGTTTTTCGATATTAAAGATCGTTCTGTTCGTATGATACGGTACTGCATCCAAACCNNGGATGTCCGGGACAAAAGGAGATGAACCGGTNGCAATCATATATTTTTTCGCAGAAAGCACTGTATCCCCCAGNGCTATTCTGTGATTGTCGATGAATTGAGCTTCTCCAAATAAAATATCGATGCCGATTTTTGTAAATGTCTCAGGAGTATGTCCGTTATACACCCTCTTCACCACGGACCGCACATGCTCCATCACGTGATCTGTATTCAGAGAGATATCTGTGTTCTGCGGAAGTCCGAACTTTCCGGTATTTTTTATCTGATGGGCCATCATGCTTACTTTGATAAGTGTTTTGCTGGGAATACACCCGAACCACGTACAGTCTCCCCCCAACCTATTCTTCTCAATAAGGGCTACTTTTTTCCCCAGTCCCCGGGCCATCTTTGCTGACACGAAACCTGCAGCCCCTCCACCTAACACGATAAGATCATAATCATTTTTTTTCATACATTATTCCTATAGCACATTGTTAGCTTCCACTGTTCAAAGATAACTCTGCTCCAACTGTTGTCATTCCCGCGCAGGCGGGAATCCATGTTTCCTAAGGCTTAAAGTGGACCCCCGCTTTTCCGCCTCGGCGGATTCGCTGTGGCGAACGCGGGGGTGACAAATTCTTCGCGAAATTACCTCTTTTGAGATAGGTTCTAAGAATTTACGAGTACAGCTATCTATCATGAACACTTTTTTCTGATCACCGGTAAACCTCAATATAACGAATAAATGATACCGAACTTTCACCCGTATTATCCGAGTCATTCATGATAGCCAGTCCAGCTTGAGGTGGTGGTGATTCTCCGAACGCTTTTCGATAATCCTCCACAATATGGATGTCCTCATCCTGCCACGCACCTGCTTTCTGACTTCCTCTTTCAAGGATGATCATTTTGGCCTTATCTGTATATGGATTGGTGATAATGGCATCACTGTCTTCTTTGCTCGACCATACATAACTCAGGGTGCTGTGGGGAGTATTATAACCGTACAATTTCCTGACAAGACTATTCCTGAGCTTTGCAAAAAACCCTGACTTCTCCGTATCATACGCAAAGATGATATACATACGGATCGGATAATCATCTCCGGCTTTTGTCTTTGGATCTGCTCCGGCATATATGTTGCTTACCTTCCAATTCCACTTGACCCGCGGATACTCATAGACATTGAATGTTTCCTTGTGTAAAAGCGCAGAAGCAGAGGCATTACTCTCTGCCCTGAGGTAATGCTCACTGCCATGTCGCTCAATAGTATAGGAAGTATGTTTCTGTATTTTCGGGAAATACAACGGCTTCCAGTTTTCAAGATTGTTAAACTCCTCACGGAAGAGAACCGTTTCTTCCTCGGCATGTATTTTTGCGGTAGTGGGATAAAATATGAGCAACAGAAGTAGTAAGCAACCGCCAATATTCAATATTTATTGTCCTAATCTATACGGTTGTCATTCCCGCTTGGCGGGAATCTTTCTTCAAAAAAGTTGCCGGACAAGCCGCAATGACAACATGCGAAGGGTTCAGATTTATTTTCCCCTATCCGAAAAATTGCCATTCAATGAACCACCCCGCAGTCCCGAAGGATTTCGGGACGAGGTATCAACAATTGAAAATGCCTGTTACAGGTTGTCATTCCGCACTTGATGCGGAATCCAGATTTTCTTTATTCTGGATTCCCACCGCAGTTTACCCTCGTGAAGACGGGGGCGGGAATGACGATTTTTTTATACCCCGATGCAGAGCATCGAGGAATTCTTTATCAAGGTTTTACTGGTCATTTGGCTGTCGTGCAATATCCTTAATTGCATGTCCCCTGTACTCTGAGGAATTTCCGTTTTCCGACTTTAAAAAGGTAATTTCCCGCCGGTAATTTTGCATCGGGGTCATCCACCTTCTGATCATCTACCGTGACGCCTCCCTGCCTTATAAGCCGCAGAGCTTCACCCGTGCTCGACGTCAGGCCGGAAAGCTTCATAATCTTCGGCACCCACATTTCTTTTTCTTCCCATGTGATATCGAACGCAGGAATTTCGTCAGGAAGGCCTTTCTGCTGAAAGATGTGCTCAAACTCTTCCTTGACCCTCAAGGCTTCCTCTTTGCTCCAGTANCGTTCCACAATCTCGAGAGCAAGATTCTCCTTTGCATGCTTTGGATGAACAGCACCCTTCTGTATTCCTTCTTTCAGCNAGGAGAGTTCTTCCANTGAAATATGGCTCAATAATTCATAATATCTNAGCATGAGNTCGTCGCTGATGGACATTATCTTGCCGAACATTTCTTTCGGAGGCTCTGTAATGCCAATGTAATTCCCCAGACTCTTGCTCATTTTTTTCACTCCATCAAGACCTTCGAGCAATGGCATAAGGACGATACACTGCGGCTCCTGACCGAATTCTTTCTGGAGTTCCCTGCCGACAATGAGGTTAAATTTCTGGTCTGTCCCGCCGAGTTCTACATCAGCCTGAAGCGCCACAGAATCATATCCCTGGATCAATGGATACATGAATTCGTGGATACCGATAGGATTCTGATTTATCCACCGCTGCTTGAAATCCTCCCGTTCCAGCATCCGCGCAACCGTATAGGTGCTGGTGAGTTGTATCATCTTGGATGAATTCATCTGCGACATCCACTCCGAATTGAAGACAACTCTGGTCTTTTCAGGATCAAGAATCTTGGATATCTGATCCCTGTAGGTTTTGGCATTTTCAAGCACATCTTCTTTTGTGAGGGGCTTCCGCATCTCGCTCTTTCCGCTCGGGTCCCCGATCATCCCGGTAAAATCACCGATGAGGAAGATCACCTCATGCCCGAGTTCCTGAAACTGTCTCATTTTTTCGAGTAACACGGTATGGCCGAGATGAATGTCCGGTGCGGTGGGATCAAACCCTGCCTTGATTTTGAGCGGCCTGTTTTCGTGAGAGGACTTTTCGAGCTTCTTCAGGAAGTCTGCCTCAACAATAATCTCGACAGCACCCCTTTTGATCACCTCAAGTTGTTCAAGCGGTTTCAGCATGACACGTATAATAAAATTTGTTCCCGCTGCAGGTCAATCACCAGTTCAGGATCTTAATCTCAGCATCTTGAGAAGGATACCAAGGTACTTGTTGAGAGGATTGCTTCTTTTAAGAAATGATAAAACCGGTGAACTTCTGATGCCGAGTCTGTGCAATTCATCCGCAATTTCTTCATTCGAACCATACTTGAGACCTTCCCTGAAATTTCGAATGGCTTCCTCTCTTTTTTTCATGAGAAGATAAATCCTGCCAAGATTGAGATAGTGAACGGCATTCTCCGGTTCCTTGCTGAGGCTTTCTTCACACCATGAGATTCCCTTCGTCAGGAGTCCCCGTTCTTTTGCCATGCAGAAAGCCAGGTAAGAACGGGCAGACGGATTGTCTTCTGTTTCTGCAGCCTTTTCAAACCAGGAGAGTGCTGAAAGTGTATCGCCTTTACTAAGGGCTTCCCGCCCTTTATCGATAGAGGTTACATGTTCGCTCTCGGTCATTATGACCTATATAATACCCGAATTCTGCTGTAAAATGCAGGCAACTTCAACCTGATTTATTTCTGCAATATGCTACAATTATGAGAAATTTACGCACTATCTGTTCAGTCGAAATCAGGAGGCATGTACGTTGATAAGGTTTTTTAATTCATTAGGAAAGAAGCCTGAGATATTCCATCCTGTTAAAAAAGGAGTTGCAACCATATTCACCTGCGGGCCTTCTGTTTACCAAAGGGCTCATATCGGCAATTTCAGGACATTTTTGTTCGAAGATATCCTCGCGCGATACCTTGAGTATTCAGGGTACACAGTCAAGAGAGGCATGAATTTCACCGATATTGAAGATAAGGCAATCAGGGAGGCTTCAAAGAAAAATATAACGGTTAACCGTCTGACAGAGAAGAATATCAGGGAGTTCATTCAGGAGATGAAGCTCTTGAACATGAAATTTCCTGATTATCTCCCCAGGGCATCAGAACATGTTGATGCTGCTGTTGCTCTTATTCTGAAACTCCTCGAGCGGCGGATTGCCTACTGGCACAATGGGAATGTTTATTATGATCCGATAAAATTTCCGGAGTTCGGTAAACTCTACGGACTCGACATGTCCCGGTGGCCCCTTCAAAAGAAACGATTCCATAAAGATACCTATCCGGGTATTCAATGGAATAAAGGTGATTTCATCCTCTGGCATGGCTACAGGAATGGTGATAAGTATTACTGGGATACGAAGATAGGCGGGGGCCGGCCCTCATGGAACATTCAGGACCCGAGCATGGTCAGTCAATACTTCCATGAGACCCTCTCAATCTATTGCGGAGGGATAGACAATCTCTACCGTCATCACGATTACACAAAAGCAATTCTTGAATCAATAAGGCCCTACCCCATGGCGAAATTCTGGCTTCACTGCAATCATTTATATGTAAATGGGCAGAAGATGTCGAAAAGCAAGGGCAATGTCATATATACCCATACGCTTCTCAAGCAGGGTTACAGCATGGCTGAAATACGGTTTTTCCTCATTTACGGACATTACCGGGAGAAGCTAAATTACTCGGACCGGTTAATGAGCCTGACTGCAACAAAGTTGAGAACGTTCAGAAATATAGTAAAAGCAATCAAAAAAAAGGCTGCGAAGAATCCCGCCCCTGTTGACAGGATTGGAAATATTTTGAGAAAGACTTTTAGCGGGCATATGGATAATGACCTGCACGTCCGTGATGCTTTTAATGGATTATTTGAAATAGTGGCCGGTATAAACGTTAATGAACTAAACCCATCCGAGGCTACAGGGATTATCAAAACCTTAAAGGACATTGATGATTTCTTAAAGGTTATCTTTTAGCCCGTATTATTCATAAGCCTGCCGGCAGATATTGTATTTGAGCGGAATTGAATACTGTCGAAGACAGAATTCACCTCGGAGGACCCGATGGATATCGGGGCTGAGAATGAGCGAAAATACTGTATCTGTAGGCATACATAAAATGTATGTAAAGCAGGTTATCTTTTAGGAGGGACATTTGACTCAGGATTTTCAGAACGCTGCTTCCTGCTGGAAGGTCATTATGTCGGATGTTTCGCGAAACAGGAGACTTCTGCAGGTTATCGAAAAATTTGCACGGGAGAACACAGCACCGGCGCCAATCGTATTCGGCACCTCGGGATGGAGAGGTGAGATTGGGAGTGACTTCACCTTTCATACTATAAGGATTGTGACCGCTGCCATTATCGAGATGTTAAAAAGCAATGACAGATCTGTTATGCAGGCAATGGGAGTATCTGATTTTGATGAAATCAAAAAACGGGGGTTCATCGTCGGGCATGATAATCGCTTCCTCGGTGCAGATTTCTCAATGGAGGTTATAGGGCTTCTCCAGAGAGAAGGTATAAAAACCTGGTATGCAGGTGAAGCTCCAACGCCCCTCCTGTCTGCAGGTATCGAGATGCTGAATGCTGCTTGTTCAATCAATCTGACCCCTTCGCATAACCCTGCAAACTATGCGGGTTTGAAATTTAACCCGTCCGATGGAGGACCGGCAGGCCCGGAGATTACCAAACATATCGAGGAGATTGTGAACAAGAAGATGACGGATTCGCTGGTATTACAGTCGGTGAAACCGGCTTCTGTCGAAACAGTGGATATCCGCGCTCTCTATAAAAAATTCCTGACTGAAAGGGGAACGCTTCATCTTGACAGCATTGAAGATTTTATCAGGAGTGAAGATTGCACAATATGTATTGACAATGTCCACGGTTCAACGCGGGGGGTCATCGAATCAATACTCGGCAGCAGCCCTCAGTTAAGATTCTTAAGGACAGAAGATAACGTCCTCTTCGGGGGCATAGCACCGGAACCGTCGGAAAAAAATATGCAGGGCGTCGAGAACGTACTGAGGCAAAGTAATGCACGGTTTAAACTGGGCATCATTATGGATCCCGATGGCGACCGCATCAGGTATGCTGATGGGTCTATGCAGATACCAATGAACTACTTTGGCGCCCTGGCACTGCATTTTCTCCGTGTCTACAAGAAAATATCGGGAATTGTTGCGAAATCGGTCGGAACGAGCAATCTTGTCAATGCCATCGCTGAAAAGCTGGGGATTCCTGTGAGAGAAACACCGGTTGGCTTCAAGAATTTCAGGCCCTATATGCTGAGATCATCTGAAGAGCGGGCGATCGTCGCTTTTGAAGAATCTGACGGCATATCTGCCTATAACCATACGCTTGAGAAAGATGCCGTTTTCGGTTTCCTCCTTGCCGTTGAAATGATGGCAGTTACCCGCAGGAACCTGAGTGAGTATCTGAAGGACATCATGGATGAATACGGATATTATTATCCCGACAGATCAGGGTTAGCTGTTGATCCTGCGGTTGCCGGTAAGTCTTTGCTGCAAAAACTTTCAACAATCAAAGACCGGTATAAAAAAGGAACCGCCATTACCATAGGCAGCCATGCAAGAACAGTAAAGGATGTCATAACTGTTGACGGAACGAAAATTGTCTTTGATGACGGCTCATGGCTGATGATCCGGCCGTCAGGCACAGAGCCGAAAGTAAGATTCTACATAGAGGCGCGGACAACTGAGGACAAGAAAGCCATTTTCGATTTAGCCGAGAAAATAACCAGAGATGCCATAGGATAGGATACATAAGGGTTCAAGGGTTCGCGGATTCAAGCGATAGCATTATAAAATGCAAACAATCATTTTTGGGGATGCTCATTCTTTTTCACAGAAAAGAGTGGTTCCTGTATTGATTCACCGCGGCAGATCGGACATTTCCCGGGTTTTGTCAGCCTGTCTCTTTTCCTGAAGGCAAAATTGCACCTCTTACAGAGAGCGGGAGTTATCATAAAATTGTGGCTGCTTTTGTCTGTTGACCTCTGGATATGCTCGAGATGGTAATAGACCTCCTTTTCTGAAACTCCTGACTCGGCAGACAAATCTCGCGCGGAAAAAGTATTG
>Ga0031656_10000637_pt1 | contig 12366 bp, 12 predicted proteins | sample FrelakmetDIP11DI_FD_55080 | JGI IMG/M metagenome (GOLD analysis project Ga0031656, IMG submission 55080) | Freshwater lake sediment microbial communities from the University of Notre Dame, USA, for methane emissions studies - DIP11 DI | ecosystem: Environmental > Aquatic > Freshwater > Lake >... | reverse complement strand
CTTCCATCTCCAGCACGTCGAGGTCGACGATCACCAGGAGCTTGCCGTCCACCGCGACCTTCTCGCCGGGCTGCGCGAGCCGCTCGGCGACAATGCCGCTCATCGGCGCGCGCACCACGGTGTCGTCCACCGACTTGCGCGCCAGCGCGACCTGCGCCTCCAGCGCCTTGAGCCGCGCCTCGGCCACACGGTGGCTGGAGACGGCATTTTCGTGGGCGTTCTCGCTGATGAAGTTCTGCTTGAGCAGCGCGGACTGCTGCTCGAGGTTGCGCGCCGAGTAGGCGAGCTGGGCCTTGCCGCCAGCGAGGTCGGCGAGCTTTTCCTGCAGGCGCGCGTCGACCTCGACCGGATCGATGCGGGCGACCACCTGACCGGCCTTCACCGGCTCGCCTTCGCGCACCGCGAGCTCGCGGATCTCGCCGGGGACCTTCGCCTTGACGACGGTCTGGTTGCGCGCGGTCAGCGTGCCGGTCAGCGCGAGCGTCTGCGCGACCGCGCCGGCACGCGGGCTCACCAGGTCGCCCGCGGCGAGCTCGATGGACGCGGGTGCGGCGGGGGCGGGCGCGGCGTTGGTCGCGCGGTGCGTGACCAGCACGACGGTGGCGGCGACGGCAAGGGTGACGGCCGCGGCGGCGGCGGCCATGCGGACGGAACGGGACATGCGCTTACTCCGGATAGGCGGGTGCGACGGGCGGCTCGCGGCGCAGGCCGGCGAGCGCGAGATCGACGGCGCACGCGAGGTAGCGCACCGGGTCGGTCTCGTCGGGGATGCAGCGCGCGAGCGAATGCCGCATGATCACGAGCATCAGCAGCGGCGCCATGACGATGTGCACCGCCTGGTCGACGTCGACGGTGCGGAACTCGCCGCGCTCGATGCCGCGGCGGAGCAGGAGGTCGACCACGCGCGTGCCGCGGGCGATCACCTCGTCGTGGTACCAGCGCGCCACCTCGGGGAAGTTCTGCGCCTCCGAGACGACGAGCTTGGGCAGGCCGGAGGCCTTGGAATCGCCGATGGCGGCCCACCAGCCCATCACCAGCGCGCGGAACAGCTCCTCGGACGTCCCGTTGAACTGCGCGAGGAGCTGCTCGGCCTGCGCGATCAGCGGCACGACGTTGGTCCGCACCACCGCCTTGAACAGCTCCTCCTTGCTCTCGAAGTAGAGATACAGGGTGCCCTTGCTGACGCCGGCCTTCGCGGCGACCTCGTCGAGCCGCGTGGCCGCGTAGCCGTGCTGGACGAAGAGGTCCAGCGCAGCATCGATGAGCTCCTGCGGCCGGGCGTCCTTGCGTCGTTCGAAGCGGGGTTCGGTGCGAGCGTTCATGGTGTATTTAGGTAACTGACTGGTCGGTAATTTATAGGAAACTGACCGGTCAGTCAATAGTGCTAGGAGTGAGTGAACACTACTATTTAATAGCTTGATTTATAAACGGACGAAATCTACCTGCGAGCTGTCGCAGACCTATGTCTGGCGTGTAAACGAAGGTAACGCTCAGACTGCGGGCGACAGGACCTGGCGGGCGGCAGCCTCGCCCGCGAGCCGCCCGAGCGTGGTCGCGGCCAGCAGGCCGTTGCCGGACAGATAGCCCCAGACATGCCCGCCGGAGACGCCGCAGGCCGCGCCGCCGCCGGCGTAGAGATTGGGCAGCGGCTTGCCGCGTGCATCGAGCACGTGCGCCTGCGGGTCGACGACCAGCCCGCCCTGGGTGTGGAAGAGGGCGCCGGTCACNTTCACCGCGAACCACGGCGGCGCGAGCGACGGCTTGCCGGTGAAGTCGCGCCCGAACGGATCGCGCGCCTCGCCGCGTGCATAGCGCGCCGTTTCCGCGAGGGTCTCGGCGAGCCCTGAGGCGGGCAGGCTGCACGCCGCGGCCAGCGTAGCGATGTCGGCTGCCTCCTTGATGGCGCCGAGCGCGTACGCCTCGCGGTAGTCCTCGAACTCCATGCCCAGGCGATGGATGCGGGCGTCGTACACACACCAGGCGACGCCGCCCGGCTGGCGCACCACCGGCAGGCACTGCTCGGAGTAGCCCTGGTGCTCGTCGGAAAAGCGCGCGCCTTGCGCGTTCACCTGGACGCCGCCTTCCATCATGAGCGCCCAGGTGATCAGGACGCCGTGCGGGCTCGCGACCGAGCCATGGCCCTGGTAGGCGGCCATGTGGCGCACCGCTGCGCCGAGCGCGGCGCCCCAGCGCATCGCGTCGCCCTGGTTGCCGACATGGCCGAAGTAGAGCGCGTCGGCGATCTCCGGCAGGTGCTCGCGCACCATCGCAGCATTGCCGCCGAACCCCGAGCAGGCGAGCACGAGCGCGCCGCAGCCGACCTCCTCGACGCTGCCATCCGGGCGCGTGAACGCGAGGCCGCGCACGCGCCGGGCCTCGTCCGCGTAGATCGTGGTGACGTGCGCCGAGGTCAGGATGTCGATGTCCGCGGCGGAGCACGCGCGCTGCAGCGCCGCCATCAGCGCGCTGCCGGTCTTCTCGGGGACCGCGTGCATGCGCAGCGCCGAATGCCCCGGGTACAGAAAGCCTTCCACCAGCACGAAGGGCACGCCGTGCCGGTCCGCGAGCCACTCGATGGCCGGCCCCGATGCCGCCGCCACCGCGCGCGCCATCACGGGATCGGCCTCGCCGTGGTTCTTGCGCTGGATGTCGGCGGTCATGAGATCGACCGAGTCGCTCACGCCGCGTTCGCGCTGGAAGCGCGTGCCGCAGGCGGGAATGAAGCCCGAGGACAACGCGGTCGAGCCGGCCGGCTGCTCGTCGCGTTCGAGCACCAGCACTGCAGCGCCCGCGTCGTGCGCGGCCAGCGCCGCGACGAGACCGCACGCGCCGGCGCCGACGATCACCACCGGGACCGTGAGTTCGAAGGGGCGCCGCGAATCGACGACGACGCTCATCGCCCGATCAGCGCCGCGCCGACGACGCCCGCCGAATCGCCGAGCCGATGCTTCACGATCGGAGTCGCGAGCTCGCCGCCGAAGACGCGCCGCTCCACTTCCGCGACGCCGCGCGTGTACAGCGCCTCGACGTTGGACAGCCCGCCGCCCAGCACGATGATGTCCGGATCGAGCACCGCGATGAGGTTCGCGACCGCGCGCCCGAACGCGTCGAAGAAGCCGTCCATCAGCACGCGGCACGCGGGCTCCCCCGCGTCGGCCGCTGCGACGATCTCGTGCGCGGCGAGGCGAAAGCCGGTGGCGTCGAAGTGCGCGCGCTCCAGCCCCGAGCCGCTGATGTAGGTCTCGACGCAGCCGCGCTGGCCGCAGAAGCAGGGCGGCCCGGCGGGATCGAGGGTGGTGTGACCCCACTCGCCGGCAAGCGACTGGTGCCCGGCATGCAGGCGCCCGTCGATCACGATGCCGCCGCCGCACCCGGTGCCCAGGATCACGCCGAACGCCACGCGATGGCCCGCGCCCGCGCCGGCGAGCGCCTCGGCGAGCGCGAAGCAGTTGGCGTCATTCTCGATGGTGAAATCGCGGCCCAGCCGCGCACGCAGATCGGAGGCCACCGGCCGGCCGTTGAGGCATACGGTATTGGAGTTGCGCATGAGGCCGGTTCGACGCGAGCTCGACCCGGGCGTGCCGATGCCCAGCGTGTGCGGCGCCCCGTCCGCATGTCCCTGCAGCTCCGCGTACAGGCTCACGACGCCGCCGAGCACGGCGTCGTAGGAGGACTGGTCGGTCGCGATGCGCCTGCGATGCTCCTCGCGCCCCTCGGCATCGAGGATCACGCCCTCGGTCTTGGTCCCGCCGAGGTCGATGCCGAAGCGCAGCGTCACGCCGCCGCAGGCCGCTTGATGTAGCGCCCGCGCGCCGGGCCGACGATCTTGCCGTCGTAGACGAGCTGGCCGCGCAGGAACGTGCGCTTCACGCGGCCGGTGAGCTCCATGCCCTCGAACGGCGTGTAGCCCTGCTTCGATTCAGACTCCGCGGCGCGCACCGTGAAGGTCTCGTGCGGATCGACCAGCGCGAGATCCGCGTCGAGCCCGACGGCGATATCGCCTTTCTGCCCGAGGCCGTAGCGCTGCGCCGGGTTGTACGAGAGCAGCTCGGCCATGTGGTTGTACGACATGCCGCGCTTCGAGCCTTCGGACAGCACGCCGGAGAGCAGGTACTCCGTGCCGCCGAAGCCCGACTTGGCGAGCCAGATGTTCTTCGGGAACTTCGCCGACCACTTCTGCTCCGCCGAGCAGCAGGCGTGGTCGCTGACGATCCAGTCCACCTTGCGATCCAGCACCGCCTCCCACAGCGCCTCCACGTCCTCGCGCGGGCGGATCGGCGGGTTCACCTTCGCCTGCACCGCGCACGCGCAGTCGGTGTCGAGCAGCAGGTGGCCCACCGTCACCTCGCGCTTGAAACTGATGTGCGGAAAGGTCTGCTGCATCATCCACGCGGCGTCGATGGCCTTGCGCGACGAAAGATGCAGCAGGTTGATGTTGAGGCAGTTGGTCTCGTAGGCGAGATAGGAGGCGATCCAGATCGCGAGGCCCTCCGAGTGCGGCGGCCGCGCCGCGCTGTAGGCCGCGAGCCCGTCGAGCCTGCCCTCGCGCTCGACGATCTTGGTGTACGCAGTGAGGATCTCGGCCAGCTCGCAGTGCAGGCTCACGCTGATGTGCTGCGCGTGCTCCGGATGCTTCTCCATCATCCGCCGCGCCGAGCGCATGATGAACTCGAAGTGCGCGATGTCGTAGCGCTCGTCCGGGCCGATCATCAGGAACTCGTTCTGGCTCGCGCTCGCGCCGTGCAGGCCGTAGCCGCCGTAGAACATGAAGATCTTGAACGAGGGCACGCCCCATTCGGTCATCAGCGCGTCCATCTCGTCGAGATGCCCCGACTCGATCGGCGCGATGTGGTATCCGTAGTCCACCCAGAAATTGCCGTCGGAGAGCTTCATCAGCTCGGGCATGAAGTCGCGGTACGGCCCGCCCCGATTGAGGTAGTACTGGCCGGTGCGCGTGTACGTGATGCCGGTCGTCACGCCGCCCATCGCCGCGGCCTTGCTCTCCGAGGGCGCGTCCTTGTCCAGCGCCTGGTAGATGCCCACGTGCTGGTGCGCGTCCACCAGCCCGGGGAACGCGAGCTGGTTCTTCCCGTCCACCACCTCGTTTGCGTCGCCTGCCGGGATGTCGGGCGCGAGGCGCGCGAACCTGCCGTCCTTGATCCCGATGTCGAGCAGGTCCACCGACGTCTTCCGCGGGCGCACCACGCGGACGTTCTTGATCACCAGGTCGAGGGGTCGCGTCATGTCGTTCCTCCGGTTGCTATTGCGCCTTCAAGCCGGTGGTGCGGATCACCGGTTCCCACTTGCAGATCTCTGCGTCGACGAACCGCCCGAAGTCCGCCGCGAACATCGGCTCGCCCTCGACGCCGAGCTCGGCCAGCCGCGCGCGCATGTCCGGCGCGCCGAGCAGCCGCCGTCCTTCGCGCTCCAGCCGCTCGATCGCTTCCCGCGGGGTGCCTGCCGGCACCGAGACGCCGAACCACACGCTTCCCTCGACCCCCGGCGCCGCTTCGGCGAGTGTCGGCACCTCCGGAAAGCCGGTCGCGCGTCGCGGCCCCGTCACCGCGAGCATTCGTACCCGGCCGCTGCGCGCGTGCACGGTTGCGGTGGGCATGCCGTCGAACATCGCGTCGATGCGTCCGGCCACGAGATCCGTCATCGCCGGCCCGACGCCCTTGTAGGGCACGTGGACCAGTTCCGCTCCGATGCGCTGCGCGAGCATCTCGCCGACCAGATGCCCGGCCGATCCCGGCCCCGCCGAGCCGTAGGTCATGCGTCCCGGCGCCGCGCGCGCCATCGCGATGAAGGCCTCGAGCGAAGCGGCGGCGTGGTCGGCGCGCACCAGCAGCGCGTTCGGAAACGCGCCGATGAGGAACACGTGGACGAAGTCCTCGAGCGGGCGGTACGCAACGCTTCCGTAAAGCAGCGGCGCGGTGGCCATGCCGAGATTGTTGGCGAGCACCAGCGTATGGCCGTCCGGCGCGCTGCGCGCGACCGCGTCCGTGCCCACGGTCGCGCTGGCGCCTGGCCGGTTCTCCACCACGACCGGCTGCCCGAGCGCCAGGCCGAGCCGCTCGGCCACCAGCCGTCCGAGCAGGTCCGCGTTGCCGCCGGGCGGGAATGGCACCACCATGCGCAGGGGCCGAGACGGGTACGCGGCGCGCGCAACGGTCGCTGCCGGCGTCGCCACGAGCGCAGCGACCGCGCCCAGGAAGGCGCGCCGCCTCATCGCGCGCCCGCCGCGCAGGTGTCCACTTCGGCAGGCTCCACCGCCGGGTTCGCGGGCGGCATCACCAGCCTCACGCGCTTCGCGCCCATCCTCTTGTCTTCTCCCCTGGTCATGCCGTGAATGCCGGAGCGTCAACCGCCGTCGTTCGCGTCGTAACGCCGTCCCAGCGCGATCATCTCCGCCGTGCCGAGCACGCCCTGCAGGCCGTCGAAATCCAGCATCCGGTCTCGGAATGGCGTGCTGGTGCCATGCGCCGCAAGCACCCCGTAATAATCGCCGAGCGCGCGCACCAGTGCACGCACCGCCCCGCCCGGAAAGATCACCAGCGAGAATCCGAGCGCCTCGAGCTCTGCCGCGGGCGTGATCGGGGTGCGCCCGCCCTCGACCATGTTGACGAGCAGCGGCGCACGCGGCCGGAGGCGCTGCGTCGCGGCGCGCATCTCCTCCGCCGAGCGCAGCGCTTCGACGAACAGCACGTCCGCGCCGGCGTCGGCGTACGCCTCGGCGCGCGCCAATGCGGCATCCAGGCCCTCGACCGCCACCGCGTCGGTGCGCGCGACGATCAGCGTGCCGCTGCTCGCGCGGGCATCGAGCGCCGCGCGCAGCTTGCCGCACATCTCCGCCACCGGGACCAGCGACTTCCCGTCGAGGTGGCCGCAGCGCTTGGGCGAGGTCTGGTCCTCGAGCTGGATGGCCAGCGACCCGGGCCCGGCGGCGCGCTCGAGCATGCGCACCGTGCGCTGCACGTTGAGCGCGTTGCCGAAGCCGGTGTCTGCGTCCACGATCACCGGCAGCGCGGTGCGGCTGCGGATGTTGCCCAGGACGTTCTCGACCTCGCTTGCCGTCGTGAGCCCGATGTCGGGGCGCCCCAGGCGCGTGTAGGCGATGCTCGCCCCGGAGAGATACACCGCCTCGAAGCCCGCGCGCTCGGCCAGTGCCGCCGACAGCGCGTCGTACACCCCCGGCGCGACGAGGATGCGCCCCGATGCGAGCCGCGTCGCGAGCGTCATCGCGCGCCCGCCAGCCGCTTTTCGAGATGCGCGAGCAGGCCACCGTCGCGCACCATCGCCATCAGGTGCGCGGGAATCGGCTCGCAGGCGAGCGTCTCGCCGCGCGTGCGGTTCTCGATGCGGCCCGCCTCGGCGTCGAACGCGATCTCGTCGCCGGCGCGGATGCGGCCGGCGTCTGCGCAGACCAGCGCCACCAGGCCGAGGTTGAGCGCGTTGCGGTAGAAGATGCCCGCGAACGAGGGCGCGATCACCGCCGCGACGCCCAGCGCCTTCAGCGCGCCGGCGGCCTGCTCCCGCGAGCTGCCGGCGCCGAAGTTGCGCCCGGCCACCACCACGTCGCCCGGCCGGACGGTCGCGGCGAACGAAGGGTCGACCGCCTCCAGGCAGTGCCCGGCGATCTCCTCGATGGGGAGCTTCATGTACCGCCCCGGCGCGAGGACGTCGGTGTCGACGTCGTCGCCGAAGACCCAGGCGCGGCTCACAAGAGCTCCCGCGGATCGGTAATTGCGCCGGCCACGGCCGACGCGGCGACCGTGTACGGCGAGGCGAGATACACCTCGCTCGTCGCCGCGCCCATGCGGCCGCGGAAATTCCGCGCGGTGGTGGAGATCGCCACGCTGCGCTCCGGGAAGCGATGCTCGCCGTAGCCGGCGCACGCGCCGCACGCATTGGGCAGAAGCTCCGCGCCGGCATCCAGCAGCGCGCCCAGCGTGCCCTCCGCGCGCGCGATCTCCTGGTCGCGCCGCGAAGCGGGCGCCACCATCAGCCGCACGCCCGGCGCGGCGCGCCGCCCGCGCAGCACGGCCGCCGCCATGCGCAGGTCGTCGAGCTTCGCGCCGGTGCACGCGCCGATGTAGGCGATGTCGACGTGGCGCCTCGCATGCGTCGCGACGTCCGCGCTGTTCGCCGGGCTGTGCGGCGCCGCGACCTGCGGGGCGAGCGCCGACGCATCGAACCGGTGATGCGCGCCGAGCGGGGCGCCGGCGTCGGTGCGCCACGGCGCCGTCTCGAAGTCGGCCACGCCCACGCCGCGGAGCCACTCGCGCGTGGTCTCGTCGGGCGCGACCANTCCCGCCTGGCCGCCGAGNTCCGCGGTCATGTTGGCGAGCGTCATGCGCTCCTGCATCGCNAGCGCCCGCACNGCTTCGCCGGCGTACTCCACNGCGCCGTAGCGGCCGCCGTCCATGCCGAGNCGGCCGATGGCGGCGAGCATCATGTCCTTGGCCGAAAGGCCCGGACCGAGCCGCCCGGTCCATTCGAGCAGGATGGTCTCCGGCACCTTGAGCCAGATCTCGCCGGTGACCAGCACGCCCAGCATCTCGGTCGCGCCGATGCCGAACATGTACGCGCCGAACGCNCCGCCGGTGGGCGANTGGCTGTCGCCGCCCACGACGAACATCCCGGGGCGCAGATGCCCCTGCTCGGGCAGCACCACGTGGCAGATGCCCAGCTCGTCGTGCAGGGCGCGAATGCCGGCCTCGCGCGACCACTCGCGCGCGATGCGCACGATGCGGCGGCTCTCCTCGTCGTGCTCGGGCACGTAGTGGTCGGTGATCACCACCACGCGCGACGGATCCCAGACCTTCGCGCGCAGGCGCTCGAGCATGGGCTGCACGCGCCGCGGGCCGCCCGAGTCGTGCATCATCGCGAGGTCGACGCGGCAGGTGACGATCTCGCCGGGCGTCACCGCCGCGCGGCCGGCGGCGCGCGCGACGAGTTTCTGGGCGAGGGTCTGCGGCACGGTCAGATTCCCAGGTACGCGCGCTTCAGCTCGGCATTCGCCAGCAGCTCGGCCGGCGTGCCCTGGAACGCGATCGCGCCGTTCTCCAGCACGTACGCGCGGTCGGCGATCTCCAGCGACTGGCCGACGTTCTGCTCCACCAGCAGGATCGGCAGTCCCTCGCCGTTGAGGCGCTTGATCAGCGTGAACATCTCCTCCACCAGCAGCGGCGCGAGGCCCAGCGAGGGCTCGTCCAGGACCAGCAGCTCCGGCTCGGCCATGAGGCCGCGGCCGATGGCGAGCATCTGCTGCTCGCCGCCGGAGAGCGTGCCGGCGGCCTGCTGCGTGCGCTCCCTGAGCCGCGGGAAGATGGCAAACACGCGCTCGAGGTTGCGGGCGCGGTTGGCGCGGCCGCGGCGATAGCTGCCGAGCTCGAGGTTCTCCACTACGGCGAGGTTGGGGAACACCCGCCGGCCTTCGGGCACCTGGATCAGCCCCGCGTCCACGATGGCCGCGGCGCGCGCGCGGGTGATGTCGCGGCCGTTGAACGTCACGGTGCCGGAGAATGCCGGGTAGATGCCCGAGAGCGTGTTGTTGAGCGTGGACTTGCCCGCACCGTTCGAGCCCAGCACCGCGACGATCTCGCCGCGGTCGATGCGCATGGAGATGCCGCGCAGCACCTCGACCGGTCCGTAGCCGCCCCGGAGGTTGGCGATCTCAAGCATGGGCCGCCGCCTGGCGCAGGCGCTCCGCCGTACCCGGGCCGAGATAGGCCTCGATCACCTGCGCATTGCTGGTCACNTNCTNCGGCCGTCCGGAGGCGATCATGCTGCCGTTCGCGAGCACGTACACCTCGTCGGCGAGGTTCATCACCGCCTGCATGACGTGCTCGATCATGAGCACGGTGACGCCCGAGTCGCGGATCGCGCGGATCACCGGGATNACCTCGGTGATCTCCTGCGGGTTGAGGCCCGCCAGCACCTCGTCCAGCAGCAGCAGCTTCGGCTCCGTCGCCAGCGCGCGCGCGAGCTCGAGGCGCTTGCGTCCGGCAATGGTGAGGTTCATGGCGAGCTTGTCGAGCTGCTCGCCGAGCCCGACGCGGCGTGCGACCGCCTCGGCCCGTTCCAGCGCCTCGGCGCGCGGAGCATGGTGCAGGTGCGCGCCGACGGCGACGTTCTCGCGCACCGTCTGGCCGGCGAACGGCTGCACGATCTGGAACGTGCGCGTCATGCCCAGGCGGCAGATGCGGTGGGGCGCGAGGCCGGTGATGTCCTGGCCGAGAAAGCGCACGCGCCCCGCATTCGGCCTGAGGAACCCCGAGATCATCGCGAACATGGTGGTCTTGCCGGCACCGTTCGGGCCGATCAGCGCCACGATGCGCCCCTCCGGGACGGTGAGGCTCGCGTCCTGCACGGCGCGCAGGCCGCCGAACGCGATCGACAGGCGCTCGGCCTCAAGCATCGCGCTTCCTCCCCGCGCGGCCGCGCAGGCCGTCGCGCAGTCCCTCCACAAGCCCGATGATCCCGCGCGGCAGGAACATCACCATCAGGATCAGCACCGCGCCGTACACCACGAGGTTGATGCCGGGTGCATCGCCCATGAAGCCGCGCGTCCCCTCCGCCAGCAGGTGCAGGACCGTGGCCCCCAGGAGGGGCCCCCAGATGGTGCCCAGCCCGCCGACGATGGGGCCGAGCAGCGCCTCCACCGACACGCCCGGCCCGTACGCGATATGCGGATCGATGTAGTGCAGGTACTGCACGTAGAACGCGCCGCCGGCGGCCATCATGGCGCCGGAAATGACGATCGCTGCGAGCTTGACGCGGAACACGTCCACGCCCAGCGCGGCGGCCGAGGACTCGTTGTCGCGCACCGCCTGCAGCCACGCGCCGTAGCGCGAGTGGCGCAGCCACCAGTGCACCAGGAAGCCGACTGCGACGCACGCGAGGATCGCCCACAGGTAGCCCGCGCGGCTCACGAACTGCAGGTCGCGCGCGCTCTCCTTTAGCGGCACGATCAGGCCCACGCCCGCGCCGGTGAACTCGAAAGTGTTGGCGAGGATGCGGAACACCTCGGCGAACGCCAGCGTGACCAGCGCGAAGTACGAGCCCTTCAGCCCGTAGCGGAACGAGAGCGCCCCGATGAACGCGCCCACGGCCGCGCCCGCGGCGAGCGCCAAGGGCAGCGCGGCCCAGGCGTTCCAGCCGAACTTCACCTGCAGCACCGACATGGCGTAGGCGCCGGTGCCGAAGAACACCGCATGCCCGAACGAGAACTGCCCGCCGAAGCCCGCGAGCACGTTCCACGCCTGGCCGAGCAGCGTCGCGTACAGCGTCATGATGATGGCGTTGAGCCAGTAGCCCGACTCGACGAACAGCGGCACCGCCGCGACCGCGGCGAGGAAAGCGAGGATTCCCGCGAGACTACGCATCAGGCTTTTGCACCGAACAACCCCTGCGGCCGGAACAGCAGCACGGCGATGAAGATCAGGAAGATGCCGATCTGCCCGAGGCTCTCGCCCATGAACAGGCCGCCGATCGACTCGACGATGCCGATGATGAAGCCCCCGGCGAGCGCGCCGGTGAAGCTGCCCATGCCGCCGAGCACGACGATGGTGAAGGCGATCAGCACGAAGCCGTTGCCGACGGTCGGGTTCACGTAATAGGCGGGCATCAGGAAGCACGCCGCCGCGCCCAGGCACGCGAGGCCGATGCCGAAGCTCATGGCGAACACGTGGTCGACGTCGATGCCCACCAGCCGCGCGCCCTGGCGCTCCTTGGCGCAGGCGCGGATGGCGCGTCCGAGGTCGGTGCGGCCGATGATCAGCAGCAGGGCGCCGGCGGTCACCAGCGCGCCCGCGAACGCCACCAGCTTGGGCACGGCGATGAACGCGCCGAGGATGTCGACGGTGGAGAACGTGTAGGGCGTGTCGATGGTGCGCGTGTCCGACTTGAACAAGTACAGGGCGAGGTTCTCCAGCACGATGGCGAGCCCCAGCGTGACCAGCAGGATGTTCTCGTCCTTGCCGTGGCTCGCCGTGCCGATGACGTAGCGCTGCAGCGCGTAGCCGGCCAAGAACATCGCGGGCACCATGATCGGCAGCGCCAGATAGGGGTCGATGCCGAGCTTCACGTTAAGGAAGAACACGCCGTACAGCGCCACCATCAGCGCCGCGCCGTGCGCGAAGTTGATGATGTGCAGCACGCCGTAGATCAGCGTGAGCCCGAGCGCGATCAGCGCGTAGACCGCGCCGGTCGTCAGGCCGTTGAGGAAGGACGGCCAGAGGATGCCTAGCTCGAGCATTGCTCTACGCCGGGGAAGGGGGGAGGGGGAAGGGGGAAGGGCAAAGACCCGAACCAACTCTCCGTTTCGCCATGCCGAGGGTTCTCACCCTTCCCCCTTCCCTCCGT
>Ga0031656_10000636_pt1 | contig 12379 bp, 10 predicted proteins | sample FrelakmetDIP11DI_FD_55080 | JGI IMG/M metagenome (GOLD analysis project Ga0031656, IMG submission 55080) | Freshwater lake sediment microbial communities from the University of Notre Dame, USA, for methane emissions studies - DIP11 DI | ecosystem: Environmental > Aquatic > Freshwater > Lake >... | reverse complement strand
GCGGCACCCGCGGGCGTCGATGGCAACCCGTCGCCGTCTCGGTACCCGAAGGTCGCTTTCCACGGGTCGAACGTCATCGTCGATCCGGACCTGGGCGCAGCGCCGGTCACAGACCCTGACTTGCAGCAACTGCTCGACGGCTACCGTTCAATCGCGCCCGGGCTGGCCGGGGCACCGGTCGCTGCTGCGACCTGCCTCTACACGATGTCGCCCGACGGGCATTTCATCGTCGGCGCCCGCCCCGGCTCCCGGCGCATGCACTTCGCGGCGGGCCTGTCGGGCCACGGCTTCAAGCTTGCTCCAGCGCTCGGCGACGCGCTCGCCAGCCTGGCACTGCTGGGCCGGACGGAGCTGCCGATCGGTTTCCTGTCGCCGGCAAGGTTCGCCGGCGCGACGCGGTGACCCGCGGCGCATGAGCGCGTGTCGCGCGGGCGGGCGCTGGTCCCGTCGCTTGCCGGTCCGTTTGGCCGTACCATCCCGCCGAAGCCGGACGGGAGTCACGTGAACGCGCTCAGGGGATTCGCCAGTCGTGTCGACGCGATCAACGACTGGATCGGCCGCACGGCTGCGTGGCTGACGCTCGGTTGCGTGCTCACCTGCTTCGCCGTGGTGGTGCTGCGCTACGCGTTCGGCATCGGCTTCCCCTGGCTGCAGGAACTTTACGTCTGGCAGCACGCCGTGGTGTTCATGGCCGGGGCCGGCTACACGATGCTGCACCGTGGGCACGTCAGCGTCGACGTGCTCTACGGGAGCATGAGTTCCCGGGGCAAAGCCTGGATCGACATCGCCGGCACGCTCGTCTTCCTGTTCCCCTGGCTCGCGGTCGTCGCGATCACTTCGGCGCCGTTCGTGTCTTCGTCGTGGAGCATCCGCGAGGCCTCCAGCACCGCGGGCGGATTGCCCGCCGTCTACCTGCTCAAATCGCTGCTCTGGGTCTTCTGCGCACTGCTGTTCGCGCAGGGACTCGCGCTGATCGCGCGCCGCGCATTGTTCCTGGCCGGGCACGGAGACGTGAACCGATGAGCACCGCGCTGATCGGCGAGATCCTGGCGGTGGCGATGTTCATCAGCACGATCGGCGCCGTGCTGGCGGGCTACCCGGTCGCGTTCACGCTGGCAGGGGTCGGGCTGGGTTTCGCCGGTCTCGGCATGGCGACGGGGGTATTCGACACGGCGATCCTGTCGGCGCTCGCCGGACGCTACTTCGGCACGATGACCAACGAGACGCTGGTGGCTGTGCCGCTGTTCGTCTTCATGGGCGTGATGCTGGAGCGCTCGAAGATCGCCGAGGCACTGCTGACGACCATGGGCGAGCTGTTTGGCACGCTGCGCGGCGGACTCGGCTATTCAGTCGTGATTGTCGGCGCGCTGCTGGCGGCTTCGACCGGCATCGTCGGCGCCACCGTGGTGACGATGGGCCTGCTGTCGCTGCCCGCGATGATGCGCGCCGGCTACGACCCGAAGCTCGCGACCGGGACGATCTGCGCTGCGGGCACCCTGGGGCAGATCATCCCGCCTTCCACGGTCCTGATCTTCGTCGGCGACATCCTGCAGGGCGCCAACCAGCAGGCGCAGCTCGAACTCGGCAACATGGCGCCGCAGCCCATCTCGGTGGGCCAGTTGTTCGCGGGTGCGCTGATTCCCGGTCTCGCACTGGTCAGCCTCTACCTCGCGTGGATCCTGTTCAAGTCGATCTTCGACCCGCGCTCGTGCCCACCACTCGAGATGAGCGACGAGCAGCGCGCCGGCCTGGCGGGCCGGGTCGTCAATGCGCTCGTGCCGCCGCTGTTGCTGATGCTTGCGGTGCTCGGCTCGATCCTCGCCGGCATCGCGACGCCGACCGAGTCCGCTTCAGTCGGCGCGGTCGGCGCCATGCTGCTCGCGACCGCGAAGCGGCGCTTCAGCCTGCCGCTGCTGCGGGAGGTCATGCGCACGACGCTCGGCATCACGTCGATGATCTTCGTGATCCTGCTCGGCGCCAGCGTGTTCAGCCTGGTCTTCCGCGGGCTCGGCGGCGAGAACCTGGTGCACGACGCCCTCGCCTCGCTGCCGGGCGGCGTCTTCGCGGCCGTGCTTGCCGTGATGATCGTGATCTTCCTGCTCGGCTTCTTCCTCGACACGTTTGAGATCATCTTCATCGTCGTGCCGATCACCGCGCCGGCGCTGATCAAGCTGGGTGTCGACCCGATTTGGCTCGGGATCATGATCGGCGTGAACCTGCAGACCAGCTTCCTGACGCCGCCGTTCGGATTCGCGTTGTTCTACCTGCGCGGCGTGGCAAGCACGGTCGTGAGGACGATCGACATTTACAGGGGCGTCGTGCCGTTCGTGGGGCTGCAACTGATCGGAGTCACAATGGTGGCGCTCTTCCCGGGCATGGCCACCAGCCTGCCGGAGAGACTGTACGCTGCGGAGTCGCAGGTGCCGGAAACCGGGCCGCGACCGATCGCCGAGGGTGCGGATGAAGGCGCCTCCGCGTCGCCCGCGAACTCGCCCACGGCCGACGATTTCAGCGACCTGCTCGAAGAATCGACGCCGGGCCGCAATCCGCCGTATCGCGACGACTTCGAGGATCTGCTGCCAGAGTGAAGACTAGGGACATTCTGCTTTTCCGGTGTCGGAAAAGGAGAATGTCCCCAGTTGTCTGTCCCCTATTTCAGCTTGAAATCGAACGGCAGCCGACGCGCGTTGACGTAAGCCTGCTCGCCGACGCGCGTCCACGGGATGATCTCCTTCCTGAACGCGAGGAAGTCCTCGATGATCCGCCGCACGATCCGGTTCGGCGATGCGTCCGCGGCGTAGATCTCGTTCAGCACCTCGTTGGATTTCTCGCCGCACGCGACCAGCACCTCCTCCGGGAACGCGTGAACGATGACCCCGTGGTCCTTGACCAGCGTGCGCAGCGCCGGGCCGGAACGCGCGTTGTATTCGGCCAGCATGTCGCGCGTCGCCGCGTCCGCGGCCGTGCGGATGATCGCCTGCAGGTCCGGCGTCAGCGAACGCCACGCCTGCTCGTTGATCATCAGCTGCAGGTTCGGGCCCGGCTCGTGGTAGCCGGGCGAATAGTAGTGCTTGCAGACCTGGTAGAAGCCGAGGGCGAGGTCGTTGTACGGGCCGATCCATTCGGCGGCATCGATCGCGCCGGACTGCAGCGCCGGAAAGATCTCGCCGCCAGGCAGCGTCACCGGCGTCACGCCGAGCTTGGCGAGCACGCGGCCCTGGTTGCCCGGCGCGCGGAACTTGAGCCCCTTGAGGTCCTCGAGCGAGCGGATCTCCTTGCGGAACCAGCCGAGCATCTGCGTGCCGGTGCTGCCCGCGTGGAAGGCGCGAATCCCGAACGGCGCATACAGCTCGTCCCACAACTTCTGGCCGTTGCCGAACTTGATCCAGGCATCCATCTCGGCCGTCGTGAAACCGAAAGGAAAGGCCGTGAAGAACGGTGCGCCCTCCGACTTGCCGGTGTGGTAGTAGGCTGCGTCGTGGCCGAGTTGCGCCGTGCCGTTGGCGACGGCGCCGAAGCATTCCAGCGCCGGCACCAACTCGCCTGCGGCGTAGACCTTGATCGTGAGCCGGCCGCCGCTCATCGCGGTGATGTTCGCCGCCAGCCGCTCGGCACCGGCGCCGAGCCCAGGCAAGCCCTTCGGCCAGCTCGTCACCATGCGCCATTCCAGCAGCCCCTTCGAAATGGCCGGGGCGGCCAGCGCCGCGCCGCCACCGAGGACGGCAGCCTTGAGTAGCGATCTGCGTTTCACGCGCGCTTTCCTGCTGATGAGCCGGCGGACCTGCTGGTGCGGCCATAAGATAGCCGCGGCGTCCGGGTTTGGCGATCCTGCCGGCGCGCGTGCCGCCCGGCCTCAGTGATCGAGGCCCGTATCCGACATCAGGGCCGTGTCGTCGATCCGCAGCCGCGGCAGCCGCGTCCCGGTCACGACCGACGGGTCCCAGTTGATCGCGCGATTTCGTCCGGCGGCCTTCGCGAGCAGCAGCGCCTGGTCAGCCCGCTCGATGGCCTCCTCGACACCGACCGCGGGATCCAGCAGCGCGAGCCCGTAGGAAGCCGACACAGGCAGCGCGACGCCCGCCGATCCGGCGACCAGCGGTCGCCGGGCCAGCTCTTCGCGGACGCGCTTGATCACCGTCTGGCCGATCGCGAGATCGGCCCCCGGCAGCGCGATCAGGAACTCGTCGCCGCCGTAGCGAAACACCTTGTCGTACGGCCGCAGGTGCTCGTTCAAGCGCTGCACCACGCCCGCGAGGACTTCGTCACCGACCAGATGGCCATACTCGTCGTTGACCTGCTTGAAGTGGTCGACGTCCATGAAGACGATGCAGCACTGCTGGACACCACGTCTGGCGAGCTCGTGCCACTGGCGCAGCTCGGGCAGCATCTCGGCTCGCACGCACGCCCCGGTCAGCGGGTCGAGGTTGCGCAAGGCGCCCTGGATCTCGTGGGTCAGCGAATCAACGGTCTCCCGGAGCCGCGCGCTGGCCTGCACCAGCGCCTCGTATTGGTCGCGAGCGACCGGAGTGCCAGTTTCGGTCTCCCGCAGCAGCCGGGCGGCGACCCGGTGCAACTGCTCGTGCTCCGGCCCGATGGCCGCGAACGACGGCTGGCCCCACAGCCGGGCGGAGGCGCGCTCGTAATACCAACGTCCGAACTGGCAATGCAGGTGCGCGTCGTCGGCCAGGTCAGCCGAATCACCCGGCAGCCCACAGACGAGCGAGCGCAGCAGGTTCTCATGCCACTCGGCATAGTCGCGAGTGGCGTTCTCGAGCTGCTCCAGTGATATTCGCAATGTGGTCGGGTCCATCTTGAGCATCGGTGTGCACTCCCGCACTCCCCTTCGCCCACCCCAGGCGTGCCGCGATCCTGCACGAGCCTCTTTGTACCCGAAGACCCGCCCGGCGCCGCTGCGGCGCGTCACAGATCCGCAATCACCCGGCGAGCCGGTCACCTGCGGTCCGCAGGCGGCGCGTGCATCGCATCTGTGACGCGCGCCCGGCTCGCCGCTGGCCGTCTGCGGTAGGTTCGCGTACCAATGACCTCGAGAACGGGGAGTGACTCCATGACCGCTTCGCACGATCCCGCCTCCGACCGCGCCTCGATCCTCGGCCCGACGCTGCGCTTCAAGGGCGACTTGTCCGCCGGCGAAGACCTGGTGATCCACGGCCAGGTCGAAGGCACCATCGGGCCGGCGCCCAAGGTCACGATCGGCCCCGAAGCCCACGTCAAGGCGGGCATCAACGCGGACGTGATCATCGTCGAGGGGCGCGTCGACGGCGACCTGCATGCCCAGGTGTCGATCACGGTTCGGCCGAAGGCCAGCGTGCGAGGCAACCTCGAGGCGCCGGTCATCAATATTGTCGAAGGCGCGTCGTTCAACGGTGGCATCAAGATGGAGCCCGGCGCGTCCCAGGCGAATTCTGGCCCGGGCCACGCTCGTGCGGCGACCCCGATGCGCACTGGCACCGCCAATTGACGGCGCAGGAGAGGCCGCCATGTGGAAGCGCGAACGATCCGAACCAGTCGACCTCGAACAGGTCATGACCGAACCACTGGCCCCGTTGGCGGTGGCCGCGCGCCCGGTGGCTCCGCCGCCGGCACCCGCGGTCGAGGGTCAGGCCGAGCGCACGTCGGCACCGAATTCGTCGCACGCTGCGGCGGCCAAGGGTTCGACGCTGGGCGCGACATTGCGCTTCAAGGGCGACCTCGTCGCCGACGAGGACCTCGTCATCCAGGGACAGGTCGAGGGATCCATCCTGCACACGCGCAGCCTGACGATCGGCGCGCAGGGCCGGGTTCTCGGCGACATCCGCGCACGGCGGATCGTCGTGGAGGGATCGGTCGACGGGAATCTCTATGCGCTCGAGAGCGTGAGCCTGCGGTCCGGAGCGATCGTCCGCGGCGACCTCTTCGCGGCGGGAATCGCGATCGACAATGGCGCGCGCCTGACCGGCCGCATCGACATGGACAACGCGCCCACGGTCCCGACGATCAAGGTCCCGGCCCCCGGCTCGGCGGAACCCGCGACCCGCGACCTGTCCGCACCGGAAGCCGACGCGGTGCTGACCGGTTCGTGAGCATGGAGCCTACCCTGCCGGGCGGCTGACCTTTCGCCGGCGAGCGGCGACCAGCGAGAAGACCCAGGGCCGGAACGCGACCAGTAGCGCGGTGCCGTGCCGCGCTTGCGAAGAGGTCGCATCGAGTTCCGCCATCTCCAGGAATTCCCGATAGAGCAGCGCCAGTTTGCGCCGGAGGACCTCGATCGAAGCCGCGGTCAGTTCCGCCGGCTGCCAGCTGAAGAAGTCGCCCGGCCCGCTGAAGTCCGCCTGGAGGAATTCGGCCTTGACCTGCCGCTCGTAGGCCCGGCGCACTGGCCCGTCCCTGCGCCACACGATCTGGCGGTTGATCTTGAGCCGGTGCCCCCGCCTGGGCAGCGATTCGATCACCCCGAGCTCGACCAGCCGGGCGCGAAGCTTCTGGATCTGCGGCGCCTCGAATTCGTAGCCGCGCTGGATCTCCGGCTCCGTCCAGCCGTTCAGCAGCAGGTACAGGTAGCTCAGCAACGCCGGATCGCGCGCCAGCGCCTGCTCCTGTTCGAGCGACAAGGCCGTGGCCCGGTCACTGCCTTTCTCGATCATCCGCAGGAGCTCNGCCACGCTGATCTCGAGGACGCCGCAGACCTGCTCGAATCGCTTGAGCGTGAAGCTGCGCCGCGAAAAGATGCGCTTGATGCTCGCCTCGCTGAGGCCGACCCGCTGCGCCAGCGTCCGGTACGTCAGGCCGCGCATCTTCACGCAGCGCTTCAATGCATCGACGAGTTGGCGCGTTTCATCCATCGACGAACCTCCCGGAGCGGCCACCCGACGCGCCAGCCGCGCCGAGTGGTATCGGATATTAATACGTTTTCGTATCCGTATTGCTTTGTACTGCCGATGGCCTAGCGTGCCCCGCACACGGAACGGAGCAAGCTCATGCACCAGGCAACGAATTCGGCGCGACTCAACGATGTGCACGCCCGCCTGAACCCGACGGTCCCGGCGTTGCAGCGGCGCCCCGCCTCGCTGGGCGATCTTCGTGCCGCCCTGCTTCAGGCCAGCAGACGCAGGCTTGCCGTCGCGACCTCGGGGGGGCGGCACGCGATGGGTGGCCAGCAGTTCCTGCAGGGCGGGTTGGCGCTCGACATGCGGGGCATGAACCGCATCCTGGACTTCGACCAGGACCAGGGCCTGATCACGGTCGAGGCTGGCGCCACCTGGCCCGAACTGATGCGAGGCTACCTGTCGCGACAGGCGGGAAAGACGCTGCAGTGGGGCATCCGCCAGAAGCAGACCGGCGCCGATTCACTGACGATCGGCGGTGCGATTGCTGCGAATATTCATGGCCGCGGCCTCGCCTGCCCGCCCTTCTCGGCGGACGTCGAGTCGCTGCAGCTGCTCTGCGCGGACGGCGACCTGTTGACCTGTTCGCGCCGGGAAAATGCAGAGCTGTTTCGCCTGGTCGTCGGCGGATACGGCCTGTTCGGCGTCGTCGTATCGGCCACGCTCCGCATGGTGCGACGGCAGAAGGTCGAACGCGTCGTCGAGCTGCTCGCGTTGCCGGAACTGATGCGGGCCTTCGACGAGCGGATCAGCGCGGGCTACACCTACGGCGACTTCCAGTTCGCCACGGATTCCGGCTCGTCCGGCTTCCTCAACGACGGCGTCTTTTCCTGCTATCGGCCGGTCGACGACGCGCGCCCCATGGCCCCGAATCAGCTGCGTCTGCATCAGGCCGACTGGCGGCGCCTGTTGTACCTGGCCCACGTCAACAAGCGGCGCGCATTCCTCGAGTTCACGGACTTCTACCTCCGCTCGAGCGGCCAGCTGTACTGGAACGATACGCACCAGCTCAACCTCTATCTCGATGACTATCACGGGCAGCTCGACGCGCACCTCGGCGCACACGTGCCCGGCACGGAGATGATCACCGAGCTCTATGTGCCGCGCGATCGCCTGGTGGACTTCATGGCAACGGTTCGGGAGGACTTCCTTCGCCACCAGGTCGATTTCATCTACGGCACGATCCGCCTGATCAGGAAGGACGAGGATGCTTTCCTGGCCTGGGCCCGGGACGACGATGCGTGCGTGATCTTCAACCTGCACGTCGATCATCACGCGAGCGGTCTCGCCCGGGCGCAGACGGATTTTCAACGACTGATCGACCGCGCGATCGGCTTCGACGGCCGCTACTTCCTGACCTATCACCGCTTTGCGCGCCGCGACCAGCTGTTGCGCTGCTATCCGCAGATGCCCGAGTTCCTGCGCCGCAAGCGCGCGTTCGATCCCGAGGAGCGCTTCTCCAGCGACTGGTACCGGCACCAGGTGGCGCTGCTGCAGGACCTGCTCTGAGGCGGCCTTCGAGGCAGGCGCAACGTCAGCGCAGCTGGCTGTCCTTGCTGCCGCGCCGATTGTAGGCACTGGCCGCCTGGACATGCCGGTCCGCCTCGGACTGGCAGGCGATGCACAGGCGCACACCTGGCACGGCCCGCCGACGCGCGTCCGGAATCCGTTCGCCACACTCCTCACAGTGCGCCAGGCCTGGTCCGCTCGGCAGCCGGGCGCGGGCGCGCTCGATCGCGTCAGCGACGCTGTCGTCGATCTGCTGCTGTACCGCGCCGTCGCCGGCCCAACCCGTCGCCATCGAACCTGCTCCCGATTGCCGTGGATACCTTACCTCGACAGCCTGTTACAAGGCGATACAAGAACTCACCGCGTCGACATCCGGCTGTTACGCCCGCTCCTTACGATGCATCACAAGGGCAAAGGCCTGGCACATCGGCAGATCAGCGGGAGGAACGACGATGAAGAAGCGAGTCAAGAGGGTCAGTTTCGAGCGAGCGGTGTTGTCGTCACTTGCGGCGGTCACTGTCATGGTCTGCGGCGCGCTGTTCAATGCGGTGAGCAACCTGCAGCTGATCGCTTGAGGGCGTCGGGCTACGGATACGAACGGTACTCGTTCCGCGCGACACACACGGATTGACGCGGCGCAGCATCCCCGCGGTATATTCGCGGGGATCCTCTTGCACACCCCGGAAGCGCCGGTCAACGACCAGCGAGGTCACCCGTTGAAGACACCGCCGACACCGCAGCCATCGCTGCACGGCAGCCCTGCGACCGGCGAACTGTCGGTACGTGCCCTGTCCACGCCCGAGCCGTTCGTCCGCCTGTTTGCACGCCGGGTCCAGCAGGAAGGCGCGCTCGACCTGACGCAGGGCGACTACAAGAACGCGGACTTTGCGCCGCACCCGGAAGTGGTGCGGGCCGCGCAGCGCATCACCCGCAACACCGTGCACAGCTACGGGCCCGCTGTCGGACGGATGGACGTGCGCAGCGAGGTCGCCGAGTTCTTCAACCGCGACGGGCTGCTCGACTACCCGGACTCCGAGGTCCGCTTCCAACCGGACGAGGTGCTGTTCACGCCGGGCACGCGCGCCGGCCTCGCGATCGTGCTCGAGGTGCTCGGCGCGGACGGATCAGGCGTGGTCGTGCCGCGCCCGAGCTGGGAATACGACTGGTTCATCGAGCGCGCCGGCAAGAAGGTGGTCGAACTGCCGACGACCGCACCCGAATTCCTGCCGGATCCGCACGAGCTCGACCGGCTGCTCGGCCGCGGCGGCATCTCGTCGGTGATCATCAACAATCCGCACAATCCGACCGGACGCGTGTATCCGCGCGCGCTCGTCGAAGAGCTCGTCCGCGTCGCGGTCAAGCACCGCTGCTACGTGCTGTACGACTCGGTCTACCAGCGGCTCGACTACGTCGGCTGGTTCGTCAACCCGGCCTTCGCGAATCCCGAGTGGCGCAACTGGGTCGTCTCGCTGTCCGGCCTGTCGAAGATGGACATGTTCGGCGCCTCGACCGGCGCCCGTGCCTGCTGGCTCGTGATCTCCGACCAGATCCGCGCCAACGGCGTGCGCGCCCGCGAAGTCCTCGCCAATCTTTCCGCATGGCTCGTCGCGACACCATCGACGCTCGCACAGGACTGGGCGCTCGCCGCGCTGCAAAGCCCGCTGGCCGCCCTGCGTCGCCCCTCCCCGTACATGCGCGAGCGCCGCGACTTCATGTTGCGCGCCGCCGATGAACTCGCGCCGCTCGGCGTCGAACGCACCGACTTCGGCGGCACGTTCTACTCACCGCTCGCGTTCCCCGGACTGGTCGGCGAGCCGTTCGACCGGCTGCGCAACGGCGTGCACGAACGGGCCGTCGTCAAGGACTCGGTGGATGCGTTCGAGCTGCTGCTCTCCGGCGGCGTCGGCGGCATTCCGTTCGCAGCGTTTGCCGGTGGCAGTGATGCTGCGGCCCGCTATGGTACCTGGCAGCGGCTGTCGTATGGCTCGAAGGATGTCAAGGAACTGGCGGTGTTCATGGATCGCGTCCGCGCTCGGATCGAGACGCAAGGACGTCTCGGTGCGGGCGCAGCGGTACCACCGCAGCCAGGTTCGCCGAACGCGGCCGTCTGGCAGAGCACCTGCACGGCCGGCGGCTACGACGCGCTCGACGGCCTCGATGCGCAGGCCTTCGCCGCGGCACGACAACGGTTCCTTGCGAACCCGCGCCGCGAGACGCTGCGCCTGACCGGGACCAAGCATCCGGATTCGACCACGCATCGCGCCGCGCAGGTCGAGCGCGCGCTCGAGGCGGCGCCCGCCGACGCGGCCGACCGCGCCCGCCTCGCGCTGACCCATCTCGAGTGGAACCCGCTGATGGACGCGCGCCTCGAGTACGAGGAGTCGATCGCGGACCTGCTCGGGCCGTGCAGCGAGGTGCTGGTCGATCTCGAAGGGCGCCAGATCAGTCCCGACTGGCTCGACGTGCCGGAGAAGATCGCCCTTGCATTGCTGCGCCATGGCGTCGTGCCCGGCGAGGACCGCCACCTGCTGGTGCGAGTGCCCAATCCGTTCCTCGAACCGGACGAGGAGAAGGTCTCGAAGATCCTCGCGTCGGTGGCGCGCACGAACGTGCTGTTCCACCTCGCCTGCGAGCGGGTCGGGTTCACCCCGCAGCGTAACGCGATCCACGAGATCAGCGTGCCGCAGGTGAACTCGAGCGCCGAGATCGGCGCCGTCATCAAGATCGGCACGCTTTACCTGCAGGCGGCCCGCGAGCTGTTCGACGGTCCGCCCGAGCGGATCGATGCATTTCTCTGCTCACGCGTGCCCGCGGACCGGCGCGAGAAGCTGCTGCAGCGCATCGTCCGCGTACGCCTCGTACCGCTCTGCGAGAACGTCGGCGCGCTCGCACACCTGCCGGACCTGCTCGAGAAGTTCTACCTCGCACTGGAACGCGGTCGCGGCATCGATGACGTGCCGACGCCGGACACATTGCGCACGTCGTTCGAGCGACGCGAGGCCGAGCTCCGGGTGTTCGTCGCAATGTCGGACACCGCGCTGCAGAGCGGCAAGATCGCGACTGACACGGCCTACGCGCTCGCCATTGCGGGCCGCGACGAGGCGCAGCGACGGCTGGCCGTGCACGCGCAGCGCGTCGGCGAGCCAGCGCCGTCGGTGACGTTCCTGATCGGCGCCGGTCGCGCCGGGTTCCGCGGCGGGTTCGATGCCGCCCATCCAGGAGTGATCCGGCAGTTCGCGCGCGCCGACGGCGTCACGATGCAGGGCATTCGTGCCGATGCGCCCGACGAGACGATCCGGCTTGCAGCGGCATTTCGCGCCGAAGTGGCGGCATCCGCCGCCGCTGCGGAACCCGCACATGCGTTGCCCACGGCCGATCGTGAGGCGCTTGCGCGACTGCTCGAGGCCGGTGTCCGCGCACACACCGAGCTGTTGTTGCGCGTCGCACCGCTGCTGGCTCCGTTCGGCAGCCTCGTGCCGCAAACGCGCGTGCGCATCCGGGCCACGGGTTCNGCGAGCTACGGGCGCTCGATCCCGACNTACCCCGAGGAATGGGGTGGCGGCACGGCACTGCCCGACGACCGCGACCTGCGCGACGCGTGGCCCGAAGGCGTCACGCTGCCCCGGGCCATCGTCTACAACCTCGCCAGCACGACGCTCGGCCTGCCCGCCGTCACCAGCGACATCGCCGTCCTCGACCGGCGCGCCGCGGTGCTGCTCGAGCGGCACGTGCCTGGCTACCGCGAGATCATCGCGAGCGAGCTGCCCCACTTCGTCAAGGAGGCCGCCGCGCTGGTCTTCGGCCGCAAGCTCGCCGAGACGACGGCGCGACGCTGCCTGCGTGCTGCGGCGGCGCTGTGGGTCGATGCGCGCGCGCGTGCCGACCTCGTCGCCCCCACCTGCCTGTTCGCGATGCAGTACCTGCGCTACATGGCCGAGGACTCGGAGAGCTGGGACGAGACCAAGGAGCACGAGAGCCAGACGACGCGC
>Ga0031656_10000635_pt1 | contig 12387 bp, 14 predicted proteins | sample FrelakmetDIP11DI_FD_55080 | JGI IMG/M metagenome (GOLD analysis project Ga0031656, IMG submission 55080) | Freshwater lake sediment microbial communities from the University of Notre Dame, USA, for methane emissions studies - DIP11 DI | ecosystem: Environmental > Aquatic > Freshwater > Lake >... | reverse complement strand
AAAAAAAATACTTTTAAGCTCTCGGATTGGCGGATAGTTAGAAAAGGCTGCATCAAAGGCGGTCGAAGTAATAGTTCCTGTTGAAGGAATCCAGTTCACTCCGTCAGACGAGGTGAAAATACTTCCATCATCACCTACCGCAACGAATGTCCCATTGCCATATGCGACTCCTGTGAATGAAATCTCGCTTATAATACCTGAGGTTTTTTCAGTCCACATTACTCCGTCAGATGAAGTGAGGATTTTCCCTTTACCCACCGCAACGAAAAGGCCATTGCCATATGCTACTCCTTGGAGCCCATGATTTGTAGATCTCACGTGCCAGTTGTCGAGGGGATCAGCAGCAACGATGCAAGGCAAGAAAAGAATAAAACACAATATGAATAACGAGGATATTTTTGAAAGCCTCTGCAATCTCATGATCTTCCTTACCTTCTCTACCTAAGTCTGGATTGCAATGTACAGATTANCAATAGAATATATCATATTGTTGGCACTTTTATTCTTTGAAGACTTCAGGAAGGATGCAATAGGTCAAATATTTTGTGAGGTTACTTCCATCTCTTTAAGTTCTTTGTGCAAAAAGTAATTCAAAACTGTCCGGATGCCTACAATGGCAGCAAGTTTTCCAATGTCTTCCCATGTCGGGGCAATTGCTGTTTTCAAAATATCAGCAGCGATTAAGAACTCAAGGGCAACTGACAATGAATGTCCGAGATGTGTTCTACTTTCTGTCATTGTTTTATAACCTTGACGAACAAGAAAAGTTTTTCTTATAAAGATTGCCAAGGCTCCAATAATACCTATGACAATAAAAATTACAGCTATAGCTTCTGCTGATATTGCGATATAATTTGCTATCAGCTTAACAATCTCTTCCATGACTACTCACCCCCATTTACACTGTGATAATCTATTAACGATTCCCTTTTATACTCTGCACAATTATATCAAGAATGAAAGGTGAGAACTACAGTAGGCTTGTTTTTTAAGCTGTGTGCGGCATCGTGCACCCTTCACCCCGAAGGGGACATAGCATTCTTCCTCTGTTTTATTGCAGAGTTAACATCGGATAGTCGGTATAACCTTTTTCACGAGACGTGTAGAAGGTTTTTTCATCCCACTTTGCCAGTATAGCATTNAGTTCAAATCGCTTGGGCAGGTCCGGATTAGAAATAAATAGTTTTCCAAAAGCTACCAGGTCAGCNAGACCCTCTTCGATTACTCTATTTCCTTTTTCCTGATCAAAATTATTGTTGATGATCAAAGTTCCCTTATACTTAGGTCTGTACCGATTGGCAATATTAGGTTCTGCATAAGGGACATTCGTCACATCTGTAAATGGCTCTGACAAATGTAGGTAGGCCAGATTATAATTATTCAGTTGCTCTACGATATAATCAAAAGTCGGAATCGTCTCCTCGGCGAGTGTCATCCCAAAGTCTCCGTGCAGCGACGGATTTAGGCGTACCCCAATATGGTTTTCCGGCAATACCTTCTTTATTTCATCGATGACTTCAAAAAGGATTTTAGCCCTGTTCTCGATAGATCCACCATAGTCATCAGTCCTAATATTAGAAGTCCTGTTGAAAAACTGGTGTAAGAGGTATCCGTTTGAGGCATGGATCTCAACTCCGTCAAAACCTGCATCCATGGCATTTTTGGCACCGTCACGGAAATCCTGAACTGTTTGCTTGATATCATTAATCGTCATCGCTCTGGGTGTTACTGTAGCTTTGAATCCTTTTGGAGTATAAGAGGTTTCGTTAGGATTTAACGCTGAAGGCGCAAGGGGAAGTTCACCATTATGAAAATCCGGATGGGACATTCTGCCTACATGCCAGAGCTGTAAAAAAATTATTCCTTCCTTATCATGAACCGCTTTAGTTACTTTCTTCCAGCCCTCTACCTGTGTTGTCGAGTAAATTCCTGGAGTGTTGATATAACCTACTGCTCTTTTTGATATTTGTGAACCTTCAGTGATGATGAACCCGGCAGCAGCTCTTTGCTCATAATATTTAGCCATAAGATCTGTTGGGGCATTCTCAGGGTTTTTGGCTCTGCTTCTGGTCATGGGTGCCATAACTACTCTGTTTCGTAGCTTGATGTCACCCATAATATATTCTTTTAAAAGCGCCTGTTCTTTAGACATTCAAATATTTCCAATTATACTCAGCACAATTATATCAGGTTTCCAGGGTGTTGACTACGGGAGAACTCTCCTGCGTCACAGAACCATTCCGAGGTAGTTTCATCAATGAAGATAGCCGCAAGCTTTCGTATCGTTCCATAGTCGATTATTGTGATTTGTTATGATGTATGTAATGTCCTCGGGAGAAGAGAGAGCCTGGGAAATATTGAGCAGCCTTGAACCTGCAGGTGTTTGCAGAAATGCATCGGTGTTGTTTGAAGAAAATGCTGTTTCCTATATAGTCAGATCATTCTGCCATGATTTTAGTGTATGTCCTGCCAGAAGAACGGTCAAAGGCTTTAACTCTTCGGCAAAGCACCTGATAGAGAGATATGGTTATTTCTTCATCCACTCCTGCCTTTGGTATCTAATTCATGCAAAGGATATACCCCTCTCCAACAGGCTTGTGAAACCGGTGAACCTAAAAGGTGGCGAGATGTTTTTCAGAGGAAGCCATACACTTCCGCTTGATGGTCTTGCGATGCGATACGGGGAAGATAAAGACGCGTTTCTACGAAGAGGGAAAGATCTCTGTGCCGAAGTATTGACTCACGGGGATGCTTCATTAAGGCTTTTCCCTATGCCGAGAATACCTGTAGAGTTAATACTGTGGCAGAAAGATGATGAGTTCCCTCCCCGCACGGACCTACTGCTGGACTCCACATGCGAGATCCATCTCCCGGTAGATATCATATGGTCAATAGCCATGATGAGTATCTTGGTGATGATGTGAGCCGGAAATTCATAGAAATTCTCTGACTTGCTCCATGTTTTTAGAGCCGACATCTGGCCTTGAGCACAACTCTATCATTATGTCGACATGCGATGAATTATTGAGTAACTGCTCACGACTGTATTGGCATGCCCCTGAACCCGCAGATCTTGCGGCGCCAGTATGGATCAAATGATGAGAGGTTCGTACCTTTGCTAACCTGAGCATGGTAAAAAGTTTCCCTGTCTTTTACAATGCCAACATGTTTCAAATTATCAAAAAAAACAAGTGACCCGGTATCATAAGAACTGTTCTTAGGAATGTGGGGAAAGCTCATATAGAGTTTTCTTGCTGTTGTTCTCTTAACGAGCATTCCATTATCAGCCATAATGCGCCAGATAAACCCTGAACAGTCAAAACTTTTCAGACCAACTGCACCCCATTGAGATAATAAATATTCAGCCTGGAAAAAACTAATAGTCCATCAGATTGAGGGATCAATTGTTGAAGGAGTTTTCTGCATCTGTTCCAGCGGGAAGTCAACTCCTTTTCGGAACAAGGCTGCTCAAGATTTATGGCTCCATTCCATTGAAAATATATATAATTACATCAGGTTGCACGATAAGGGGTTCAGGAAGCAGCGACAGACGAATGGATAAGGCAGTGCCGATATTAACCAACAGTGAGTTTCTTGATCGATTATATGTGAAAGGGATAAAAAAATGATCTTATTCATATTCTTCTCACCGATCAGATATATATGTCGGTAGGCAGTACGTGCTGACCCTATCATATCCCCTATGTAAAATCGGCAGAAGACTACATGTGCCTTCTGACGTTGTATGGGATGTTATCACTGACACAACTCGCTGGCCGGAGTGGGGCCCGTCGGTTTCCGCCGTTGACTGCAGGGAACGGTATGTCCGCAAAGGAATTCGGGGTAGGGTAAGGCTGCCATTCAGCATGTGGGTGCCTTTTGCGATTACTGAATATGAGGACAGACGCTATTGGGCATGGAACATATGGGGTGTCCGTGCCACGGGACACAGAATAGAACCCCTCGGTGACGGCAGCTGCTTGCTTATTTTCGAGGTGCCGTTTTTCGCAGCACCATATCTTTTTATCTGTTGGCTTGCGATCAGACGTATTGCATCTCTTCTTGAGGAAGATCCGTAGAATGTACCCGGAATATCTTAAGTATGATCCCCTGATGATTTTTCAGAACAGCAAGACTCCTGCTTCCCTTTACGCCCGGCAGAAGTGGATGAATCAGGGAGAGACAAAGCAATGGCAGTCGGATTTCGATGCGGCTGTCGAACAACTTCTCGCAGGACAGAAGAGAAACGGATCATGGGAAGACTCTCATTTGGCCACAATCCACAGGCTTTTCGGCCTGCATCTTACGGTAAGAAACAGAAATGAACAGATTGATAGGGCATTAGAATGGCTTTTGTCGCAGGATATCGTTCGACGGGGCAGAGTGCATTTCAGCAGGAAGTCAGACGTAATTTATGGGCATGAGCTTAAAAGTCTTCCTTTTACCCGAGGTTGTTATGATCATGTTGTTACCTGTGCGATTCTCTTCCTTGCATCTCTTTTTGGCCATGAATTTGATAAACAAGTCATAACGGTTTACGATAGGCTCGCAATAACGCCCAGGGGCAGCAAGGGAAAGTGGTGCAGTTGGTCTTGTTCGAATAATTTTCTGCGGGCGTGTATTGTTCATCCCGATTTTCGCGAGAGCGATGGGCTGAAATCACTCGTTTCGGCACTGCTCGAAGTTCAAAGGAGTGACGGGAATTGGCCTGCACCTATCCCTTTTTACGCGACGGTAAACGCCCTTTGTCATCTCGACAAAGAAGATGCAGATTTAATGCTCGGGAGGGCATTCCGTAAGCTGCGTCAGAACCAGAACGGAGACGGAACCTGGGGTAGAACGGACAAAGAATGGAAGACATTTCTGATCGTTCATGCGTTCAAAAGGAAATCTTCATTGCTGGAGAAGATGCAAGGTATACCATAGTGTTTGAATATTACCCATGCCTAGGTCAAGACAACCTTCAAGGCCTTCTGAATGTTTGCAAGCTCAAAAACAAACCCGATATGGTTCAGTTTGGCAGGAAGTACCTTCTGGCTGTTCGTGAACTCATTTGCAAGGTCTTTTACGAACGGCCGGATTAGTGAAACAGGAAGCGGAATGACGATAGCCTTGCGGTATTCGCGCAGATGATCAAGCAGCTCGCTAAAACGAAGATGCTCAGGGGAGCAGGCGTTTACAGGACCTGTAAGACTCTGATCGGAAACAGCAGTTTCGTAAATACGGATCAGATCATCCATGTGGATCCAGGGAAACCAGTTCCGGCCGTTACCGAATTGCACGGTGACCCCGAATTGCATTGACTGCATGAGTTTACCGATAAAGCCCCCCTTCCTGTCCAGAACTGGTGCTGTTCTTATCTGAACGGAGCGCATTCCGAATGTCTCGGCCCGCCGGGCTTCATTTTCCCATGCAACACAGACATCGGAAAGATATCCTTGACCATGCATCGCCGTTTCGTCAACTTGGGTTTCCCCTTTGTTACCGTAATAGCCGACCGCTGAGGCAGAAATAAATGTTTTGGGTTTTTGCTGAAGAGTAGAGATAAAATCCAAGAGTTTCTTGTTGACAGTAACCCGGCTGTCCCAGATGAGTTGTTTGTATTCTTTTGTCCATAGGTGCAGGATATCCTTGCCACTTAGATTAATGACGGCTTCTGTCTCCGCAAACCAGTTCTTGTCAAACAGTCTGGTATCGAGAAGGTCGACAACGTAAGACTGCAGTCTTGGGGAGGTAATCCTTGATCGATTTCTGTCGAGTATGACAATATCATATCCCTTATCAAGGAGAAGGCGGGTCAGGCGCTGACCAATGAATCCGCCGCCGCCGCAAATAATGACTTTCATGGCACTATTATAGCAGGGAAGGAAGAGAAATGAATAAATGAGAGACGTTGAAAACTTGGAACACGAGCATAAGATGAATTTGACAATAAAAATGGTAATATGAATTATCAAAATATCATGAATTCATGTCTGGTGATTGTCAGAAATTATGATTTCATGAGGAGGAGAATCCGATTGTGAAACTGAAAGACTATTTTGAAGAGAAAAAAGGGGTCAGCATTCTCTCTACGGCTGACAGTGACGGGAAGTGTACGACGGCTATATACTCGAAGCCACGAATCATGGAGGATAATACCGTGGCATTCATCATGAGGGAGCGGTTGACATATCACAATGTTCGCAACAATCCGCACGCTGCTTATATGTTTATCGAGAACAATCCGGGGTATCAGGGGATACGGCTTTTTCTGACAAAAATAAGGGAGGACAATGATCCCGAACTTATTGCGCGGATGACGAGACGCAGTCTGACGCCCGAGGAAGACCGAGAGAAGGGGCCNAAGCATCTTGTGGTATTCCGNNTTGACATGATTCTCCCCCTCATCGGAGCAGGAGAGAGTCCTGTCACCCTCGAATGAATAAGGGATGCAGGAACTCAGCGAAATTCATTGATTTTCATGAACCCTTTTTGTTGATGATCGAGGTGATGTTATGAAAACATCCATCAGTATCTCGATACTATTGGTGATGCTTCTTTCAGGCTGCTACCGTGCGGTTCAGATTAATCTGTCTCAATCCGGTATGGCTCCGTGTCCTGATTCGCCGAATTGTGTGTCGAGCCTTTCTGAAAATACCCGGCATAAAATAGAGCCGTTTCCACTGCATATCTCGGCAGGGCAATCATTGAACACTCTCAGACAGATCATAGCATCCATGGAAAGAANGGAAATCCTCTGGATGAGCGATCGGTCTCTGCTGGCAACGTTCAAGACAAAGATGGGTTTTGTGGATGATGTACAGTTTCTGATCGATGAAAGCCGGAGGGTCATTCATGTGCGCTCCGCCTCAAGAGATGGTTACTGGGATTTGGGAGTGAATAGGAGGCGAATCGAGACTATACGGGCCGAGTACCAAAGGCGAATACAGGACCATCAAGACTTAGAGAGGAAACGGTAAATCCGGATGAACTGGGCAGCTATCCGGCTAGCCGAAAGAGCTGTTCTTCCTGATGTCTTAATCCGCAAAGGCATCAGAAGCCTGAACCGCCGTCGGCTTAACAATGAATATGCGGGAAATCCGGAAAAGGAACAGGAGTGGAAATCCTTTTTCATAGAGCAACTCCGCCGCAGTCCCATTGCCCACACTCCGGAAAAACCGAATGAACAGCATTATGAACTCCCTCCGGAGTTCTTCATGCATGTTCTCGGTGAACGCATGAAATATAGCTGTTCCTTTTGGAATGACGATATACAGACGCTGGACCAGGCTGAAAGTGCTATGCTCACCCTCACCTGCAGCAGGGCGGGCATCAGGGACGGCATGGATGTCCTCGATCTCGGTTGCGGATGGGGGTCGCTCACGCTTTGGATAGCTGAATATTATCCCCGGTGCAGAATTGTTGCGGTATCGAATTCCCGGGGACAGCGGGAGTTTATCCAGAGGCTCTGCAGAGAGAGAGGGCATGACAATGTCGATGTCGAGACCGCAGACATGAATCATTTCATGACTGAGCGGACATTCGACAGGATTCTCTCGGTAGAAATGTTCGAGCACATGCGGAATTATGGGCTCTTGCTTTCGAGAATTGCCGGCTGGCTGAAAGATGAGGGCAGGCTATTTGTACATATATTTTGCCACCGGGAATTCAGCTATGCTTTTGAAACAGATAAAGAAGACGACTGGATGGGCAGATATTTTTTTACGGCAGGCCTGATGCCATCTGATGATCTCTTGCTCTATTTTCAGGATGATCTGGTGATACAGGAACACTGGAGGGTCTCCGGTATACATTACCAGAAGACGGCAGAGGCCTGGTTGATGAATCTTGATACGAAGAGGGAGATGATCAAGCCGCTTTTCACAAACGTCTATGGAAAAGGGAATGAATCGCTTTGGTTGCAGAGATGGAGGATTTTTTTCATGTCATGTTCGGAGCTCTTCGGATTCAGAAGCGGTCAGGAATGGTGGGTTTCTCACTATCTCCTTGGAAAGAGAAGATAACAGAGAGCAGGAAGAACCTCTTAGTGAATTCTTTTTGATAGCCATATCAGCAGTGGCATCGAAATACCCCATGCGATGCCGATCATGAAGAGACTTTCATGATATGGCTGACTGATTACCGCAGCGCCGAGAGACACCCCCGAGTAATAGGCGGCGGGGCCCCCGAGGAGTCCAAACAGCGCTGCCAGGATATAACGCCCTTTGAGCCAGTGGAAAAGGCTGTTGAGTGACGTACCGAAGTTGAGCCAGAGTCCAATCATCCATGCGGGGCTCATATACAGGGCTGAAGAGATGCCCTTCGGGATAAATGCGCCTGACCAGACGAGCAGAGAATCAATACAGAGTCCGATGAAGCCGGCGGCCAGACAAAGAAGTAACTCTCTTTTCATGTATCCAGACATCCGGGCATAGATCAGTACCCAGCAAATAACCGAGAACGGTCCTAACCAGAAAAGTCCACTGGCTGCACTTAACACAGAAATGAACCAGACGCCTTGAAACCCTGCGATAACGATGAACTTATTCATAAGACATGGTAAAAATCGTAGCGCCACGCCAGCCTGGCTTCGAAAAGAGCATCTGAACGTCTCCGATATAGCGCTCGGCGAAGCCAGCCTCGCAATAACAGAAGTAATATTCCCACATCCGTATGAACTGTTCATTGTACCCGAGGGTGCGTATCTCATCCAGATGAGACTTGAACTTTTGGCGCCAGGCGATCAATGTTTTCTGATAATGCGGTGTGATGTCTTCGTGGTGCACCAGTCTGAGATCTGATGCTGCGGTGGCNGCATTACAGAGGCTGGTNACTGAAGGGATAGAGCCTCCAGGAAATATGTACCGACGTATGAAATCGACGGTTTTTATGTGCTGATCGTACATCCGGTCATTGATCGTGATGGACTGCAGAGCCATTACCCCGTCGTCGACAAGCAGTCTGCCGCAGCAGGCGAAGAATGTTTCGAGAAACTCGTGACCGACCGCCTCGATCATTTCGATCGAAACCAGTTTGCTGTATCTCCCCTCTATTTCACGGTAATCCCGCATCAGTAAGGTGATCCTGTCCCGAAGTCCTGCCTGCCCGATGCGTTCCTGTGCAAGATCATACTGAGCCTTTGATATAGTGGTTGTCGTGACCCGGCAGCCGTAGGTACCCGCTGCATGGATCGCGAAACCTCCCCACCCGGAACCAATTTCTATAACATGATCAGCGGAAGTCAGCGAGAGTTTCCTGCAGATATGGTCGTATTTCAATACGGACGCCTCATCGATCGTCGAGTTATCTCGCGCAAAGATGTTGCATGAGTAGGTCATGGTCTGGTCGAGCCAGAGGCGATAGAAGTCGTTCCCAAGGTCGTAGTGGGCCGAGATGTTCATCCTGCTGCCCGCCTGGGTGTTCCTCCGCAGGGCGTGCATCAGCCAGTGCATCGGCCGGGCAAAGGCTGCCAGTCCGCCTTCGATGTCAGTGAGCACGCGGTGGTTCAGCACGATTATCCTGACCAGCGTGACCAGATCGTCGGTAGACCAGGAGCCTGACATATAGGACTCGCCTGCGCCGATGCTGCCACCAAAGGCAATGTCGGTATAAAACGCATGGTCATGGACCGTGATCGTTGCGGCAAGTCCGCCTTCGCTGCCGAAGACATGGCGTTCGTATCCCTCGGTGATGGTGATCAAACCCCTCTCGATCTTGCGCAGATGGGCGAAGAGCACCCTGCGGGCGATACCGGCGAAGATGCCGGCTAACCCCACCGGCACAATGCGCCTGCCCGGAGTCGGGCAGGTGGGGATGACGGAATCTTTCATCATCAAACCTCTAACAATGAGATGCGGGTCTCAGGCATGACCATAGAACGGAACACCCTTCACCCAGAGCCGGAAGGCCTGCCAGTAGATGCCGGCGATAACCTTAACCGTCACCAGCGGGTATTTGAGCAGCATGAGACCGAGCGATCGCCCGGTGATCTCCCGCCGCTCTGCGCTCAGGTCAGCCTCAAAGATCAGGCCTGCCGCATCATAATCCTGCATCTGCACGTTCACGCTGTTTTCAGGCTCGGTGAAGGTCCAATTGTACTCAAGGTCCATAGGCATGAACGGTGATACGGTGAAGTCCTTCTTCAGCCGAAACCGCCTCTTCACCTGCGTGCCGATATTATCACGTTCATCCACGACATAGCAATGGACCTCGCCCCAGGGTGTGTTGTGCACTTCCACCACGATGGTCTCGATCCGGCTGCCCACGGCATCGTAGCAATAATAGAAGGTCGCGGGGTTAAAATTATGCCCGAAGTAACGAAGATGGCAGAGCATTCGCACTGGGCCGGTAGGCCTCGTCCCAGTCCGTTCCTGGACGAGGCGCCGCACTGACTCATCGATGGTCAGCGAGGGGTCCCCGAAATGGTCCTTTCGCCGAAGGTATGCGAGATTAACTCCTTTTGCTGACCAGAACCACCTTCCGCTAAATACCATCTCCAGCTCTGCGAGGTCCAAATACGCAAAAAAGACCGACATGCTGAAGCGGTTCTCCTTCGGCCGGTACCGCGCGTGGCGCACCTCACCTTCAAAGATGCAGCTCTGCATCAGTCCAGCCCCTTCCCGAAATACCTGCATGCGGCTAAGGCGCTCTTCACACCGTCTTCGTGGAACCCGTAGCTCCAGTATGCACCGCAATAGTGTGTCCGGTTCCGGCCGCTGATCTCGCTGTGCCGTTGCTGCGCTGCCGATGCCGCGAGGGTATACTGCGGATGGTGGTAAACGTACCTGCCGATCGTCCTTCCCTCGTCGATAGCATGCTCCCCGTTCAGGGTCACGCAGAACTCCATCGGCGCTACGATGCTCTGGAGGATGTTCATGTCGTAGGAGAGTACCGCGCGGCCGCTCCACTGGCGTGAAATGAGGTAGTTCCAGCCCGACCAGAGCTTCCGCCGCTCCGGGAGGATCGATGTGTCCGTGTGCAGGACCGCAAGGTTCTCCTGGTAGGGGATGGCGCCGAGCACTTCCCGCTCCTGCGGCGTGGGATCGGCAAGGAGTTCCAGCGCCTGGTCGCTGTGGCATGCCAGCACCACATGGTCGAANTGCTCTATTGTGCCGATCGCTGTCCTGACCTCAACACGGTCCGGATGGCGCCGCACGGAACGGACCGGCNTGCTCAGCCGGATGCGCTCCCGGAACGACGCGGTCAGTTTTTCCACGTAACGGGCTGATCCTCCGGTGATCACCTTCCACTCGAACGGGTTCTTCACCTCCAGGATACCGTGGTTAACGAAGAACCGCGCGAAGGTACGGAGCGGGAAATCCTCCACGCTGCCGGGATCTGCCGACCAGATGGCGGCCGCCATGGGAACAAGAAAGAAGTCGATGAACCGCTTCGAGTAGCCCCGGGAGCGCAGATAGGGGATGAGAGGCCGCTCATCCCCTGACTCCTCAAGCAGGCGCGCAAACTCCCTGCGCAGCCGCAGGATGTCCCAAACCATTATATAAAAGGAGGGATCGAACAGGTTTCTTCGCTGGCCGAATATGGTGTTGAGATTGTGGGCGCTGTACTCTCTCCCCTCGGGTTCGGACTTGAGACTGAAGGTCATCTGTGACGGTTGGTAGGCAACGCCGAGCCGTACGATGAACTTGAGGAAGTTCGGATAGGTAACCTCGTTGAACACGATAAAGCCCGTGTCCACGGCATATCGCTTCCCTTCCCGCTCCACGTCGACGGTGTGTGTGTGGCCGCCGATGTAATCGTTCGCCTCAAAAACCGTTACCTCATGCTCCCCATGCAGGAGATACGCCGATACAAGACCCGAGATCCCGCTGCCGATGATTGCTATTTTCATGTCATTTTCTCGTAGTTGTCCCCGTGAGTTCATCCCGCATCGAATCGCTGATGGGCTTTGCCCCGAGCCAGATGGTGTAGTAGGCAGCGGCGAAATCAGCCCCTTCGATGGTGCCGAGCGGTTCATTGTTGAGGCTGAGTGTTGTGCCCTTTCCCGGCGCATAGGTGAGCGCGTAGCGGTCACCTTCCCTTACGTCCCGATAAAGTCTGTTGAGCTGCTCGATGCGGGGCCTTAGCCGGGCCAGAGCTTCCGGCGTAACGTTCTTTTCCAGATAAGGCTCCGCTGACTCTCCGAATTTCGTCCCTTTGATGGAGACATGATAGCGAAGCTCGAGCCGTTTCGGAACGTCTGTCATAGTTGTCCCCGTGAGTTCATCCCGCATAGAATCGCTGATGGGCTTTGCCCCGAGCCAGATGGTGTAATAGGCAGCGGCGAAATCAGCCCCTTCGATGGTGCCGAGCGGTTCATTGTTCAGGCTGAGTGTTGTGCCCTTTCCCGGCGCATAGGTTAGCGCGTAGCGGTCACCTTCCCTTACGTCCCGATAAAGTCTGTTG
>Ga0031656_10000634_pt1 | contig 12407 bp, 10 predicted proteins | sample FrelakmetDIP11DI_FD_55080 | JGI IMG/M metagenome (GOLD analysis project Ga0031656, IMG submission 55080) | Freshwater lake sediment microbial communities from the University of Notre Dame, USA, for methane emissions studies - DIP11 DI | ecosystem: Environmental > Aquatic > Freshwater > Lake >... | reverse complement strand
CCGCCACACCTGGTCGCCCTTGACGCTCGCCGACTCGGCGCGGCCGACACTCACGAGCCTGCGTGCGCGATCAACCTGGAACACCTTGATGCCACCGAAGCGAGTACTGGCAGACTGCTGGTCGACGCTGATGATGGTTTCGCCATCACGCACCCACGTTGCGCGGTTGCCCGCGAGGGCGAACTCGTCGAACTTGGCAAAGACCTTGAGCTGCCGCGCGTATTGCCCGAGCGGCGGAGCGACGTATTCACCGACGACGAACATCAGCGACGCCAGGATCAGGCCCGCCGTGCCGAGCCACAGGCAGAAACGCAGCGTCGTCACGCCCGAGGAGCGCATGACGATCAGTTCACTGCCACGCGCCAGGTTGCCGAGTCCGAGCAGCGAGCCGATCAATGCCGCCACGGGCAACAACTGGAACAGGTAGCTCGGCAGGTTCAGGGCGACGAACAGCAGCGCCTGCGTGGCCGTGTAGTTGCCGACACCGATGTCGTCCTGCTGGCCGATGAACATGAACAACGCGCCGAGCGCGAGCAGCACGATCATGACCAGCGCGGTATAACCGAGCACGGTACGGATCAGGTAACGACTGAGGACTCCCATGATGATGGCGCGACCTCAGCCGGACGCCGCCGCACTGGCCGGACGACGACGCCATGGCATGCGCCACGGCTTGCCGGGATGGAGTTCACTCCAGAGCAGCCACACGGCAAGCGCGAGTGGCACGAGATGGACCCACCAGAGGCCGAGTTGCCCGCCGGCCGAATCCTTCTGGATCCAGACGCGCACCGCCGCCAGCAGGTTCGAATACAGGAAGTACGCGAGCACCGCGTAACCGACCCGCGCAAACCGCCCCTGGCGCGGACGCAGGCGCGCGAGCGGCACCGCGAGCACCATCAGCACGAGCGCCATGACGGGTACCGCCGTGCGCCAGGCGAACTCGGCGCGATTCTTCGGATCGTCCGACGCCATCAGCGTCGCCGTGCTCATCATCTCGATCTTGTTCTTGCCTGCCTTCGCCTCGGGCAGGCGCACCGGAATCCCGTGCTCGCGGAATTCCACGATGCGCCAGTTCGGCGTGCCGGGCACGCCTTCATAACGGCGCCCGTCGTACAGGACGAACATCTGCTCGGGCTGACCCGCGCCGCGCTGCACCGCCCTTTCGGCCATGGCAATCTCGATCTTGTCGCCGACACTGCGCTGCACGAACACGCCGTACAGCTCACCCGTCTTCTCGACGCGCTCGGCGTAGAACACGGCGTCACCGCCGGCGAAGCTGCGGAAGCGCCCCGGCTCGAGCGCGCCGAACTGCGCAGCCCGCGTCGCCTCGAGACGAAGATCGTTCGATTTGATCCAGGCGGCCGGCACGACACGGTAGGACAGCACCGCGAGCAGGGCCGCCACGACCACCGCCAGCAGTGCAATCGGTCTATAGATCCGCAGCGGCCCGACACCACAGGCAGTCATCGCCGTCATTTCGCTCTCGTGGTACAGGCGGCCGAGCGCCAGCACGACCCCGAGGAACAGGCCGATGGGCACGAGCACCGTGAGCTGCTGCAGCGTGGTGAGGCCGATCAGCGTCAGCACGATGCGGGCGGGAAAGCCGTTCGCTGCCGCCTGCCCGAGCACCCGCGCGAACTGGTTGGAAAGCAGCACAATCAGCAGCACGCCGGTGACCGCGACGAAGGTCACGGTCACTTCGCGCAGCAGATAGCGGTCCAGGCGATTGAGCAAAGTTCGCGGGCCTCGGCGGGAATCGGTAAACTCGCGCGCTCAGTTTAACGGGCGTACCGGTCGCCGGGTACAAAGTCGATCCCCGCCGGAAGCCATAAGGATAAAGGACTGACCCATGCGCCTGTTCGTCGCCACTGCCACCCCCCACCGCCAGAAGACCGATTGCGCCATCGTCGGCCTGCATGAAGGCGGCCGCGGGCTTACGGGTGCGGCCGCTGCACTCGATTCCGCACTGGAGGGACGCCTCGGCCGGTTGATCAAGCGCGGCGACGTGCATGGCAAGACCGGCGAACTGCGCCTCGTCGATACGGAAGGCGCGGCCTGCGAACGCGTCCTGGTGGTCGGACTCGGCAAGAAAGGCGCTTTTGGCCGCAAGCAGTACCGCAAGGCGCTGATTGCTGCGCTGAGCGCGATCGCCCGGACGGGTGCCCGCGACGCCGTAAGTTACCTCGCGGAAGCGGTCACCGAGCCCGACGCCTATTACGACGCCCGCCTCGCCGCCGAGGCGGTGGGCGCGGCACTCTACCGTGTCCCGGCCATCCGCAGTGCGCGCAAGCCAGCGGATTCCGCATTGAAGTCGTTCGGCATCGCCATCGCCGACGCCAGCCAGAAGGCGGCCACGCAACGTGGCCTGGACCATGGCCAGGCGATTGCCGCGGGCTCCGCCCTGACGCGCGATCTAGCGAACCTCCCGGCCAACGTCTGCACACCGAGCCACCTCGCACAGCAGGCGAAGGAACTCGCCCGGTCGTACAAGTCGGTGCGGACGCAGGTTCTCGAAGAACGCGACCTGAAGCGGCTCAAGATGGGTTCATTCCTGTCCGTCACCAACGGCACCGACGAGCCGGCCAAGCTGATCGTCATGCGCTACGACGGCGGTCGCGCGGGCCAGGCGCCCGTCGCGCTGGTCGGCAAGGGTGTCACGTTCGACAGCGGCGGCATCTCGCTGAAGCAGCCGCCGGGCATGGACGAAATGAAGTTCGACATGACGGGCGCTGCCAGCGTCTTCGGCGTGATCAAGGCCGCGGCCGAGATGGGACTCAAGCTCAACGTCGTCGGCATCGTGCCGGCCTGCGAAAACATGCCGAGCGGCCGCGCAACCAAGCCGGGCGACATCGTGCGCAGCATGTCGGGCCAGACCATCGAAGTGATCAACACCGACGCCGANGGNCGCCTGATCCTGTGCGATGCGCTCACCTACGCGCGCCGCTTCAANCCGGCGGCGGTCGTCGACATCGCGACGCTNACGGGCGCCTGCGTGATCGCGCTCGGCGCGCACCTGAGCGCCGTCATGAGCAACGACGACGAACTGGCGGGCGAACTCACCGCAGCCGGGCTGCGCGCGGAAGACCGCTGCTGGCACATGCCGATGGCCGAGGAATACCACGAGCAGCTGAAGAGCAATTTCGCGGACTTCGCCAATGCCTGCGGCCGCGACGGCGGCGCCATTACGGCCGCATGCTTCCTCGCCAAGTTCACCGACGGCCTGCACTGGGCCCACCTGGACATTGCGGGCACGGCGTACCTGACCGGATCGCACAAGGGCAGTACCGGTCGCCCGGTGCCCCTGCTGATGGACTTCCTGCTCGGCCGGGCCTGACGCCGCCCTGCACGCACCGTGGGCGCAGTCAAAGTCGACTTCTACCCGCTCGGCGAACCCGACCGCCGGGCTCGCCTCGTCACGGCGTGCCGCCTCGCCGAAAAGGCCTACGATCAGGGCCTGCGGGTGGCCGTCCGCACCGCCAGCGCCGCGGAAACCGCGGAATTCGACGAGTTGCTGTGGACGTTTTCCGACCGCAGCTTCGTGCCGCACGTGGTCTGGCCGACCGAGCCGGACGTGGTCGCGGCGACTCCGGTCGTGGTGGGCAGCTCCAGCCTTCCTCCCAGTCACCGCGACGTGTTGATCAACCTCGCGCCCGATGCACCCGCCGACTTTTCCGCCTATGCTCGAATCTGCGAGGTGGTCGGCGGCGACGAAGACGCCAAGAAGGCGGGCCGCCTTCGCTGGCGAACGTACCGTGACGCAGGCTGCGCACCCGAGGCGCATCCGCTCTGAGCGAGGCTCCACTGCACCATGAACAGCCTGCCCACCGACCAGATCCCCGTCCTGACGGACATCGTCGAGCCGAACATCGGTTCAGCCTCGGCCTTCATCAACGACACCAGCCGGTTCCTGGGCGAGCTCGAATCGCACCTGACGGCCGTGGTCCACGAACATGCCGACGAGCTGGTCCATAACGCGCTGCGCGAAATGGAGGCCCTGCTGCTCGAACAGGTCTCGGACCGCCTCAAGGCCGAGTTGCCGCGATTGATCTCGCGGGTCATCGCCGAGCATTTCAGAGGGCCGGGTCTCTCGAACTGAGACGGGCAGGCGCGGGACTACCGCTATAATCGACGGTTCGAGCACGAGGCCGTCGATGGACAAGAGCTACTCCCCCAGAGACATCGAATCCCGCATCTACGCCGCCTGGGAAGCGGCCGGCTGGTTTGCGCCCGCTGGTGACGGCCCGCCCTACTGCATCGCCATCCCGCCGCCGAACGTCACGGGCACGCTGCACATGGGGCACGCCTTCCAGCACACGCTGATGGACGTGCTGACCCGGCTGCACCGCATGGACGGCGATCGCACCCTCTGGCAACCGGGCACCGACCACGCGGGCATCGCCACGCAAATGGTCGTCGAGCGCCAGCTCGCCGCCGACGGCAAGACGCGGCACGACCTCGGCCGCGAGAAATTCGTCGAGCGCGTGTGGCAGTGGAAAGAGGAATCGGGCGGCACGATCTCGCGCCAGATGCGCCGGCTCGGCAATTCGGTCGACTGGTCGCGTGACCGCTTCACGATGGACGCAGGGACTCTCCGCGGCCGTGCTCGAAGTCTTCGTGCGCCTGCACGAGGACGGACTGATCTATCGCGGCAAGCGTCTGGTGAACTGGGACCCGGTGCTGCACACGGCGCTGTCCGACCTCGAAGTGATCGCGGAACCCGAAGCCGGCAGCCTGTGGCACCTGCGCTATCCGCTCGCGGACGGCAGCGGCCACATGGTCGTCGCGACGACCCGTCCGGAGACGATGCTCGGTGACACGGCCGTCGCCGTGAACCCCGCAGACGAGCGCTATCAGCACCTCGTCGGCCAGCAGATCCGGTTGCCGCTCACCGGCCGGCTGGTGCCGATCATCGCCGACGACTATTGCGATCCGGCGTTCGGCAGCGGCTGCGTCAAGATCACGCCGGCGCACGACTTCAACGACTACGAAATCGGCAAGCGTCACTCGCTGCCGATGATCAACATCCTCACGGCCGATGCGGCGCTCAACGACGAAGTGCCGGCGCAGTACCGGGGCCTGGATCGATTCGAGGCGCGCAAGCGCGTGGTCGCCGACCTCGAAGCTGCCGGGTTGCTCGAAAAAATCGACCCGCACACCCTGCCCGTGCCGCGCGGCGACCGCAGCGGCGCGGTGCTGGAGCCGTGGCTCACCGACCAGTGGTACGTGCGCGTTGCGCCGTTGGCTGCGCCCGCAATCGCCGCGGTCGAGGATGGCCGCATCCGCTTCGTCCCGGACAACTGGTCGAAGACGTATTTCCAGTGGATGCGCAACATCCAGGACTGGTGCATCAGCCGGCAACTCTGGTGGGGCCATCGCATTCCGGCGTGGTACGACGACGACGGCAACATCTTCGTCGCGCGCAGCGAGGCGGACGCGCAGGCCGCCGCAACCCGGCAGCACGGCAGACCCGTCGCGCTGCGCCAGGACGAGGACGTGCTCGACACCTGGTTCAGTTCGGCGCTGTGGCCGTTTTCGACGCTCGGCTGGCCGCAGCGGACACCGGAACTCGCGGCCTTCTACCCGACGTCGGTGCTGGTCACGGGCTTCGACATCATCTTCTTCTGGGTCGCCCGGATGATCATGCTGGGCCTCAGGTTCCAGAATGAGGTGCCCTTCCGCGAGGTCTACATCACCGGGCTCATCCGCGACGAGCACGGCAACAAGATGTCGAAGTCGAAGGGCAACATCATCGACCCGCTCGACCTCATCGACGGCATCGACCTCGAGGCGCTGGTCGCCAAGCGCACCGCCGGCCTGATGCAGCCGCAGATGNGGAACGCGATCGAGAAGGCGACGCGCAANCAGTTTCCGCAGGGCATTNCNTCCTTCGGCACCGACGCGTTGCGCTTCACCTTCGCCGCGCTCGCGACCATGGGCCGTGACATCCGCTTCGACCTCGGCCGGGTCGAGGGCTACCGCAATTTCTGCAACAAGCTGTGGAACGCGGCGCGCTACGTGCTCATGAACACCGAGGAGCATGCGGCGGACATTGCGGGCGGCCCGTGCGAGTACTCCGTCGCCGATCGCTGGATTCGCGGCCGCCTCGGTGCCGCCGTGGCCAGCGTGCGTTCGAATCTCGCGGCCTATCGTTTCGACCTCGCTTCGCAGGCGATGTACGAGTTCGTCTGGTACGAATTCTGCGACTGGTACCTCGAGCTGTCGAAGCCCGTGCTGCAGGCCGCGGACGCCGACCCCGCCGCACGGCGTGGCACGCGTCGCACGCTGCTCGAGGTGCTCGAAGGCACGCTGCGCATGCTGCATCCGCTGATGCCGTTCATCACCGAGGAGATCTGGCAGAAGGTCGGGCCCCTCGCGGGGCGAACGGGCGGCACGATCATGCTGCAGCCCTATCCGGCGACCGCGGAGTTCGCCCCAGACGCGCTGGCCGAGCGCGACATCGCGGCACTGCAGGCCGTGGTGCTCGGNATCCGCCAGATCCGCGGCGAACTCGACGTGCCGCATTCGCGCGCGACACCGGTGTACGTGCGCAGCGACAAGGCCGGCGACGCCGCAGCGATCGGCGCGCTGGCCGCGACGATCCGCAGGATCGCGAACCTCGAGTCGGTCGAACTGGTGCAGTCGGAAGCCGACCTGCCGCCGTGCGCGATCGCGATCAGTGCCGGGCGCACCGTTCTCGCCCCGTTCGACCGCCTCATCGACGACGTTTCGGCGGAACTGGCCCGGCTCGAGAAGCGCAGGTCCCGGACGCAGCAGGAGCGCGACAAGTGCGCCGCCAAGCTTGCCAATGCGAATTTCGTCGCCAACGCGCCGGAGAGCGTCGTCGTGCAGGAACGGGACCGCATCGCAGAATTCGAACGCCAGCTCGGCCAGCTGGACGAACAGATGCGACGGCTGGCGGCGCTCGCGGCGCCGGCGGGAGGCTGACGTGTCGAATGCCATCGAACCGGTCGCAACCGCTGAGCCGTCGCTGAACGAGCTGATCGATGCGGCCGTGGCGGGCCTCAACGAGATCATCCTCGGCAAGGAAACGCAGGTCCGCCTGTGCCTTGCGTGCCTGTTTGCACGGGGACACCTGCTGATCGAGGACATCCCCGGGGTCGGCAAGACCACGCTCGCCCATGCCCTCGCCCGTTCGCTGGGTCTTTCGTACCAGCGCATCCAGTTCACGAGCGACCTGCTGCCGGCGGACATCATCGGCGTCTCGGTCTTCGAAGCCGACACCGGGCAGTTCCGCTTCCATCGCGGACCCGTCTTTGCACAGCTGGTGCTGGCGGACGAAGTGAACCGGGCAACGCCCAAGGCGCAGAGCGCGCTGCTCGAGGCGATGGAGGAACACCAGGTCACGGCCGACGGCCAGACCTATCCGCTCACGGAACCGTTCTTCGTCATCGCGACGCAGAACCCCTCGTACCAGGTCGGCACGTATCCGTTGCCGGAGTCGCAGCTCGATCGCTTCCTGATGCGCATCGCTCTCGGTTACCCGGCAGCATCGCTCGAGCGGCAATTGCTGCTCGGTCGCGACCGGCGCGACCTGCTCGCCGAACTCGCGACCGCGATCACGCCGCAGCAACTGTTGCGGCTGCAGGGCGCCGTGCCGCAGGTGCACGCGTCCGCGGCGCTGCTCGATTACGTGCAAGCGGTGGCGCGCTACACCAGACAGGCCCCGGAGTTCGAGGCCGGCCTCTCGCCGCGTGCGGTGATCGCCCTGTTGCGCGCCGCGCAGGCCTGGGCCCTCATGCACGGTCACGAAGGCGTGCTGCCGGAAGACGTGCAAGCCGTGCTGCCCTCCGTCGTCGGCCACCGCCTCGCTGCGCGTGACGAGGCGCGTTTCCGCGACGCCGGCGAGATCGGCCAACACGTGCTGGCGGCCGTCGCCGTCCCCTGAGCGCGATGCGCCGGCTTGTGCGGGACCTGCGGGCGCGCATCGAACGGCGCGCGCACGCCTGGATCCGGCGCCGGCAGGGTGCTGACACGGATCCTGTCGAACTGCGTCGCCAGCGCATCTACATCCTGCCGACGCGGCTCGGCGTCGCGTACGGCGCAATGCTCTGCGCGATGCTGCTCGGCGGCATGAATTACAACAACAACCTGGGACTCGGCCTCACGTTCCTGCTCGTGAGTCTCGGTCTCGTGACCATGCATCACGCGCACGGCACGCTGGCCGGAGTGCGGCTGCGCCTGCTCGAGGCGGTACCCGGCTTCGCGGGCGGCGAGGTCCGGTTTCGCCTGCTGCTCGAGCATTCGTCGAACGTCGCCCGGCCCGCCCTCGAGATCGGTTTCGCCAGCGAAGGGCCGGGCAACGTCACGGCCGACCTGCCGCCCCGGGGCTCGAGCGACGCCACACTGGTCCTGCCTGCGCAGCGTCGCGGCCGTGTCGCACTCGAGCGCTTCGTCGTTTCGACCAGCCATCCGTTCGGCCTGTTTCGCGCCTGGGCCGTCGTGCATCCGGCGTACTCGGCGATCGCCTGGCCCAGGCCCGCGGAGCGCGCGATGCCGCCGCCGCTCACCGCGACGGATACAGGAGGCGCGCAGACAGGAGCCATCGGTGCAGAGGACTTTGCCGGCCTGCGGCCGTTCCAGGCCGGCGACTCGCTGCGGCGCGTGGCATGGAAGGCGTATGCACGCGGCCAGGGCCTGTACACCAAGCAGTTCGCCGGCACCGACGTCGTCTCGCACGTCTTCGACTACGACAGCCTGGCGGGGCTTGCCGCGGAGTCGCGGCTCGAGCAACTCTGCCGCTGGGTACTCGACGCCCAGCAGCGTGGCGAGGCCTTCGCCCTGCGCCTTCCCGGCACGTCCATCGAGACCAACGTGGGTCCGGCCCACCGCGAACGTTGCCTGAACGCGCTGGCACTGTTCGAGGTGCGGGAGGCTGCACGTGCGTGAACCGAACGCGCCGTCGCGGCTGCGCGGACTGGCCTGGGTGATGGCTGCGCTCGCCGCCGCCGTCGGACCTCACGTGCCGCACCTGCCGGCGTGGGTCACGCTGCTGCTGCTTGCCGTGTGCGCGTGGCGCTGGACGGCCGATCTGCGGGGCAGGAGGCTCGCACCTCTGCTCCTCCGCGTCGTCGTNGTGCTGGTGTCGACCGCCGCGATCTTCGGCACCTACCGCACGCTGAACGGCATCGAGGCCGGGACGGCNTTCCTGGTGCTGATGGCAGCCGCGAAGCTGCTCGAGACGCGCACGTCCCGCGATCTCACCGTCATCGTCTTCATCGGCTGGTTCCTGCTTTACGCCGCGCTGCTGCGGGAACAGTCGCTGTCGCAACTGCCCTGGCTGCTCGGCAGCACGTTCCTCACGGCGGTAGCGCTCATGCGCGTGCACGCCTCGTCGGCGCAGGCGCCGGCACGCCACATCGTGCGACGCACCCTGCGGCTGTTGCTGCTGGCCGCGCCCTTGGCGCTGCTGCTGTTCCTGCTCTTTCCACGGCTGCCCGGGCCGTTCTGGGGCATCGATTCGCGCACTGAGGCCAGGACGGGTCTCGATGACGAGATGACGCCGGGTGACGTCTCTGACCTGAGCGCATCCGGCGAGGTCGCCTTCCGCGTCCGCTTTTTCGGCTCCACGCCGCCACCCGAACAACGCTACTGGCGCGGCCCGGTGCTGCACGAATTCGATGGACGCAGCTGGCGGCGACCAAGCGCGCAAGCGTTTCCACAGCCGCAGGTCACGTTCCGCGGACCCGCCATCCGCTACCAGGTCACGCTGCAACCCCACGCGCGGCGCTGGGTGCTGGCGCTCGACCTGCCCTCGGCATGGCCGGAACGCGAGATCACGCAGTCGTTCGACCTGACGCTGCTGTCGGCGCGCCCCATCAACAATGTCGCGGCCTTCGAGCTCACCTCGCACATGGATTTCACGGCGGGCGCGTCGCTGGCGGCATCGATGCGGCGCAAGGACCTTGCGCTCCCGCTCGATGGCACCAATGCACGCAGCGTGGCGCTTGGGCGCGAACTCGCGGCCCGCCATGCCGGCAATCCGCGCGCCATCGTGGGTGAGATGCTGACCATGTTCCGCCAACAGCCGTTCGTCTACACCATGCAGCCGCCGCTGCTGGCCGACAATGCGGTCGACGAGTTCCTGTTCGAGACGCGCAAGGGCTTCTGCGAGCACTACGCCTCGGCCTTCACGGTCGTCATGCGGGCGGCCGGCGTTCCGGCGCGCGTCGTCACCGGCTACCAGGGCGGGGAGTTCAATCCGTTCGGCGGTTACCTGATCGTGCGGCAGTCCGACGCGCACGCATGGTCCGAGGTCTGGCTCGAAGGCCGCGGCTGGTCGCGGGTCGACCCGACTGCCGCCGTAGCCCCCGAGCGCATCCAGGGCAGCCTGATCGATGCGGTCGCCGAGGACGAACCCGTCCCGGGCCGGCTGCGCGACGCGAGCCCCATCTGGCTGCAGATGGAACTGGGATGGGACGCGGTCAACGACTTCTGGAACCAGCGAGTCGTGCGCTTCGACGCACAGTCGCAGTTCGACCTGCTCGACAGGCTCGGCGTCGACGATCCCGACTGGCGCGCGCTCGGCCTCGGTCTGGCCGGCAGCCTCGCCGCCTTCTTCGTCGTGTTGTCGACGTATCTCGCCTGGCGTTACCGGCCACCCCCGCGGGACTGGCCCGGCCGACTGCACGATGTCGTCGTCGCGCGTCTGCGCAAGCGCGGACTGACGCCGGGCCCCGCCGAAGGTCCGGTTGCGTTCATCGAGCGCGCCGAGCGGGACTGTCCCGACCTGGCACGGACGCTGGCCGACATCCGCAAGCTCTACGCCGCGCTGCGGTACGGACCGGCGCCCAGGGCGGGAGACCTGCAGCGCCTCAAGCACGCCGTGAACTCCCTGCGGGTCTGATGCCCCGGAGGCGCGAGGAGCGCAGCCTCGGGTATGCTGCGCACATCTCAGGGGGAACCGACGATGGCCGTGACCGACAAGAAGTTCGAGGCAGCTGCGAACGACATCAAGAAGCTCACCAAACGTCCCGACGACGAGGACATGCTGCGGTTGTACGCGATGTACAAGCAGGGCTCGGAGGGCGACGTGCAGGGCGAGCGCCCGGGCGCTTTCTCGTTCGTCGACCGCGCCAAGTACGACGCGTGGGCCAAGCTCAAGGGCACCGACCAGGCGAAGGCACGCGAGATTACGTCAAGCTGGTCGAGCGGCTGAAGAAGACCTACGGCTGAAACGTACGTGAGCGCTGCGATCGCTGCCATCCTGGCGGTCGCCCTCGCGGTGCTCGCTGGCCTGCTGGCGCCACCGCTGCTGCGCCGGCGGCGGCGGCGACTCGCCTTCGGCCAGGCCTTGCCCGAGCCGATGCGCCTCGCGCTCACACGCAACGTTCCCGTCACGCGTTCGCTGCCGCCGGACCTTGCGCGCCGGCTCGAAGGGCTCGTCATCTGCTTCCTTGCCGAGAAGCAGTTCGTCGGTTGCAACGGGCTTGTAATTACCGATGAGATCCGCGCGACGATCGCCGCGCAGGCGTGCCTGCTGCTGCTCGGCCGGCCCGGGCTGTACGACGAACTGCAATCGATCCTGGTATACCCCGGCGCGTTCTGGGTCGAAGACGAAGTGCACGACGACGATGGGCTGGTGACGCAACGTCGGCGCGAACTCTCCGGTGAAGCCTGGGACTCGCACCGGATCATCCTGTCGTGGGAAGACATCGAAGATACCGCGCGCCGGCCCGCGGACGGCTACAACGTGGCGCTGCACGAATTCGCGCACTACCTGGATGCAGAAGGACGCGGTCTCGCGCCTCGCGCTGCTGACGCTTCGCCGGAGAGTCCGTCCAGCGGCCGGGTGCGGGCCAGCGATGCATGGCATCAGGATCTGGTCGCCGAATACGAAGCGCTTTGCGATACCGTGGATCGCGGCGAGCCGACGTTCCTCGATCCCTACGCCGCCGAGGACGAGATCGAGTTCTTCGCGGTGGCCAGCGAGGAGTTCATCGAGTGCTCCGCGGAGTTGCGGAGGCGCATCCGCGCCTGTATTCACTGCTGCGCGAGTTCTACGGCATCGATCCCGCAGAATGGTCTGTGAGGGCGTTCGATCCGGGTCTTCCCCGGGCGAGCGGAAAGGCAGACACGCTCGCCCGAGGAAGACCCGGACCGAACGCCTGATCGACCGCGCCTGTGCAAATTCTCGTCAAAGCCCGGGAATTCGCACGGCGCATGCAACGTCGACGCGGTCACATCGAATGACTGTCTGCAGATGATGCGTAACCGGCAATATCCAAGGCTCAGCCACCAAGCCGTCTTGATGGAGCAAGAGGCAAGCAGAACGTCACTACGGATCTATCGCTCGCGGGTTGCGTCGGCCCGTGCGCTGCGCGCCGCGATCATCAGCATCCAGCCGCCACTGAAGAACAGCAGCAGGATCGAGAGAATCGACAGGCGCT
>Ga0031656_10000632_pt1 | contig 12409 bp, 13 predicted proteins | sample FrelakmetDIP11DI_FD_55080 | JGI IMG/M metagenome (GOLD analysis project Ga0031656, IMG submission 55080) | Freshwater lake sediment microbial communities from the University of Notre Dame, USA, for methane emissions studies - DIP11 DI | ecosystem: Environmental > Aquatic > Freshwater > Lake >... | reverse complement strand
GTCTGTTCCGATCTTTGTCATTCCTGCTTGTCAGGAATCCTTCTGATTCTCCCTTAGGTTAGGGAGATAAAGGGGATTGTTTCGAAGAAAGATTCCGGCCAAGCCGGAATGACAGTTGTCTGTGTTTCTTGTGTATTTTATAGACAGACATTGAGTAACCCCCCTTCCCTTTTTTACTAAAAGGGGAAAGGGGGATTACAGGATAAAAAAAACTATTTTGTTACGATAACCTTATGTCCCGTGAGCTTCATTATAACAATGACAAGTATGACAATAACAAGAAGAGCAATGATCACTCCCAGAGCATCAGACTGGCCAATTTTGAGATCATCCAACTGAAGCGCGATCTGATGAATTTGCTGGTCACTCAGAGAAGCAAGTCTTTGCTGGACCTCTGCAGAAGTCAGGCCTAACTGGGTAAGCCGCTCGCTTACTGCCTTCATTTCAAGGGTTTGCCGGATTTTTTGAAGGTCTGCTACCTTTTCCACAGAAGTAAGTTTAATCATCTCAGATGGAACTAAATCAGCTTCTACCCGAGGCACAATACTGATGACAAACAGAGCGATAACAAGATACCATGAGATATATTTCATAAAAGGGATCCTCATGCTTTCACCTCCTTTCTCTGAAAGAATAAACAATAAATGGTTGCTTCATCAAAATTTCCTTCCCATATCTATCTCACCGCCGGAATACTGCCCATAATGTATTTCAGGTCCTGATCCTCGAGCCTGAGTCCTACACCCGCATAACCACCGCGCCATTTGCTGTTCATGATGTTATCAATACCAGCCGATACGAACAAATTTTTAAAGATAAAATAATCAACGCCTGCCCTTATGTGGGGGTTTTTCGAGTTTTCTTCGTCATTCGAAAAATCCCATGCATCCACTGTTATCTTTCCCCTGTCCTGATGAAAGAAATAATCCGCTCCGGCACCGAAGGTGTTTTCTGTCAGACCTAACCGTAAAGCAANATCCTTATGCCTCATGGCATACTGTGCGGTAAATTCNATCTCCTGCTTGGTTTTCTCCTTCTTCTCCCGCGTTGTGACCCCATTTACGGTTTTTTCCGTCTCTGTTGTCGTCACTCTTCCTAACGGGTCTCCAACAGCACCGAGAATATAGTACCTGTCAGGTCGTGGCTGGAGTGTAATAGAGAAATAGCCCTTCCCGTCCTCTATTTTATTGAGATATTCCGCCTGAAATGTTATGAATGTCCTGAATCTGTCGATGGCGCCGAATGTCCTGTCCACATTTTCTGCTGCCTTGGTTATGTTCTCATAGAGGCGTTCGTCCTTTACGAGCTTTCCAAGCGTTCCTTCGCCCTGATCAATTTGTTTGGTAATTCTGTCGAGAGATTCAACAGTACTTTTCACAGCAGGTTTATTCTCCTCAACCATCTCCCTCAATTCTTTTGTGGCTTTATTCAGGTTCGCNATAAGCTCAGGGCCATCGGTTTTCAGATTTNCAGAAAACGCCCTGAGGTTGCCGACGGTATCAGTAATCGGCTCTCTATTCTTATCAACAAGCTCATTCAGGGAAGCGGTAAGCGTTTTGATATTGTCGAGGACATTCCTCATTTTTACGTCATTGACAACGATTGATTCGTTAAGATTTGCAGTTATGTGACTCAAATTGGTAACCGTCTCTCTCAAAGATCGCTTTGCATCTTCAGTACCGAGTGCTTCATTGAAAGCAGTCACGAGAGTACTGACATTTTCTGAAACCTTCGAGAGCTTTCGTACCATATCGTCTATATCAACGATTTCCAATACATCCTGTATCGTATCTCCATTCTTGAGAGCCGGTTCTTTCGATCCGGGTTTTATTTCGAGATATTTGTCACCCAGAAGGCCTGTCGCCTTAATCGAGGCACTTGCATCACTGAACATCCGCACTTCTTTTTGCACCCGTACGGTCATCTTGGCTACACCTTCGTGCAGTTCAATTTTTTCAATAAATCCTGCATCGACGCCGGCTATTTTGAGTTTCGTCTTTTCATCAAGACCTGCAATATTCCTGAAATATACATAATATATGTTCCCTTCTTCTTTCACCCAATCAAGACCACCAACTTTGAATGTCATGAACGTCATAATTGTTATTACCAAGAGAGCGAATAATCCGACCTTAAGTTCTGTTGATAGTCCTCTCAAAATGCACTCCTTCTATCTTTATTGGACCCGCTGCACTTCCTGTTATAAACTGTCTTACGANAGGATTTCCTGTATTTTTTATTTCATCNGGACTGCCGGTATCGATGATCCTTCCCTCATACAGCATGGCGATTCGGTCTGCAATTTTATATGCGCTGTTCATGTCATGCGTTATGGCAACACTGGTTACCGACAGAGTATTTTTCATCTCAATAATCAGTTCATTTATTGCATCTGCCATGATGGGATCGAGGCCGGTCGTAGGTTCATCATACAGCAGAATTTCAGGTTCATGGGCAATCGCCCGTGCAAGGCCTACCCGCTTTTTCATACCGCCTGAAAGCTCTGCAGGCATCAGATTCTCCACACCACTCAGTCCTACCAACTTAAGTTTTTCAGTCGCACGTGCCTTTATCTCTTTGTCATGCATGCTNTTATTCCTGTTAAGCGCAAAGCCCACATTCTCCCAGACAGTCATTGAATCAAACAGTGCCGACATCTGAAAAAGCATACCAAATTTCTTCCTAACTTCATAGAGTTCACGTTCCTTCAACAGTGCTAAATCAACACCATCGATGAGCACTTTNCCTGCGTCAGGTCTCAATATGCCAATAATGTGTTTTAACAGGACACTTTTACCGGATCCGCTGCCTCCGATAACAACCATGCTCTCGCCTTTCTCAACCGTAAGATCAATACCTCTGAGAACTTGATTTTTTTCAAAAGATTTATAAAGATTGATGATTTCGATCATATACTGGTTCAGTTATCTATCACCCTATTTGAATAACCAGGCTGAAAGAAAATAATCGGATATCAGGATAGTCATTGATGATAAGACCACAGCTCCTGTAGTCGCCTTGCCGACACCCTCGGCTCCACCCCGTGCGTAAAAACCCTTGTAACAACTGATTAATGCAATACTTGCTCCAAAAAAAGCCGATTTTATCAGCCCGTTGTAAATATCACTCATTTCCAGAAAATCCCAGGTCCTTTTCCAGTAGACAATGGAGCTTGTCTTAAAAAGCCCGACAGTTACGAAATAACCTCCCGTAATTCCGATTATGTCTGCAACTGCCGAGAGCGCCGGCAACATCAGGAGCCCGGCAATGAAACGCGGAACGATGAGATACTTAACCGGATTTGTAGCCAGCGTCTCAAGGGCATCGATCTGCTCCGTAACTCTCATGGTGCCTAACTCTGCTGCCATGGCTGCACCCGCTCTTCCGGAAACGATCAAAGCGGTCAGAACCGGGCCGAGTTCCCTTGTCATCGAAAGTGCAACAACGGTCCCGACAAGTGCTTCTGCACCGAATCTCTTAAACCCGGTAAATGTCTGAAGGGCAAAGACCATACCGGTAAATATTGCAGTAATGACCACAACAGGCAGGGAGCGGACACCTATCTCGAGCATCTGTTTGAACATATTTCTGACTTCAAACGGAGGAAAGATTAATTGTCTTACGGTGAGAAAGAGAAGGACCAGTATCCTTCCCAGATTCTCAGCAAATCTGATAACCGCTCTCCCGATAATTTCAATGACCTTCAACATAGACTCTTCTCGACCTTCTTCCGAGAGATGTAAGGATTTCATATGATATGGTATTTGCCCTGCCGGCAAGTTCATCAGCGGTGATTGCATGATCTCCCTGTTTCCCGATGATCACGGCTTCATCATCTTTTTCAACCCCTGTGACATCGGTAAGATCGATCATGGTCAGGTCCATACACACCCTTCCGANAACAGGCACCTTTTTCCCTTTCACAAGGACGTGAGCATTGTTTGAAAAAAGCCTGTTATAGCCGTCNGCATACCCTANTGCAAGCACCCCGATCGTGCTCGGTCTCTTTGTCACAAATGTTCTGCCATAACTGATCGGCGTTCCTGCCGGCACNTTCCGNATATCAAGGATCCGTGCTTTGATTGTCATCGCCGGGATAAGATCTAATATATTCGTAGATCCTTCCTGATCCTTGCCTTCAAATCCCCTCTTGCCCCCCTTTTCTAAAGGGGGGGTGGGGGGATTACTGATTTGTGAAAGTATCCCTGTGTTATTGGTGAACGGAGAATAGCCGTACAGCATGAGACCTGGTCTCACCGCATCAAGGTGTGCGTCTTCAAATGACAGCACAGCAGCGCTGTTTGCTATATGGGAGAATAAGGGTTTGCCTCTCTGTTGGATAATCGAGCGTCTGACTGTATTGAATCGTTCAAGCTGCACCATTGCATAAGACCTGTCTGCAAGATCAGCTTCTGAGAAATGGCTCATGAGCCCTGTTATTTCCAATCCGGGCATCTCCGATATCTTCATGATATTTTGNATAACATCATTCCCGTACAATCCCAGTCTTCCCATACCCGTATCGATTTTAATATGAATTTTCANGAGTCTCGATCTTTTTCTTGCTTCTTCCGAAATTAGGTAAGCGGCATCAACTGTGGAAATAACGGGCAACAAATCATGATCAAAATAGTTTTTGATTTCTTCGTGATCAAATAATACGATGATAGGGGCACGTATGCCGGATGCTCTCAGTTCTTGCGCTTCACTCACAAACGCAACAGCAAGGCAGGAAACGCCCCGTTCGAGAAGTTTTTTTGAAACGTCTGCTGCGCCATGCCCGTATGCATCTGCCTTGACAACAGCAATAATTGGAAGGGTTTTTACGATCCTTTCAACAGACTGAAGATTATGCGCTATCGCCGAAAGATTGATTTCTGCGATAGGTCCTCTAATCACCTTCTTCTTTTTCTATTTTTTCTTTTTTCGTTTCCGTGGTTTTTTCTTTATCGGGTGTTACATCAATTTCATCTTGTTCTTTTACACCCTTCTTAAAGTTTCTTATTGCCTGTCCGATACCGCTTCCTATCTGCGGCAACCTTGTCGCACCAAAGAGAATCACAATGATAACCAAAATGATCATCAACTCCTGTGTGCCTAATCCAAACATGCTTTTCCTCCTGTCTCTTTCTGGTAATCTTCCAGAGTATTAATATTTACAAATGATTTCCCTTCCGGATCCCTGCGTCTTACCTCCTCCTCATCAACATACAGGACATTAATCTTCCCGAGAAAAGCCTGCAAACTCCTTTCACCTTTTCTGATGCTGTCTTCCATAACACCGGCAATGCTTTTCGAATAAATGCCGAAAAGCGGCTCCGGCATCTTCCGGTAAATGGGAATGAGCGCATCCCTTCTGCATTCCCATCTCTCAAGAAGATATTGTACAAGTATAACATTAATAAAAGGCATATCACATGCTGTTACAAAAACCGCTGAAACACCGGGAACCGCCAGCGCCGAACAAATACCCGTCATCGGTCCTTTTTTCTGAATGATATCACCAACGATAATGGCCCCTGTAGAGAAATAGAGATCCGGTGCGTTGGTGCTTATAAAAATCCGTTTGAAAATACCCTTGAAAAGATGAACATTTCTGTCGATGATCCGCTGACCGTTTATCACCAGAAATCCTTTCGGCACAGGTATTCTTGTATTCTCACCGCCTGCCAATATCAGCGCATCCATCTCACAGATGCTCCGGTACCTGTTCTCCTGCATCGAATATTTATCCTTGCAAACCATATCATTATGATAGTTTATTAAAATTCTCCTTTCAATAAAAATCATCCATATCCCTGTAATATATGGTTTTCTTGACAAAATGCATGATCTTACATAAAGTAACGGGTACGATTTCGTGTCTGTCCAAAAATTAAATCTTTTTGCTGTCAGTTTGTCATTCCGGCTTGGCCGGAATCTTTCTGATCGCTTCTCAGAAGGATTCCCGACGCGCTTCGCTTGCGGGAATGACAGTCTTTTGATTTTGTTTTATAGTTTATGGACNGACTCTATTTCTGGATGAATGNACAGTATNCTAAAATACACTGCAACGCTCGGGTTTATCGGTTATCTTCCGTCAGCTCCGGGGACGTTTGGAACGCTTTTTGCCTTTTTAATCTTCATCCTTCTTAAGCCGTCCGCTTATCTCCACCTGGTTATATTACTGATCATAATCCCGATCGGGATACTCTCTGCGCACCGTGCAGAGATGCTCCTTGATGATAAGGACAGCAGGCATATCGTTATCGATGAATTTTGCGGTTATTTCTTTTCCCTGATCTTTATCCCTTTCAGCGCAGGCTATTCGCTCATAGCCTTTTTTTTATTCAGAGTTTTCGATATACTAAAACCGTTTCCGATTCGCAAGATTGAATCCTTTCTGAGCGGAGGGATAGGGATTATGGCAGATGATATTATGGCAGCGATTTATACGAACATCATTCTGCAGGTGATACANACTGTGAATCCCGGCATTTTCTGATTTTTCTGATGGATCTGAGGCTATTCATAGCAATCGATCTCCCTGAATACATAAAAAAAGAGATCGGGGAACTCCTTGATATCCTGAAGAAATATGATGCTGATATTAAATGGCTACCCCCGGAAAATATTCACCTCACGCTCAAGTTTCTCGGTGCCACTCCTGAGAGTCTTGTCGCGCGAATCCGGGAAGCTCTTCTCCCTCTTGTGTCGTCTTATGAACCGTTTTATATTACTATACAGAGTACAGGGGTATTCCCGAGCAAAAAATATCCCCGGATAATCTGGATCGGGATCGTTGATTCAGATATTCTGAAAGAGTTGAGAGACCGTATCGAAATCGCTATGTCTCTGCTTGGTTTTCTGAGGGAAGACAAGAAATTTCACCCGCATCTTACCCTTGGACGGGTGCGGACTCAAAGGGGAATGATCTCTCTGATGGGGGAACTCGACCTTTTTCATGATAAGCAATTTGGATCTTTCCGTGTTGACCAGGTAAAACTGATGAAAAGTGAATTGAAACAAAAAGGTGCGGAATACACGTGTTTGCATACCATACCGCTTGGTGTAGAAGATGCACGATGACGATAGAGAAGAGGGAACCTTACAAGAACCTGTTGCAGATATGGAGGAATAATGACGAGTAAAGACAAAGTCAGGGCACTCGAAGTGGCAATTACCCAGATAGAGAAAAATTTTGGAAAAGGAGCAATTATGCGCCTCGGAGCTGAAGGGGTTGCGGAAGGCCTTCAGATAATTTCTACCGGTTCACTTTCGCTCGATATCGCTACGGGCGTCGGAGGGTTACCGAGAGGCAGGGTCATTGAGATATTTGGTCCTGAGTCTTCGGGGAAAACCACTCTTGCCTTAAGTGCCATAGCACAGGCACAGGCACAGGGAGGCACTACAGCCTTCATCGATGCCGAGCATGCCCTCGATGTCACATATGCTCAAAAACTCGGGGTTAAAATAGAGGACCTCCTCGTATCACAACCCGACACGGGCGAACAGGCACTTGAAGTTACAGAGCTCCTGGTAAGGAGCGGAGCCATCGACATCATTGCAATCGATTCCGTGGCAGCACTTGTACCCAGGGCAGAAATAGAGGGCGATATGGGTGATTCCCTTCCGGGACTTCAGGCACGTCTCATGAGCCAGGCTCTCAGAAAGCTGACTGCAGCCATATCGAAATCTATGACAACCGTTATCTTTATCAATCAGATACGGATGAAAATCGGCGTTATGTTCGGGAGCCCCGAAACGACGACCGGCGGAAATGCTCTGAAGTTCTACTCCTCGATGAGGCTTGATATCAGGAGGATAGAAAACCTGAAAGATAACCAGGAAATCATTGGCGGCAGGGTAAGGGTAAAGGTAGTCAAGAACAAAGTCGCCCCGCCGTTTAAGCAAGCTGAGTTCGAGATCTATTTCAATGAGGGTATTTCAAGGGTCGGAGAGCTTGTTGATCTTGGCGTTGAAAAGGGATTCATCGAAAAAGCAGGAGCATGGTACAGTTACGGCGGCAATAGAATCGGTCAGGGCAGGGAAAATGCAAAGGAATATCTCAAAGGTAACCCGGATATTTCAAAAGAGATAGAAAATAAAATCATCGTATCTGTTAACCCAGGGAGGCAATAATGGATATCAATGAATTATTAAAGAAGGCACATGTTTTGGAGGCATCAGACCTTCACATAAAGGTTGGTTCACCTCCGATATTACGAATATACGGCGAACTCACCCCGATCATCTCTGAGAGAAAATTAAGCCATGAGGACGCCATGAATATTGCCTTAGCCGTCATGACCCCCGGACAGGCTGATATCTTCAAAAAGAAGAATGATATTGACCTTGCATACAGTGTCCCCGGTCTTGGAAGGTTTCGCTGCAGCATCTTTATGCAGAGGGGAACGGTAGGGATTGTTTTCAGAGTTATTCCTACAAGAATACCCACAATCGATGAGCTGTTGCTCCCTGAGGTGATTAAAAAAATTACGATGGAACAGAGAGGGCTTATTCTTGTTACCGGTACAACAGGCAGTGGTAAGTCAACTACCCTTGCTTCCATGATAGATATGATCAATTCCAACAGAACNGAACATATCATCACGATCGAGGATCCCATAGAGTATTTACACCGGGATAAAAAGAGCATCATCAATCAGCGGGAGATTGGGACCGATACCGAGTCATTCGGCAGGGCATTGAGACAGTCCCTCAGGCAGGACCCTGATGTCATACTCGTTGGTGAGATGCGTGATTTCGAAACCATTCAGACGTCGCTCGTTGCTTCTGAAACAGGACATCTCGTCCTCAGTACCCTTCACACCATAGATGCTACCGAGACAATTAACAGAATTATCACGGTATTCCCTCCGTATCAGCATAAGCAGGTACGCTTGCAGCTCGCATCTGTTTTGAGAGCCATCATTTCAATGAGACTCATGCCAAGGGCTGACGGCAGAGGGAGGGTACCTGCGGTTGAGGTTCTTATTGCTACTGCAACGATAAAAGACTGTATTGTTGACCCTGATAAGACAAAAACGATCCCTGATGTCATTGAACAGAGTGCAATTCATTACAGCATGCAGACCTTTGATCAATCTCTTCTCCATCTCTATAAAGCAGGTCTCATTACCTATGAAGAAGCTTTGAGAAGGGCAACAAATCCAGATGATTTTGTCCTCAAAGTGAAGGGCATACAGTCTACGAGCGACCTGAGCATCGATGAACAACTCTCGTTTCGCCCTGATAAGCCGAATGACAAGGACAAGATGAACATTGACCGGTTCGGACGATAAGGCAAAACAGTATTCTCTGAAACTCCTCAGCTATAGAGGGAGAAGTGAAAAAGAGATGGAGGAACGCTTACGAAAAAAAGGTGTCTCAGCCAGGGGTATTTCTTCGACAATGCGGTCCCTGAAAGATACCGGGCTTCTCAATGATCTTTCTCTCGCTGAATCTCTGAAAAGAGAGGCTCTGACTTACAGAATGCTCAGTCAGGCCGGTGCAAGGAATTTCATGCTGAGAAGAGGGATCCCGAGAAGTATTGTTGATTCCGTACTCAGCAATGACGACAATATAGATATTGACAATGCCGTGAAGTTTGTCGACAAAAAGCTCAGGGTTCTCGGCAAGTATCCTGCAGAAATTGCGAAAAGAAGGCTGTACAATCTTCTCTTGCGGAGAGGGTATTCTTCCGGTACAATCCTGAAGGTACTGAAGGAAAAAATTATGAAAGAGGAGGATGTGAAATGAAAAAAGCTCTGTTTGCAGTGTTGTTATGCTTATGTATTGCACAGGTTGGTTGTACAAAGTCCGTACGGTATACCGAGGATGAGATCAAAGGGTATCCGTCCGGCATCCAGGAGCAGATACGGAAAGGCATAGTTGACCTCGGTATGACCAAAGATCAGATACGGTATGCCTGGGGTTCACCTGATTCTATCAAGGTACTTGAACCATTTGAGGGAAAATCAAGAGAAGAGTGGCTCTATACGGAACAGGCGACCATGGGAGTAATCGGAACAAAAATTCTTTTCTTTTATGATGGCAAACTGCTCTATATCAAATAAGAGTCATGCATCTGTAAAAATCCTATAGGAGAACTGCCATAAATAGTTCGGATATCAGAACTGCATTCCTGGAATATTTCAGGGCAAGGGATCACACGATCGTTCAAAGCTCCCCTCTCCTCCCCCGGCACGATCCTACCCTGCTCTTTGTCAATGCAGGAATGGTTCAGTTTAAATCGACGTTCCTTGGCGAAGAAAAACGTCCGTACACCCGTGCCGTCTCATGCCAGAAATGCATGAGGGCAGGCGGAAAACACAGTGATATTGAGAACGTAGGACATACCGCGCGGCATCACACGTTTTTCGAAATGCTCGGAAATTTTTCCTTCGGTGACTATTTCAAGAAGGATGCAATGCTCTTTGCCTGGCAGTTGCTGACTGAACAGTTCGGATTGCCGAAAGAGAAGCTCTATGTATCAGTCTACGAGGAAGACGATGAAGCTGCACAACTCTGGTCCGACTTGATCGGGCTTCCGGGAGAGAGAATTATCAGGCTCGGTGCAAAGGACAACTTCTGGCAAATGGGAGATACCGGTCCATGCGGACCGTGCTCCGAGATCATCATAGACCAGGGAGAGGATTTCGGATGCAAAAAACCGGACTGCATGGCCGGATGCGACTGTGACAGATATCTGGAGCTCTGGAATCTTGTTTTCATGCAATTTAACAGGGATGAGTCCGGCACGCTCACACCGCTTCCAAAGCCGAGCATCGATACAGGGATGGGACTTGAAAGAATAACGTCAGTTTTACAGCATAAGAGAACGAATTTTGATTCCGACATCTTTGCCCCCATAATCTCTGCAATCGAAACGTTTTCCGGGGTCGGATATGGTCAACATCTGAAGAGCGACATCTCCATAAAAATAATCGCCGATCACATACGGGCAATAGCCTTTCTCCTGTGCGAAGGATTGATTCCCTCGAATGAAGGAAGGGGATATGTCTTGAGAAGAGTAACGAGGAGGGCATCACGTCATGTAAAACTTCTCGGTATTGAAGGTCCATTTTTATATCGGCTGATTGATTCGGTAGCCGATGCAATGGGAAACGTTTACCCTGAGCTTATCCATGAGAGAGAGAGAGCTTCAAAGGTGCTCTTATTTGAAGAAGAGAGATTTGCCCGGACTCTTGAACAGGGCTTGAGAATGCTCGATGACATCATGGAGGGCCTCAGGAATTCCGGTACTATGGTTATTCCCGGGGTTGAGCTGTTCAGGTTGTATGATACGTTTGGGTTCCCGCTCGACCTCGCCCGTGATATGGCCATGGACAACGGATTAATGATCGATGAAGACGGCTTCAATAAGGAAATGGAAATCCAGAGGGAACGGGCCCGTGCATCCTGGGTTGGTGAGGAAGAGGCTGTCGCGTCTATTTACCGGGAACTCGAGGCGGAGACGGGCAAGACAGACTTTGTCGGATATGAGACATTCGTGTCCGAATCAATAGTCAAGGCAATCCTGAAAGAAAAAAAGGTCATCAAAGAGGCCAATCAGGGAGATGTTGTTGAAATCATTCTGGACAAGACCCCATTTTACGGAGAATCAGGGGGGCAGATTGGTGATACGGGCACACTGTTCAATGACATCGCTGAGATGATCGTCCTGAACACCAAAAAAGAGGCTGGCCTCCATGTCCATATCGTCCGAATCAAAAAAGGGAAAATCAATGTCTGGGATGCCATTCATTGCCTTGTGGACAGTGAAAAGATAATGTCCACAGCAAGGAATCACACCTCAACCCATCTCCTCCATACGGCCTTGCGAACAGTGGTCGGAGACCATGTGAAACAGGCAGGTTCATTTGTATCACCCGAGAGGCTCCGTTTTGATTTCTCCCATTTCCATCAGATCGAAAGACCCGACATTGAGGCGATTGAAGATTATGTGAATGAGAAGATACTTGAAAATATTCAGGTAAAAACCGAAGTCATGGATATCCAGGATGCACTTAAATCCGGCGTTATTGCCCTGTTCGGAGAGAAATATGGGGACCGGGTCAGGGTGGTAAAAGTCCCTGGTGTCAGTGCAGAGTTGTGCGGGGGAACACACTGCAGTTATACTGGACAAATCGGGATTTTTGTCATCCTTTCTGAGGGAAGTGTTGCCTCGGGTATCCGGAGGATTGAAGCGCTGACAGGAAAAGTTGCCTTTGATTACCTGAGGCATAAGAAATCAGAACTTGAGCTCATTAAAAATATCCTGAAGACAGATACCCCTATCGAGAGGTTAGAAAAGCTCATCAGTGATGCAAAATCTATGGAAAAAGAGATCCGGAAATTAAAAACATGCTCTCCGGGAGATGCGATAGCAAACGCCCTGAAAGAAGCATATGACCTGAATGGTGTG
>Ga0031656_10000628_pt1 | contig 12439 bp, 10 predicted proteins | sample FrelakmetDIP11DI_FD_55080 | JGI IMG/M metagenome (GOLD analysis project Ga0031656, IMG submission 55080) | Freshwater lake sediment microbial communities from the University of Notre Dame, USA, for methane emissions studies - DIP11 DI | ecosystem: Environmental > Aquatic > Freshwater > Lake >... | reverse complement strand
CATCTTGTCCTTGACACCCTGTGAAGATTTAATGCATTGTGATTTGAAAAAGCCTCACACTGGAAGGGGGCAAGGTTGACTGAGAAGAAGAGACAGACCCCAGCGGGCGAGAAAGGGCTCGTGGAAAGCGTAACGGAAGCGGCCAGGGAGGTTTTCTCCCTGTCGGGCAGCGTGGCGTTGGACCGCATTCTGGCTCTCGAGAACCCGGAAGAATTCGTTCGGAACATGGCCCATGTCGATTTTTACTGGCTGGTCAAGAAGATCGGTGAGGAGGATGCTCTCCCTGTCCTGCAAATGGCTTCNGCAGAGCAGTGGGAATTCCTGCTCGATCTCGAACTGTGGCAAAAGGACCGGCTGGACCTGCGGCAGGCGACTGCCTGGATGGGACATCTGCTGCAAGCGGATCCCGGTCGGCTGGTCCGGTGGCTGTTGAGTGAGGGAGAATACTTCACCTACTATTACCTCTCCAGGACCATCCAGGTGGAATACAAGACCAAGGATGAAATGCATGACGTGGAAGAGGGCTTTATCACTCTGGACGGCATTCATTATCTGCGGATTCTTGATCCCGAGCAGGAGGCGGTCCTCCGTAATCTTCTTCAGCAGATTGCCGGCAAAGATTACAACCGCTATCAGGGGATCCTTATGGGCCTCTCCGGAGTGGTTCCCGATGAAGTGGAAGAGGAGATGTACCGGCGCCGGAATGTGCGCCTTTCGGAAGACGGCTTTCTCCCTTATGAAGAAGCCATCTCCGTGTACACGCATCTGAGAAGAGATCTCCTCCAAGCAAAGCCCTCTGCTCCGGTCGTCGATTCAAGGGCTTCTCAGGAAGATCATGTCGAGGCTCCCCTGATGCCGATTCTTCACGTTTCCGAAAACCATCTCATGGTGGAAGCGATGAGGAGAAGCGGGGATCCCCTGCTCTTGAACAGAATCACCCTGGAATTCGCAGGTCTGTGCAGCCAGGTTTTTTCTGCAGAGGGGCTTTTTGAGAACACACCCGAGGCTCTTGTGCAGACGGTCCGAAAAGCGGCCGGCTATGTGAACGTGGCCCTTGAACGATGGTGCAGGGGGGATCTCGCCCTGTGCGAAAAAGTCCTGCGGGAGAATGCCCTGCTCGACCTTTTCCGCTCAGGCTTCAGCCTGGCTCTTGAAGTGAGATGGGAGACGGAGCAGTGGCTCAAGAAGGCCTGGTTCGCCCGCCAGGGGTTCAGGCCCGCTTTCTGGGAAGAAGAGTGGGGCGCGACGCTGGTCGGAGTCGTTCAGAAGCGGCCCCTCCTGTTTGACAGATCGCAGAAGGGGGAGCCTTACCGGGCTTTTGAGAATCTTGACGAGGTCGAGACGTGCCGGAAGACCATGCGGCGCCTCGTGGTTCTTGACCGTCTCCTGGACAGCCTGGCTGCGCGGTATCCTGTGGAGGAGAAGTGGTCAAAAGATCCCTTGTTCACCTTCCACAGCCTGCTTTTCAATTTCTGGGCCAGGAAGCAGCTGAAATTTCAACCGGGCTTCGCCCCTCTTACTCTTGACCGGGTGAGAGACCTCTTCAAGTTTCTTCGCTCGGGCTCTCAGAAGCCGCCTTATGGGATGCCGGGATTCAAAGATGTTTTCGTGAAAGACCTCATGGCCTGCGCCCCGGACCTCGAAGGCGCCGACAAAGCAGTGCTTGAGGAGACCCTCGGAAGCCTCTGGGACAAGTTTACGGAAGAATACGCGATGGTGGGGACTGCGGACCTGGACGGCAGGTTTCTGAGATTTATCTTGTCTTCGCCTTCTCCCGGATCTGCTCCAAGGTGAGAGGGGCCATCACCGTCCTTCCCCTGCGCCTTGCGCCGTGCTCCGTGCACCCTCTCTCACGTTCTGATCTCCTGCATCATAAAGATAGAGTAGGATACGGCAAAACAGATCAGGCTGATCGCTATCAGCGCCACAAGGTGAGGATAGACCACGACAAGACTCTGCCCCAGAGACAAAGGGTTCTGAAAACGAGATGAAGAAATCTGCTCCATGGGTCCCATCAACACCAGAGAGCGGGTGGTTTTTCTCATAGGATCGATGATCGTTGCCGTCGCGTTGGAGTAAAGGAACATAGGGGAAAGAAGGGAGACTCCCTCTTTGAGGTGCGCGTTGGCGACAACGGTCTCAGGGTCTGCTCCCTCTCTTTTGTCCACAGGAGCGATAGAGTTGGCCAGGACACTCGCCCCCATGGAGACGAAAAAGGAGAGAAAGATCCACAAGGCCACAGAGGCCAGAAAGGAGGTGGCCACGCTCCTGAAAGCAATGGAAAAGAGAATGGAGAGTCCGAGCCAGAAGGAGAGGTAGAAGATGCTGATCACGACGTAAATCGCCAGCCGCAGGATCTCCTCCACGCCGGGCACCACACCGACCAGGGTAAGACCGAAACCCGAAATCACCAGAACAACGGAGACGACGAGAATGGCGATGGTGGTAGCGCCTGCAAGGAATTTGCCGTTGATCACCGCATCGCGATAGATGGGCTGGGACACGAGCTTCACCAGTGTCCCATGGGCTCTTTCACCGTTGATGGCATCAAAGCCGAGAACCAGGCCGATCAGGGGCCCGAAGACGGCGACAAACTCCACAAGGGAAAAGAGAGCGCCCTTCGTGTTGAAGAGCATGAGAAAGACAAACTTGGGCTTGGCGACTCCTTCCAGATTTTCCCTGAGGCTCACGCCCGCCATGTAACTGATGATGAAGCTCACCATGGCGATGAGGGCAAAAAGGATGACGAATCGGAAGCTGCTGAAGTTGTCTGAGAGTTCTTTTCGATAAACCGCACCCAACCCGCTCATGGATCAAACCTCCTGGAAATACTTCATGTAGATTTCCTCGAGAGTGAATTTTTCCTCTCCCACCCCGAACCTATCCCTGGCCAGAGCCTCGATGGACCCCTCAGCCACCATCCTGCCCTTGATCATGATGCCCACACGATGGGAGATCTTCTGGACCTGCTGCAGGTGATGGGAGGAAAGGAGCACCGTGATCCTCCTTTCCTGGTTCAGCGAGTGAATGAGTTCGATCAGTCGCACAGCGCCGTCCGGGTCAAGGCCCAGCGTGGGCTCGTCAAGGAACAGGACTTTCGGATCCTTGAGAAGCACTTCCGCAATGCCCAGACGCTGCTTCATTCCGCGGGAAAAGGCGCTCGTTTTTTTGCGCGCATCTTCAGAGAGCCCGACCAGCTTGAGGACCTCGTGGATCCTGCCCTCCGCTTCGCTTCTGGAGATCCCGCTCAGGTCGGCAATATAGTGAAGGCTCTGCGCCGCATCCATATCTCCGTAGAACCCAACATTTTCAGGCAAATACCCGACGAGACGCTTGACCTCCATGGCCTTTCTTTCCGGGTCCAGCCCGCAGACCAGGGCCGTGCCTTCGGTCGGCCGGCTCAGTCCGAGGAGCATGAGAAGCGTGGTGGTCTTCCCGGCTCCGTTCGGCCCGAGGAAACCGAAGATCTCTCCCTCCACGACCTGGAAGTTGAGGTGGTCCACAGCCATCTGGTGGTCATAGCGTTTTGTCAGGCCGGTCGTCTGAATGATCGTTTGCGTTTCCATGGCTATCGCCTTCCCATGCGCACAAAAAGAATGACAAGACCCAGGACGACCAGAACGATAATGGCAATGCCGACCCACCCCCAAGCGGTCGAGGCCTTGACCGTGACCCTGAACTCAAGGTTTTTCGAAGCTTTTTCACCCTCCACACCGATGGCCACCGAGTAGTCGCCCACCAGGGCCTGATCCGCGGGAGTGACCACCAGCTCGATCTGCTTGAGTTCGTTGGGAGCGAGCTTGTCCAGCTTGTCGGGCTTGAACTCCACTTTCCAGTTCTCCGGTTTGAAGGAGAGCAGTTTGACGTTGTTCTGAGGGGCGGAGCCTGTGTTCTTCACGTAAAAGGAAATGTTCGCGGGCTTTCCCGCCATGGCCGTGAGAGACAGGAGCCCGGAGGCCGTTCCCACTTCCAGCTTCAGGGTCCCGGTGAGAATCACGTTGAGTTCCGCCTCTGCCGTGCCTTCAGGAGCGCTGACCTTGACCTGGATAGGATGTTTTCCGGCCTCGGCCAAAAGGTACGGCTTCACTTCGACCCCCACGCTCTGGCGGCCGCCCGCTTTCAGTCTCAGGCTCGAAATCAGCTTGTCTTCATAGGACGGCTTGAAGTTGATGTCCCAGTTGGGCGGGCCCTGGGCGCTCAGATTGAAGGTGCTGTCCTTGTCNGTTTTGTTTTCCACTTCCATGGAAAATTCGAACTTGGCATCGGTCGGTCCCTGAAGCACCGGGTAGGAGGTGGTGAGATTGACGCCTTTGGATTTCTTTTCCTTGTCCTTCTCTCTCACGTGCACCGTCACCTGGCTGGTGGAGACCAGCTTCCCGTCCTGGGTCTGGCCCTTGATTCCGAAGGTGTACTTGCCCGGACCGGTGCCTTCTTCCGGCTCCGCCTTCAAGGTCAGGGTCTTCGACTTGTCACTGGCAACGAACACGCCTGAGACGTCAAAGCTGTAAGTCCTGATCCGNGCCTTCCAGGCTTTCGGAACCTGGGGCAGGGACAGGTCGATGAACTCATCCTGTTTCCCCTGGTTGGCCACGGTCAGCTCAATGCTCACCTCTTCTCCTTCAGGCACGGTGATGGAGGTGTATTCAGGCGCAACAGAGATCTGTCTCGGTGGTAGATCTTTCTTTTCTTTCTCTGTTCCCCACGTAGCGGGCGAGGAGAGAAAAACGGATAGAGCCGCGAAGACGGCAAGCGCCAGGACGAAGCGTGGATAGACCTTTTTCCCTTTCATACGAGCAATCTCCCTTCAATCTTGTTTGGTGTTGGCATGTTTGGCAAGCGAGTCCGCATCGTAACCCGCCTTTTTATAGTCATCAAGGGCTCTCATCTTGAGGCCCTTGTCCTTCACTTTCTCAGAATGCTTGTCCGCAAGCTCGGCCGCATGGCTCCACATGCCTGACGATTCATACTCTTTGATCTTCTGCTCAACCCTCTGATGCGCAGGCGAAGTGTCTGTGACAGCAGAATGGCACCAGGAAATGATCTTTCTCACCGCGTTTCCGCAGTCAGGGCAGCGGGCCAGCAGCTCTTCGTCCATCNGCTGAAACACTTCAAAGGGTNTGCGGCAAGTGGCGCACGCCTCTTTATAGTCCGTGGCCTGGTATTCGTAAATCGGCATAATGGGGTGTTTTCCCTTTTTTGAGGAATACCTACTTTAGTCAATTTNATTTTTTTGTAAAGTTATAAATACCGTGAACACACTTCTGTTGATGTCTTGATGGTGAATCAGGGAGGGCTTTTCGCGTTGACTTGAGTAGAGGTGCCGACTATAATCCAAAACACAAGGAAGGCTGAGCCCATGGACGAAGAAGAGTTTCAAAAAAAATACTTCTATCTCAGAATCCTCAAGAGCGTTCAGGAATACCTGAAAGCGGACACGAATGCTGCGGCAGCGGTCTACCCTGTGCGGGTTCCTGAGGACCTGCTCTATCAGCTCGTGAAGACCGAAGGTCCTGAGAGCGCGGACCAGATGATCCACAAAATCTTCAAGGCAGGTCTTACCTCCTGGAGCGAGAAAATGTATCAAGAGGTATTCGGTTCTCAGGAAAATCTGGAAACCTTCATCGAACTGCTCAAGAAAAAGAACAGAGATTAACCCCGGGCATCCCTAACCCCCAGTGAACGCCCTCTGGGCCAACCAAATTCGAATCTCGAAATCCGAAACAAATTTTAAACAGGCTGCTGGCACCGGCCACAGAAATTTTCCGCTTATCATTTGACATTCCTCATGTTATTTCTATAATAACTCTTTTACTTGATTTCTTGAGGAATGATTCTTACTTTCAAAGCGACTTATCCAGGTACCGTCCGGGAGATCCTCCTGCGTTCATCGGATGATGCCAAGCAAACACTCAAGAGGAAGAAATGAAAGCGAGCATTGAAGAAATCACTCCGGTAAAGAAAAGGTTAACGGTAGAAGTCGAGGCTGAAGAGGTCAACAGGAAAATCGACGAGGCTTACAAGGAGCTTAAGAAAAAGGCAAAAGTGGATGGCTTTCGCCCTGGGAAAGTGCCCCGGAACATACTTGAAAGGCATTTCGGTGACCAGGTGACCCAGGATGTGAAGCGAGGGCTCTTGAGCGAAACCCTTCCAAGGGCATTCGAGGAAACCAAGATATTCCCTGTTGTCATGCCGGTCATTGAGGATGAATCCCTGAAAGCAGGAGAGGGATACAAGTACATCGCGCTCATGGAGGTGAGGCCCCAGTTCGAGCTGAAGGATTACATGGGGCTTGAAGTGGAGAAAGAGATCGTTTCTGTGAGCGACGAGACAGTGAACAGCCACCTTGAGGAGATCAGGCGGGTCAACTCTCACATGAAGCCGCTCGATGAAGATCGGGGCATTCAGAACGATGACTGTGCGATCCTTGAATACGAGGCTTTTGAAGGGGAAAGACCGATCGAGGGCATGAAAGGAGAGAATTTCCTCGTGAGGGTGGGAAGCAGCCAATTCCATCCTGAATTCGAGAAGGGTCTCCTTGGGTTGAAATCCGGAGAATCCGCCGAGATCACAGTAGATTTTGAACAGGGGCATCCCAACACCAAGCTTGCAGGCAAGAAAGTTTTCTTCAAGGTCAAAGTGACGGATGTCAAGCTCATGGAGCTTCCTGAATTGAACGATGATTTTGCCAAGAGCCTTGGTGCTGATTTCAATGACCTCGAGTCCTTAAAGAACAGGATCAGGGAAGATATNCAAGGGAGGGAAGAAAAGCGTGTGGACCGTGAGCTCAAGAGCAANCTCCTTGANAGGNTAGCCGCCACGGTCAGCTTNGAACTCCCTGAGAGCCTTGTGGACTCCGAAATGAAGTATGCCGTTGAAACGGTTAAACAAAACCTTCTCCGCATGGGTTCGAATTTCGAGAAAGCCGGGCTCACGGAAGACAAGGTGAGGGAAGATTTTCGGCCTGCATCCGAGAAGCGGGTCAAAAATCTTCTCATCCTGGGTGAGATCGCCAGGCTGAATGACTTGACTCTTTCCGAGACTGAGCTCGATGAAGGTTTTGCCGATCTTGCGAAAGGAATAGGCCAGGACCCCAAGGTGGTCCGCCAGTATTACGAGGCCAAGGGTCTTTTGGATGGCTTCCAGGACCGGCTCCTGGAGGAAAAGACCTTGAATTATCTGGTGAAGGGTGCTAAGATCAGGGAATTCGAGGCGGCCCAGATTCAAGACACTCCCCGGGGATAAGAATTTAAAATCATTATATTTCTTATCCCTTGTTTCCTTTTTGGTTTAAAGAGAGAATATGCTGATACCCATAGTGATAGAACAATCGAGCCGCGGTGAGCGCGCTTATGACATTTACTCAAGGCTTTTGAAGGACCGGATCATTTTCCTGGGCGAACAGGTTCATGACGGCATGGCCAACACGATCATCGCCCAGATGCTTTTTCTGGAATCCGAAGATCCGGACAAAGACATCAACCTTTACGTCAACTCCCCGGGCGGTTCAGTGACGGCCGGGCTGGCCATATACGACACGATGCAGTACATCAGGCCGGATATCGCGACCATCTGCATGGGCCAGGCCACGAGCATGGGCGCTTTGCTTCTTGCTGCAGGTGCAAAGGGAAAGCGATATGCTCTGCCTCATGCCAGGGTGATGATTCACCAGCCCCTGGGAGGAGTTCAGGGCCAGGCTACGGACATTGACATCCAGGCCAAAGAAATTATGAAAATCAAGGACCTCATTCACAAAATCCTTGTCAAACACACAGGGCAGACTCTGGAAAGGATTCGCCAGGACACGGAGCGTGATTATTTTATGGATGTGCAAGAGGCCCTGCGGTACGGTATCGTGGACAGGGTCATCACAGAGCGGGACATGGGAAAGGGACCGAAGGGTTAGGAAGGAAGCGGTATGCAAAGAAAAGATGATTCCAGCGAAGATTTGGTGTGCTCTTTCTGCGGTAAGAGCCAGGATGAAGTGAAAAAGCTCATTGCCGGGCCCTCTGTTTACATTTGCGACGAGTGCATTCAGCTGTGCAACGAGATTATTGCCGAGGACTACGGCCAGGAACTGGACACGGACGCGGCCAGCAGGCTTCCAAAGCCTTACGAGATCAAGGCTATCCTGGACGAATATGTGATCGAGCAGGAAAGGCCCAAGAGGATTCTTTCCGTGGCGGTCCACAACCACTACAAGCGGATTGCGACCAAGGTGGACATGGAAGGCATCGAGATCCAGAAGAGCAATATCCTGCTCATCGGCCCGACCGGGTCAGGCAAGACCCTTCTGGCCCAGACTCTGGCCAAGATTCTGAAGGTTCCTTTCACCATTGCAGACGCGACCACCCTGACGGAAGCCGGGTACGTGGGCGAGGACGTGGAGAACATCATCCTGAATCTCGTTCAGAACGCGGACTACGATGTGGAGGCTGCGACCAAGGGCATTGTTTACATCGATGAAATCGACAAAATTGCTCGAAAATCCGACAGCCCCTCCATCACGCGGGACGTGTCCGGAGAAGGCGTGCAGCAGGCGCTCCTCAAGATCATCGAGGGGACCATGGCAAGCATACCTCCCAAGGGCGGGAGAAAGCACCCGCAGCAGGATTTCGTGAAGGTGAACACGAACAACATCCTCTTTGTGTGCGGAGGCACCTTCAACGGACTGGACAAGATCATCGGGAACAGGATTGCAAACAGGGCCATGGGCTTTGAGGCGACGATTCAGAGCAAGGAATCGAATGACATCAACAAGATTATGCCCTTTGTCCAGCCTGAGGACCTGATCAAGTACGGAATGATTCCTGAGTTCATCGGCCGGTTGCCGATCCTGGCCACCCTGGATGACCTGAGTCTTGATGCTCTGGCCAGGATTCTCACGGAGCCGAGAAATGCGCTTGTGAAGCAGTACAAGAAACTCTTTGAAATGGAAGGCGTGAGCGTCAAGTTCACGGAGGAAGCGCTCCTGGCCATTGCCAAGGATGCGCTCAAACGGAAGTCGGGTGCGAGGGGTCTTCGGGCCATTCTCGAGTCCGTGATGCTGGACATCATGTACGATATCCCTAGCATGCACGGAGTCCGGGAATGTGTAATCAGCGAAGAGGTGATCAACCGCAGTGCCGCCCCCTTGTTCTTGTACGAGAACCAGGTAGGGTACGCCTAGCATGTTCAATTTGAACAGAAAGAGAATGCCTGAAATGGAAGAAACCCTGTATCCGTTGCTCCCCTTGAGGGATGTGGTTGTGTTTCCCCATATGGTGGTTCCGCTTTTTGTGGGACGGGATAAATCGATCAAGGCCCTTGAGTGGGCCATGTCCCACGAAAAAGAGATCTTTCTCTCTGCCCAGAGGGACGCCAAGGTGGATACCCCTGCGCAGAAGGATATCTATCTGTTCGGCACCATGGGAACCGTTCTGCAGCTCCTGAGACTGCCCGACGGCACGGTCAAAGCGCTGATTGAAGGAAAACAGAGAGCGAGGATCGAGGAGTTCATCCCCAACCAGGACTTCTTCCTGGTGAAAATGAAGAAGTTCCAGGAAGACGACGCAGACGAGGAATCCGTTGCCCTCATGAGGGCCATTGGTGAGAGCTTTGACGAGTATGCCAAGCTGAACGAGAGGATCGGCAAAGACCTTGTTTCGACCATTGCCGGCATCGAGGACCCCTGCCGCATCGGAGACACGATTGCGGCCCACGTGGCCATGAAGCTCAGAGACAAGCAGGAGATTCTTCAGGTCGAGAGGCTCAATCCAAGGCTTGAAAAGCTCTTTGGCAAACTCCGGGACGAGATCAACATCCTCAGGATCGAAAACCGCCTCAAGAAGCGGGTCAAGAAGCAGATGGAGAAGACCCAGAAGGACTACTACCTGAATGAGCAGATGCGGGCCATTCAGAAAGAGATGGGGACCAAGGATGACTTCAAGGCGGAACTGGCCGATCTCGAGAGGAAAATCAAAAGGAAACGGCTGTCCAAGGAGGCCCACACCAAGGTCTGGCAGGAGTTCAAAAAACTCAAGATGATGTCGCCCATGTCCGCGGAAGCCACGGTGGTGCGCAACTACATCGACTGGATCATTGCGCTTCCCTGGGACGAGCGAACCAAGGAGAAGATGGATATCCAGGAAGCGGAACGGATCCTGGAAGAAGATCACTACGGTCTGAAGAAACCGAAAGAGAGGATCCTGGAGTATCTGGCAGTGCAGAGCCTCACGAACAAGATCAGCGGGCCCATTCTCTGCTTCGTGGGTCCTCCNGGCGTGGGAAAGACATCCATCGCAAAATCAATTGCCAGGGCAACGGGCCGCAATTTCGTGCGGCTTTCTTTGGGCGGCGTGAGGGACGAGGCCGAGATCAGGGGCCACAGGCGCACCTACATTGGAGCGCTTCCAGGAAAAATCATCCAGTACGTGAGAAAGGCAAAAACCGTGAACCCGGTTTTCTGCCTCGATGAAGTGGACAAGATGAGCACGGACTTCCGGGGCGACCCCTCCGCAGCGCTTCTCGAAGTTCTCGATCCCGAGCAGAACAACGCTTTCAACGATCACTATTTGGACATCGACTACGATCTGTCCGAGGTTTTATTCATCACCACGGCGAACACGCTCCACNACATCCCCCTGCCTCTGCAGGACAGGATGGAGATCATCCGGCTCCCTGGATACACGGAGNTGGAGAAGCTCAACATTGCGAAGCAGTTCCTGATTAAGAAGCAGGTTGAGAAGAACGGTCTCAAGGACGTGGACATCACCTTCTCGGACAAGGCGATTCTCGCGATCATCCGCAATTACACGCGGGAAGCGGGCGTTCGAAACCTTGAGCGGGAAATCGCCTCCATTTGCCGGAAAGTGGCCATGGAGGTGTTGAAGAAGGGCAAAGAAACNAAGATCAACATCACGGCCAATTCGATGCATCGCTACCTCGGCGTGATCCAGTTCCGTTTCGGCAAAACCGAGGATCTGGACCANATCGGCGTGACCACCGGCCTGGCCTGGACAGACACGGGCGGAGAGCTTCTCCAGACGGAAGTGGCGATCATGCCCGGCAAAGGNAAACTGGTTCTCACCGGGAAGCTCGGAGAGGTCATGCAGGAATCTGCGCAGGCGGCCTTGAGCTATGTGAGGTCCAGGTCACGCCAGCTCAGGCTTCCTGACAAGTTTTACGAGAACATCGACATTCACATCCATGTCCCTGAGGGGGCGACGCCGAAAGACGGGCCCTCTGCGGGCATTGCGCTGGCCACGTCGATTGTCTCGGCCCTCACCAGAAGGCCGGTGAAACATGACTTTGCCATGACCGGCGAGATCACTCTCAGGGGGAGGGTGCTCCCCATCGGCGGCCTGAAGGAAAAGGTTCTGGCTGCGCACAGGGGGCTGGTGAACAGGGTGATCATTCCGGAAGAGAACTTGAAGGACATTGAGGAGATCCCGAAGAGGATTTTGAAAAAGGTGGAACTCATCCCGGTCGCTCACATGGACGATGTGCTGAGAAAGGCGCTTGTCCTGAATGAAGGGGAAGAGTTTTTTGCGCCCCTGGAAGAGTGTGAGCCCTTTTGCGTCGAGGCGATGCAGGAACAGAAGCCTCCTGTCTCGGACGAACTGATTGCGCACTAGTTGTGACTAAACCTTGCACATCCCCCACTTCCGCTCCCCATGGGGGAGAGGCTAGAGCCTGCCCCGTACTTGATACGGGGGGAGGGGGAAGATACCTCTCGTATCTGAACAGATACTCGGGTGAAATTCAAAAAGCTTGACATGGGATCGAACCTGTAGATAAATAGATACTTCGGATTGGGCGGATAGCTCAGCGGGAGAGCATCGGCCTTACAAGCCGGGGGTCGCAGGTTCAAATCCTGTTCCGCCTACCATCAGTGACTTACAGCCAATTGGTATTTGCTGATGGCTGTCGGATTTGGTGGAAGTGAGCTTTTGTGGGGCGAGATTTATTCCCGCCCGTCGGAGTGCGGGGACGTAGTTCAGTTTGGTTAGAACGCCGGCCTGTCACGTCGGAGGTCGCGAGTTCAAGTCTCGTCGTCCCCGCCAAAATAAAAACAAGGACTTAGGCCTCACAGCTTAAGTCCTTGTTTATTTGTTAAATTCTAATTCCCCACCGCATTCCCCACATCGAAACACATTCCGCGGAGAGGGGCTGGGGATCACTACCCCCTCCGTTTCTCGCGCACACCTGCACACCTGCGGATTTCTCGTCTCATGCCACAGAGGGTTTTTCCTCGGGGAGCAGATGCTCTCCATATTTCCCGAGGAGCGCCTCGGACTCAGCCCTGATCTCTTCCCTCAGCGAGGGTGGTTCAAGGACGAGTCCCTACGATCCTCAAGGTGCAGTTGCAAGTAGTTGAGCGGAAAGAAGTGGAGAATATACTCGGAGCTAATCAGACAATGAGGTATGCAATGCTCCTGCAAATTACCTCAGCCTATGACTA
>Ga0031656_10000627_pt1 | contig 12450 bp, 9 predicted proteins | sample FrelakmetDIP11DI_FD_55080 | JGI IMG/M metagenome (GOLD analysis project Ga0031656, IMG submission 55080) | Freshwater lake sediment microbial communities from the University of Notre Dame, USA, for methane emissions studies - DIP11 DI | ecosystem: Environmental > Aquatic > Freshwater > Lake >... | reverse complement strand
TTTCGCGACGCGAGGGTCCATGATTGATATGACTAACGAGGATTGGTCGGACGAACGGTCCGCAGAACACCGCAGACGCGCCCGACTAAATCACAGGACCCAGCCCGCGTCAAGGACCCGGGTAGCCAGCACGGTCGCATCGTCAGTGGTTTGGACGGCCACCTGGCCGCCAAACTCGGTCCGCCCCGTTGTGCGATGGCATAAGCATACGGGCAGTAGGGCAGAGTCCGGTCATTAGCTGGTCCTGGGTTAACCGGCTGGCAGGGATTGTTCCGGAGGACCCGCGGTGTCGTATGCGGCGGTTGGGGGTCGGCCGCGCTCGGGTGGTGTTGGCTGTCGCCGTCTGACGCTACCCTGTTGGTTTGCACGCACGCCGGCTAATTCCATGGGGCAAAGTATTAGTCGGCCGGGAGTTGCATCGGCGCCTTCTTGTCCGGATTGGCCCGGTAGAAGGAGGCCATGTTGCCGATGCGGTCGATGAGGTCGCTGCCGGTGCGTGCGGCGATCTGCGCCACCAGGGTGTCGCGCAGGCCCCGGTCGCCGGCGCTGACCTTGACCTTGATGAGCTCGTGGTGGGCCAGGGCGCCCTCGATCTCGGCGACAACACCGTCGGTTAAACCCGCCTGGCCGAGCAGGACGACGGGCTTCAGGTGGTGGACCTGTCCCTTGAGCCAGCGGCGTTGTTTCTGGGTGATGGTCATGATTGGCATCCGGTGGGTTGATTTTGCGCAAAGGATCGGCAGCCTTCAGGCCATTTCTGGGCCAGGTGTCGGCAATCGGGGGATTGGTCGCTCCAGCTTACCCTGGGGCAGATTCGGTCGGCAGCCGCGCCATCCAGAACACTGGGTTCCGGCGTCCTGCCGGAATGACGGCTTCGGCGCAGCACCGCGACACCGACGACCCCGTCCGACGCGACAGGTCGTGGCCCCGGCTTGTTGCCCCCCGCACCCTGCCTCCCGCGACAGCCGCTCGCTGGGGTGTGCGCAAGGCCGATATCGCGGGGTTGGCCGGTGGCGTCATCGCCGCTTTGGATCCCGCCAACCTATCGCAGCCAACGCCTCTCGGTCATCTTGTCGCATCAGATCTCGGGCAGCGCTTCCTGGGGGTTTCTCCAGTCGAGCAAAGCCTGGAAAGACCGGGTGGTCCCTTTCGCCACGAAGTCCTGGAAGACCTTTTGTGGGACCTTCATGTAGCGCCAGGTCTCGCCGGTCTCGCGGCTGACCTCCTCGCACCAACGGGCCATGTGGCTGGACTTGGCGTCGGTATCGTCGAACTCGCGCCCCTTGGTCTCGATGATCCAGTGCACCAGACCGGCATGTGCCGTCTGCACCGCTACGAAGTCCGGGTAGTACAGGCGTACCGCGCCGGTACCCGATAGGTACTGCACATGGAACTGGGTGAACCACTCGGCCAACGCGGCGAAACGCTCGATGTCGTCGCAGCCGTCCAGGAAGGCCGCGAACTCTGCCTCGAGCGGGTTGTAGCAGGCTACCAGGTTGAAGATGGTCTTCTGCGCGGGCAGCGCCATGCGACGCCAGGTGAACCGCGGGGTGTCGGAAAGCCGATATGGTTCGCCTGTCAGCTTGACCGATGTGGCCTCAACCGTGAGCCGACCGATCTCACGGGCGAATAGTCCGGCCACGGCATCCAACAGGCCCGAGTGATTCAACGCCCGCCGAACGCCGCCATCGTCCAGCTCGACGACCCCGCCGAAACAACGCCTTTGGACGTACAGGCGGACCAGCGGGTACAGCTCTGAGAAGCGTCCCGGCAGTCTCGCCCGCTTCTCCACGCGGTTAGTCAGGGAAGACAGCAGGTTCTCCACCGGCGGCAGGTTGTCCGCGTTGAACTCAATCTCGTCCGAGCCGACCTTCACGTCGACGGTCCCATGGACTAAGTCGATCTGATTCTTCACCTCCAGGTCGAGATCCTCTTCTTTCGCCAGTGCGGGCAGGGTCAGCGGGTCCAACTCTGCGAGCCGGGTGTAGTTGCGGTCGTAGAGGGGTGTCGTCTGGGGGATGGCGATGTCCAGGTGGGCACGGTCCGCCAGCGGAAACACCTCTCGCCCCGGCTTGGGCGGGTGGACCGCCGTAGCGATGCCGACCCCTTCCTTCTCCAACTCGCGGATGAAGTTTTCGAAGGCGTTGGTGCCGATCAGCTCCAGAATCTGGTTGTTGTCCCGCGGCACCCCGCGCATCAGCCGCAGACCCCGGCCGATGGCCTGCTCCGGCAGAATGGTCGCCTTGGCGGTGAAGGGCCGCAGTCCCAGAATCACGGAGACGTTTCGGACGTCCCAGCCCTCCCGCAGCATCAACACGGAGACGATGGCGCAAATCCGCGAGTGTCCCTTATCCACCTCCCGGGCCACCTGCCGGGCGGTATCGAGGTCCTTCTTGGTGATCTCCCCCGCCTTGTCCGTATGGATCACCAGCACCCGGTGCTTACCCTTGAATTCCGGCTCGCGCTGGAGGCGCTCGGCGATGGAGTCGGCATCCTTGGTGGACTCGGCCATCACGAACAGAAGCGGTCGCTCCCCGACGACGCCATAGTCCTTCACGTGCTCCCGCCAGCGCTCGATGGCGATGGCGATCCACTCATTGTACACGTCACCCGCCTCTTCGGATGCGTACTTGTCCGGGTCCTTCTTGTCGGTCTGGTGGATGATGAGCGGCGTCTTGACGATGCGGTCCTCCACCGCCTGGGCCAGGGGGTAATCGACCACGATCCAGGGGAAGAAGGTCCCGTTCTGGTTCTTGGGCGTCGCGGTGAAGTCCAGCCAGGCCGCGAGGCCCGCCGCCCCCTTGCGCTTTAAGTTGTCGTGCAGGGCCAAAAGGGTCTGGCTCCAGGCCAGGTCGTCGTCGTGGACGTGGTGGGCCTCGTCGTTCAGCACCATCAGGTTCGGCAGGCGCTTGACCCGCTCCAGCATGGGGGTCGTCGTGTCCAGGTTGGGCTTCGGCGCCTTGCCGAGTAAGGCGGCGACCGGATTGATCGGGCCGGTCGGCGGGCCGTTGTCTTCATAGATCTGCTGGATGTTGGTCAGGAAAAGATTGCCCTCCGGCCCCGGCTCCCGAGCATCGCCGCGCAGCACCACTTGCAGCCCGAATCGACTCTTCCATTCGGGCGGAACGATGGGCAGACCATGGAAGATCCGGGCCGAGTCGAAGTCCTCGCGCAGGCGCTCGTACACGATGACGTTGGGCGCCACGATCAGGAAGTTGTCGGCATGCCCGCCGCCTGGCTCCAGCCGGCGGTTCAGGTAGCTCCAGGCGACCAGCAGGGCCATCACCACGGTCTTGCCCGAGCCGGTCGCCATCTTGACCGCGTAGCGCGCGAGGCCAGCGGGCGGCAGTTCCTGCTCCGCGGTCTTGCCGATCTCCGGGATGTAGCGACGGACGAAGCGCTGCCCCTTGGATGAGGTGAGGATGTCCAGCTCCAGCAGGTCCGGGCTCTTGAAGTAACGCCCGATCAGGTCCGCACAGTCCCCGATGCGCCCCACCTCGAACAGGTAGACAACGGTCTCCACCGCCTCCCGCTGGCAGTAGTAGAAACGGAAGGGTCGCGTTGAAGCGACCGTTTGCGATTGGAAGGGCTCGCCTGAGGGCAGCAGGTGGTCCTCGTCGAACCAGTAGCCCAGAAGACGCCGAGTGGTGTCGGTGATGCCCGGATAGCCGGCCAACCGCCAGGCATCGACCGCCGGGCGTACCTGATCGACCAGCAGGGTACGGCTGACCCGGCGACCCGGGACCTCCGACCAGGCGTCCGCGCCGATCTTCTCCAGGTGGCTGGTCGGCGGCGCGTAGGGGTCGCGGCCGGCGATCTCGGGCAGATCCAACTCCAGGACGTTTGGATGCTCTGTCATGGCGCGGGTACCGTGCCAGCCGGAAGATCCTCAGGTATCTCCTCCGGCGCAAGCCAGTGGACCCGCCCGTCCCGCCACACGGCGATGGGGTTGCCTGCCCGCTTGTGGTCGCGCAAGGCGCCGCGCACCGCGCTGCACAGGGCCGCCTCGATCTTCCCCGTATCCGCCAGGATTGCATCGAGGTCGGGTGCCGGTTTGCTGACGACGTCGCTCATGGGTAGCCCTCCGAGAGTTGACTCCAGACCTGTCCGTCATGAATCTCTGCTGCTGCCCTACTGGAGCCCCGGGCGATCAGGCGCGGGGCATCCTCGGTGGCGTTCCCGAACAGCCACCAGCGATCCGCGATCGGGCGATAGAGTCGGAAGAAATTGTCGAGGCCGCGCTCGTAACGCCGCCGTATCACCGCCTCGGGGACATCGTGCCCGCCGCGCCGCACCCGCTCCGTCACGCGTGCCACGGCCATCTCCGGGCTCGGCAGCCACAGGAAGGCCAAGTCGATCTCGAAGCCGTCCGCCCGCAGGGACCGAAGCCAAGGCAGGTAGCCGCGCGTAGCCAAGGTGGTTTCGAAGGCGAAGTGGCGGCGCCTCGCCGCGAGCTGGCGCAGGCGCTCCAGCATCACCCGACCGGCCTGGAAGGCGACGGACTGGGCATCGAAGGCAGAGAGCCCCTGAGCGATCAGGTCCGCGTTCACGTACTCTGCCACGCCCAGCATGTCCCGCAGCAGGGCCGGGGCCGCGGTGGACTTGCCGGCGCCGTTAGGCCCGGCGATGACGAAGACGTGGGGACGGCCCGTCACCGGACCTCCCAGGTCAGGAGACGGCTGGTGTCGTTGCCGAAGATGTCCACCACCTTCACCAGTACCTGGTAGGTGCCCGGCTCCGAGTAGTCGTGCTCGGCGCTCTCCAGGTCCAGCTTGCGGACCTTGCGGGTTCGGTACGCCTGCCACTGGTTCATGAAGGTGTCGTGGCGGAAGTCCCAGTCCACCGCCCAGTAGTCGATGTAGTCGGACCACTTGCGAATCTTGGTCCGTACCTCGTCGGGGATCAGGTCGGTGTCTGGGATCACGAAGTCCGTGAGCCGCACCTTGACCTTTCGCCCCCCTCTCCCGCCGGGAGATGGACCGGGGGTGAGGGAAACCACCTCCGCCTCCAAATGCGCCAGATCGAAAAACCTCACATCCCCCCGATCAACGGCCTGGCGCTCCATGACCTCCCGGGGGATATTGAGCAGGCGCAGGCGCACCCCATGGCTCTGCTTCGCCTGCTGCACCAGCGGATCGTGCATGCCCATCTCCCACTCCCAGCCCAGGACGTGCAGCTCGGATTGCCGAAGCTCCGCGGTCTCCGAGAGCGCCGCGTTGATCTGGCCGATGGTCACCGGGGCGTCTACCGCCCCGACATGGACTAGGGCACCCGCCTTGCGACCGTGAATGTGGGTGCCGGGCAGGGGCTGGGCGTGGTACAGGTCCAGGATGAAGCGCACATAGGCCGCGACTGCCGCCTGATTGGGCTCGACAGGCCGCTCGTCGCCGAAGGTCGCCCCCTGCCAATGCTTGCGCTCGTACTTGCCGAGGTTGAGGATCTCGAACGGTTTGCAGTCCGGGATGCCGAGGAGGCGCTTGCGGGTGGTGTGAATCGCGAATCGGCCGAGGTCGCAGCCGATCCAGCGGCGGTCATTGCGCTCCGCCGCAACGAGAGACGAGCCGGAGCCAGCAAAGCAATCTAAGACGACATCGCCGGGGTCGGATGCAACAGCAAGAATTCTCTCAATTAAGTCAACAGGCTTTTGCGTCTCGTAATGCACCCACTCTGCTTTGTTAGCTGGCTGCAAGCATCGGATACGCCAAACGTTATCAACGGTACGATCATCGCTGACGTAGGTTACGGCTTTGCCGTCAGGACCGATAATATTCTGAATTTTGCCTGCGACCTTCCTGTACTTGAGCTTTGTGACAGGCTGATCACGCTGCTCCTTAAGCGGATGGTAAGCATACCCAGCATCCTTAGCCTTCACGTAATAAAGGATCTGGTCAAATGCTTTTGGTAGAAGTCGCTTCCGGCTGTCATGGAGCTTATTGTAATAGTACCAGGCAATCTCATTTTGGAAATTCTCTTTACCGAAAATCTCGTCCATCAACAGCTTCAGGTACGGACCGACATGGACATCTGCATGGACAAAAATCGACCCCGAATTTGACAATAGATCCCTCAGCAACCGCAAGCGCGGCTCAATCATCGAGAGGTATGAGTTAAGGCCCCTTGCCCACGTATCGCGATAGGCTTTCTCCTCAACGAGAGAGGGCTCTTTACCAACAAGGGGGCTGTCATCGTCCCCAACCAGCACTTTGTAGCTGAAATCCGCGCCGGTACCGAACGGCGGATCGATATAGACCAAATCCACCTTCCCCGCGAACTCCTCCATCAGGCTCGCCATCACCAACAGGTTGTCGCCCCAGATGAGCTTGCTGCGCCACTCATCCTGACTGCTAGGCTTGGCGCTGAACAGGTCGCCCATGTGCCCGGGCTCGCGGGTCGCTCGCCCCTCCCGGATGGTCTCGACCACCTGAAACGGCAGGGCCACGCCCCGGTCGATGACCCGGTTGCCATCCTCGTCGTACTTGCCCGGCCAGATGAGCTCCGGCTTGGTGATCTCGATGTTCGGCATGCTTCTTTTTGTCTTCCTATATTTCTTTCGCAACACAGGGGGGCGCATCGGGCTACGTGCATGGAGGCGCCCAACAAAGGCGGCGCTTCAGTCCATTGCCGATCCGGTGCTCCAGGACGCGCTCCTTCTGAAGCCGACCGACGACAATGCCTGGGGCGATGCCGATCTCCTGAGCAAAGGTCTCGATCTGCGCGAGCGTGGGCCTGCCGCCCATAAGCAGACGGCGCAATGCGACCGTCGGGATCAGGCGGTCTGCGGCGAAGCGGTTCGCCTCCTGCTCCTTGGCGTCGTCCATGGCGTCCCCCTCGATGAAGACGTCGCGCTTCCCGTGGAGCAGTACGTGGCCCGCTTCGTGGAAAAAGGTAAACCAGAGCTGATCGTCTGATTTGTAGCGTAGGCTGAGCTGGATCAGGGCCTTATCGGCCGAAAGCCAGCGGGTCGCACCGGAGACACCAGTCTTGGGCAACTCGGGCACGAAGACGACGGCGACGCCAGCCGAGGCGCAGGCCGTGACAAGCGCGGGCTGGAAGACATCCGGCGGCTCCCAGGTGAGGGCACGTGCCTCTTCGAGTACAACCCTGAACCGAGCCTTATCAAAGGGGGCGCAGCGGATGGCCTGGGCCTCGATCTCGCCGCGACGCAGCCAGGCGGACACGGCCTCGGGATGCGTCTCGTAGCGTGTCGATTGCCGGAAGGCGACGGCGTGCCCGTCCCAAAGTGCGGTCCAGCGAGCGACCGAGCCGACGCCAAAGAAACGCAGTACCAGGTCAAGCTGGGCATATGGGTCTCTACCCCTACTGATCCAGCCGTGTTGGATCATGGCCTCGATGGGTACGCGCTTCAGCCACTCCAGGTCACCGGTCCCCTGCTCCTGCTCCCGGGAGCGTGCCCGGGCCTCCCGGTACAGGCTCTCCAGGTTTTGCCAGAAGTGGGCCGGACGGCCGACCACCCGCTCCAGCTTGAGCGCGGTGTCCGCCGTGATGGCGGACTTGCCCTGGACGATCTCGTTGATGGTCTTAGGCGTCAGTCCCGTGCGCGCGGCCAGGTCGCGCTGGGACATGCCTAGCGACTCCAAGTACTCGCTCAGAATCTCGCCAGGCGGAACCAGGTAGTCGGGTTGGAACAAATCGGTGCTATTCATGGGTATCCTCCACGCCCAGGATGAGTACGGAGGTCACCCGCCACCAGTCGAGACCGCCTTCGGGGCGCAACGGTCTCGGCTCGTGGTCGGGCTGAAGTATCAGTCGATAGGGATGGTCCAGGTCCAGGCTGAGCTGTCCGGAGCGGTCGCCTGTCAGCTCGTGGCATCGGCCGGGCCCGCTGTAGGGCGGCCACAGGTCCCCGAGGGTCTGGGCCGCACGCAGCTCCTGCATGCGGCGCATGATCAGGCGGGCTCGCCGTTCCCCGTGGACCGCCACCAGGCTCCGTCCCTCCCGGAAGGATTTTTCCAACTTGGCGGTACGGAACGCGATTTCCATGGGCCACGGATATTAACCCCACGGGTTAACAACATCAACAAGACTAGGGCGCCGGGCCGGAACCAAGGTTGGCGTGATCTCACCGGACACCCGTGGTCCACGCCGACGCCGCAAGCTCCCATCAGCGGGGCAGTGCGCGCCTGGAGAAACCCGCGGCTAGTGGATTCCGGACACGTCGGAACGGCAGATGCCCTTAAAGTCGCAGTCCCCGCAGGTGCCGCAAGCGGCGATGCGGTCCAGGCTGCCGCCCCGGATCAGGGTCCCGGCGGCGACGACGCGGTCCTCGGTCTCCGACAGGAGGCTGTGGTCCACGAGCTCGCGCACCGAGGCGCCGGAGCCCTGGTCCAAGTTGTAGATCTCTACCAGATCGGCGGGATGTCCGGTGAGCTGCTGGTAGCCCAGGGCGTAGATGTGGAGCTGGTCGCGGGTGACATCCTCGGACTGCGCCCGGTCGGTGGACTTGAAATCGATGATGATGATCTGGTTGGTGTCGGTGCGGCGGATCAGGTCGATGCGCCCGTGCACAACCACGCCTTCGGCCAGCTTCAGCTCGATGGTCTTCTCAGCGTGCTCGATCTTGTCCAAGAGCTGGGCGTTCTCGCGGAAGTAGCGCCGCAGGACCAGGTCCGCCTTGGCCCTCATGTCGTCGCGCAGCTCGTCCCAGCCGAAGGGCAGGTGGAAATGGGTGTCCAGCAGGGAGGGAACCGCCTGACCGTCCAGACGCTCCCCGTCGAGGGTACGCCGGTGGACCTCGGCCAGGGCGTCATGCAGGGACTTGCCGTAGCCAAGGCGCTCGTTGTAACCCGGATTGAAGCCGTACAGGAAGCGCAGCTTGAACTGGTAGGGGCACTCGAACAGGTATTTGAGCTCGCTGAAGGTCAGGACGATCTCCGCCTTGGCGGTCGCGGGCCGGGGCGCGATGGCTGGCGGTGCCGGCAGTTTCGGCTCGCGGGTCAGGGCATAGCCGCCCGCAACGAATTCGCGAAGGAACGGGGACTCTTTGCCGTGCAGGTTGCTGCCTTCCGGCGCCCAGGTACAGAACAGGTACTTCTTGCTCCGCGTGAGGGCGACGTAGTACAGCCGCCGCTCGTCCGCCTCGGTACCCAGGTAGCGTTCGGCCCCGACCACCGCCGCGCGGGGGATCACGTGGTACCAGTGTCGCCCGCCCTGGCGCTTGGCCGGGAACCGGTTCTTGACCAGGTTGGGGCCGAAGACCACGGGGAACTCCATGCCCTTGGCCTGGTGGACCGTCATGATCTGCACGGCATCCGGGCGCGCATAGCCGGAGTCCTCCCAACCCTCCGGGTAGTAGTCCGCGGCCTGGTGGCGGAGGAAGCCGGCGAATCCGTTGTAAAGCGAGGTTGCCTCGGAGTGGAAGTGGATCAGCTCGTAGTCGGTGATGAGCTGGCTGAACTTGCCCAGGTTGTAGTAAATGATCTCGCCGCGTGCCCGCCCGAGCAGGGCGTCGCCTGCGATTTTCTCCTCGCGTAGGCCGACTTGCTCCAGGAAGCCCAGGAATGTGTGTTGGGGCGAGCGCTCACTGGTAAGCCAGCGCTTCGGCCAGTCGGCGCGCTCGGCGTCGAGCCAGCCGATCGCGTCTGTCAGTGCATTCGGTTCGATACCCAGGTCAGCGGCAAGCCAAGCTCCGAGAAGCTCGTCGAAGCCGATCTCGTCGTTCAAGTAGTAGAAGATGGCCCGCGCGGCCTGCACCTCCGCAGTCTCGAACAACCGGTTCATGCCCTTGATCAGGTACGGGATACCGGCTTGCCGCAGAGCCGCCACGATGGGCTCGGCGCTGTTCTTCACGCTACGCAGCAGGATGGCGCAGTCGGACCAGGTGAGACCGCGGATCTCGCCGTTCTCCGTGAAAGGCCGCCCGCGGAGCCGCCGAATCTTGTCCACGATCCATGCGGCCTCGTCTTGGGGAGAGCGAAACTCAAGGGCGAGCAGGTCGCCTTGCTCGTACACCTGTTGGTCCTTGCTTTGCATCGCCTTGTGTAAGCGCTCGGCATTGCCCTCCGCCACCCTCCGAGCGCTGTCTACTACGCCCGGGCTGGAGCGGAAATTGTCGCCCATCTCGACCTGGGTGACTTCCGGGTACCGTTCGGCAAAACCGAGGATGTTGCCGATGTCGCTCCCGTTCCACTGGTAGATCGTCTGATCGTCGTCACCGACCACGCAGACCTGGGCGCCAAGCTGGTGGAGTTGGCTGACCAGCACTTCCTGGAGCGGGTTGACGTCCTGATACTCATCGACGATCAGATACCTGACCCGCGCCGACATCTTGCTGCGGAGCGCCTGATCGCTGACCAGCGACTGGACCGCCTCGGTCAGGAGCATGGAGTAGTCCAGGTACCGCTTCTTGTGCAGCAGGGCAGTGTACTTGGCCAACGCTTCACGAATCGGGTGCGCGCCGAGCGCCGCCTCGTCGATTTCGGCCTCCCGCACCATGCCGAGCAGCTTCTGGTACAGCCTCGAGTCGAGCCAGCGCTTGAGCGGCTTGCCGTCGTGGGTGGTCAGGTCTGCCAGGCCGGACTCCTTCGAGTGGCGGTCGATGAGCAGCCGCTGCTGAACGTCGCTGAGCACGCTGTATTTCAGATACCGATGCTCGTAGGTCTGGAGCAGGTCCAGGCAAAATCCGTGGATGGTACCGACGTACATGTCGGCGAGGCCCGTGTCCTGCCCGAGCTGCTCCTTGCACAGGCGATGGATGCGGTCCTTCAGCTCTCCGGCGGCCTTCTCGGTGAAGGTGAAGGCGACGATGTTGGAAGGCCCAATTCCTTCCGCCGCCTTGTCGCGCAACAGGGTGACGATCCGCTGGGAGATGACCTGGGTTTTGCCGGAGCCCGCGCAGGCGATGATCTGGAGGTTGCCATCCAGGGTGTCGATGGCCCGCTGTTGAGCACCCGTGTAGTTCATCGCCTTGATCCTCAAGTAGTGTACTTGGGAAGCGCGCCCTCGCGCGCGAAGCTGTAGGCCTGCTCGCCGGCGACGATGACGTGGTCGAGCACGGGGATGCCAATGGCGCCCAGTGTCTGTACAAGGAGTGCCGTCAAACGATGGTCCGCGTTGGACGGCCCGGCCGCGCCCCCAGGGTGGTTGTGAGCCAGGACCACGCTCGCGGCGCGGTGCCGCAGGGTCGCCTCGACCACGTGGCGGGGCTCCACGTGGGCGTCCTTGACCGTGCCCTCGCCGATCAACGCCGGATAGAGCACTCGGCAATGGCTGTCCAGGCACAGCACATAAAACACCTCCTCCGGCCGCCCCGCCATCAATGGTGCCACATATTCGGTCACGGCCTCAGAGCTGCTCAACTTCGGATTGTCACGCGTGACGCGATTATGAAAGTACCGGCGCGTTACCTGGGGGATCAAGCTCAGAAAGGCCGCGGCACGCTCGCCCACTCCCTCAACGGTCGCTATGTCCTTTGGGTCGGCCTCAAGCACGGCCGACAGGCTACCGAACCGCTGCATCAGACGGTGGGCTATGGGATTCGTGTCTCCCCTGGGGATTACCTGGAACAGTAACAGCTCGAGGACTTGGTGGTCGTCGAAGCTGTCCAGCCCGACGTCTAAGAAGCGAGCGCGCAGCCGGAGTCTGTGGCCCCCGTGGAGCGACGATTCGGTCTCGATCGATCCCATACCAGGTCCTTGGGGGCAAAACCCCTACTAGCTGGTCTAAAGAGCAACAAGGTGGAGCGAAGCTTGTCGCTGTGGCACGCGTTATGCCGTTCTCCGCCTGTGCCGTCGCCCCGTGTCAGATCCTGTGGATCCGTCACGGTCCGCGCAGCATAGGCTAACTCGGCAGACCTGTCCTAACGGGTGGTCCATGGCGCCACTTTGCTGGCAGCGTTACCGGGCACATGTCCAGCCGAGCGTGGCGAGATCGCATGCCTCGGGAGCGTGCTGCTCCCGGGCTGGAAACTCGGAGCATGTCCTCAAGGGGGCCGAGGAGCGGGATGGATCGGGGCCCTGACACCCCGCACCCCGGGGCGCACGTGCCCAGGGCCGCTCGGGGTCGGCGCAGTCCGGCCCCGAGTGGGGCTGAGGACTAGTTGCGGGACTTGTCCACCAGCTTGGAGGCCTTGATCCAGGGCATCATCTCACGCAGGCGCTCGCCGACTTCCTCGATCTGGTGCTCCTGGCCCAGACGGCGCAGGGCCTTCATCTTGGGCGCCCCGGCCTGGTTCTCGAGGATGAACTCCTTGGCGAACTCGCCGGTCTGGATCTCGGTCAGGATGCGCTTCATCTCGGCCTTGGTCTCGGGCGTGACGATGCGCGGCCCGCGGGTCAGGTCGCCGTACTCGGCGGTGTTGGAGATCGAGTAGCGCATGTTGGCGATACCGCCCTCGTAGATCAGGTCCACGATGAGCTTGACCTCGTGCAGGCACTCGAAATAGGCCATCTCGGGGGCATAGCCGGCCTCGACCAGGGTCTCGAAGCCGGCCTG
>Ga0031656_10000626_pt1 | contig 12456 bp, 10 predicted proteins | sample FrelakmetDIP11DI_FD_55080 | JGI IMG/M metagenome (GOLD analysis project Ga0031656, IMG submission 55080) | Freshwater lake sediment microbial communities from the University of Notre Dame, USA, for methane emissions studies - DIP11 DI | ecosystem: Environmental > Aquatic > Freshwater > Lake >... | reverse complement strand
CCGCCGCAAGCGCCTGCCCCAGCGCGGCGCCGTCGATGGCGCGTGCCGCCTCGCGGATGGTCTCGGCGAGCCGCGCCGCGCTCAAGTGTCGGAGTCGAAGTCGAGCACCAGCCGGTCGGTGACCGGGTAGCTCTGGCAAGTGAGGATGAAGCCGCGCGCGACCTCGTAGTCCTCGAGGGCGAAATTGGCGTCCATGTCCACCTGCCCTTCCTTCAGCTTGCAGCGGCAGGTGGAGCAGACGCCGCCCTTGCACGAGTACGGCAGCTCCAGGCCCTGCGCCAGGGCTGCCTCCAGCACCGGCTCGTTCTTTTCCATGCTGAACGTGCGTTGCCGACCATCCTGGATCACGGTGACCTCGCACTGCTTGCGGTCGTCGGCGGCGTGGATGCGGGCGGCGCCGTCCTTTTTCCGCGGAATGCTGGTCGCGAACAGCTCGACCTTCACCTTGGACTTCGGAACGCCGAGGCCGTCGAGCGCCTCCTGCACCGCCTTCATCATGCCGTCCGGCCCGCAGACGAAAAAGGCATCGACTTCGCTCACGTCGACCCACCGCTTGAGCAACGCCTCGGCCTTCTCGCGCGTGATGCGGCCGTTCAGCACGTCGATGTCCTGCGGCTCGCGGCTCATCACGTAGACGAGGTTGAATCGCGAGAGGCAGGTGTCCTTGAGGTCCGCCAGCTCCTCCTTGAACATCACCGACGAGGAAGCGCGGTTGCCGTAGAACAGGGTGAACTCGCTGTGCGGCTCGGCGGCGAGCGTGGTCTTCACCAGGGAGAACACCGGCGTGATGCCGCTGCCGGCGGCGAACGCGACGTAGTTCCGGCGCGCCTCCGCGGACAAGGGCACGTTGAAGTGCCCCATCGGCGGCATCACCTCGATCACCTGCCCAGGGCGCAGGTGCGCGTTCGCCCAGTTGGAGAACTGCCCGCCGGGCACGCGCTTGATGGCGATGCGCAGCCGCGCGTCCTGCACGCCGGAGCAGATGGAGTACGAGCGGCGCACGTCCTCGCCGTCAATGTCGGCCCGCAGGGTCAGATGCTGGCCCTGGGTGTAGCGGAAGCTCTCGGCGAGCTCGGGTGGCACCGCGAAGGTCACGGCGACGGCTTCGCGCGTCTCGGGACGCACGCTCTGGATGCGCAGCGGATGGAACTTGCTCATCGATGCGTGCCCATCAGTGCGGCTTGAAGTAGTCGAAGGGTTCGCGGCACTCGTCGCAGCGGTAGAGCGCCTTGCAGGGCGTGGACCCGAAGCCCGCGAGCTTCGCCGTCCGCGCCGACCCGCAGCGCGGGCAGGCGATGGCCGGCTTCATGATGCGGCTCGCGTCGACCACCTTGTGCGCCGGCGGGGCGATGCCGTAGCCGCTGAGCTTCGCGCGGCCGGCGTCGGACAGCCAGTCGGTGGTCCACGCCGGGGAGAGCTTCGTTTCCAGTCGCACGCGCTCGAGTCCGCGCGCCGCCAGCGCCGCGCGGATGTCCTGCGCGATCACTTCCGTCGCCGGGCAGCCCGAGTAGGTGGGCGTGATGGTGACGACCAGATCGTCGCCCGCCCAATGCACGTCGCGCACGATGCCCAGATCGACCACCGAGATCACCGGAATCTCCGGGTCCGGCACCTCCTCCAGCCACCGCCNCACCTCGGCGGCCTCGGCCCGGGCGATGGTCACCATTTCGCGTCGGGATACGCGCGCTGCAGGTACTGCATCTCGGCGAGCAGGAACCCGAGCTGCTCGGTGTGCACGCCCTGCTTGCCGCCGCGCTGCATCCAGGCCTCGCCCGGCACGGCAAGCGTCGCCTCGGCAAAGACCTTGCGCACCATCGCGAGCCACGGCTCGCGCAGCGCGGCCGGATCGGGCGCGATGCCCGCCGCGGTCATCTCGCGGTCCACCGCGTCGGCGTCGAAGAACTCGCCGGTGTACATCCACAGGTCGTCAACCGACTGCTGCATGCGGCGGTGGCTTTCCTCCGTACCGTCGCCCAGGCGGATCACCCAGTCGGTCGAGCGCTCGAGATGGTAGGCGGCTTCCTTGGCGGACTTGGCGGCGATCTCGGCGATGCGCGCGTTCGACGAGGCCGACAGGGCGCGCAGCAGCGGCAGGTGGAATGCGTCGAAGTAGAACTGCCGCGCGATGGTGTCGCCGTAGTGGCCGTTCGGCTGCTCCACCAGCAGCACGTTGCGGAACTGGTGCGCGTCGCGGCGATAAGCGAGCGCGTCCTCGTCCCGGCCCTTGCCTTCCAGTTCGCCGGCGTAGCCGAACCACAGCCGCGCCTGGCCGATCAGGTCCAGCGCGGTATTGGTAGTGGCGAGGTCCTCCTCCAGCACCGGCCCCTTGCCGCACCACTCCGACAGCCGCTGCGCGAGCACCAGGGCGTTGTCGCCCAGGCGGAGCAGCAGCTCGAGCTGCGCCGCGCTCATATGTGCTTGACCTCGTCCGGCATGGGAAAGAACGTCGGATGCCGATAGACCTTGCTGTTGGCCGGCTCGAACAGCGCTTCCTTGTCGCCGGGGCTGGAGGCGGTGATGTCGGCGGCCTTCACCACCCAGATGGACACGCCCTCGTTGCGACGCGTATAGACGTCACGGGCGTTCTTGACTGCGAGCTCCGCGTCCGGCGCGTGCAGGCTGCCGACGTGCTTGTGCGCAAGCCCGTGCTGGCTGCGGATGAACACTTCCCACAACGGCCATTCCTTCATGCTGCCCTCCTCATGCGGCCTTCGCCCGCGTCGCGCGCTTTTCGGCGTGCGCCACCGCCGCCTCGCGCACCCACTCGCCGTCGTCCCACGCCTTCACCCGCGTACGCAGCCGGTCGCGGTTGCACGGGCCGTTGCCCTTGATCACCCGGTAGAACTCGTCCCAGTCGATCGGTCCGATCTCCCAGTGGCCGTTGGACTCGTTGAACTTCAGCGCCGGGTCCGGGATCGACAGCCCCAGGTAGTGCGCCTGCGGCACGGTCTGGTCCACGAAGCGCTGGCGCAGCTCGTCGTTGGAAAAGAGCTTGATCTTCCACGCCATGGACTGTGCGCTGTGCACCGACGACTCGTCCGGCGGGCCGAACATCATCACGCTCGGCCACCACCAGCGGTCGAGGGCGTCCTGCGCCATCGCCTTCTGCTCCGGCGTGCCCTTGGCCATGGCCATGATCAGGTCGTAGCCCTGGCGCTGGTGGAAGGACTCCTCCTTGCAGATGCGCACCATCGCGCGCGCGTAGGGCCCGAACGAGCAGCGGCACAGCGGGATCTGGTTCATGATCGCCGCGCCGTCCACCAGCCAGCCGATGGCGCCGACGTCGGCCCAGTTGAGGGTCGGGTAATTGAAGATCGACGAGTACTTGGCCTTGCCCGAGTGCAGGTCGCCGAGCAACTGGTCGCGCGACACGCCGAGGGTCTCGGCCGCGCTGTAGAGGTAGAGGCCGTGGCCGCCCTCGTCCTGGATCTTGGCGAGCAGGATGGCCTTGCGCTTGAGCGAGGGCGCGCGCGTCACCCAGTTGCCCTCGGGCAGCATGCCGACGATTTCCGAATGCGCGTGTTGCGAGATCTGGCGGATGAGGGTCTTGCGGTAGGCCTCGGGCATCCAGTCCTTGGCCTCGACCTTCACCCCGGCGTCGATGCGCGCCTGGAACGCCTGCTCCTCTGGCGTCAGTTCCTCCATCGCGCGGAGCTTCTTCGCCCCGGTGTCCACCATCTGCGCGTACATGCGTCACCTCCTGCGGCAATGCGCGAACGATACAGAACGGTACAACGATGGTCAATCTTTTGTATCGCTTTCTAGCGCGATATTGCTTTGCAGCGAGGACCTGGTGCCCACGAACGTGATACAGCTGCGAGTGCAAAGCTGTGTCCGTTGGCGTATGCTGACGCGCCATGCGCCGCTCCACCGCCCTCGCCCACCTCGACGCGCCGCTCGCCGCCCTGCCGCTGCGGGCGAAGTCGCTGCTGGTCACGATGTTCGGCGACGCGATCGCGCCGCACGGCGGCACCGTCTGGCTGGGTGGCCTGATCGCGCTCGCCGCGCCCTTCGGCATCAACGAGCGCTCGGTGCGCACCACGGTCTTTCGCCTGGCCGCTGAAGGCTGGCTGGAAAGCGGCCAGGTCGGGCGCCGCAGCCATTACAGCATCACCGAATCGGGCCGCCGGCGTTTCGAGGCGGCATTCCGGCGCATCTACGCGGGCGACACGCCCGCGTGGCGCGGCGACTGGTGCCTGGTGATCGAAGGCCCCGAGCTCGCGCGCGAGCGGCGCAAGGCGCTCGAGACCGAGCTGGGTTGGCTCGGCTTCGGACGCTTCGCGCCCGGCGTGCTCGCGCATCCGGGTGTCGACGACGCCACGGTGTCTGCGGCGCTGCAGGGCCTCGGCGTCGCGGGACAGGTGCTCACCCTGCGCACCGCGCCGGGCGCCGTCGCTTTCGACGCGCCCCTGCCCGCGCTGGTGCGGCAGGCCTGGGATCTCGACCGCCTCGAGTCCGACTACCGCGCATTCCTGGCGCGCTTTCGTCCGGTGCTGCAGGCGATGCAGGGCCGCGCGGACGCCGACCCGGAGCGCAGCTTCGTCGTCCGCACGCTGCTCATCCACGAGTACCGCCGCGTGACGCTGCGGGATCCGCAGTTGCCGCCCGAACTGCTGCCGGCAGGCTGGTCGGGCGCGGCCGCGCGCACCCTCACCCGGAACCTCTACGCCCTCACCCAGCAGGCGGCCGAAGCACACCTGCGCGCGACGCTCGACACACCCGACGGCCCGCTGCCGCCGGCGGCGGCGTACTTCCACGAGCGGTTCGGCGGGATCGCGGGCTGAGGCGCGGCAGCATGCGCCAAGGCCGTTGTCCGGAAGGGCAGGCTCGGAGAATGCAAGGCAGGTCACCCCTGCGCGCACGCGGGACCGAACCCTTGGAGGGTCGCGAGTTGTGCCCGCTTGCCCCGGCAGGCCGGGCCGGTCGGCATTCGGTGGCAGGCCATTGAGTGCTTCCGATCCGTCGGCTACACCCGTAGCCCTGCCCCCGTCGCCTGGGGGAGGTTGGTCGTATCCGACGGACCCTGAAGGCGGCCGCGCGACAGTGGGCACAAATACGCAATCAAACGAGCCCCATACCGGCAGGCGGGATGCAGTCGTTCGTTCCATAGGGCGAATGACTGCAGTCTCCGGACCATGCCACTCGCGTGTCGCTCACGACGCGCGGTCAAGCGACGGCGCTATGGACTTAGCGTGCGCTCGTAGGCCGCGACCGTCTCGGGAGACGGCTTGACTCCGAGCAGCGCAGATAGCGTTTCGCGGCAGCGCTGGTACACGTCCAACGCCGCGGCCTTCTCGCCACGGCTGGCCAGCGACTGCATCAGACTCCGGTAGATCGTCTCGGCGATCGGATCCAGGTCGAGTGCGCTGCGGTAGCAGCGCTCGGCGTCTTCCGTCCTGCCGCTCGCGGCGTACTGCGCACCGGCCCGCTCGACCAACCGCGTGAAGCGCGCGCGCAGCTTGTTGCGATACGCGATGGTCCATGTCGCATCGGTCGCCCCGCCCAGCACGGGTCCTCTGTACAGCATCAGTGCGCGCGATAGCGCGTCGTCGAGCGCGTTGCTCGCCAAGCCATCCTGATCGATGCGCTCGGCGAGCCTCGCGAAGGCAAAGGCATCAACCCAGCAGTACCTAGTGTTCAGACTCGCGCGGCCATGCGCAATCAGTACGGCCGTGTCCGCGCCCAGCAGCTTGCGCAGCCGGTGCAGCGTGATGTCGAACGCTTTCTTTGCCGCGTCCCCGTCCGCGTCGGGCCACAGCGCATCCATCGCCCCGGTGATCACGGCCGGCTCGCCGCCCTGCGCGACGATGTAGTGCAGCAACTCCAGCGGCTTTTTCTGCGGGCGCTTGTTCGGACCGGACTCCGCCTGAATGATTTCGAGCTGGGGGGTGCCGAGCACGCGCACGCGCACGGGCCAGGGCCATTCGTCGATGTCGTTCGCGGGCGGCGGTTGGTCGAGCAGGTGGATCAGGTCACGCGCATGGTCCGGCTCGATGCCCTGCTGCAAGGCGAAGGCCAGCACCTGGGTCACAAATCGGTCGACGGCTGCGAAGTGCCGGCCGATGCCGCCCTGTTTGACGTGCTGCAGCCAGCCGCGTGCGGTCGTCGCAGCCCGCTCAGCGTGACCGCACGCCAGATGCGCTGCGGCGCGGACCAGCAGTACCAGTGGCGAGGCACTGCGCGGCGTACCAGTCAGCCGCTGGCTCGCCTGATCGAGGCAGGCCAGTGCCGCGGGCGCGTCGCCGCGTGCCAGCGCGACCTGGGCCCGCATGGCCGGCGCATAGTCGCGATACAGCGATTGCACCGGCATCAGGGCTTGCAGCTCGTCGGCATTGCGCTCGGCCGCTGACAGGTCGTTGCGTTCNATCGACAGACGCACGGCAGCGACCAGGAACAGAAGGTAACGGAATGGCACCAGCTTCACCATCGGGCGCGCGAGCTGTTCCAACCGCACGGCAGTATCGAAGTCGCGGCAAGCTAGTGCAGAGCGCAATGCGCACTGGGAGACGAAGTTCTGGTCGATGTGGAACCCGCAGACGTCGCCGAGCGCCGACAGCTCCGCCAGCATGCGGCGGTTGTCGGGTACCGTGCCGGACCAGATCCAGTGCCAGCTCGCCATTGCGAGGCAATTGGCGCGGGCGCGGATCGAACCCTTGCCCGCATCGATGACCGGTCGCGTGCGCGACTCCACATCCCGCAGGCCGTCGACGTCGCCGAAAGGCACGCAATAGTTGGCGCGAAATGCCCCAAGCCAGAGCTGGGCTTCGGCGTCGAGCGACGCCTCGGGCAGCTTCGCCGCGCGGGCATACAGGTCGCGCATCAACGCGGATGCTTCCGGCATGCGGATGTCGTTGCGGTACTGAGCCAGGGCCTCGACCTGTTGTGCGGGTGACGAGGCATCCCAGTGCCGGTCGACCAGCTGCTGGAGCTCGCCGACGAGCACTGTCGCTTCGTCAACGTCTTGGCTCGTCAGCATGATCCATACACGCACGGTGAACGCGCCGCCGAGGTCGCGGCACCGGTCCAGATGCCGACTGGCGCGCTTGAGTGTCGTTCGCCAGCAGCCGTCGCCGGCCGCAAACTCGCACAGGCCGCGCCACATCAGCATTCGAGGCAGGCGCTCGAAGTCGGCCTCGCGGACGCACTCGAGCCAGCTGCGCAGGGTGGTGAAGCGTGCCTGCCGCAGCATCTCTTCACCGTGCTGCTCGATCAGCGGCACCAGGCGTTCCGAATCACCTGCCTGCATCAGCAGCGCGGCGGCGGCGTCCGCGTGGCCGGCCGCCTCGAGCAATGCGGCCGCCCGGCGACGGATCTCGTCGACGGCCGCGGCACCCAGCGTCTGCGCCGCGTGCGTGCACAGAAAGTCGCGGAACAGCGGGTGCAGTTCGTAACTCGCTGGCCCGGCCTGCGCCTTGCGATCGACGAAGAAGTTGTCGGCATGCAGCTCGGCTAGCAGCGCCCCGGCGCGCGGCTCGCCGGTGAGCACCTGCGCGAGCGCGGCCGTTACATCGGGCAGGAAGGCGATGCGCAGCAGGAAGCGTGCGACGTCCGCGGGCAGGCGGGCGAAGATCTCGGTCGCGAAGTAATTGAACAGGCCTCGCGAAGCGCCTGCGGTCGAATCCTGCAGGTCGATGCCGGCACGCAGCGCGCGCACCATCAGCACGATGCCGGCGGCCCAGCCGCGGCTGGAGTGCGCGATCGGCGCCACGAGTGCGGTATCGTGCACGTCCCAACTGGCCGCGAGGGCGACCGATTCGGCGGCCGAGAAGCGCAACTGGTCCCACATCAGAGTCGCCAGTTCCGGGCTTGCCTCCCAGCGAGCGAGCGCCGCGGGCGGACCATTGCGGCTGAGAACGATGACGCGCGCGTGCTCAGGCATGGAGATCAGCAGTGCGTCGAGCAACTCGTCGGTACGGGCATCGCTCCCGAGACGTTCGTAGTTGTCGAACACGAGCGTCACTGATTCGTCAAATAGTGAGAACCAAGCCTCGAAGAAGCGGCGCGCGTACACGTCGAGCGCCATCATGTGCGCTGGCGCGAAGTGCGGCAGCGGTTCAACGCTGGCCCTCGCTTGTGCCGCCAATCGCAAATACTGAAACAGCGTTGCCGGATCCGCGTCCCCGGCGTCCATTCGATACCACAGCGCGAAGGTGCCGCGCGTTTCCAGCCACGTCGCGACGAGCGAGGTCTTNCCGGCACCGCCCGGCGCGGCGATCCAGATGATGCGGTTGCGCGAGGCAGCGTCCAGCCAGCGGAACAGCCGAGGACGACGCACCAAACCAGTGGCCGCAGGGCGCGTCAGTTTGGCCGGCAGCTGCGGGTCGCGCGCGGGCGTGCGCCCGGTTGTGCGGCGGTTGGACTTCAAGGCGACTCGGTGCCTCGTACCCGTCGTGGCGTCGTGAGACTCATTCGGCTTTGACGCCGGACGCCTGGACGATCTTGGCGTAGCGCGCGGTCTCGGTCGCGATGTATGAGGCAGTTTCGGCCGGCGTGCTGGGCATCGCCTCGCTGCCGAAGGGCGCCAGCCAGTCCCTGAAGGCTGGCGAGCGCAGCGCCGCGGTCAACTCCCGGTTCAGACGAGCGACGACCTCGGGCGGCGTGCGGCTAGGCACGACGTAGGCGTTCCATCCGGCGGCGTCGAACCACGTCATGCCCAGTTCCGCGGCGGTCGGCACGTCCGGCAGCACCGGTTTGCGCTGGTTCCCACCAACGACGGCGAGCGCGCGCACTTTGCCGGACTGGACTTGCGGTACGGCGACCGGGCTATACGCAATCAGAACGTCCAGGCGGCCGGCGATCAAGTCGACCATGGCATCGCCCGCGTTCTTGTAGGCGATGTGCACGGCGAAAGAGCCAGTGCGCCGCTCGAACTCCTCCATCGCAAGGTGCTCTGGTGAGCCGATGCCAGGCGATCCGTACGACAGCTTGCCGGGCCGCGCCTTGGCATGGGCAATCAGCTCGGCAAGCGTCCTGACCGGTGACGACTGGGGCACGAGCAGCAGTGGGTAGCCGCGTGCGGCGAGCGTGACCGGCGTGAAGTCACGCTGGGGCTGGTAGGGCAGATTGCCATAGACGGCGGGATTGATCGCCAGCACCGCCACCGGCGCCATCAGGACGGTGTGACCGTCGGGCTTGGCCTTGGCAGCCAGATCGGTGCCGATGATGCCGTTGGCGCCTGGCCGGTTGTCAATGACAACGGGCTGGCCAAGCGAGGTCATCTGCTCAGCGGTCTTCCGCGCAACTTGGTCGGCAACGCTGCCGGCCGCGAAGGGCACGACGATGCGCAGGGGCTGGCTTGGCCATGCCTGTGCACCGACCTGCGCCGCCGCGGTGCACAATACGGCTGCCATGGCGGCGCGTTTCAGACAATCGGTCGCTTTCACGAACGCCTCCAATTCTCTCGGTCAAAAACGGGAACCGGGCCATGTTCGAGGCTGCAGGCCTACATCGTACCTACGGGAGGCGAGAAGAAGTGTCTCGGCTGGCCCGGTCGTCCCATTGGTATCGAGCAGCCAGCCGCTCACAGTCTGACTGACCAAACCGGCATCGTAGAACCCCCTGGTTCGATCCCAATATGGCGGTGCGGGATTGAATCGGAGCTGCCTGGCGCCAGGATGAACGGACCGGTCGCCATGCTCCTCGATACGCGCAAGGGTCTGGGGACCGGCACATCGACCACGGACAGCCGAGAACGCCGAGATCAAGCGGCGCACCGACTCGCGACATGCCGCGCGATCGGTCCCGCACGCGGCGTCACGCCGCCAGCATCCGCGCCAGCCCGTTGTGCTGTCGCACGAGCCGCGGCACCTCCACGCTGAGAAGCTCGCCGTCGCGGATCACGACGCGGCCGTCGATCATCGAGAACGCGCATTGCGCCGGCGCGCAGAAGACGAGCGCCGCCAACGGGTCGTGCAGCGCACCCGCGAAACCGAGCGCATCGAGGCGGAAGGCAACGAGGTCCGCGCCGTAGCCCGGCGCGAGCACGCCGATGTCGTCGCGGCCGAGCACCGCCGCACCGCCGCGCGTGGCGACCTCCAGCGCCTGGCGCGCGCCCATCGCACCGGCCCCGCCGCCCACCCGCTGGAGCAGCATCGCCTGCCGAGCTTCGGCGAGCAGGTGGCTCGAGTCGTTGGACGCGCTGCCGTCCACACCGAGGCCCACCGGTACGCCGGCCGCGAGCATGCGCCTGACCGGCGCGATGCCCGAGGCGAGCCGCATGTTCGACGAGGGGCAATGCGCGACCCCGGTGTGCGTCCGGGCGAATGCGGCGATGCCCGGCTCGTCCAGCTTCACGCAGTGCGCGTGCCACACGTCGGGCCCCAGCCAGCCAAGCGACTCGCAATACTCGGCCGGCGTGCACCCGAACTTCTCGCGGGTGAACGCCACGTCGCTGTCGTTCTCGGCGAGATGCGTATGCAGCCGGACGCCCAGCGCGCGCGCCATCGCCGCCGCCTCGCGCATCAGGTCCTGCGTCACCGAGAACGGCGAGCACGGCGCCAGCGCCACGCGCACCATGGCGTGGCGCCGCGCATCGTGATGCGTCTCCACCACGCGCTGCATGTCGCGCAGGATGTCGCGCTCGTGCTCGCACAGCGCGTCCGGCGGCAGCCCGCCGCGGCTCTCCCCCAGGCTCATCGCGCCGCGCGTCGCGTGGAAGCGCATGCCGATCTCGCGCGCCGCGTCTATCGTGTCGTCCAGGCGCACGCCATTGGGATAGAGGTAGAGGTGGTCGCTCGACGTGGTGCAGCCGGAAAGCATCATCTCGGCCATGGCGGTCAGCCCGGAGACGCGCGCCATCTCGGGCGTCAGCCCTTGCCAAACGGGATACAGCGTGCGCAGCCAGCCGAAGAGCTCCGCATCCTGCGCCCCCGGCAGCGCCCGCGTGAGCGTCTGGTAGAAGTGGTGGTGGGTATTCACGAGGCCCGGGAGGACGACGTGGCCGGAAAGATCGATCACCTCGTCGGCCTCGCGCCCCGCCAGCTCGGCCGTGGTCCCCACCGCCTCGATGACGTTGCCCGCCACCAGCACGGCGCCGTCGGCGATCTCGCGCCGCGAGTCGTCCATGGTGGCGAGCAGGCTCGCGCCGCGCAGCAGGACGCGCCGGGTCATCGCAAGTGGACTCGCTCGCCCAACACGTACGTGGCCGCGACGGCGCGGTCGTCGGCGAGCATCATGAGCACGAAAAGGCGCTCGAGGAGATCCGCTGCTCGCGCGAAACGCCGCGCGAGCAGCGGCGTCGCCGCAGGGTCGATGAGCGCGAAATCCGCNTCCTTGCCCACGGCGAGGTTGCCGATCCGATCGTCCAGCGCGAGCGCCTTCGCAGCGCCCAGCGTGGCAAGGTGCCAGGCATCCAGCACGCCGAGCGTGCGCCCGGACATCTGCACGACCTTGTAGGCCTCGTGCAGCGTGCGCAGCATCGAGAAGCTGGTGCCGCCNCCGACGTCGGTGCCCACCGTCACGTGCATGCCGTGGCGATGCGCCGCCGCGCGGTCGAACAGGCCGCTGCCAAGGAAGAGGTTCGACGTGGGACAGAACGACACCGCCGTCCGGGTCTCGCCCATCCGCGCGCGGTCGGCTTCGTCGAGGTGGATGCAATGCGCGTACACCGCGCGCGGCCCGAGCAGGCCGTAGCGGTCGTACACGTCGAGATAGCTGCGCGCCGAGGGAAAGAGCTCCGCGATCCAGCGCACCTCCGCGCGGTTCTCCGCGACGTGCGATTGCACGTAGAGATCGTCGCGCTCGGCGAACAGGCGCCCCGCCAGCTCGAGCTGCCGCTCCGAGGAAGTCGCCGCGAAACGCGGCGTGATCGCGTAGGCGAGCCGCCCCTTCCCGTGCCAGCGCTCGATGAGCTCGCGCGAATCGGCATCGCCCGACTCCGGCGTGTCGCGCAGGAACTCGGGGCAGTGGCGGTCCATGAGGCACTTGCCGGAAATCAGTCGCATGCCGCGCGCGTCGGCGGCGGCGAACAGCGCGTCGACCGAGCCCTTGTGGACGGTCGGGAACACCATCGCCGTGGTGGTGCCGTTGCGCAGCAGCTCGTCCAGAAAGAACCCGGCCACTTCGGCCGCGTGTTCCGGGTCCCCGAAGCGCCCTTCCGCCGGGAAGGTGTAGCGCTCGAGCCACTGCAGGAGCTGCTCGCCGGGGCTCGCGATGACGTCGGTCTGGGCATAGTGAATGTGGGTGTCCACGAAGCCGGGCACGATCCACTTGCCGCGCAGGTCCTCGACCGGCGTTCCCGGCGAAAGCGTGGGCCCGAGCGCCGCGTACTCGCCGAGCGCCGACACGCGGCCGTCGGTGACGACGAGTAGCGCGTCGTCGATGAATTGCGCGGCGGACGGATCGTTGTCCGGGCCGGGATCGCCGACGAGATGGAAGAGCGAGGCGCGGAAGGCGCGCCGGGCCACGTCAGTCATGAGCCGTCATGTCGTCCGCCCGCAGCGCATGCACCAGGGCGCG
>Ga0031656_10000625_pt1 | contig 12459 bp, 12 predicted proteins | sample FrelakmetDIP11DI_FD_55080 | JGI IMG/M metagenome (GOLD analysis project Ga0031656, IMG submission 55080) | Freshwater lake sediment microbial communities from the University of Notre Dame, USA, for methane emissions studies - DIP11 DI | ecosystem: Environmental > Aquatic > Freshwater > Lake >... | reverse complement strand
AGCAGCGGACGCTTGTGCCAGACATCGCGCAGGAAACGGGTGGGGCTCAAGCCGCCGAGCAGGGTATTGTTCATAAAATTAATTATAACGATGCGGCCGGAGTTGCCCTGTTAGAATGTGCCCGAATACGGAGTCGGAAATGCTGAAAGCAGGGGATCGCGCGCCGGATTTTTCAAATCCGGACGCCGACATGAATTTCGTGGAATTGTCCCAGTTTCGGGGCAAGATACTCGTGCTGTATTTCTATGTGCGGGACGATACGCCGGGATGCACCACCGAGGCGATCGAGTTTTCCGAACTGGAAAACCAGTTCGCGAAGCTGGGCGCTACGGTCATCGGGGTATCGCGCGACGACTGCATCAAGCATGGCGAGTTTCGCGACAAGCACGGCATCAGCGTACCGCTCCTGGCCGACAAGGAGCAGACGACGTGCCAGGCGTACCACGTGCTGCAGGACAAGGAGGTGGACGGCGTCATGCGCAAGAGTGTCGTGCGTTCCACTTTCGTCATCGACAAAAATGGCATCATCCGTCATGCACTGTACGGCGTTTCCAGCCGTGGACATGCGGAGGAGGTGCTTCAACTGGTAAAGGAACTCAATTGAATATCGGCAAGGACACCGTCGTCACCATCACCTATGTCGTCCGTGACCTGGAGGGCAAGTTGCTGGAAGAAAGCGACGAACCGGTCAGCTATCTGCATGGTGGATACGACAACATATTCCCGCTGGTGGAGCAGGCGCTGGAAGGCAAGGCCGTGGGCGACACGATCGACCTCAAGCTGCAGCCCGCAGATGCTTTCGGCGAGTTCGACGAAGATCTGGTGCGCCTGGAACCGCGCGAGGGTTTCCCCGCCGATATCGAAATCGGCATGCAGTTCGTCGGCTCGCCCGTCGACGGCAGCGAGGAAATGCTCTACACCGTGACCGACATCTCCGAAGAAAAGGTGGTGGTGGATGGCAACCATCCCTATGCCGGCCAGGCGGTGCATTTTCAATGCGCGGTCGCCGAAGTGCGTGCGGCATCAGCGGACGAGGTTTCGCATCGTCACGCGCATGGCGCCCATGGCCATCACCACCACTGACCTGCACGGTGCTGATCCGGGCGGCAAATTGCATCGGGCTGTTAAAATCCCCAGCCAACCTGTTTCCGTGACTGTTTGATGAAAACCACCTTCCTCGACTTTGAGCAGCCGATCGCAGAGCTTGAAGCCAAGATCGAAGAGCTGCGCTTTGTGCAGGACGACTCCGCGCTGGATATTTCGGAGGAAATCCGTCGTCTGCAGAAAAAGAGCCAGACGCTGACCAAGGACATCTACGCCAAGCTCAACGCCTGGCAGGTGTCGCAGGTGGCGCGCCATCCGCAGCGGCCCTANACGCTCGATTATGTGCAGGGGCTGTTCACCGATTTTGCNGAGTTGCACGGCGATCGTGCCTTTGCCGACGATGCCGCGATTGTCGGGGGCATGGCGCGCTTCAACGGCGAACCGGTGATGGTGATCGGCCATCAGAAGGGCCGCGATACCAAGGAAAAGATCTACCGTAACTTCGGCATGCCGCGTCCCGAGGGCTACCGCAAGGCATTGCGGCTGATGCGCCTGGCGGAAAAATTCAGGATGCCGATTTTCACCTTCATCGACACGCCTGGCGCTTACCCGGGCATCGGTGCCGAGGAACGAGGCCAGTCGGAAGCCATCGCCCGCAATTTGTATGTGATGGCCGAACTGAATACTCCGATCATTTGCAGCATCGTGGGCGAGGGTGGTTCGGGGGGGGCGCTGGCCATCGGTGTCGGTGACCGAACCCTGATCCTGCAATACTCGACCTATTCGGTGATCTCGCCCGAGGGCTGTGCCTCGATCCTGTGGAAAAGCGCTGACAAGGCTTCCGTCGCTGCGGAAACGCTGGCCATTACCGCCGATCGTTTGAAGGCCAACGGGCTGGTCGACCGCATTGTCGAGGAGCCGCTCGGGGGAGCGCAGCGTGACTGGGATGCCATGTTCCAGTCCATGCGCCGCGCGCTCGCCGACACGCTTGCCGAGTTGCGCAAGCAGCCCCCCAACACACTGCTTGACGCGCGGTACCACCGCCTGCGCGCATATGGCAGCTACAAGGAAACGCCTGTCAAGTAAGCAGGTCGTCGGTGTCGTGGCGGACAGCCTGTCGCGCCACGTTCCACTGCATGCGCGTCTGGTGCTCGCCTTGTCGGGAGGAATCGACTCGGTCGTCCTGTTGCACGCCCTGTGCATGCTGCGCGAAAAACATCCCTTCGAACTGCACGCGGTTCACGTACACCACGGTTTGTCATCGCAGGCAGAAGACTGGGCAGAATTCTGTGCTCGGTTGTGTGAATCGCATGCCGTCGAACTGGGTGTTCATCGTGTGNATATTGCGGGCGACGATCCTGCTGGCATCGAGGCGGCAGCGCGTCGGGCGCGTCAGCAGGTTTTTTCCGGGCTTGACGCGGATTTCATACTGACGGCCCACCAGCAGGACGATCAGGCCGAGACACTCTTGTTGCAACTGCTGCGCGGCGCGGGCCCAAAAGGACTGGCGGCCATGGCCGAANTGCAGCGCCAGCCTGGCTGGCGGGCTGCACATTTGCGGCCGCTGCTGGGCGTGTCGCGTGCAGCCTTGCAGGACCATGCCTTGACGCACACACTCGCCTGGGTCGAGGACGATAGCAATCAGGACGTCCGTTTCCGGCGCAATGCGCTACGCCAGCAGGTCATGCCGCTATTGCAATCGCACTTTCCAGCGGCCACCACCACCCTCGCGCGTGCCGCTTCACTGCAGGCTGACGCGGCTGGATTACTCGATGATCTGGCGCGCCTCGACGCGGCCGAAGCGATTTCGGGTGATCGCCTCGATTGCGCCGCGCTGGCGGCATTGTCACTTCCACGTGCGCGAAATCTTCTGCGTCACTTCATCGAATCGCAAGGGCAGCCCATGCCAAGCGCGCGGCGCCTCAACGAGGCGCTGCGTCAGGTCGGCGAGGCGCGGCATGATGCGGCTGTTTGTCTCAAGCTGGGGGCCGTCAACCTGGTTCGTTTTCGAGGCGGTGTCTACTTGGTGCCCTCTACGCCAGCCCGGTCGGAACCGGTGCGCTGGCGTGGCGAAACACGGTTGGAGGTGCCGGGATCAGGCGTGGCGGTACAACTCGACGCTGTTGTTGGAGCGGGCCTCAAGCGGACAGTACTTGAATCCGCGACCGTTATGCTTGGCGTGCGGCAGGGCGGTGAACGCCTGCGTCTGCATGCGGGTGGGCCGCACCGAAGCCTGAAGAACCTGATGCAGGAACGCGCCATCCCACCCTGGCAGCGCGAACGCCTGCCCTTGTTGTGGTGTGACGGCCAACTCGTGTGGGCAGCGGGGATCGGGCTGGATACCGACGCGCTGGCCGCGCCGGGAGAAGCGGGTGTACTGCCACGGGTGACGTGAAGTTCGTCTATCCTTCCAGGGCCAGGAAGGCCCGCTCGGCAAGGGATGTCAGGCGCCAGTCGAGATTGTCGTCGAGGTAATACTTCGTACCCTTGGCCGGAAATTCCAGCGCAAGAACTTCGTCGGNGAGTTGATTTGAGCCAGACACCGGGTGAGACAGAAATGGCGCCCGAAACGGCGTCCCCGTGCTGCCGGTTTTTGCAGCGGCCGTGGATGGTGCGCCGAATTCCCCGCCTGAATTGACGAAGTTGTCGAAGGCCCGCTTCGTTTCGAATGCCCAGGCCAGTCTGAACTTCTAGATGCCGGGTCCCGGGCCAGCCTGAAACTCGACCATCTTCATGAACCTTTTCTTTGGGTCCTGTTGTTGACCTCTAACGGAGGCAGGGTCCGTCTGAAGCAGTCGGCACTGCACGGCAATCATCGAATCAAGACAGACCCGGCTGCGCCATGTTATTCTATAAGGCTGATTTTCATCATGAATTTTTCCGTTTTCTCAAATATCTGGAGCATGCAAATGGCTGTTCAGCGCACTTTTTCCATCATCAAACCCGATGCCGTCGCCAGGAATGTAATCGGCAAGATTGTCAGCCGCTTCGAGAGCAATGGCCTCAAGGTGGTCGCCTCCAAAATGAAGCACCTGTCGCGTCAGGAGGCCGAAGGCTTCTATGCCGTNCACAAGGATCGCCCATTCTTCAAGGATCTGGTCGAATTCATGATTTCCGGTCCGGTGGTGGTGCAGGTGCTGGAGGGTGAGGACGCGATTGCCAAGAACCGCGCATTGATGGGCGCGACCGACCCGAAGAAGGCCGATCCCGGCACCATTCGCGCCGACTTCGCCGAGAGCATCGACGCCAATGCGGTGCATGGTTCCGACGCCCCGGAAACGGCGGCAATCGAGATTGCCTATTTCTTCCCCGCCAGCGAAGTCTACGCCGGCCGCTGAGCCCTGTGCAGCATGCCGCAAAACCTGCTTGACCTCGATCTCGAAGGGCTGACCGCCTGGTTCACTGGACTGGGTGAGAAGCCGTTTCGCGCCAGGCAGGTATTCCACTGGATGCATCAGTCCGGTGTTGCCGATTTTGCGCAGATGACCGATATCGCCAAAAGCCTGCGCGAGAAGTTGCAGCAGCATGCAGTCGTGCAGGCGCCGGCGATCAACTACGCGCATGCCTCGACGGACGGCACGCGCAAATGGCTGTTCGACGTCGGGTCCAGCGGCGGAGCCGCACACGCTGAGGACAGCGGCGGGCCCAGCCGTGATCCAGCCTGGCGAAACGGTGTTGAAACCGTATTCATCCCGGAAGACGATCGCGGCACCCTGTGCGTTTCTTCGCAGGTGGGCTGCGCGCTGGAATGTACCTTCTGTTCGACCGGGCGGCAGGGCTTCAATCGCAACCTCACCGTGGCCGAAATCATCGGCCAGTTGTGGGTGGCGCATCACAGCTTGAAAACCGAACCCAACCGCACCGCGTCCAATTACGGCGCAGGCGAGATCTCCGACCGCCCGGTGACCAATGTGGTGATGATGGGCATGGGCGAGCCGCTGGCGAACTTCGAGAACGTGGTGACCGCGCTCGGCATCATGCTCGACGACCATGCCTACGGTTTGTCGCGGCGACGGGTGACGGTGTCGACCTCCGGCCTGGTGCCGGCGATGGATCGGCTGGCCGAGCGTTGTCCGGTCGCGTTGGCGGTGAGCCTGCATGCGCCCAATGACGCCTTGCGCGACCAGATCGTGCCGATCAACCGGAAATACCCGCTTGCGGAGTTGATGGCCGCCTGCCGCCGTTATCTGGTGCATGCACCACGCGATTTCATCACCTTCGAATACGTAATGCTCGCCGGTGTGAATGAGCAGCCGGAACATGCGCGCCAGTTGATTGAACTGACGCGTGATGTGCCGTGCAAATTCAATCTCATCCCATTCAACCCGTTTCCTGATTCCGGTTATGAGAAACCGCGCACCGAGGCGATGCGGATTTTCCGCCAGATTCTGCAGGACGCGGGCTATGTCGTCACCACGCGCAAAACGCGAGGCGACGACATCGATGCGGCCTGCGGCCAACTGGCAGGGAAGGTCGCAGACAGGAGCGGACGCGTGATGAAAAGATTACACAAGGAGGCAGCGTGAAGAAATGGATCGTGGTGGGAGCGGTCTTGCTCGCTGGTTGCGCGGGCGAGCCCGCCGGTCAGGTCAGTGGGGTCGCCAGCCCTCAGGCCGATACTGACAGTCTTCAGCGTGCGCGCGCCTTTACGAATCTCGCCGGAGCCTATTACGCCCGTGCGCAGTATAAGATCGCACTTGACGAGCTACGCAAGGCGATCATCGCCGATAGCCGCTACGGCCCGGCCTACGACGTCTATGGCCTGATCTACATGGACCTGGAGGAAGACAAGCTGGCCGAGGAAAACTTCCGCCGCGCCATCGAACTGGATCGCAACGATTCGGAAGCGCACAACAATTTCGGCTGGTTTCTCTGTACCCGTGGCCGCTACCAGGAAGGGCTCGAGCAGTTCAGTGCCGCCCTGCATAACCCCCTCTACACGAGACCCGAACAGGCCATGACCAATGCCGGCCTGTGCGCCGAGAAAAGTGGCGATTTGATGCTGGCCGAGGCCAATCTGGTGAAGTCGCTCAAGCTGCAGCCCGACAACCCCAACACGATATTGAAGCTGGCCGCGTTGCATTTTCGCCAGAACCGGCTGCCGGATGCGCAGCGCCTGCTGGAACGTTATGCCGAACTGGCGCAGCCAACAGCGGAAAGCTTGTGGCTGGGGGNGAGACTGGAACGCAAGCTGGGAAACCGCTCGCAGGAATCGGCCTATGGGCTGCAACTGCGCAAGAATTTTCCTGATTCGAATGAAGCGCGAATGCTGATGGCAGGACAGTACGAATGACCGAAAGCGCGCCTTCCTCGGTCGGCCAGATTCTGCGTGAAACCCGCGAAGTGCAGGGCATCACGCTGGAAGAGGTTGCTGTGCGCCTGCGCCTGATGCACCGTCAGGTCCAGGCGATGGAGGCGGATGACTTCGGGAGTCTGGGCCAGCCGGTATTTGCCCGGGGGTTTGTCAGAAACTACGCACGTTTGCTTGGGCTCGAGCCCGAGGCTTTGCTGGCATGCATGGAAGGTGCGCCTGAAGAGAAACCTGTGGTCAGCCATGCCGATTCGTCCCCGCAGCATGCCTGGTTGACGTCGCCCTGGTTGATCTTGCTGATGCTGGGGGTGCTGCTGTTACTGGCGGTGCCGGTGGCCTTGTATTTGTGGCTCAACAGCGGCACGGACGACAGCCCGGGCAGCCCTGTGCCGGCCGTGCAATCGTCCCACGCGCCCGCGGCACCTGCCCNGNCGACCCCGCCCGCGTCTGAACCCCCGCTTGCGCCTGTTCCAGTGGATCCTCCGGAAACCGGAGCGCCTGCATCCGGCGAGCCGGCTACTCCCACAGAGCCAAAAACAGCCACGGTCAACAGCGTGTTGCACCTGGAGTTCGGCGATGAGTCCTGGACCGAGATCAAGGATGCCAGCGGGCACATGCTGCTTCGTCAACTCAACCCCGCTGGCAGCAGCGTGGATGTCCGTGGCCAACCGCCGTTCGATGTGGTGATCGGCAATGCGAACCTGGCGCGCATGAGCTACAACGGACGCCCCATTGACCTGAACCCCTTCATCGACGTGACGGTTGCCCGATTCACGCTCGAAGAATAACCCCCTGGAAGCGTGATGCCTCAGATTCTCCGTCGTCCCACCCGACAGGTGCGGATCGGCAATGTGCTGGTCGGTGGCGATGCCCCCGTCGTGGTGCAGTCGATGACCAACACCGATACCGTCGATATCGCCTCAACCGTGCGTCAGGTGCAGGCACTCGCCGAGGCCGGGTCGGAGCTGGTGCGACTCACCGTCAATACGCTGGAAGCTGCCGCAGCGGTGCCGCACATCCGTGAGCGCCTTGATGTGCTGGGCTGCCGGGTTCCGCTGATCGGCGACTTCCACTTCAACGGCCACAAGCTCTTGACCCAGGTACCCGAATGCGCCGAGGCCCTGGCCAAGCTGCGCATCAATCCCGGCAACATCGGTCGCGGCAACAAGCGCGACGAACAGTTTGCCACCCTGATCGAGGTGGCATGCCGCTACGACAAGCCGGTGCGCATCGGCGTCAACTGGGGCAGCCTCGACCAGGCACTGGCGGCCCGCATGATGGACGACAACGCGCGTAGTGCACGGCCGGAAGACGCCGAGGTGGTGATGCGCCGCGCGATGGTGACCTCCGCGCTGGAGTCGGCCAGAAAGGCCGAGGAACTGGGCCTGGGCGGTGACCGGATCATCCTCTCGTGCAAGATGAGCCGGGTGCAGGATCTGATTTCGGTGTATCGAGACCTCGCGGCGCAGTGCGACTATCCCTTGCACCTGGGCCTGACCGAGGCCGGCATGGGCAGCAAGGGCATCGTTGCATCGACTGCCGCCTTGTCCGTACTGCTGCAGGAAGGCATCGGCGACACGATCCGGATTTCGCTCACCCCGGAACCCGGCGGCGAGCGCACCCAGGAAGTCCGGGTCGGCCAGGAGATCCTGCAGGCGCTGGGGCTGCGAGCCTTCACCCCGCAGGTCACCGCCTGTCCCGGCTGCGGCCGCACGACCTCGACCGTGTTCCAGGAACTGGCGCAGGACATCGAAACCTATCTGCGCAACCAGATGCCGGTCTGGCGCGGCCAGTATCCCGGCGTCGAGTCCATGCAGGTGGCGGTGATGGGCTGCGTGGTCAACGGTCCGGGCGAATCCAAGCATGCCAACATCGGCATCTCGCTGCCCGGAACCGGCGAAGTGCCGGTCGCGCCTGTATATGTCGACGGCGAGAAAACCGTGACGCTGAAAGGCGACCGGATCGCCGCGGATTTCCAGGCGATCGTCGAGGACTACGTGCAGCGGCGGTATGGACGTTAAAAAACTTTTATCCGCTAAGGTCGCGAAGAATCGCGAAGTGAAAATCAAGAGAAACGGGGTTGGGTTTACTACGTGTCCCTTCGCGTCCTTCGCGGACAAAAAAACGATTTCTAAAAAATGATCAACAACATTCAATCCGTGCGCGGCATGAACGACTGCCTGCCCGATGCCGCCGACACCTGGCAGGCGTTCGAGGCGATCGTGCGCGACTGGCTGCGCCGCTACGGATACCGCGAAATGCGCACGCCGATTCTCGAGCAGACCGGCCTGTTCAAGCGCGCCATCGGCGAAGTGACCGACATCGTCGAAAAGGAGATGTACACCTTTGTCGACGAGCTGAATGGCGAATCGCTCACCTTGCGTCCCGAGGGTACGGCGTCCTCGGTGCGCGCGGTGATCCAGCACAATCTCTTGTACGACGGCGGCAAGCGCCTGTGGTACACCGGCCCGATGTTCCGCCACGAGCGCCCGCAGAAGGGCCGCTACCGGCAGTTTCACCAGGTCGGCGTCGAGGCGCTGGGCTTTGCCGGGCCGGACGTCGATGCCGAACTGATCGTGATGTGTGCCGACCTGTGGCGTGAACTGGGTATTGCGCCCAGTTTGCAGATCAACACGCTGGGCGATATCGAATCGCGGCATCGCCACCGCGCCAAACTGATCGCCTATTTCGAGGCGCATCAGGATGCGCTCGACGAGGATTCCAAACGGCGGCTGCACAGCAACCCGCTGCGCATCCTCGACAGCAAGAACCCGGCGATGCAGGCGCTGAACGATGCAGCGCCCAGGTTGATGGACGAGCTCGACGAGGCGGCGCTGGCGCATTTCGATGCGCTGCAGGCGCTGCTGCGCGCCAACGGCATTGCTATCGAGATCAACCCGCGCCTGGTGCGTGGGCTCGACTACTACAACCGTACGGTGTTCGAATGGGTGACCGACCAGCTCGGTGCGCAGGGTACGGTATGTGCGGGCGGACGCTACGACGGCCTGATCGAGCAGTTGGGCGGCAAGCCGGCACCTGCTGCCGGTTTTGCCATGGGCATCGAGCGGCTGCTGGCGCTGATGGAAGTGGCGGGCACCCCGCTTGCACCATCGGTGCCGGACGCGTATATCGTCCATGCGGGCGAGGCTGCACAGGGTTATGCCTGGCAGGTTGCGGGTGCGCTTCGCAGCGACGGGCTCGATACGGTGATGCACTGCGGCGGCGGCAGCTTCAAGTCGCAGATGAAAAAGGCCGATGCCAGTCGCGCGCGCTTCGCGGTGATCATCGGCGACGACGAAGCTGCGGCGCAGCAGGTCACCATCAAGCCGTTGCGCGGCACGGCAGAACAAACCCGCGTCGAGTTGGCGCTGGCAATTGAATTTTTGAAGAAGGTATAAGCACAATGGCAACCTATGATCTCGACGAGCAGGAACGGCTGGACGAACTGAAAGCCTGGTGGAAACGCTGGGGCAACCTGGTGATGATCGGACTGGCGGTGGCAATCTCCGCGGTGGCAGGCTGGCGCTACTGGCAGAACCACACGCTGACGCAAAGCCTGGAAGCGGCAACGGTGTACGAAAAACTGACCCAGTCGCTGGCGGCCAACGATCCCAAGGGTGCGCGCGAAGCCGGCGCGATGCTGATCGACCAATACAAGAGCACGGCTTACGCCCCGCGCGCGGCGCTGCTGCTGGCCAAGCTCAACGTCGAGGGCAAGGACTTGAAAAGCGCGCAGACCCAGCTGGAGTGGGCAGTGGCGAACAGCAAAGAGCCTGCCGTCAAGGATCTGGCGCGCCTGCGGCTGGCCGGGGTGCAACTCGATCAACAACAATACGACGCTGCGCTGAAAACCCTGGCCAGTTCGCACAGCGATGCATTTGCCTTCCGCTTCCACGACCTGAAGGGCGACGTGCTGCTGGCGCAGGGCAAGCAGGCAGATGCGCGCGCAGCGTATCAGGCCGCATTCAGTGACATGCAGGAGGACAACCCCTACCGCACGCTCGTCGAGCTGAAACTCGACGCGATGGGAGGACCGGCCAAGTGAAGATGCGCATGCTTGTCATCGGCGTGTCGCTGGCCTTGTCGGGGTGCAGCACGGTCGATTCGATGACCAGCACGGTGGGAGGCTGGTTCGGCTCCGGTTCGACCAAGGCAAAACCCGCCGAGCTGGTCGAATTCAAGCCGGCTGCCAACCTGGCCGAAGCCTGGAAAGCCGATACCNGCGACATTGGCAGCTACCTTTTCAGCCCGCAAGCTGAAGGTGACGCTGTCGTGGCAGCAGGCGGCAACTGGGTGGCGCGCATAGCCGCGCCGACCGGCAGCNTGACATGGCGCGTCGATACCGGATTAAAGCTGTCCGCCGGTGCGGGCGTGGGCCAGGGGTTGGCGTTGGCAGGCGGCAGCGAAGGCGAATTGCTGGCGCTGGACATGTCGAATGGCCAGCTGAGATGGAAAGCGGTGTTGTCGAGCGAAGTGACNGGACAGCCTCTGGCGCTCGCCGATACGGTGATCGCGCGCACGGGCGATGGTCGCGTGCATGGCCTCTCCCTTGCTGACGGCAGCCGCAAGTGGCTATACACCCGCAACCTGCCCTCGCTGAGCCTGCGCGGATCGGGCGGCATGGTGGCGCGCGACGGCGTGCTGTACGCCGGCTTCCCCGGCGGCAAGCTGGTCGCGTTGAACCCCGCCAATGGCGCGCAATTCTGGGAAGCCACCGTTGCGCTGCCGCGCGGGGCCACCGAACTCGAGCGGGTGGCCGACATCATGGGCAATCCGGTGGCGGACGCGCGACAGGTGTGCGCAGTGGCCTACCAGGGGCGCGTTGCCTGCTTTGACCGGCGCAGCGGTTCGCTGCTGTGGTCGCGCGACACTTCGAGCAACAGCGGACTGGCGATGGACGAAGTCAATCTCTACGTCACCGACGACAAGGATGCCGTCACCGTCTACGACAAAAACAGCGGGCGTGCCGGGTGGCGACAGGACAAGCTGGCGCATCGTCTGGTCACCGCGCCGCTGGCGCTGGGGGCCTGGGTGGTGGTGGCTGACGGTGAAGGCTATGTGCATGTGTTGTCAGCCGATGATGGCAGCTTTGTCGCGCGTGCCCAGGTCGACAGCGGCGTGCGCACGGCACCAGTCGACATCGGTCCTGGCTTTGTGGTGCAAACGGCCAAAGGCAGCGTGGTCGCTTTCAGGCTTAAGTAACGACAGACTCAAGTAAACAATGCGCCGGCCTTTCCGGTGCGCATCAAGGATAAGCATGCTTCCCACCCTGGTTCTTGTCGGTCGTCCCAACGTCGGCAAGTCCACCCTGTTCAACCGCCTCACCGGCACGCGTGATGCCCTGGTGCATGACCTGCCGGGGATGACGCGCGACCGCCACTACGGACGTGGGCGTATCGGCGGCAAGCCCTATCTGGTGGTAGACACCGGCGGTCTGGAGCCGGTTGCCAAGGACGGCATTCTCGCTGAAATGGCGCGTCAGACGCTGCTGGCGATCGACGAGGCGGACGCCATCATTTTCATGGTCGATGGCAGGGCAGGGCTGGCCCCGCAGGACAAGGTCATCGCCGACCGGTTGCGGCGGGCGCACTGCCCAGTGTTCCTTGCGGTCAACAAGGCCGAGGGCATGAACCGTGCCGTGGTGGCCGCCGAATTCCATGAACTGGCGCTGGGCGAACCGCTGGCGATTTCCGGCGCGCATGGCGACGGTATTTCTGATCTGGTGGCCGAGGCGCTGGCGCCGTTTGCTGAAGAGGAAGAAAAAACCGACGACTTCGGCGTACCCAAGATCGCTCTGGTGGGCCGCCCGAACGTCGGCAAGTCGACGCTGGTCAACGCGTTGGTGGGCGAGGAGCGCGTGATCGCGTTCGACCAGCCAGGCACCACGCGCGATTCGATTTATGTCGAGTTCGAGCGCGACGGCAAGCCCTACGTCCTGATCGACACCGCCGGCGTGCGCCGGCGCGGCAAGGTGTTCGAAACGGTGGAGAAATTTTCCGTTACAAGACGCTGCAGGCGATCGAGGATGCCAACGTGGTGGTGCTGGTACTCGACGCACGCGAGAACATCTCCGAGCAGGATGCGCACCTGGCGGGCTTCGTGCT